>Ga0075428_100000046_pt1 | contig 96992 bp, 82 predicted proteins | sample RhiMetdeltSRZDD2_FD_75291 | JGI IMG/M metagenome (GOLD analysis project Ga0075428, IMG submission 75291) | Populus rhizosphere microbial communities from Tennessee, USA - Rhizosphere MetaG P. deltoides SRZDD2 | ecosystem: Host-associated > Plants > Roots > Rhizosphere > Soil | place: USA... | reverse complement strand
GGCTTCCCGGCCGGAACCTCTCGAAGGCCGACGTCCTCCTGTACCGTCTCGACGGTCGCGGCATCGCCGTCAAGGACTACAGCGCCCGCCCGCTCCTCGCCCGTCAGACCGTCGGACGCCTCATGGTGGGCCGCGAGTGCCGCGCGTACGAGGCCGCGGGGGACTGTCCCGGGATCGCGCGATTCCTCGGACGCCTCGGGCCGTTCGCGCTCGCGACCGCCTGGATCGAGGCGGTCCCGCTCGCGGAGATGCCGGCCGGCTCCGTGCACCCCGCGCTGTTCGACCGGCTCGACGCCGTGATCGAGGCCCTGCACGCGCGCGGGGTCGCCATCGCCGACCTGCACCATCGCGACGTCCTTGTCCGGGGGGAGGAGGTCCACGTCGTGGACTTCGCCGCCGCCTGCGTCCTCGGTCCCCGCCCCGGTGCCCTGCGGCGCCGCCTGTTCGCGCGCCTCGCCGCCCAGGACCGCCTCGCGGCCGCCCGGATGCGCGCCCGGTTCACGGGGGGCTCGGAGAGCGAAGCGCTGTCGCGGATCGACCCGACCGCGGTCCGCCTCTGGGGAGCGGGGCGGCGCGTGAAGGAGGCCTGGGACCGCCTACGGGGCAGGCGCGCGTGACGCTCCGTCGGTGGGCGGCGCCGGCCCTGGCGGCGCTGGTGCTCATCGCGTATGCCCCCGCCTTTCGCGCGGGGTTCATCTGGGACGACGACCGCTACGTCACCCGAAACCCCGCGCTGCTCGACGCCCACGGTCTCGCGGCGGTCTGGACCACGCTCGACGCCACCCCTCAGTACTACCCGCTCACGCACACGACCTTCTGGATCGAGCACGCGCTGTGGGGGCTCGATCCGCGCGGCTACCACCTCGTCAACGCGGCGCTCCACGCGATCGCGGCGATCCTCGTCTGGCGGATCCTCTTGCTCCTGGAGGTCCCCGGGGCCTGGCTCGCGGCGGCGGTGTTCGCGGTGCACCCCGTGCACGTCGAGTCGGTCGCGTGGGTCACCGAGCGGAAGAACACGCTGTCGGGGGTCTTCTACCTCGCCTCGGCGCTCGTCTTCCTCCGGTGGGCGCTTGCGGGGGCGCGCGATGCCCGGCGGCCGCTCGCGGCGTCGGCGCTGTACCTGGCCGCGCTCCTCTCGAAGACCGTGACCGCCACGCTGCCGATCGCGCTCTTGCTCGTCCTCTGGGCGAAGCGCGGGACGATCCGGAGGAACGAGGTCGCCTGGCTCGCGCCGATGCTCGCCGCCGGCGCGGCGTTCGGGGCGATCACGCATCACCTCGAGCGGACCCAGGTCGGCGCCGAGGGTGCGGACTGGGCGATCCCCTTCGCAGCGAAGGCGGTGCTCGCGGGGCAGATCGTCTGGTTCTATCTCGGAAAGCTGCTCTGGCCGGCGAACCTGGTCTTCATCTATCCACGGTGGACCCCCGACCCGTCGTCGGCCGTCGCGTGGCTCGGGACCGCCGCGACGGTCGCGCTCCTCGCGGCGGCCTGGTCGGCGCGACATCGGATCGGGCGTCTCCCCTTCGCCGCGCTCGTCTTCTTCCTCGTGTCGCTCGCCCCGGCGCTCGGCTTCTTCTCCGTGTACCCGATGCGGTACTCGTGGGTCGCCGATCACTTCCAGTACCTCGCGAGCCTGGGACCGATCGTGCTGGCCTCGGCGGGCGCGGCGGCCGCGGTGGGAGGCCGCCCGCCGGCGAGGGCCGCGGCGGGCGCGCTCCTGATCGCGCTCGCCCTCGCGACCTCGGTCCGGTGCCGTGTCTACGCGGACGAGCCGACCCTCTGGCGCGACACGCTCGCCCGCAACCCGGACGCCTGGATCGCCCACAACAACCTCGGAATCCTGCTCGCGCAGCAGGGGAAGGCCGTCGAGGCGGAGACGCACTTCGAGCGCGTGCTGGCGCTTCGTCCCGACCACTCGGGCGCGCTCGCCAATCTCGGCTATCTCCAGGAGCTGCTGGGTCGCGACGGCGAGGCCGCGGTCACGCTCGCGCGCGCCGCGAAGCTCCGCCCCGACGACGCGGACGCGCGCACGCACCTCGTGCGGGTGCTCCTCCGCCTGGGACGCGACGCCGAGGCGCTCGGACCGGCGCTCGAGGCGGCGCGCCTCCGGCCGGACGACGCCGACGTGAATTGCGACGCGGGCACGCTCCTCGCGACCGCGGGCCGGCCCGCGGAGGCGATCCCGCTTCTCGAGCGGGCGCTTCGGCTCCGTCCCGGATTCCCGCGTGCCGCCGCGAGCCTCACGCTCGCGCGGCGCGCCGCCGCCGGTGGCGTTCTGGAGTATCCTGCCCCGCGTTGAGCGAGAGCGCTTACAGTCGGCCGTTGGCCGCCGCGCGTCTGATCGCGACCTTCGGCTTCATCGCGCTGATCGTGGTCCTCGCGAAGCCGCGCCCCGTCGAGGTCGCGGTCGGCTTCGTCATCGCGGCGGCCGGCGAGGCGGTCCGCGTCTGGGCCGCCGGGCATCTCCTCAAGACCAAGGAGCTGATCACCTCGGGGCCGTACCGGTACTCGCGCAACCCGCTCTACCTGGGCCGCTTCCTGATCCTCACCGGGCTGTGCGTGATGTGCCGGCTTCCGTTCCACGCCAACTGGATCCTGCTGCTGGTCGGGTACGCGATCTTCTTCGGCTACTACATGCCGCGGAAGGAGCGCGTCGAGCCCGACCGCCTGCGCGCGGTGCACGGGGAGGCGTACGAGCGCTACTACCGGGCCGTCCCCGCCCTGTTCCCGACCTGGAAGCCGTTCGCGAACGCGTCGAACCTCGGCTGGTCGTCCGACCGGATGATCCGCAATCGCGAGGGCTGGATGGTTGCGGGGATCCTCGCCATCACGATCTTCCTCCTGTGGAAGGCGCACCGCGTGCCGGAGCGCCCCGAGGTCGCGCCGCTCCGCGTGCCCGCTTCGAGTCCGCCGCCCCCCGTCAGCGGTTCGTGAAGAGGTAGACGCTCTTTCCGCCCACGGTACGGGACCAGCCCGGCTCCGCCTCGCCGACGACGGAGCGGACCTCGCCGAGGCGGTCGGCCTCGACGAGGAGGACGAGCCGCCCCGCGTCTCTCCACGCGTCGCGGAGCGCCTCGCGTCCCGCGAGGTTCTCGATCGGGTGCCCCAGGTAGTAGGCGTACTCCGACCTCCAGCTCCAGAAGTCGAAGGACGCGACGCGATCGCCCGGCCGGGCGATCCGCGCGATCTCCTCCGCCACCGGCCGCGCGGACTTGTAGGCATCGAGCGCGGGGAGGACCGCGACGGCGGCCGCGAGATAGAACGCCGCCACGGAGAGGACGAGCGCCCTCGGGGTCGCCGCGCGCCGCGACGCCGCGCCGCGCAGGAGAGTGGCCGCGATCCACGACGCGCCGGCGAGCGCGACGATCGAAAGCGCCGTCGCGGGCGTGGCGAGATCGGGGTGGTCCCGGCGCGCGACGACGACGAGGCCGATGCCACCGATCGCGAGCGCCGCCGCGAGGGCGGCCGCGATGGCGATGGCCGCGCGCCGTCTCGCGGCCGGGAGGGCCTCCCCGGCGAAGGCGATCGCGACCTGTCCCGCGAGCAGCGCCACGGCGGGGGCGATCGGGAGGATGTAGGGGCTCCGCTTGGATCGGGAGAGCGAGAAGAAGACGACGACCGCCGCGATCCAGAGCCACGAGAGGCGCCACAGACGGCGCTCGCCCTCCGCCGCGCGGGCCGGCGCGAGGGCGAGAGGGACGAAGAACGACCACGGGGCCATGTCGATCCAGAAGTACTCGAGGTAGTACCAGACCGGCGCCGCGTGATCCCAGGGGTTGGAGAAGCGGGAAAAGTTCTGCCGGACGAGGACCTCGTGGATGACGTCCGTGTGCCCGCCCGCCCACAGCGCGAGGAACCACGGCGCGGCGATCGCGACGCAGAGCGCCGCCCCCGCCAGGACCTCGCGGCGCAGCAGCGCACGCAGCCGGCGCGTCGCGAGCAGGTCGGCCCCGACGACGAGCGCGGGGCCGATCCACGCCACCGGTCCCTTGGCGAGGAAGCCGACGCCCGCGACCGCCCCCGCGGTCAGCCATCCCCGGAGCGGGCTCCACAGCCCGTCGGTCGCGCGCGCGATCGCGAGCACCGTCCAGAGCGTCGTCGCCGTGACGAGGATGTCCATCTGGACGAACCGCGCGTTCCAGAAGACGCCGAACAGCGTCGCGCACGCGGCCCCCGAGGCGAGGGCTCGCTCCCGCCCCGCGTACGGGCGCGCGAGCACGTAGGTCCCGAGCACGGTCGCGATCCCGGCGAGGAGCGACGGGACGCGCAGCGACAGCTCCGAGACGCCGCCGAGGATCGTCGCGGCGACCCGCGCGAGCCAGTAGAAGAGGATCGGCTTCTCCGCGAAGACGAGGCCGTTGACGTGCGGCACGAGCCAGTCCCCCCGCCGCGCCATCTCGACGACCGCCTCGCCGTAGATCGGCTCGTTGGGGTTCCACAGGTCCCGCGCCCCGAGCCGCGCCCCGAACAGCACCGCCGCGAACAGGCCGAGGCGGACGAGGTCCCGCTTCACGCCGGAGCGTCGTGCATCTGCAGCGCGTGGAGGCGCGCGTAGATCCCGTCCCGCTCGATCAGCTCGCGGTGGGTCCCGATCTCCACGATCCGGCCTCGGTCCATGACGAGGATCCTGGTCGCGCGTCGCACGGTCGCGAGCCGGTGCGCGATCACGACGCTCGTCCGGTTCCGCATGAGGACCTCCAGCGCCTCCTGCACGAGCTTCTCCGACTCCGAGTCGAGCGCGGAGGTCGCCTCGTCGAGGATGAGGATCGGCGGGTCCTTCAGGAGCGCCCGGGCGATCGTCACGCGCTGCCGCTGGCCGACCGACAGGCGCGCGCCGCGCTCCCCCAGCACGGTCTCGTACCCCTGGGGAAGCTCCTCGATGAACTCATGGGCGTGCGCGGCCTTCGCCGCGGCGACGACCGCGTCGAGCCCGACGTCGGCCCTGCCGTACGCGATGTTGTTCCGGACCGTGTCGTCGAACAGGACGGTCTCCTGCGTGACGAGGCCGATCTGGCCGCGGAGCGACTCGAGTGTCACGGCCGTGAGCGCATGGCCGTCGATGAGCACGCGTCCCGCGGTCGGGTCGTAGAACCGGGGGATCAGGTTCGCGAGCGTCGTCTTGCCGGAGCCGGAATGGCCGACGAGGGCGATCGTCTCCCCGCGGCGGAAGCTCGCGTCCACGCCGTCGAGGACCTTCGCCCCGTCGTAGGCGAAGTCCACGCGCTCGAAGCGGATCTCGCCCGTGAACGGGGGAAGCGGGCGCGCGTCCGGGGCGTCGCGAACGTCGCGCTCGCGGTCCATCATGGCGAAGACGCGGCCGGCCGCCGCGATCGCCTGCTGCGCCTCCGAGTTGATCGCGTTCATGCGGCGCAGCCCCATGAAGAAGTAGCCGAGGCTCACCACGATCACCATGACGTCGCCGCCGTCGATCCGGCCCTTCGCCACCTGGCGTCCCGCGTAGGAGAAGAGCAGCGCCCCGGCCGCCGCGCCGAACAGCTCCATGACCGCGGGCGCGAGCGCGATCGCGCGCGCGGCGCGCAGGTCGGCCGCGAGCATCCGGTCGAGCGCCGCGCGGAAGCGGCCGATCTCGAACCGCTCCATCGCGAACCCCTGGACGACCTTCGCGCCGGCGATCGTCTCGGCGAGAAGGCTCGCGGTCTCGGCCTGCTTCTCCTGCGAGCGCGTCGAAGCGCGGCGCAGGCGCCGCGACAGCTTGACCATCGGCCAGGCGAGGAGCGGCAGGCCGACCATCGCGACGAGGGTGAGCTTCCAGTCGTGGAGGAGCGCGCCCGCAAGGAAGAGCGGCATCGCGACCCCGACGCGGATGAAATCGGCGAGGACGTCGGTCGACACCTTCTGGAGGCGCGCAACGTCGGCGAGGATCCGCGAGAGGATCGTCCCCGTCGGGTGGGCCTGGAAGAACCGCAGCGACTGGCGCGTGATCGCGTCGTGCAGGTCCGCGCGGACGTCGCGCACGACCGAGGTCCCCGCCTTCAAGACGAGGTACTGCCCGAAGTAGAGGGCGACCGACCGCAGGAAGAAGATTGCGACCAGGAGGAGCGGGACCTCGACGTAGGCGCGGTCCTTCGCCCAGGCGACGATCGCTTCGGTCGGGACGAGCTTCTTCACCTCGTCGAGGATGTCGAACCGCCCCGCGTGCGCCGCCGCCGACGACGGTGGGCCCCCCCCGATGCGGAAGACCTCGTTGGCGAGCGGCTTGAGGGTCCAGACGACCGCCGACATCAGCACACCGGCGAGGAGGAGGAGGAGCGACGCCGCCAGGAGGCGTCCGAGGTACGGACGCATGTAGCCGAACAACCGGCGCAGCTCGATCACCGCGCGAGTCTAGCCGAGGTCGCTCCCCCGGAAGAACCAGCCCAGCTCGAACGCCGCGGTCGCCTCGGCGTCCGACCCGTGGACGGTGTTTCGCTCGATGTTGGTCGCGAGTTGCTTGCGCAGCGTCCCGGGGGCCGCCTTCGCGGGGTCCGTCGCGCCCATGATCTCCCGCCACCGCGCGATCGCGTCGTCGCGCTCGAGGCACATGAGGACCACCGGCCCCGAGGTCATGAACCGGACGAGGTCGTCGAAGAACGGCCGCCCCTCGTGGACCGCGTAGAAGCCCTCCGCCTCGGCGCGGGTGAGGCGGGCCAGCCTCATCGCGACGATCCGGAACCCCTCCTCCTCGATGCGCGCGATCACCCGGCCCACGGCCCGGTTCTCCACGCCGTCCGGCTTCACGATCGCGAGCGTGCGTTGCGGCATGTCGTGTCCCTCAGCGCGCGAGCGCGCCCTCGACGGTCTCTCCGATGGCGGCCGGGGTCTCGACCACGCGGATCCCCGCTTCCCGCAGCACCTTCATCTTCTCCGCGGCGGTCCCCTTGCCGCCGGAGACGATCGCCCCCGCGTGCCCCATCCGCCGCCCCGGCGGCGCGGTCTGCCCCGCGATGAACGACACCACCGGCTTCGTCACGCTGGTGCGAACGAACGCGGCGGCCTCCTCCTCGGCGGTGCCGCCGATCTCGCCGATCATCACGATGGCGTCGGTCTCCCGGTCCGACTCGAACAATCCGAGGCAGTCGATGAAGTTGGTCCCGTTGATCGGGTCGCCGCCGATGCCGATGCAGGTCGATTGCCCGATGCCGCGGCGGGTGAGCTGATCGACGGCCTCGTAGGTCAGCGTGCCCGAGCGCGAGACGACGCCGACGCGCCCCGGCTTGTGGATCCGTCCCGGCATGATCCCGATCTTGCACGCCCCCGGGGTGATGATCCCCGGGCAGTTCGGACCGATCAACCGGATCGCCGGCCTCGTCCGGAGGGACGCCATCACGCGCATCATGTCGAGGGCGGGGATCCCCTCGGTGATGCACACGATCAGGGGAACGGCCGCGGCCGCCGCCTCCAGGATCGCGTCGGCCGCGAACGGAGGGGGCACGAAGATCACGCTGGCGTTCGCCCCCGTCGCCGCGACCGCTGCGTCCACGGTGTCGAAGACCGGGATCCCCTCGTGGGTCTGTCCGCCCTTCCCCGGCGTCACCCCGGCGACGACCCGCGTGCCGTACTCGATCGCCTGCTTCGTGTGGAACGTCCCCTCGCGGCCCGTCAGGCCCTGGACGAGGAGGCGCGTCTCCCGGCCGACCAGGACCGCCATGGCTACCGTCCCGCCGCGGCGGCGACGACCTTCTCGGCCGCGTCGCGCATCCCGTCCGCGACCCGGAACGCGAGCCCCGAGCCCGCGAGGATCTCGCGGCCGCGCTCGACGTTCGTCCCCTCGAGACGGACGACGACCGGCACCTTCACGCCGACCTCCTTCGCCGCGGCGACCACCCCTTCGGCGACCACGTCGCAGCGCATGATCCCCCCGAAGATGTTGATGAGGACCGCGCGGACGTTCGGGTCGGCGAGAAGGATCCGGAACGCGTTGGTGACCATCTCCTTGGTCGCGCCTCCTCCCACGTCGAGGAAGTTCGCCGGCGTTCCGCCGTGGTGCTTGATGATGTCCATCGTCCCCATCGCGAGCCCGGCGCCGTTGACCATGCAGGCGATGTTCCCGTCGAGCTTGATGTAGTTGAGCCCGAACTTGGAGGCCTCGACCTCGAGCGGGTCCTCCTCCGCGAGATCGCGCAGCTCGCGCAGCTCGGGATGGCGGAAGAGGGCGTTGTCGTCGAAGGCGACCTTCGCGTCGAGCGCGAGGATCCGGCCGTCGGCGACGCGGACGAGCGGGTTGATCTCCACCATCGAGGCGTCCGTCCCCAGGAGCGCGGCGTGGAGAGCGCCGCACAGCTTGACGAACGGGGAGACGAGATCGCCGGAGAGCCGGAGCGCGAACGCGAGCTTGCGCCCCATCCACGGCTGGAAGCCCGTGATCGGATCGACGGTGAGCCTCGCGATCGCCTCGGGGCGCGCGGCCGCGACCTCCTCGATCTCGGTCCCCCCCTCCGCGCTCGCGATGAAGACCGGCGCCTGCGCGCCGCGGTCGAGGAGCAGCGCGAGGTAGTACTCCGCCGAGATCGACATCCCCTCCTCGATCAGGACCCGGCGGACCTCGCGCCCCTCGGGGCCGGATTGCTTGGTCACGAGGACGCGGCCGAGCATCGAGCCCGCGACCTCGCCCGCCTTCCCCGCGTCGGTCACGACCACGCCGCCGAGGTCGGTGCCCTGGAAGCGGCCCTTCCCCCTCCCCCCGGCGTGGATCTGCGCCTTGACCACGACCTTCGGGGTCCCGAGCCTCTTCGCGATCGCCTGCGCCTCGTCGGCCGAAGCGGCGACCTCGCCTCGGGGGACCGGCACGCCGAAGCCGGCCAGCACCCCCTTCGCCTGGTACTCGTGGATCTTCACGGGCCCCCCGCGCCCCGCGCGGCTCGCGCGAGCGGCCGGCGATTATAGGAAGCGCGGAGGACCGCGTCGAGGGAGCTCCGCCGGGGGAGCGCGCTCCGATCAGTCGAACAGCGTGGGAGGCCGCAGCAGCGTGAACGAGCGGCGGTGAATCGGGCAGGGACCCAGGCGCCGGATCGCCTCGCGGTGGACCTCGGTCGAGTAGCCCTTGTGCACCGCGAAGCCGTACCCCGGGAATTCGTCCTCGTAGCGGAGCATCACCGCGTCGCGCGTCGTCTTGGCGACGATCGAGGCGGCGGCGATCGCGTGGCAGCGCGCGTCCCCCTTGACCAGCGCCTCCTGCGGGAAGCCGCAGTCCGGGATGCGGCGCCCATCGACCAGGACGTGCTGCGGCGCGCACGGCAGCGCCTCGAGCGCGCGCCGCATCGCCGCCAGCGTCGCCTGGTAGATGTTGACCCGGTCGATCTCCTCCACCTCCACCACCGCCACCGCGATGCAAAGCGCCCGCTCGCGGATCGCGACGGCCAGCTCCTCCCGCCGCTCGCGGGTCAGCTTCTTCGAGTCGTCCACGCCGCGGATCCCCTCCCCCGGCGGGAAGACGACCGCGGCCGCCACCACGGGGCCGGCCAGCGGCCCGACGCCGACCTCGTCCACGCCCGCGATCCGCTCGAGCCCCGACGCCCACAGCTCGCGCTCCCGCGCGAGCAGCTTCCCGAGCCGCCTCCCGATGGCGCGTGCGGACGGGGCCGGTGTCACGGGACGATCCGCGCGAGGCGCGCGAGCATCGCCTCCACGTCGTACCCCTCGTGGCGCGGAGCGTGCGGCGCGAGGTTCGCGCGGGCGCGCGCGCCGACGCTCGCGGCCCCGGCGGCGTTTCCCGTCCCGGCGTGGTGGAGCGCGACGGCCGCCTGGATCAGCCCGCGGTAGAAGTCCCGATCGGGACCCCGGTATCCGACCCAGAACGCCTCGAGGATCTCGTGGGCCTCGAAGTAGCGCCCCTCGCCGACCGCGGCGCTGAACTCGGCGAGGGCGTCCGTCGCGGTCATGGCCGGATTCTAAGCGCGCGGGGCCGGAGCAGCGTCGACGAATCGCACCCCTGGCGGCGCCGCCGGATGGGCGTACGCTGCCGGGGCGGAGAGAACGCATGTCCTCGCTTCGCCGTCGGGCCTTCGGTCTCGCGCTCGCGTTGAGCGTCTTGCTCCCCGGACTGGCCCTCGCGGACGACGGCGAGCCCCCGCAGGACAAGCCGTACTGGCGCACCAACCTCTTCAAGCGATTCGCGCTCGATCAGAAGTTCCTCGTCGTTCACTGGTTCCCCGCCGAGCTGCGACGGCCGGCCTTCACGGCGCCCCTCGTCGGGGCGATCCTCCTCGCCTCGCACCCGAGCGACCGCGCGAGTCAGGCCGACTTCGGCTCGGATGTGCCCTCGGGCGGGATCCATCTGTCGCACCAGCTCACGTTCGTCGGGAACGCTCCGTTCGTCGCCGCCGCGCTCGGACTCACGTATCTGACGTCGCGCCGCGCGGAGGACGACCATCTGGCGGAGGCGGCGAGCTTGTCCGGCGAGGCGCTGATGAGCGTCGGCCTGTGGTCGACTGTCCTCAAGACGGTCGCGTCGCGCACGCGCCCCGGCCCCGCCAGCAGCGGAGGGTTCTTCCAGTACGGCGCGCCCCGCTCGGGCTCGTTTCCCTCGGGGCACGCGATGGTCGCTTTCTCGATCGCCACCGTCTTCGCCGACGAGTACCGCGACCATCGATGGGCCCCGTGGCTGGCCTACGGCACCGCCGGCCTCATCGGGGCCGCGCGGATCGCCGTGGGGCAGCACTACCCGAGCGATGTGATCTTCGGGGCCGTGCTGGGGCACAGCATCGGAAGCGCCGTGATCGCCCGGCAGCGAGAGCGAGGCGACGGCTGGTACGACCGGCTCCAGCCGTACTACGACGAGAGCCATCGCGGGTGGGGGATCGCGTACGTCCGGCGCTGGTGAGTCCCGCCCTTTCCGCGTGGCGCGCTACAATGCGCGCCCCATGCATCGCCTGGTCCTCCTCCGCCACGGTCAGAGCACCTGGAACCTCGAGAACCGCTTCACCGGCTGGACCGACGTGGACCTCTCCCCCCAGGGGCACGCGGAGGCCCATGCCGCGGCGGAGGTCCTCAAGGCGAACGGGTTCGGATTCGACGTCGCGTTCACGTCGATGCTGAAGCGGGCGATCCGCACCCTCTGGATCGTGCTCGACGACATGGACCTCATGTGGATCCCGATTCATCGGGACTGGAGGCTGAACGAGCGCCACTACGGGGCGCTCCAGGGGTTGAACAAGGCGGAGACCGCGGCGAAGTACGGCGAGGATCAGGTGAAGATCTGGCGCCGGAGCTACGCCACGCCGCCTCCTCCGCTCGCCCCCGACGACGCGAGGCATCCGTCCCGCGATCCGCGATACGCCGCGCTGCGTGCCGCGGAGCGTCCATCGACCGAATCGCTGAAGAGCACGGTCGAGCGGTTTCTCCCGGCATGGCGGGGGGCGATCGCGCCGGCGGTCGCCTCGGGGTCGCGGGTGCTCCTCGCGGCTCACGGGAACTCGCTCCGCGCGCTGGTGAAGTACCTCGACGCGATGTCCGACGAGGCGATCGTCGAGCTGAACATCCCGACGGGGATTCCGCTGGTCTACGAGCTCGACGACAACCTGAAGCCGATCCGGCATTACTATCTCGGGGACGAGGCGGCCGTGAAGCGCGCTGCGGAGGCCGTCGCGCAGCAGGGTCGCAAGACCTCGTAAGAGGAGAGAGTCCATGACGTTCGTGATCACCGAGCCGTGCATCGGGACCAAGGACACCGCTTGCGTGGACGTCTGCCCGGTCGATTGCATCCATCCGACGAAGAAGGAGGACGCGTTCGAGTCGAGCGAGATGCTCTACATCGACCCCGCGGAGTGCATCGACTGCGGCGCCTGCGAGCCGGCCTGCCCGGTCGAGGCGATCTTCGAGGCGGACGCGGTCCCGGACAAGTGGAAGCACTACACCGAGAAGAACGCGGCCTACTTCAAGAAGTGAGGAAGGAGAACAGGATGACCCCTCGTTCCCTGCGCCGCGCCGTCGTCCTGATCGCGATCGCCTCCGGCGCGCCGGCGGCCTTCGCGCAAGCCCAGCCGACCGGGGACCTCTGGGAGGTCACCACGAAGATATCGATGCCGGGGATGGAGATCCCGGGGCACACCTCGAAGGTCTGCTCTTCGAAGGAGTGGGACAAGCCGCCGATCGGGAACGACGCCGGTCAGGGCTGCACGATCGCCGATTTCAAGCGGACGGGCACCAAGGCGAGCTGGACGATGCGCTGCGACGGCCCGCCGGAGTTGACCGGCCAGGCCGAGATCGACCGGACGAGCACCGACCGGTACACGGGCTGGATGAAGATCGTGGCGCCGCAAGGGACTATGTCGATGACGATGGAAGGCAAGCGGCTCGGCGACTGCGACGCCGGCGAGAGCAAGCAGTAGCTCGCGGCGATCGGTCAGCGTGCGGAGGCGAGGGGACGCTTCCGAGCGGGAACGGCCGGGCCTGGTAAACTCCCCTTTCATGCCTCCCTCGATGCCGGAACGCCCCGCCGGGGGCCGTCGCGTGGTGGTGACGGGGATCGGCGCGATCTCGCCGAACGGCATCGGCGTGCCGGCGTTCTGGGACGCCGCCCGGACCGGCCGGAGCGGCGTGAAGCCGATCACGGCGTTCGACGTCTCCCATCTCCCGACACGGATCGCCGGGATCGTCGAGGACTTCGACGCCTCCGCCGTGATGTCGGCCAACGACCTCAAGCACGTCCCCCGCGTGGTCCCGATGGCGATCGCGGCGTCGATCGAGGCGATCGCCGACGCCGGCATCGACACGGACGCGATGGACCTCGACGTCCGGCGCCGGTTCGCGGTCGTCATCGGATCGGGGGGCGCGGGGCTGGAGTTCATCGAGAAGCAGTTCCGCCAGTACTACCTCGAGGACCCCAAGGGCGTCAGCCTCTACACCATCCCTTCGTCCACCCCCGGATCGCTCTCGAGCGAGCTGTCCATGCGCTTCTCCCTGCGCGGACCGTCGCACGTCATCTCGACCGGCTGCACCTCGTCGACCGACGCGCTCGGCCACGCCTTCTCGCTGATCCGCTACGGCCGCGCCGACGCGGCGCTCGTCGGCGGGAGCGACTCCCCGATCGGCCCGGGGATCGTCACGGGCTTCTGCCTGATGAAGATCATGTCCACGTCCTGGAACGACGAGCCCGAGCGGGCGTCGCGGCCGTTCTCGAAGGACCGGGACGGCTTCGTGCTCGCGGAAGGATCGTGGATGCTCGTCCTCGAGGAGCGCGAGCGCGCGCTCGCGCGCGGCGCGACCCCCTACGCGGAGCTGCTCGGCTACGGCGCGACCTGCGAGGCGTTCCACCGCGTGCGGCTGGACGAGAACGGCGAGGAGCCGGCCCGCGCCATGCAGCTCTCGCTCGAGGATGCCGGGATCGGGCCTTCCGAGGTGGACTACCTGAACCTCCACGGGACCTCGACGCAGCTCAACGACCGGATCGAGACCCGCGCGGTGAAGCGCGTGTTCGGGGCGCGCGCCGGGGACATCCCCGCGTCCAGCCTGAAGTCCCTGATCGGGCATCCCCAGGGGGCCTGCGGCGCCGGCGGGGTCGTCACGTCGGTCCTCGCGATGCGCGACTCGTTCGTTCCCCCGACGATCAACCACGACGTTCCCGACCCCGAGTGCGATCTCGACGTCGTCCCGAACGTCGGCCGCGCCCGCCGGGTGGACACCGTGCTGTGCAACTGCATCGGGTTCGGCTCGAAGAACGCCGCCGTGGTCCTCCGGGCCCACGCGGGGTGACCGGGTGCTCGTCCCTGCGCGCCGGCACGACCTCGAATGGATGGACCGGCGGGACAACTCGAGAGCGGATCTCGAGGGGGCGCTCGCGGACATCGGCACGGTCAACCGTTACCTCGGCGGCTCCCGGATCGTCGTCGCATCGGTCCTCCCCTACCTGCGTGAGACGCCGCCGGGGGGCACGCTCTCGGTGCTCGACGTCGGGACCGGCAGCGCCGACGTGCCCCGCGCGCTGGTCGTCGCGGCCCGCGGCGCGGATCGCGCCATCCGGGTGGTGGCGGTGGACCGTGATCCGGAGACCTCCGCGCTCGCGCGACGCGAGAGCGCCGCGTACCCCGAGATCGAGGTGCGGACGGGCGACGCGCTGACGCTCGATCTTCCCGCGGCGTCCTTCGACTTGGTGACGGCCTCGCTCTTCCTCCACCATTTCCCGCACGAGAGCGCCGTCGCGCTGATCCGCGAGCTACGGCGGATCGCCCGCCGCGTCGTGATCGTCAACGACCTTCGCCGCCACGCGATCCCCTGGGCCTTCATCGCCCTCGCGGCGCGCGTGACGCGGCGCCACCCGATGTTCGTCCACGACGCACCGCTCTCGGTCCTCCGCGGCTTCACGGAGGAGGAGCTCCGGTCGATCGCCGCCGACGCCGGGGCGCCGGGCGCGACGGTCGCCCGGCGCTGGCCGTTCCGGCTCCTCTTCACGGTCCCGGCGGAGGGCGCGTCGTGACGCCGGCGGACCTGCTCGTCGTCGGAGGCGGCCCTGCGGGCGCGGCTCTCGCCGCGATGGCGGCCGGTCGCGGGGCGCGCGTCGTGGTGCTCGAGCGCGAGGCTTTTCCGCGCGAGAAGGTCTGCGGGGAGTTCCTGTCGGCGGAAGGGTGCACCGTCCTCGAGAGGCTCGGCCTGCTCGACGCGATGCGCGCGGCCGGGGCTCCGCGCGTGACCTCGTGCCTCCTCGCCGATGCGCGCGGCCGGTCCGTGACCTCACCGCTCCCCTCGCCGGCGCTCGGGATCTCCCGCGCGGTCCTCGACGACGCGATCCTCGCCCTCGCCGCGCGCAGGGGCGCCGACGTGCGTCGCGTCAGCGTCGCGGCGCCGCTCGTCGAGGACGGCGTGGTGCGCGGGGTCGTCGCCGCGCGCACGGGCGAGACCCTCCGCGCCCGGCTGGTCGCCGGCGCGGACGGCCGCCGCTCGGCGCTCCAGCGCGCGCTCCACCCGGGGATCGGCGATCCGCTGGCGACCGGCGACAGATCCTGGTTCGGGATCCAGGCTCATCTTCCCGATCCGTGCACGGGGGCGCGCGGACAGGTCGAGCTCTACGTCTTCGACGGCGGGTACGCGGGGCTCGGACCGGTCGAGGGGGAGCGGTGGAACCTCGCCCTCATCGTCACCGTCCGGACGCTGCGCGCCTGCGGAGGCGCCCCCGAGCGTCTGTTCCGCGAGCGCGTGCTCGGGAATCCGCTCCTCGCCGAGCGCCTCGCAGGGGTCGCGCCGTGCTCGCCCTGGAGGGCGGTCGGCCCTCTGCGGTTCAACGTCCGCCGGCCGACGTCCCACGGCGCGCTGTTCGTCGGCGACGCCGCCGGGACGATCGACCCGTTCTCCGGAGAGGGGACCTCCAACGCGCTGCGCGGGGCGGAGCTTTCGCTTCCGATCGTCATGGACGCGCTCGCCGCGGGAGCGCTCACCCCCGCGCTCGCGCGGCGCTGGTCGCGGGCCTGGCGCGCGGCCTTCGCTCCGGTCTCGCGGCGCACGCGCCTCCTGGGGCGCCTGTTCGAGCACGAGCGCACCGCCGCGCTCGCGATGAGCTTGCTCTCGATGCCGCGCGCCGCCGCGATCCTCCCGCGGCTCGTCGCGGCGACGCGGACGGGGCGTTAGGGGAGGTCAGTGGAACGCGGGGCTTCCCGCGAGCCAGCGCTCGCAGTCGATCGCGGCGCGGCACCCAGCCCCCGCCGCGGTCACGGCTTGGCGGTAGACGTGATCGTGGACGTCCCCCGCGGCGAACACCCCCGGGATGTTCGTGTAGGAGGAGTGGCCGTCGAGCGTGAGGTAGCCTTCCGCGTTCATCGGCAGCTTCGTCCGGAAGAGCGAGGTGTTGGGCGTGTGCCCGATCGCGACGAAGAACCCTCCGCAGGGCTCCTCGGTGACCGCTCCGGTCTTCTTGGCGGCGACGGCGACGGATCCGACCTTCGTGCCGTCCCCGAGGACCTCGACGACCTCGGAATCCCAGAGCACCCGCACCTTCTCGTTCGAGAGCAGACGCTCGGCCATGATCCGCGACGCCCGGAAGGCGTCCCGGCGGTGGACGACGGTCACGCGCGACCCGAAGCGCGTCAGGAAGGTCGCCTCCTCCATCGCGGTGTCCCCGCCGCCGACGACCACGATCTCCTGCCCCCGGAAGAAGAACCCGTCGCAGGTCGCGCAGTACGACACGCCGCGGCCGGCGTACTCGCGCTCGCCGGGGATGTCGAGCGTCTTCGGGGAGGCCCCGGTCGCGACGATGACCGCGCGCGACTTGAGGACACCTTCGTCGGTCCGGATCGTGAACGGGCGCTCGGCGAGGTCCACGCTCGAGACGTCGCCCCCCACGAACGTGGTGCCGAAGCGCGCCGCCTGCGCCCGGAACTTCTCCATCAGCTCGGGGCCGAGGATCCCCTCGGGGAAGCCGGGATAGTTCTCGACGTCGGTCGTCTGCATCAGCTGCCCCCCCGCGAGGAGCCCCTCGACGACGACCGGCTTCAAGCCCGCGCGCGCGGCGTAAAGGGCGGCGGTCAGGCCCGCGGGGCCGGACCCGATGATGACGACGTCGTGCGGCGACACGCGCGAAATGGTAGCAGGAGTTCAGTCGAGCCGGGTCTCGCGCGGGATCACGACGACGCCTCCCGGCGTCACCGTGAAGCGGCGCTTGTCCTCCTCGGCGTCCTCCCCCACGATGAAGTCGGCCGGGATGCGGACCCCCTTGTCCACGATCGCGCGAGCGACGCGCGCGCGGCGCCCGACGTCCACGCCGTCCATCAGCACGGAGTCGACGACGCGCGCGTAGGAGTTCACGCGCACCTCCGGGCCGAGGATCGAGCGCTCCACCCGTCCGCCGCTGACGATCACGCCGCCGCTGACGAGTGAGTCCAGGATGATCCCGAGCCTCCCCCCCGGCTCCTCCTGGGCGAACACGGTCTTCGCGGGAGGGAGCTGCGAGACCATGGAGCGGATGGGCCACGACTTGTCGTACAGGTTGAACACCGGCTCGACCGCGACCAGGTCCATGCTCGCCTCGTAGTAGGAGTCCAGCGTCCCGATGTCGCGCCAGTACGCGGTGTCCTTCCGGTTCTCGTCGACGAAGCGGTAGACGAACAGCTTGTTCGTCTCCACGAGCGACGGGAGGATGTCGTGGCCGAAGTCGTGGCGGCTGTCCCGCCGCGCGTCTGCGGTGAGCGCCCGGACCAGGCTCTCGGTGTCGAAGACGTAGACCCCCATGTTGACGAGCGCCGTGTCCGGCCGTTCCGGGACGGGGCTCGGGGTCTCCGGCTTCTCCTGGAAGGCCGTGATCCGCGAGGCGTCGTCCACCGCGAGGACGCCGAACGCGGAGGCGTCCTCGATCGGGACCTCGACGGCCGCGACCGTCGCGACGGCGCCGGTCCCCTCGTGATGCGCGAGCATCTTCGAGTAGTCCATCTTGTAGACGTGGTCCCCGGAGAGCACCATCACGGTGCGCGGGCGCTCCTGCTCGAGGAGGTAGATGTTCTGGTAGACGGCGTCCGCGGTCCCCTGGTACCACCGCTGCCCGACCCGGAGCTGAGGCGGGACGCACTGGATCCACTCGTCGAGCTCGTGGTTGAAGCGCGGCCCCCATCCGACGCGCACGTGCCGCTCGAGGCTCCCCGACTTGTACTGGGTGAGGACGTAGACCTTGCGCAGCCCCGAGTTGAGGCAGTTGGACAGCGTGAAGTCGATCACCCGGTAGATGCCGCCGAACGGCACCGCCGGCTTCCCCCGGTCGCGGGTGAGCGGGTACAGCCGCTCGCCCTGGCCGCCGGCCATCACGATCGCGAGGATGTCTCCGAGAAGCGTCCGGCGCCGATCGCCCATCAACGCTCCGCGCGGGCGGCGAGGACCTCGCGCACGCGCCGGCGCAGCTCTCCCGTGTCGGACGACTTGACCACGTAGGCGTCGGCGGACCAGCTCATGAAGCTGTCTTTGTACGACGAGTAGGCGGAGTTCAGCACGACCGGGAGCTTGGGGTCCCGGTCCAGCACGCGGCTCATCGCCTCCAGCCCGTCCATCCCGGGAAGCCGGATGTCCATCACGACGAGGTCGGGCTTCTCGCGTCCGACCAGCTCGAGCCCCTCGGGCGCGCTCGCGGCCGTGACGACCTCGAAGCCGTCCCGCTCGAAGTCCTGCTTGTAGAGGACCCGGAGGTTCTTCTCGTCCTCGATGATCAGGATCTTAGGCATCGGTCGTGGCCTCCGTCGCGGCCGGGAGGCGCAGGGTCACCGTCGTTCCCTCCCCCACACGGCTCTCGATCCGCAGCTCTCCGGCATGATCGCGCGCGATCTGGGAGGCGATCGTCAGACCGAGCCCCGATCCGTGGGTCTTCGTGGTGTAGAACGCCTCGGCCGCGCGGGAGAGGACCTCCGGGGGCATCCCGACGCCGGTGTCGGCCACCTCCATCTCGACGCCGTGGGGAACGCCGCGCAGCCGCACGACGAGGTCCCCTCCCTGCGGCATCGCGTGGACGGCGTTGCGCAGCAGGTTGATGATCGCCTGGAAGAGCTGGTCGGGATCGGCGGCGGCGGGCGGGCTCCCTTCCGCCTCCTCGACCCGCGTCGCGACCCCGGCCTCGTTCAGCTCCCACCGGAGCAGCTCCAGCGCCTCGGAGGCGAGCTGCTTGAGCGCGACCGAGCCGATCCTGGGCGGGGCGGGAACGGAGAAGTCGAGCACCTCCTTGACGATCGTCTCCAGCCTGCGGACCTCGTTCACGATGATCTCGAGCGACTCGCGCGTGGCCGGGTCGCGCCCCTCGGGACGCTCGAGCAGCGAGCGGGCGAACCCGCCGATCGCGACGAGCGGGTTCCGGATCTCGTGCGCCACCCGCGCGGCCATCTCGCCGACCGCGCTCAGCCTCTCCGATCGGACCAGGCGCTCCTGGTTACGCCTCAGCTCCCGGGTCGCGGCCTCCAGCGACTCCACCTGACGCGCGAGCTCCTCCGTGAGCCGGGCGCGCTGGAGCGCCTGCGCCGCCTGGAAGCCGAGCAGCTCGAGGATCGCGACGTCCTCGTCGGTGATCGCGCGCCGCGTGATCGCGTTGTCGGCGAGGAGGAGGCCGACCGGCCGCCCCTCGGCGCGGAGCGGGACCGCGACGAACGCGTCGACGCCGAGCGTTTCCGTGATCCGCTCGGTCGCGGGATCGCCGCTTCCCCGCCCGTCCACCACGCGGGTCGTCCCGTCGGCGCGGAGCGCGGCGATCACGAACTGCGTGTCGTCGTCGAGCCGCGCGGAGAGCTGGCGCGCGATCGTCTGCGCCTTCGGCTCCTCGTCGGTCTGCGGCTCGTACTCGTCCACGAGATCGCGCAAGGTGCGTTTCCCGGCGGCGAGACGGTCCCAGATGCGCCGCGCCTCCTCCGCGTCCGCGGGTCCGATCGCGTCCCTCCCGCGGAGCATGCCGTGCCGCTCGTCGACGAGCAGCAGGAACGCCCGGTTGAACCGGAGCCCCTGGCTCGCGGTCGCCCCGACGAGGATCGTCCGGAGGATCCGCTCCAGCCCCATCGCGGACTGCAGGCACTCTCCGATCTCGCGGATGATCGACAGCTGCGCCACGCGGCGCCCGAGCTTCCGCTCGAGCCCCTTCGCCTCTGCGAGATCGGTGACGAGCACGAACGCGCCTTCGGTTCCGTCCCCGGAGGGAAGCTCGGTGCGGGTCACCATGACCGACAGCTCCTCCCCCGCCGCGCTGCGGTGCCGGGTCTCGTAGCGCCGCGTGCGCACGCCGGGGGCCGGCGGCGCGGGCACGAACGCCGGCTCGGAGACGACCTCCGCCCAGGGGCGCCCGAGCACGTCGTCCTCGACGAGTCCGTAGAACTTCGTCGCGCCCCGGTTCCAGAAGAGGATCGTGTCCCCGGCGTCGAGGAGCGCGAAGGGGATCGACCAGGACCCGAGCAGGCGCAGGAAGTCCGCCGCGCTCCCCGGGAAGAACGCCTCGAACCGCGCGTGCTCGTCGAGATGCGGCCCGGCGCCCATGGGCTGTCCTCAGGAATGACCCGTCGAGATTGTACGCGCCCCTCCGCTCGCGCGGGGGTCAGATCACGGCGTCCCGGAGGAAGGACGCCGCCTCCTCGGGGGCCGTCGGATTGATGTAGAAGCCGGTCCCCCACTCGAACCCCGCGACGCGCGTCAGGCGAGGCAGGATCTCGATGTGCCAGTGGAAGTCGAACGGGAGCGTGTCCCAGTAGTGGCGCCGCCGGACGAGCGTCTCGGTGTTCGGGGCGCCGTGGAGGACGAAATTGTACGGCGGGTCGCGCAGCACGCTCTTCAGCCGGGCCAGCGTCTCCCGCAGGACCCGCGCCAGCGCGGCGAGAACGGGGCCCGGCTCGTCGGTGAACGCGTGGCTGTGCCGCCGCGGCACCACCATGAGCTCGAAGGGGAAGCGGGAGGCATAGGGCGCGAGCACGGCGAAGTGCTCGTCCAGCGCGACGATCCGCTCGCGCTCGGCGATCTCCTGCTCGAGCATGTCGCAGAAGATGCAGCGCTCCTTCAGGTGGAAGTGCGCCCGGGCGGAGTCGAGCTCGACGGAGATCGCGCGCGGGGTCACCGGCGTGGCGATGATCTGGAGGTGCGGGTGGGCCAGTGTCGCCCCGGCCGCCGCGCCGTGGTTCTTGAAGAGAAGGACGTATTTGAACCTCTGGTCGCGACCGAGGTCGCGCATCCGCTCCTGGCACAGGCCGAGGATCTTCTCGAGCGCCGCCGGCTCCATGTCCCCCATGTGACGGGCGTGCTCGGGGGACTCGACGACGACCTCGTGCGCCCCCACGCCGCGCATCCGGTCGTAGAGCCCGACCCCGCGGCGGTCGAGCGTCCCCTCGATCGAGAGCGCGGGGTACTTGTTGGGGATCACACGGACCTGCCATCCCGTCCCGTTGGGCGCGCCCCCCGCCGGGCGGACCGCCGCGATCTCGGCGGGGGTCTTGTCCTCGTTCCCCGGGCAGAAGGGGCAGAACCCTCCGTCGTGCGCCGGCTCCTCGAGCACCGCGAAGTCCTCGGGACGGCGGGAGCGCTCGGTCGCGATGATCACCCAGCGCTTCGAGAGCGGATCGTGGCGCAGCTCGGACATCGGGCTCCTCTCTCAGGCGAACAGCGTGGCGGCGAGGTCGATCAGCTCGGGGGGGACGGTCTTCAGGGCCGCGACCGCGTCGGCCAGCGGGACGGGCTCGAAGACGCCGCCGCGGTAAGCGGCCATCATGCCGAACCGCCCCTCGTGGACCATGTCGGCGGCGAGCAGGCCGTAGCGGGAGCCCAGCCAGCGATCGAACGCCGTCGGCGTCCCCCCGCGCTGGACGTGGCCGAGCTGGACCGACCGGGTTTCGAAGCCGGTCCTCCGCTCGATCTCGGCGGCGAGCCTCGCGCCGATCCCGCCGAGCTTGACGTGGCCGAAGGCATCCCGTCCCGCGTCGGCCGTGACCCCCCCCTCCGGGAGGGACGCGCCTTCCGCGGCGACGATGATCGAGAACGCAAGACCGCGGGCCCTGCGGCGTGCGATGCCGGCGCAGACCGCCTCCAGATCGATCGGCCGCTCCGGGACCAGGATGTGGTCGGCCCCTCCCGCCATGCCGGAGTGGAGCGCGATCCAGCCGGCGTGCCGCCCCATCACCTCGCAGACGATCACCCGGTCGTGGGACTCGGCGGTGGAGTGCAGGCGATCGATCGCCTCGGTGGCGATCGAGACCGCGGTGTCGAAGCCGAAGGTCGTGTCGGTGCCGGAGAGATCGTTGTCGATCGTTTTCGGCACGCCGACGATCCGGTGCCCCGCCTTCGAGAGCTTGGCGGCGACGCCGAGCGTGTCCTCGCCGCCGATCGCGACGAGGGCGTCGAGGCCGAGCGCCGAGACGTTTTCTTCCACGAGCCGCGCGGTGTCGGGACTCTTGTACGGGTTGGTCCGTGACGTGCCGAGGATCGTCCCGCCGCGATGGAGGATGCCGGAGACCGCATCGCGGTCGAGCGGAACCGTCTCGCGCTCGAGGAGCCCGCGCCAGCCGTGCCGGATCCCCACCAGGCGGTGGCCGCGCGGCAGAGACCGGCGGACGATCGCGCGGATCACGGCGTTGAGGCCGGGCGCGTCCCCGCCTCCGGTCAGGATCCCCACGGTGCTCATGGCCGACCTCCGGCCGGGCATTCTAGACGACCCGTCACGCGGACCAGTCCCAGCGCGACGGATCGTCCTCGGGGCGCATCAGCTCGGCGAAGCCGTCCACGGGGAGCCGCTGGGTCGCGCCCGCCGGGGTCGCGAGCTCGATGGCGAAGCGGACCCGCGACCGGCTCGCAGGAAGCGGCATGGACAGCTCGAGGACACGGTCGAGCGCGGAGACCATCCTCCCCTCGGACGATCCGGCGACGACGGAGGCCGCGGGGGCCGAGGACTCATCGGTGCGGAGCGTGACGCGCGCCCCGTCGAGGGCCCCCGGCTCGATCGGATCGACCCGCACGAACAGCGACGCACCGTCGGTCCCGTAGAACATGTCGCGCGCAAGCCGGACGGAGGCGTGCATGGCGCCGTGCACGCACAGGACGTGCCCCGCCGCCCGCCACTCGAAGTAGTCGCCGACGCGCCCGTCGATGGTGGCGCGGACGGGTCCGGCCGGAGGGGTGATCCCCCGCGCGGGCCCCTTGCGGATCGGCTCGTCGAGAGCGGCCGGCGGCGTCCGCCCCGCGGCGAGGTAGGCGGCGCGCAGCTTCCCACGGAAGCCGGCGTCGAACTCCGCCCCGAACGCGGTCGGGTGGTCGTCGCCGTACCACCAGAACCAGTCGCTCCCCTCGGCGGCGAGGACCGCGCGCCAGGCGGGATCGTCCCATCGCGGCGCCCCGCGCGCGGCGCCGACCGCGTCCCGGGCCGCGGCGAGCAGCGTCCAGGCGCGGTTCTTCTCGGGATGGCCGACCCAGGTCGCGAGGTTCCGATAGATCCACGAGCCGGCGACGACGCGCGGGAGCGGCGCCGCGTGCGCCGGATCGGCGGCCTCCGACGCGGTGACGGTCGCGATGCGGGGCTCGTCCGCGAGGGCGCCGTAGAGCGCGTCGAAGAACGGCGCCGCGTGCCCCGGGTAGTGCTCCCACGCGTTCTCGCCGTCGAGGATCACGCTGACGACGTAGGGGACGCCGTCGTCGGGAAGCTCGTCGCGAAGGTGGAGCAGCCTCCCGACGAAATCGCGGGCGGCGTCGTCGGGGGAGCGGGTCGCGTAGGTGAACCCGATCCGGTCGGAGAGGTCGTGGTCCCTGAAGAGGAGCACCGGGCCGCGCGCCGGCTTCCACGGCCGGTAGAGGCGCTCCGGCTTCCGTCCCCCGTCGTCCAGCGACGCGAAAAGGACGTCCTCGTCGCTCGCCGCCCAGCGATAGCCGGCCTCCGCCATCCGCGCGAGCGCCTCGTCCGAGATCGCCCCCTCGGACGGCCATCCGCCCGAGGGGTCGCGGCCGAGCACCCGCCGGAACGCCGCGATCCCCTCGCGGAGCTGGAGGTCGGCATCCTCCGGGTGGCGGAACCGGGCCTCCGGCAGACGGATCTCCGGGAGCGCCTCGCGGGCCGAGTCGGTGTCGCAGAGCAAGGGGAGGATCGGGTGGTAGTACGGGGTCACGGACAGCTCCACGCGTCCGGAGGCGGCGAGCCCCCGCCAGCGAGGGAGGACCTCTCCGAGGAACGATTGCTGCCTCGCGAGCAGGGCGTCCTTCTCGGCCTCCGTGAAGCTCCGACCCTTCGCCCGGAGTCCGGCGACGAGCGGATCGGCGCGGAGGAGCGGCCCGCTCCAGGCGAGATGGAAGAGCACCTGGAGATCGGTGAGCGCCTGATCGTCGAACCGGGAGACCTGATCGGCGCCGATCTCGGCGAACGGCGCGTCTCCGCGCAGCGCGTGCAGCTCATGCAGCCGGCGCAGGCCGGCACCCATGACCTCGCGGTTCAGCGAGAAGAATCGCGCGACGAGGAAGACCCTCTCCTCGGCGGTCAGGCTCGCCGCCGGCTTTCGCGCGATCCGGAGGAAGGGGTCCGGAGGCGCCGTGCCGTCCGCGAGCGCGACGAGCTGGTCGAGGAGCGAGGGGACGACGTTGAGCGTCGCCCGGACCCGCGGATGCCTCTCGAGGTGCGCGGCCATGTCGGCGTAATCGGCGAGCGCGTGGAGGCGCGTCCAGGGCATCGACGGGGCGGACGTCACGGGGTCGTCGTAGTCCGGCTGGTGGAAGTGCCAGATCAGCGCGAGGCGAAGGGGCTCTCTCATCCGGGAAGCCCCCGCGTCCGGGTGACCGCCCACTGGTAGAGCTGCGCGTAGGCCCGCGCGGAGTCCTCCCAGGAGAAGCGCGCGCTCATCCCGTTGATCCGCAGACGGCGCCACGCGCTCTCGTCGGTGTTGTGCACCAGCAGCGCGCGCTGCAGCGTCATCCAGAAGTCGGCGGCGTCGTAGCGCAGGAACGTGAACCCCGTGTGCCCGTCGCGAACGGTGTCGGCGAGACCTCCCGTCGCACGGACGACCGGGACGCTCCCGTAGCGCATCGCAATGAGCTGCCCGAGACCGCACGGCTCGAAGAGAGACGGCATCAGGAAGAGGTCGCTCCCGCCGTAGATCTGCGGCGCGAGATCCCCGGCGAAGGTGAGCACGGCCGCCATCGTCCGGGGGTGCTCGCGGGCGAGGCTCGCGAGCATCTCCTCGTAGGGACGCGCGCCGGTGCCGAGCACGACGAACTGGGCCGGGCCCGCGGCGCCGCTCGCGAGCCGACGCACGACCTCGCCTGCGATCTCCATCCCCTTCTGCGCGTCGAGCCTGGTGACCATCGCGACGAGGGGGGTCCGCTCGGAGACCTCGAAGCCGAGCCGCTCCTGGAGGGCGCGCTTGTTGGCGGCGCGGCGCTCGAGCGACGTCGCGTCGAACCTCGCCGCGAGGCGGCGGTCGGTCGCGGGGTTCCAGACGTCGTCGTCCAGCCCGTTGAGGATCCCGTGCAGGTCGAGGTGGCGCGACCTCAGGAGACCGTCGAGGCCGCTCCCCCCCTCGGGGGTCGTGATCTCGCGCGCGTAGGTCGGGCTCACGGTGTTGACGAGCGTCGCATGGTGGATCCCGCGCGCCATGAAGTTGACCTCGTCCCAGCCGCGCTCCTCGAGGAGCGGGGGGGCGTCCACTCCCGCATAGCGGAGGACCGCGCGGGAGGTCCGGCCCTGATGGGCGAGGTTGTGGATCGTGAACAGGGTCGGCACGGCGGCGCGGGCGGCGGCGAGCCATGCGATCGCCGGCGCCGCGTGCCAGTCGTGGGCGTGCACGACGTCCGGCTGCCAGCCGACGCTTCCGGTGAGGGCGAGCGCGGCGCGAGAGAAGAAGGCGAAGCGGTAGGGATCGTCGTCGTAGCCGTAGACGTTCGGCCGGTCGAAGAGACGGCGCTCGGCGACGAAATAGACGGGGACCGCGCTTTCCGGGAGCGTTCCCTGGAGGATCCCCGCCGGAAGCGGCCCCGCGCCGGTCGGGACCATCACGCCCCCGGGGAAGGCCGAGAGCCCGCCCTCCCCCATCTCCGCCGCACGCTCCTGCGCCCGGTAGGCCGGCGTCACCACGCGGACGTCGTGCCCGAGGCGGGCGAGAGCCTTCGGCAGAGCGCCCGCGACGTCGGCGAGGCCGCCGGTCTTGGCGAAGGGGGCGACCTCTGCGGAGAGGAAGAGAACGCGCAGGCCGGACATCGGCCGCGCATTCTACCCAGCCGGCGCCCCCGGCGGGACCGGCAGGTTCAGGCGCTTCAGCTCGGCGTTGATCACCTCGGCGAACGCCTCGAACGGCTTCGCCCCCGAGAGGAAGCGGCCGTTGACGAAGAACCCCGGGGTCCCGGTCACGCCGAGTGACCTCGCGTCGGCGGTGTCCGCCTCGATCTGCGCCTTGTACTTCGCGCCGTCGAGCGCGCGCGTGAACCGGGGCAGGTCGAGCTTCAGCTCCTTCGCGTACCGCAGGTACGCGTCACGGCCGAGCGCCTGCTGGTTCGCGAACAGCTTGTCGTGCATCTCCCAGAACTTCCCCTGCTCGTTCGCCGCCATCGCGGCGAGCGCCGCCGGCATCGCGTTCGGGTGGAACGGAAGGGGGAGGTTCTTCCAGACGATCCTGACCTTGTCGCCGTACACCTTCTCGATCTGCGTGAGGGTCGGACCGACCCTCGAGCAGAACGGTCACTGGTAGTCGGAGAACTCGGCGATGACGATCGGCGCCGTCGGGTTGCCGCGGTAGGGAGAGCCGTCGAGGCGCACCGTGTAGACCTTGCTCGGATCGGGGCCCTGCTGCTGCGGCGGCTTGGGCCTCGCGCTCGCGACCTGCGTCTGCGTCTGGATCAGCCGCTGGTCGATGCTCACGATCCGCTTGGTCAGCTCGTCGCGCGTCCTCTTCGCGTCGGTCCAGGCGACGAACGCGAGCCCGAGCGCTCCGAGCGCGAGCACCGTGGGGAGCCACGCCATCCCTCCCCCGCCCTCTCCCGCCGGGCTCTCGACCTCGGACGCGCGCTTCTCCCGGTTCTTCTTCGACATCGATCCTCCGACGCTAGAGGGAGAGTCTACCCTGCTGCTCGCGGACCGCCGCCGCGGAGGCCTGGAGCGCGGCGAGCTCGTCGGCCGCGAGCTTCAGCTCGTAGACCTTCTCGACGCCGCGCGCGCCGAGCTTCGCGGGGACGCCGACGAAGCTCCCCGAGATCCCGTACTCCCCTTCCAGGTAGGCCGCGCAGGGGAGGACCTTCTTCTTGTCGCGCAGGATCGACGCGACCATCTCGACCGTGGACGCCGCGGGGGCGTAGTAGGCCGAGCCGGTCTTGAGGAGGGAGACGATCTCGCCCCCTCCGGAGGCCGTGCGGCGCACGATCGCGTCGATCTTGTCCTTCGGCAGCAGCTCCGTCAGCGGGATCCCGCCGACCGTGGTCAGTCGCGGGAGGGGCACCATCTGATCGCCGTGTCCGCCGAGGACGATCGCCGACACGCTCTCGACCGAGACGTCGAGCGCCATCGCGACGAAGGCCCGGTAGCGGGCGGTGTCCAGCACACCCGCCATCCCGACGACCCGCTCCTTGGAGAAGCCGGTGACCACCTTCGCGACGTAGGCCATCACGTCGAGCGGATTCGACACGAGGATGACGATCGCGTCGGGGGACGATCCCTTGACCTTCTCGGCGCAGGCGGCGACGATCCCGGCGTTGGTGCTCTGCAGATCGTCGCGGCTCATCCCGGGCTTCCGCGCGATCCCGGCCGTGATCACGACCACGTCCGATCCCGTCGTGTCGTCGTACGAGTTGGTCCCCCGCACCATGGAGTCGAATCCGAGCACCGGGCTCGCCTCGAAGAGATCGAGCCCCTTCCCCTGCGGCGGTCCCTCGAGGATGTCGAGGAGGACGACGTCGCCCAGCTCCTTGGTCGCGCACCCCATCGCGACGTGCTCGCCGACGAACCCGCCCCCGATGACCGTGACCTTCTTGCGCATGCGCTCTCCTCGTGCCGGCGTTCGAGCGGCCGGGAAAGGTAGCACCTCTAATACTGGATCAGCGACCCCTCGCGCTTCGCCCGACGGATCGCGATCCGCGCGCCGACCAGCCCCAGCGGCACCAGCACGGCGGTCAGCACGGCGAGCCGACCCAACGGATCCGTCAGCTCGGCGAACCCCGCCCCTTGCAGGAGGGATCGGCGCACCACCTGGAGCGACCAGCTCATCGGGACCCACTCCGAGACCCACTGGACCGAGGCCGGCAGGACCTTGGACGGGAACAGGACGTTTCCGAAGAAGGTCGTGCTGGTGGTCAGCAGGAAGTTCACCGGGTCGCCGCGCTTGAAGTAGAGGATGAACGACGCGGAGAGCATCCCGATCCCCGCCGAGGCGAGGAGGGTCAGCGCGATGCCGAGCCCGAGCGCCGCCGGGCTCGAGACATGGAGGTGGACGCCGAAGATGAACACCGCGCAGGCGAGATAGACGACGAGCCGCAGCGCCCCCCACGCGAAGTCCCAGGCGGTCGAGGAGAAGATCACGACGGAGGTCGGCGTCGGCGAGACCAGCATCGCCTCGAGCGTCCCCTGCACCTGCTCCCCCCGGATCTTCGCCGAGAACGAGTAGAGAGCGGTGGCGAAGTACAGCTGGAACGCCGCCCCCACGACGAGCCATGGGAACGGGGGAACGCCGTCGAGCCCCGGGGTGAGCGGGTTCACCATGCGGCTGGAGAAGTACAGCACGGCCACCATGAAGAACATCCCGACGAGCTGGAGCACGAACGCGAACCGGTACGAGAGGTCGGAGAGGAAATCCCGCACCATGAACGCCCAGAGCTTCGCGAGGATCAGCGTCACGATCGTCCCCGGTCCTCTTCGCTCGCGAGGATCCGCGCGAAGGCCTCCTCGAGGTCGGGCTCGAGGCGATCGCAGGCATGGATCACCGCGCCGCGCGCGATCAGGCCGCCGAGGAGCGGGTTGAGGCGCCCCTCCCCTTCCACGGCGAGCGTGATCCGCCGGACGCCGTCCACGCTCTCGTCGGAGACGACGCGGACCTCCCCGCCGAGCGGCTCGTGCCAGCCCGAGACCTCGAGCCGGAACAGCCGCTCGGTGACCCCCCAGCGGCGGACCTCGGGGACGGTCCCGACCTGACGCATCGTCCCGCGAACGAGGATCCCGATCCGGTCGCACAGCGTCTCGACCTCCTGGAGGTTGTGCGTCGCGAGGAGGATCGTCTTGCGGTCGCGCCGGTTCAGCTCGTCGCGGATGAACGCGCGGAGCGACCGGGAGGACGCCGGGTCGAGGCTCCGCGTCGGCTCGTCCATCAGCAGGACCGGAGGATCGTGGAGAAGCGCTCGCGCGATCGCGAGGCGCTGCTTCATCCCGGACGAGTAGTCGGAGAACCGGCGCGGCGCCGCCTCGACGAGATCGACCTTCTCGAGGAGCGCGTCGACGCGTCCCTCGATCCTCCGCCCCGGCACGTTGTACAGCCGGGCGAAGAAGCGAAGGTTCTCGCGTCCGCTCAGCCGCCAGTAGAACGACCGCTCGTCGGAGTGCACGAGGCCGAGCTTGGGCTTCACCCGGTTCTCGTGGCGGACGTCGTCCCCGCCGATGAGCGCGCGGCCGGCGTCCGGGAGCACGAGGCAGGCGAGGATCTTGATCAGCGTGGTCTTGCCGGCGCCGTTGGGGCCGAGCAGCCCGAAGATCTCCCCCGTCCCGACCGAGAGATCGACGCCGCCGAGCGCGCGGACCTGTCCCGCCGCGGCGAACGGGCGGGTCAGCATGTCCCGGAAGGAGCGTTTCTTCTTGAAGGACTTCTCGATCCCGAAGCCCTCGATCGCGTGGTCCATCAACCGGCGCCGGCCGCGGCGAGCGCGGCGCCGTAGTCGGGCTCGTCGCCGATCTCGCGGACGAGCTCTGCGTGGAGGATGCTGTCGTCGGGCCCGATGACGACGACGGCGCGGGCGAGGATCCCCTCGAACGGACCGTCCACGATCAGGACCCCGTAATCCTTCCCGAATTTGCGCCCCCGCATCATCGAGAGCGGGACGACGCGCCGCAGCCCTTCCGACGTGCAGAAGCGCTTCATGGCGAACGGGAGGTCGGCCGAGATGACGAGGACCACGACGTTCGCGTAGCCCGCGGCGCGCTCGTCGAACGCGCGGGTCGATGCGGCGCACACGGAGGTATCGAGGCTCGGCACGATGTTGAGGATCTTGATCTTTCCGCGAAAAGAGACGAGGCCGACGTCGCGGAGATCGGCGCCCGTCAGGCGGAAGTCCGGCGCGGCGGCCCCGATCGCCGGGAGGTCCCCCGACGTGTGACACGGCGCTCCGCTCAAGGTGATCGAGGCCAAGCGCGTCCTCTCGAAGCGCGAGAGGTTAGCATGGCGGACGGGAGCGACGTCGCCGTCCGCCGGGCCGCCCTGGGCGTATAAGGGGGACGATGGCCCGACCCCGGGAGGACCCCTTCATGCTCGCTCGTAGGCTCGCCGCCGCCGCCCTCTTCGGCCTGTCCGTCGCCGCCCTCGGGGCGGCGCCCAAGCCTCCCGCACCGGCACCGGCGGCTCCCGCCAAGCCGGCCCCTCCGGCGACGATCAGCGGAAAGATCAGCGGCCCGGACGGGAAGCCGATCGCCGGCGCGACGGTCCGCGCGATCCCGATGCCGCCGAAGCCCGAGGCCGCCATGCGCGCGCAGCGCCCCGACGCGCCGAAGCCGGTCGTCGTCAAGTCCGACGCGCAAGGGGGGTTCAAGCTCGAGGGGCTTCCCCGCGGAACCCAGGCGCTCCGCGCGGAGGCGCCGGGTCTCGCCCCCGCCTTCGCCTCCGACGTTCCCGCGGGGGCGTCGCTGAACCTCCGGCTGAAGCCCGGATTCACCGTGGTCGGGCGCGTGCTCGATCTGACGACCCAGAAGCCGCTCGCGGGGGCGACCGTCACCGCGCTCGAGCGGGACGCCGCGCGATTCGGGCGGGATGCGGCCCACACGACGACCACCGGGGACGACGGAACGTTCAAGATCACCGATTGCGCGCAGGGCGTGGTCGTCGTCGAGGCGATCGCGCCGGCGAAGGCGCGAGCGCGGCTGGACCGCGTCCCCTCGCGCGCGCCGGCCCCCGGCGAGGAGCCCGATCCGCAGGTCAACACCCTGTACCTCGCTCCGGGCGGGCGTCTCGCGGGGAAGGTCGTAGGCAGCGACGCGAAGCCGCTCGCGGATGCGATCGTCACCGCCGCGCCGACCGACGGAAACCTCATCACCATGTTCCGCGAGAGCCGGAACGCCGCGCAGCGGACCGATGCCAACGGGAAGTTCAGCTTCGACGGTCTTCCCGCCGGATCGAAGTACACGGTCCGCGCGACCAAGGAAGGTCTCGCCTCCGACGACGACGGGCCGCTCCCCGTGGACGCCGGAACGGATCGCGGCGATCTCGAGCTGAAGCTCGAGAGCGGCGCGAGCCTCACCTTCCGCCTCGTCACCGCCGAGGACGTGCCGGTCAACGACGTGGACGTGCGCCTCGCGTCCCAGGGCGGCGCGCGCCGCCGGGGCGGATTCGGCGGAACCGACGTCGATCGCGACAAGATCACGCCGCAGGGGGACGGCAAGTTCCTCGTGCGCGCGCTCGACGCGGGGACGTTCGACCTCACACTCTCCCCGCCGGACTACGCCGACGTCACCAAGGAAGGGCTCAAGCTACGCGGCGGCGAGACCCTCGACCTCGGGACGCTTCGCGTCCGCGAGTCGAAGAGCATCGCCGGCCGGATCACCGACAACCAGGGCCAGCCGGTCGCGGGGGCGGTCGTCTTCGCTCTCTGGCTCGACGGCGCGACGTCGCACGTCCGTGAGGTGCGCTCCAACGCGGAAGGGCGCTTCCGTCTCGCCGGCCTCTCCGACCTCCCGGTCCGGAACCTCTCCGTGCGCGCCGACGGCTTCGCGACCGCGACGAAGGACGGTGCGACCCCGGGCGACACCGCGGTGGACTTCGTGCTCCAGCGCAACGGCAGCATCGTCGGCCGCGTGCAGCTCTCCGCCGGCGGCGTGCCCGCCGCGTTCCGCGTGCAGGCCCACCCCGAGGCGAAGGAAGGACAGGAGCGGGCCGGCTTCCGCATCATGATCGGCAACCGGCCGGACGAGGACAAGGTCTTCACCGACCCGTCGGGGAGCTTCCGCCTCGACGGCGTCGAGCCGGGGACCGTGACGATCACCGTCCTGTCCGACGGCAAGGCTCCAGCGCGGAAGACCGGCCTCGTCGTCGCTTCCGACGGTGTGGCCGACGCCGGAACGCTGACGCTGACCGACGGCCGCACGCTGCGGGGACGGGTGATCGCCGCCAAGGACGAGGCGCCGATCGCGGGCGCGACGATCTCCCTCTCGCAGCCCCAGGGCTTCATGATGGCGATGGGCCGCGACAACGCGGCGGCCGCCGCGATCACCGGCGTGGACGGGCGGTTCGAGATCGCGGGACTCGAGGCGAAGACCTACAGCGTGGACGCGGGGCAGATCGACTACTCCCCGAACTCCGGCCGCGTCGAGATCCCCGCCGAGGGGGCGGTCGACGAGCTGACGATCAAGCTCTCCCGCGGCGGGATCATCACCGGCGCCGTGAAGGACGCTCAGAAGCAGCCGGTCCCCAACGCCCAGATCATCCTCACCAACCCGGGGCGCGGCTCGGGCCCGCAGACCGTCAGCTCCGGTGCCGACGGGCGCTACACCTTCGAGAAGATCCCGCCGGGCGAGTACATCGTCATGCGCGCCCCCTCCGGCGGCGGGCCGATGATGATCTTCGGCGGCATGAAGCAGGTCGCCGTCCGTGAGGGCGAGACGACCACGTTCGACATCGACGAGGCCGCGAAGATCAACCTCAGCGGCCGCGTGACCAAGGCCGGCCTGCCGGTCGCGAACGCGATGCTGAGCTTCTGGGTCGACGACGGGAGCGAGATGGGTGGCGAGATGAAGGTCTCGCGCACCGACGGCGACGGCCGCTACCAGGTCGGCCTGGACCATGCAGGGAGCTACTCGGTCGCGATCACCACCGGCATGAGGATGTTCGTCGCCGGGCGCCGCTCGAAGATCACGGTCCCCGACGACCCCACGCCGGTCGTGGACATCCCGGTGAAGGGCGCCGAGGTCTCCGGCCACGTCACCAACTCCGAGGGGAAGCCGGTGTCGGGCGCGATGGTCAGCGTGCGCGCCAAGGACGGGACGGCGCCGGCGGGCGACAGCAGGTACGGCGGCCCCACGTCCGACGTGACCGACCCCGACGGCTCGTACGTCGTCGACAATCTCGATCCGGGCGATTACGCGGTCACGGTCGCCGCCGCGGGATACAGGAACGCCGAAGGGTCCTCGGTCAAGATCGAGGGCGACGGCGACACCCGGATCGTGGACGTCCGCCTCGAGAAGGGGCGCACCGTGCGCGGGCACGTCTTCGACGCGAACGGCAACGGCATCGCGGGCGCGATGGTGATGGCCGCGCCCTCGGGGGCCGTCCCGTCCGGTAATGACGCTCTCCCGGCGAACACCGACGTCAACGGCGCCTTCGTCGTCACCGCGCCCGCCGACGGTCCGATCGACCTGACCGCGGTCGCGGCCGGCTTCCCGCCCGCCCGTGTGACGGGAATCATCCCGGAGGACGGCGGGGACCTCGCGCTGCGCGCGCCGCGCCCCGGCCGGATCAAGGTCACGGTCGCCGGGGCGGACGGCAAGCCGATCGCGGGGGCCCGCGTGGGCTGCCGGCCGGTGCCGACCTTCCTCGGCAGCGACTACCTCTCGTTCGTCAACGCCTCGCCCCCGACCGGGGCCGACGGGACCGCGACGATCGCGTCTCTCGGGCCGGGGGCCTACGAGCTCGTCGTGTCGCGCGACCAGAAGCGCTCGACCCGGTCGGTGACGATCTCCGAGGGGGCCGAGGCTGTGGAGACCGTCACGCTGCCGTAGAATGCCGGCGCATGCCGGGCATCGCGAGCGCATCCCCCCTCACCGTCCTCTCGGAGGAGGAGACTCTCTTCCGCGACTCGGTGCGCGAGTTCGCCGACGCCGAGATCGCCCCGAGAGCCCAGGCGATGGAGCGGGCGGGGCGCTACGACCCCGAGCTGCTCGCAAAGCTGTTCGAGATGGGCCTGATGGGGATCGACGTGCCCGAGGCGTACGGCGGCTCCGCGGGCACGTTCTTCCAGGCCTGCCTCGCGGTCGAGGAGATCTCGCGCGCGGATGCCGCGGTCGGCGTGCTCGTCGACGTCCAGAACACGCTGGTGACGAACGCGATCGACCGTCACGGGACCGCCGAGCAGAAGTCGGGCTACCTGACCCGCCTCGCCCGCGACACGGTCGCTTCCTACTGCCTCTCCGAAGCCGGCTCGGGCTCCGACGCCTTCGCGCTCCAGTGCCGCGCCGTTCCCTCCGACGGAGGGTTCGTCCTCAACGGGCACAAGCTCTGGATCACGAACGCCGCGGAGGCCGGGATCTTCCTCGTGTTCGCGACCGTGGATCCGAAGGCCGGGTACAAGGGGATTACCGCCTTCCTGGTCGAGCGCGACGATCCCGGGTTCTCCCTCGGGAAGCGCGAGGACAAGCTGGGGATCCGGGCGTCCTCGACCTGCGAGATCCTCTTCGAGGACTGCCGCATCCCCGCGGGGCGCGTGCTCGGCGAGATCGGAGCCGGGTACAAGATCGCGATCCAGACCCTCAACGAGGGGCGGATCGGGATCGGCGCGCAGATGCTCGGCGTCGGCCGCGCCGCCCTCGAGGCCGCCGTGCGCTACGCGAAGGAGCGGGTGCAGTTCGGGAAGCCGCTCTCGGAGTTCCAGGCGATGCGGTTCCAGCTCGCGGACGGCGCGACGCGACTCGAGGGCGCGCGCCTGCTCGTCTACAACGCGGCGCGCCTGCGGGACGCCGGGCTCCCCTTCGTGAAGGAGGCTGCTATGGCCAAGCTCTACGCGAGCGAGGCCGCGGAGAGGATCTGCGCGATGGCCGTCGAGGTGCTCGGCGGGAACGGCTACACGTCCGAGTACCCGGTGGAGCGCTACTACCGCGACGTGAAGATCGGGAAGATCTACGAGGGGACGTCGTTCATGCAGCTCTCGACGATCGCCAAGTCGATCCTGGACGACTGAGCTTGGCTCACGATCCGGAGCTCTTTCTCCGCGCCTGCCGCGGCGAGCGCGTCCCCCGCCCTCCCGTCTGGCTGATGCGGCAGGCGGGGCGCTACCTCCCCGAGTATCGCGAGGTCCGCAAGAAGGTCGACTTCCTGACGCTCTGCCGGACCCCCGAGCTCGCGGCGCAGGTGACGCTCCAGCCGGTGGACCGGCTCGGCGTCGACGCCGCCATCCTCTTCTCGGACATCCTGATCCTCGCCCCGGCCATGGGCCTCGAGGTCGCCTTCGATCCGGGGCCGATCGTGGACCCTCCCGTGCGCTCGGCGGCGGACGTGGCCCGGCTCGTCGTTCCCGACGTGGAGGCCGAGGTCCCCTTCGTCCACGAGACGATCCGGATCCTGCGGAAGGAGCTGGCCGGCCGGGTGCCTCTGATCGGCTTCGGCGCGGCGCCGTTCACGCTCGCAGCCTACCTGGTCGAGGGGGAAGGCTCGCGCTCCTTCGAGACCTGGAAGGGGATGCTCTACCGGGCGCCCGACCTCGCCCATGCCCTGCTGGAGAAGGTGGCCGCGGCCACGGCCGCCCATCTCGTCTCGCAGGCCCGCGCCGGCGCGCAGGCGATCCAGATCTTCGACACCTGGGCCGGGCTCGTCTCCGCGACCGACTACGCGGCGTTCTCCCTCCCCTACGCGCGCCGCGTGGTCGCCGCCGTGCGCGAGCAGGGGGTTCCGGTCATCTACTTCGCGCTCGACGCGGCGCACGCCGCGGAGTCGGTCCGCGCCTGCGGGGCCGACGTCCTCGGAGTGGACTGGCGCCGGAGCCTGGCGGAAGCGGCGCGCGCCTTCGGAGGGGCCTCTGTGCTCCAGGGGAACCTCGACCCGTGCGTCCTTCTCGCGGACGGGGAGACGGTGCGCGAGCGGACGGTCGCCATGCTCCGCGAGGGGGCGGCGCTCCCCGGGCACATCGCGAACCTGGGGCACGGGATCCTCCCGAGCACGCCGGTCGAGAGCGCGATCGCGTTCGTGGAGACGGTGCGCGGGTTCCGCGGCTGAGCTACGAGGAGCCGATCAGGATCCCGCTCAGCAGCACGATCACGCCACCGACGATCACCTGGAACGCCGCCGAGAGGAACGGCGTGTCCATGTAGCGGTTGCGGATCCAGGCGATCGCGAACAGCTCGAACGCCACCACCACGGTCGCGATCGCGGTCGCGACGGTGAAATGCGGGATCAGGTACGGGAGCGCGTGGCCGATCCCGCCGACGAAGGTCATCAGGCCGCAGACCAGCCCGCGGAGCAGCGGACGGCCGCGGCCGGTCAAGCTTCCGTCGTCGGAGAGCGCCTCCGCGAACCCCATGCTGATCCCCGCGCCGACCGATGCCGCCGTCCCGACGAGGAACGCGTCCCAGCTGTCGTGTGTCGCGAAGGCGGAGGCGAAGAGCGGCGCCAGCGTGGACACCGATCCGTCCATCAGGCCTGCGAGCCCCGGCTGCACCACCTGGAGCAAGAAGAGCTGCCGCGAGGTGCGGGCCTCCTCCTCGCGCTCGGACTCGGGCTGGCGCGAGGGGTCGAACGTCGCGGAGGTCTCCTCGTGCTTGCGCTCCTCCGCGGCGAGGTCTCCCAGGAGCTGGCGCGACTCGGCATCGGTCGCCTGGTGCGCGGCCTTCTCGTAGAAGCGCGCGGTCTCCAGCTCCATCAGCGCGACCTGCTTGCGGATCGCCTCGGCGCTGGGGATCCTGAGCGCCTGGACCGGATCGCGGCGCACGAACCCCCTGACGTCGTGGCGGCGCACGAGCGGGATCTCCTCGCCGAACTTCTTCCGGAACAGCTCGATGAGTCGATGCCGGTGCTGGTCCTCCTGCGCCCGCATCTCGTCGAGCGACGCGGCCGCCTTGGGGAAGTCGTTGCGGAGGAGCCGCGCGAACTCGCGGAAGATCCTGGCATCTTCCTCCTCGAGAGCGATCGCGAGCGCCAGGACCTCGGGCGCGCTCAGGTCCTTGAAGTTGCGTCGCATCGGGTGCCTCCCGCCGCCGAGCAGGGGCGAGAGGTTAGCATCCCGGAACGCCGGAGGTGGTGGTGGCGCGCATCGTCGTCGTCGGGGGCGGAGTGGCCGGACTCGCGGTCGCCTACGAGCTCTCGGGCCAGGACGTCACCGTCCTCGAAGCCGGCGCGCGAGCGGGCGGGACGATCCGCAGCGAGCGCGTCGAGGGCTACCTCTGCGAGTCGGGCCCGGTCGGATTCACGGACGAGGCGGCGCCGACGCTCGCGCTGTGCGAGCGGCTCGCCCTCCTCCCCCGCCTGACCGGCGCGCGACGGGAGGCGGAGAGCCGCTTCGTGGTGCGCGAGGGCCGGCCCCGCCGCCTGCCGTCGCATCCTCTCGCCTTCCTCGCGTCGGATGCCCTGTCGCTCCGCGGACGTCTGAGGGTCCTCGCCGAGCCGCTGGTGCGGCGGCGCGAGGATCGGGCGGACGAGTCGATCGCGCGGTTCGCGCGCCGGCGGCTCGGCCAGGAGGCCGCCGAGGTCCTGGTGGACGCGCTGGTCACCGGGATCTGGGCCGGCGATCCCGACGCGCTCTCGGTCGGCTCGGCGCTCCCGACGCTCGCGCGGTGGGAGCGTGACCACGGCGGCCTGCTGCGCGGCGCGCTCGCGCGGCGCGAGCGGCGCGGCCGCCTGGCGTCGTTCCCCAGCGGCCTGTCGGAGCTCCCCGAAGCGATCGCCTCCGCTCTGGGAAGCCGCCTCCGGCTCGAATCGCCCGCCGTGGGGGTCGAGCGCCGGGGGCGCGCCGGGTTCGACGTCCTGCTCGGCCGCGGAGCCGCGATCGAGGCCGACGCGGTCGTCGTCGCCTGTCCATCCTTCGCGGCCGCGCCTCTGCTCGCCGGGCTCGACGCCGAGCTCTCCCGCCTCGCCGCCTCCATCCCGTGGGCCGCCGTCGCGGTGGTGCACCTCGGATTCGATGGACCGGCCCTCTCCCGCCTTCGCGGCTTCGGAATCCTCGCGCCCCGGCGGGAGAGCGCGAGCGCGCTCGGCGCGTTGGTCCCGTCCAACATCTTCCCCTCGCGGGCGCCGCAAGGTCACGCGCTCGTCACCGTCATGCTCGGCGGCGCCCGGGACCCCGAGGCCGTCCACCGGTCCGATGCGGCGCTGATCGATTCCGCCGCGAGCGCGCTCGGATCCTGGACCGGGGGGCTTCCGCCCGCGGTCTTCGCGAAGGTCGTCCGCCACCCGCGCGCGATCCCGCAGTACACGCTCGGTCACGCCGAGCGGCTGAGCGCGATCGAGGAGCGCGTGCGGCGCGCTCCGGGGCTCGTCCTCACGGGGAGCTCGTACCGCGGGATCTCGGTGAATGCCTGCATCGCCGACGCCACCGCCGTGGCCGCGAGCCTGTTGACCGCGCCCTAGCTGTTGTCCCCGTCGAGCAGACGGCCGAGCCCGCCGAGGAGCGAGCCCTCCTCACGCCCCCCGCGTCCCGCCTGCGGCGCGGCCGCGTAGATCCGCTGCGCCATGCGCGAGAGCGGGAGCGACTGCAGCCACACGCGGCCGGGGCCGCGGAGCGTGGCGAAGAACAACCCCTCGCCGCCGAACAGGATCGACTTCACGCCGCGGACGACCTCGATGTCGTACGAGACGCTGGGCACGAACCCGACGATGCAGCCGGTATCCACGCGGACCATCTCCCCCGGCGCGAGCGTCCGCTCGAGGATCGTCCCGCCGGCGTTGAGGAAGCACCAGCCGTCCCCCTGGAGGCGCTGCATGATGAACCCCTCGCCGCCGAAGAACCCGACGCCGAGCCGCTTCTGGAAGGCGATCCCCAGGCTGACCCCCTTGGCGGCGCAAAGGAACGAGTCCTTCTGCGCGATCAGCTCGCCGCCGATCTCCGCGAGGTGGACGGGGATGATCTTCCCCGGATACGGCGCCGCGAACGCGAGCTTCTTCTTCCCCTGCCCCTGGTTCAGGAACGCGGTCATGAAGAGCGACTCGCCCGTGAGCAGCCGCTTCCCCGCCCCGACCAGCGCGTCGAGGAAGCCGCCGGAGGGACGCGAGCCGTCGCCGAAGATCGTCTCCATGGCCACGCCGTCCTCCATGAACATCAGTCCGCCGGCTTCGGCGAGCGCGGCCTCGCCCGGATCCAGCTCCAGCGTGACGTACTGCATGTCGTCGCCGAAGAGCTCGTAGTCGACCTCGTGCATCTGGGCCATCGGTCGTTCTCCTTGTTCAGTTGCAGACGGCCTGCGAGCGATCGATCTCGACCCCCCCCGAGCGGGCCCCCGCCGGGGACTCGACATCGTCGACGTGGGCCGTGACGAGCGCGTAGCTGTCCTCGCCGGGAAGCTGCGCCTGCGACAGCGCGATCTGGAGCCGGCCGCCCCCCGCGTCCGTGGTCGCGGCAGCGCAGAACGGTCCGGCCGACGGCGCGAGCCCGTGATCGTACGAGCCGGCCCGCAGCGTCGCGAGGCGGCCGAGGTAGAGGTTATAGCGCTGCCCCGCGGGGACGGCGTCGAACGAGAACAGGACGGTGCCGTCGCCGAGGCGGCTCTCCCTCAGATTGGCGACCTCCGCGGGGCGGGGCTTCTGCCAGCCGTAGAGGTCGAGCCAGGCCGCGTCCCACTCGACCTGATACGCGTCGTTCCCCGACGTGAGCGCGACGGGAGCCGCCGCGAGCCGGACGGCGGTGGTCGCGAGGTCCGCTCGTGTGATCGCGGGCCAGTCGTACTCCCCCGCGCCGCCCGCGAGCACCGGGTTCTTCGTCAGCGTCGCGGAGACCTCGCGCGGCGAGGCGACGTTCGGCAGGGCGAGCAGCTTCTCGGTCCCGTAGTCGGGACGCCCGGCGGGAGCGTTCGGGCCGCCGCCGCCGACGATCGGCGTGTAGAAGTTCCAGTTCGTGGTTGTGTAGGCATAACCGCCGGGGGCGCGGAACGTTCCCGTCGGCGAAGCCTCGAACCGGTAGAAATCGTCGGTCACGGTCCCGGTGGTGCGGTAGCGGAGGCCGACGACGACCTTCACGATCTGGTCCTCGTCATAAAAGGTGGGGAAGCCTTGCAGCCGGACCTCCTGCTGACCGATGCCGAGCTGGATCGATGCGGACGCCCCGGCGTCGGCATCGTCGAGCGCCGCGGCGCCGTTTCCGACGACGGCCCCGTTCGCCGCGGTGACCTGCGTCGGGAGGAGGCGGCGAACCCGCCGCAGGTACCCGTGATCCGCGGCGATCGAGGTCCGGGCCAGCGCGTCCTTCGGCCCCAGGTTCACACCGCCCCCCGCCTCCCAGACCTTCTCGCGGAGGATCGTGTAGCCGTTGTTGTTCGGATGGATGTTGTCCAGGCTGAAGATGTCCCGGCAGATCATCTGGTCGAAGCCGGTGCACTGGACGTTCTGGTCCTCGTGAGCGAACTCCGCCGCGACCTCGTTGATCGCCGCCCGCCGCGTCTGACCCCAGGCGAGCTCGCGCAGCATCCGGTTGACGATCGGGAGCCACTGGCGATGGAACGCGGACGAATCTCCGGAGTAGCAGTTGTAGGCGAGGTTGTCGTACAGGGTGTTGAGTCCGATGTCCGCGCCGGGGATCTGGGAGGTCAGCACCGAGAGCGCTTCCTGGAGGTTCTGCCGGGAGTCCAGGATCTCCTCCACCGCGGTGTTGATCTGCGGTTGCGTGGGGGTCCCGGAGGGATCCACGCCGCGAAGATCGTTGCCGATCATCGACAAGGTGATCAGCCGCGGCGGCGGGTTGAGCGCGATGACGCGGAACACGTTGTTCAGGTCGTCGGAGTCGTCGACGAGCAGATCGTCGGTGTGCTGACCGCTGACCCCCGCCTGGTCGAGCGTGACCGAGGCCGCGGGGGCGGTGCAGGCGATCCGCTCACGAACCCGCTTGCTGTACCAGAAGCTCTCGGGCGCTCCGCAGATGTTGAAGTTCGCCGAGATGCTGTCCCCCATCGACGTGTAGCGGAGCGCCCCCGCCTTCAGCCCCGCGATCGCCTGGTCGAAGGCCGACAGTCGCGCGAACCCTACGGGGAAGCTGTACCCGGGCGTCGTGTCGATGACGCTGTCCGCTCGCGTCGAGGATCGTCTCCAGCCGGCCGGATCCGCGCCACGGAGCAGGTAGCACCCGTTCCCCGGGGCGATCGAGAAGCTGCCGTCGGCCGCGGACATCACGGTCTGATCGAACGCCCCGCCGGCGTCCCTCGTCCCGAACAGCTCGACGCTCACCCCCGCGAGCGCCGGCTCGCCGGGGTCGCGCAGCCCGTTCCCGTTCCGATCCTCGAACGTCGACCCCGCGACCTGCGCGTGCGACGGCACCGCGCCCGCGAGCACGACGAGTCCCGCTCCCAGCACCGCTCCCGGAATGCGCATGACCGACCCCTCTCCGTGGCGCGCTCTCTTATACGCTACCCTGGCGGATCGTTCCTGGAGGAATCGACGATGCCGAGGAGACTGGAGGGGCAGGTCGTCTTCGTGACGGGGGCGAGCGCCGGGATCGGGGAGGCCTGCGCCCGCGCCTTCGCCGCCGAAGGCGCCCGCCTCCTGCTCGCGGCCCGCCGGCTGGAGCGGCTCGAGGCGCTCGCGCCGGAGCTACGGTCGGCGGGATCGCCGGAGACCCGTCTCCTCGGGCTCGACGTCCGCGACGGGGAGGCGGTCGCCCGCGCGATCGACGGGCTCCCGGGCCCGTGGAAGGCGATCGAGGTCCTGGTCAACAACGCGGGGCTGTCCCGCGGGCTCGACCGGCTTCACGAGGGCTCGCTCGAGGACTGGAACGAGATGATCGACACCAACGTCAAGGGGGTGCTGCACGTGGACCGCGCGGTCGTGCCGCTGATGGTGGCGCGATCGAGGGGAACGGTGATTCACTTGGGTTCGATCGCGGGACGACAGGTCTACCCCCGTGGGAACGTGTACTGCGCGACGAAGCACGCGGTGCGCGCGCTGAACGAGGGGCTGCGACTGGATCTTCTGGGAACGGGGGTGCGGGTGGCGACGGTCGATCCCGGGATGGTCGAGACGGAGTTCAGCCTCGTGCGCTTCCGCGGCGATCCCGCGCGCGCGGCGTCGGTCTACCGGGGGCTCCGTCCGCTCGAGGCCGCGGACGTGGCGGAGGTGGTCGTCTTCGTCGCCACGCGGCCGCCCCACGTCAACCTCGCCGAGTCCCTCCTCCTCCCCGCCGACCAGGCCTCCGCCGTGGACCTCCACCGGGAGAGCCGATGATCCGTCGCCTCGCCGTCGCGCTCGGGGCGCTGTCCCTCGCGGCGCTCGCCTGGACCGCGGACCCGCCCGAGCAACCGCGGGACGTCGGCCTGATGGAGCAGACCTCGACCCGCCTCGCCCAGCTCGACGTCACCGTGTCCGGACCGCGGGATGCGATCGTCTCGCTCACCGCCGCGGACTTCGAGGTCCGTCTCAACGACAAGCTCGTGCAAGGAGTCCTGCTGGACGACCTGTGCGTGATGCCGCCTCCGACGCCGCGGAAGGAGCAGGCGGCCGAGGCCGTCCCGGTCGCCCCCCCCGCCGCCGCGGCGGCCTCCGCGCAGGCCGCCGCGCGACCGCCGGCCGCGACGGCGACCTACCTCCTCTACTTCGACATGCCCCACCTGACGCAGGCGGGGCGCCGCACGTCGATCGACTCGGCGCGGGCGATGCTCCCGCGCCTGCTCGCGGGGGGCCACCGGGCGATGATCGTCGCCAACGCGGCCGACCTCAAGACGGTCGTCCCGCTGACGGGGGACCTCGCGAAGCTCGACGCCGCCCTCGCCCGCATGATCGACGACAATGGGACTTTCGACGTCTACGCCTCGACCGAGGAGAACCGCCTCGCCGAGGTCATTCACGAGATGTCGCGGGGGGTCGACTACGCGGTGTCGCTCGCGCGGCGCTACGCGACGGAGGAGCGGTGGCGCCAGGAGCGCGACCTGCGGCGCCTCAGCATGGTCCTGGGGCGGTTCGAGGAGATCGATCCGCCCAAGGCGGCGCTCTATTTCTCGGACACGATGCGTCAGAACGCAGGCGAGCACTACCTCTCGCTCTTCGGCGACGCGGTCCTGAAGGACGCGCAGGGCCGCCCGGAATCGGATGCCGCGGCGGTGCTCGCGGACGCCGCGACCGGCGTGCTCCCGCTCGACAAGGTCATCAACGAGGCCGCCTCCCATGGGATCCGCTTCTACACCATCGAGGGAGAGGGGATCCAGGCGCCGACGTCGTTCATCCAAGCGAGGGGCTCGGCGTCCACGGACGGCGTCGGGCAAGGACGCGGGAACAACGCCTCCCCGGGGCTCGCCACTCAGAGGAACCGGGACGCGCAGGGCACGCTCGTGTCGCTCGCCGCCGAGACCGGAGGACGGGCGTTCCTCAACGGCGTGGCGCCGGCGCGGATCGCCGGGCAGATCCTCGACGACATGTCGTGCGTCTACCTCCTGAGCTTCGACCCGCGCCAGTTCCCGCAGGACACCCCGCTGGCGGTCAGCGTGTCCATCCACCGTCCGAAGGTGAAGGCCACGGTGCGCGGGCGCCTGGTCATCCAGAGCGAGTCGGTGCGCCTCACCTCGCGGGTCCTCTCGGCGTTCGCCGCGCCGTCGGCGAAGGAGAGCGAGAGCCCCGTGCGGGTCGGCCTGATCCCGATCGGCTACAAGGACGGGCGCTACACCGCGCGCGTGCAGGTCTCGATCCCCGGGAGCGCCGTCCCGGGGGCGACCTGGGACCTCGGGGCCAGCCTGGTGTCGCGCGGGGTGGTCTGGCAGGACGGCTCGGGGCGCGTGCAGGTCGCGGCCCCGTACACGCCGGTCGTCTTCGAGCGCGACATGGAGTTCTCGCCGGGTGAGTTCGACCTCGTCGCGGTCGCCCACGAGATCACGACGGACACGCTGGCGTCGAAGGAGCTGCACGGGAGCTGGCCCAAGATCGACACGGAGCGGGCGACCCTCGGGCCGATCGCCGTCAGCCAGCCTCTGCGCGGCGGATTCCTGCGCAACGGGGAGACGCGCGTCTCGGGAGCCGTGGTCGTCGGCGACGGCGAGCCGGTCCGGAGCGACGCGCCGACCGCGGTCGTGACGCTGGTCTGCCGCGCCAAGGACCAGAAGAAGCCGCTCCAGGTGTCGCGAACGCTCATCGGGGAGACGGAGACACCCGTCGGCTCGACGACGCTCGACCTCGCCACGGAGCGCTGCGCCCAGGTCCTGGACCTGATCCCCGCGAAGACGCTCGGCGTCGGGAGCTACCGGTTCGTCGTCGCCGTCAGCAGCGAGGGGACCGAGCTGGCGCGCGGCGAGAAGCCGCTGTTCGTCCCCGAGACCGCTCCGGGATCGAAGCCGAAGGGCGCGTCGTGACCTCGTCCTCCGGCCGCGAGAACCATCTGGCCGGAGAGACGAGCCCTTACCTGCTCCAGCACAGCCGGAACCCCGTCGACTGGTATCCGTGGGGGCCCGGGGCCCTCTCCCGCGCCAAGGCCGAGGACAAGCCGATCTTCCTCTCGATCGGCTACGCCGCCTGTCATTGGTGCCACGTCATGGAGCGGGAGTCGTTCGAGAGCGACGCGATCGCCTCCCTCCTGAACGCGTCGTTCGTCTCCATCAAGGTCGATCGCGAGGAGCGGCCGGACCTCGACGAGATCTACATGACGGCCGTCCAGATGCTCACCGGGCAGGGCGGCTGGCCGCTCTCCGTGTTCCTGACGCCCGACGGGAAGCCGTTCTTCGGCGGGACCTACTTCCCGCCCGAGGACCGCTACGGAAGACCGGGGTTCGCGTCGATCCTCGCGCGCGTCCGCGACGCCTGGTCGGGGCGGCGCGAGGGGATCGCGGCGCAGGCCGCGGCGCTGACGGAGGCCCTCGCCGCGACCCCGCCCGTAGCACCGGCGGGACGGCGCGTCGGCGTGACCGAGAGCCGTCTCGCCGCCGCCGATCTGGCCGCGCGGTTCGATCACGAGTGGGGCGGGTTCGGGGGGGCGCCGAAGTTCCCTCCGCACGGAGCGCTGGCGCTGCTCCTCCGGGAGCACGCCGCCTCCGGCGAGGCGGAGCCCCGCCGCATGGTGGAGACGACGCTCGACCGCATGGCCTCCGGCGGGATGTTCGACCAGATCGGGGGCGGCTTCGCCCGCTACAGCGTCGACGAGAGGTGGCTCGTCCCCCACTTCGAGAAGATGCTCTACGACCAGGCGCTGATCGTCCCGGTGTACGTGGACGCCTGGCGCGTCACGCGGAAGCCGTTCTACCGGCGCGTGGTCGAGCAGACGCTGGACTTCGTGCGCCGCGAGCTGACGGGGCCGGATGGGGAGCTGTGGGCGTCGCTCGACGCCGACAGCGAGGGGCATGAGGGACGCTTCTACGTGTGGACTCCGGACGAGGTCGCGCGGGCACTCGGGCCCGAGGACGGGGCGTTCGCGGCCGCGGCGCTCGGCATCGGCGCGGTGGGGAACTTCGAAGGGAAGAGCGTCGCGCACCTGCCCCGCGGCCCGATCGACGAGGCGGAGGCGGCCCGCCTCGCCCCTCTCCGGGAGCGGTTGCGGCAGGCGCGGGAGTCGCGCGAGCGCCCCGCGACCGACGACAAGGTCCTCACCGCATGGAACGGCCTGATGATCTCGGCGTTCGCCCGCGCCCACCAGGCGTTCGGGCGCGAGGAGGACCTGCGCTCGGCGCGTCGCGCGGCCGATTTCGCGACGACCCGTCTCACGTCCGGGGACCGGCTCCTCGTCTCCTGGCGGCGAGGCCGGGCGCACCTCAACGCCTACCTGGACGACTACGCGTTCCTCGCACGCGGGCTTCTCGACCTGTACGAGTCCTCCTTCGACAGACGCGACCTCGACCGCGCGGCGCGGCTCGCCCGCATGCTCCCGGCCCGGTTCGGCGACGGCGCGGGGGGTTTCTACTTCACGTCGGACGACCACGAGGCGCTGCTGACGCGCACGCGGAGCTCGTACGACGGCGCGCTCCCCTCCGGGGCGGGCGTCGCGGCCGAGGTCCTCTTGCGGCTCGGGCGCCATCTCGACGATCGCGCGCTCGCGGAAGCGGGCGAGCGGACGCTCGCCGCGGCGGCGCCGCTGGTCGGCCGGATGCCGTCGGCCTTCGCCTCGCTGCTCCACGCCGCGGCCTACGCGGAGGGGAGCGTCGTCGAGCTCGCGATCGTCGGACCCCGCGACGCACCGGAGACGCGCGCGCTGCTCGACGTCGCCGGGCGCTGCTACGCCCCGGCCCGCACGATCGCCGCGCACGACCCGGCCGACGGCCCGAGCGACCTGCCGCTCCTCCGGGGAAAGGCGCAGGTTGCGGGGCGTGCGGCCGCGTACGTGTGCCGGAACTACGCGTGCGCGTCGCCGACGACCGACCCGCGCGCCCTCGCGGCCGCGCTCGGAGAAGGCGCGTGCTAGCATCGCCGGTCCCGAGGAGCGCGCCCTGGCCAATCGCAAGCCCAAGATCGCGTGGGAGAAGCTCTCCGACGACGACCTGCTCCACCTGCGGATTTGCGATCTCGGTGTCCGGATCAGAGGAACGGAGCTGGAGCTTCGGGTCCGGCAGCTCGACCGCGAGCTCGACGCGCAGCGCCTCAAGCTGAAGCCGGTCTGCTTCCTCTCCGACGAATGGCTCTCCCCCGGCGACGAGGCGGCGGTGGGGATCCCGTTCTTCCTCGCCCACCCGCGCCTGAAGGCGCTCGAGAACCGGATGATGTTCGAGGTCGAAGGGGGAACAGCCTCCTGGTGCATGAGGCTGCTCCGGCACGAGGCCGGCCACGCCTTCGACCACGCGTACCGCCTCTCGCGGCGCGAGGACTGGCGGGAGGTGTTCGGCTCTCCGCGGACGAAGTACCAGCCCTACTACTACGAGATCGAGCCGAAGAGCCGCGACTTCGTGATCAACGTCCCCGACCACTACGCGCAGGCCCATCCCGTGGAGGACTTCGCCGAGACGTTCGCGGTCTGGCTGAACCCGGCCTCGAACTGGAGATCGCGCTACGAGGGACGCCCCGCCATCAAAAAGCTTCGCTACGTCGATCGGCTCATGCGGGACGTGCGCGGCCGTCCGCTGCCGCGGCGGACGCCGGTGGTGGGGCCGGAGGCGCGCACGCTCCAGTCCACGCTGCTCAGCTACTACGAGAAGAAGCTCCGCCTCTTCCCCCTCGGCGACCCCGCCGCGACCGAGCGCGCGCTGAAGCGGATCTTCGGCGCGTCCCGCGCCGCGCGGCCGGCGCATCCCGCCTCGGACTTCATCCGCTCCCACAAGCGATCGCTCGTGGACGCGATCGCGGGATGGTCCGGCGAGCGCCGGAACCAGGTCGGGCGCGTGGTGGCCGGCCTCGCGCAGCTGTGCACCACGCACAACCTCGTGCTCCGCGAATCGGAGGCGAAGACGCTGCTCAAGTTCTCGACGTTCGCGACGACGCTCATCGTCAATCGGCTCCGGACCCACAGCTACCGGGTGACCGGCCCGTGAAGAAGCCGCGTCACAAGGAGCGCCTCCGGATCCTCGTCCTCTTCGAGGTCCACGATCCGCCCGCCCCCGACGGGGAGTACGAGCGGAGGATGCGCGAGGAGCCCGACTGGCGGACCGAGGGCCACGTGGTCGGCGCCCTGAAGGCGCTCGGCCACGAGGTGCATCTGGGGGCGATCTTCAAGCATCCGCGGGACGTGATCGACCTGGTCGAGCGCATCCAGCCGGACATCGTCTGGAACTTCGTCCAGACGTTCCACGGAACGCGCTACTTCGAGAGCCACGTCGCCGGGGTGCTGGAGCTCTGCCGCGTCCCGTACACGGGCTGCGGCCATCGCGCGCTGGTGCTGTGCCAGGACAAGGCGCTCTCCAAGGAGATCCTCAAGCATCACCGCGTCGCGGTTCCGCCGTTCGTCGTCTCGCGGCGCGCGCAGCCGTCGAAGAAGCTGTCGCGCGCGATCTTCCCCGTGATGGTCAAGCCGCTCGCCGAGGAGGGGAGCGTCGGGATCTCCCGCGACTCCTTCGCCGAGACCGAGGAGCAGGCGCTCGCGCGGGCCCACTTCCTCCACGAGCGGCTGAAGCAGGACGTCATCGTCGAGCAGTACGTGTCGGGGCGCGAGATCTACGTCGGCGTCCTCGGGAACGACCGGCTGAAGGTCCTCCCGCCGCGGGAGCTGAAGTTCTCCAAGGTCCCCGAGGGGGAGCCGAAGTTCGCCAGCTTCAAGGCGAAGTGGGACGAAGGCTACCGGGAGCGATGGGGGATCTTCTCGACCTTCCCCGACGACCTGTCCGAAACCCTCCAGCGCTCGATCGCGGCGGTGGCGAAGCGGGTCTTCCGCGCGCTCCAGATGCGCGGGTTCGGCCGCATCGACCTCAGGCTCACCGAGCAGGGGAAGCTCGTCGTGGTGGAGGCGAATCCCAACCCCGAGATCGCGCAGGGGGAGGACATCGCGGAAGCCGCGGCGAAGACCGGCATCCCCTACAACGACCTCATCGACCGCATCCTGACCCTCGGCCTCGACCGCTCCGATCCCAAAGGCGCCTGAGCCATGCTCGGCGAGCACGGCGTCGCCCCGTGGATCTGGGTGAACGTCCTCCTCGCCGTCTGCCTGGCGGTGGACTTCGGGCTCGCGTCGGGGAAGCACCGGGCGATCGGCATCCGCGAGGCGGTCTTCTGGAACGTCTTCTGGATCGCGCTCGCGCTCGCCTTCACGGGGGTGGTCGCGTACGCGTACGGCCGGACCCCCGCCGCCGAGTACCTGACCGGATACGTCGTCGAGCGGGCGCTGTCGGTCGACAACATCTTCGTGTTCGTCGTGATCTTCCGTTACTTCGCCGTCGGCCCCGAGCGCCAGGCGCGCGTGCTGTTCTGGGGGATCCTGGGAGCGCTCGCGATGCGCGGCGCCTTCATCCTCGCCGGCGCCGCGCTGGTGAACCGGTTCCACGCGCTCCTGTACTTCTTCGGCGCGTTCCTGATCTACACGGGGATCATGCTCGTGCGGAAGGGGGGCGAGGGCCCGCCCGAGCCGGAGCGCAACGTGGTCGTGCGGCTGGTCGGCCGCGTGCTTCCCCTCGATCGCGACGCGACCGGCGACGTCTTCTTCGTCAAGACGCACGGCCGGTGGCACGCGACGCCGCTATTCATCGTGCTCCTCGTCGTCGCCACCACCGACTTCGTGTTCGCCCTCGACTCGCTCCCCGCGATCCTCGGGATCACGCAGGACCCGTGGATCCTGTACACGTCGAACGCGTTCGCGATCCTCGGGATGAGGGTCCTCTACTTCCTGCTCGCCGCGGTCCTCCCCCGCTTCCGGTTCCTCAACCACGGCCTCGCGCTGATCCTCGTCATCATCGGAGCGAGGATGCTGCTCGAGCGCTGGGTGCACGTCTCCACGGAGGTCACGCTGCTCCTCGTACTCGGGATCCTGGCGGCGGCGATCGTCGCCTCGCTTGCGATCCCGCCGAAGGGCGAGAAGCCGGGCTAGCCGCGGGAGACGGGGGACAGGGCGACGCTGCGCGGCGTCGGGTGCAGGGCGTCCACGAGCGCGTCGACGCAGGACGGGTCCCACTGGGCGCCCCGCCGCTCGCGCATGAGGCCGATCGCCGCGTCCATCGTGAGCCGGCGCCGGACGAGCGAGGTCGTCATCGCGTCGAACGCCTCGGCGACGGCGAGGATGCGCGCGGCGCGCGGGATGCTCGTCCCGGACAGCCCGTGATAGCCGCTCCCGTCGTAGCACTCGTGGTGGTGGAGGATCGTCTCGGCGACCGCATCGTCCCGGTCGAGCGCGCGGAGGATCGCCGCGCCCCGCTCCGGGTGGGTCCGGAGGAGCCGCACCTGGCTCTCCTCCAGCGGCCCCTTCTGGCGCAAGACCTCGGCGGGGAGCGCGACCTTCCCGATGTCGTGCAGCATCGACGCCCGCAACAGCTCGGCCGTCTCGCCGTCGGCCATCGCCAGCTCGTCGGCGATCATCGCCGCGAAGGTGGTGACGCGCTCGGCGTGCCCCGGCTCGAAGCCGTCCCGGCGGTCCGACCAGTCGGCCACCCGCGCGGCGACCTCGAGGTACGGGGCGGGCGGCTTGACGAAGCGCGGGACCTGTGACCGCAGCCTCGCGGCGAGCGCCGAGCGGAAGCGCGCGAGCCCGCGGCCGGGGGCCTCCGCCGGACCGTGCTCCCCCTGCCTGAGGATCACCCGCCGCACGCGCACGAGCGCGTCCACGCGGCCGAGGAGCTCCTCCGCGGCGAAGGGGGTCTGAATCCGGTCGATCAGCCGCTCCTCGACGTACGGCTCGCGGGCGTCGTCGCTCTCGCGGTGCACGAAGAGGATCGGCGGCGCGAAGCCGCGCGAGCCACCGAGCGGCGCCGAGAGGACCTCCTCGGGGGCGGCGACCGCCGCGACGACGACCTCGGGGGCGGACGCGCGCTCCTCGCTCCGCCAGCGGGCGACGTCGGTCGTCGTGGTGACCCGATGGCCGTCCCGGGCCAGCAGCGACTTGACGCCGCCGGTCCGCTCCCGGTCGTCCCCGATGAGCAGGATGTTCGCCACGTGAGGTCTCCCGGATTCGGTCGAAATCTAGGTTCGTGGTGCGGAAATGTCACGCCGGTCTGGTAGGGTAGGAGCATGCCCGCATCGGCCGTCTGGATCCTGGTCGCCCTCGCGGCGATTCTCGTCGGAGCGGCGGTTCCGGCCCTTCTCCAGCTGAGGCGGACCCTGAAGGTGGCCGAGGAGACGCTCACGGTCACGGGGCGCAAGGCGGACGAGCTGTTCGCCCAGATCTCGACAACCGTCGCCCGGATCAACGCCACCGCCGAGCAGCTCGACCACGGGGTCCAGCGCGCCTCGTCGCTCTTCGAAGCGGTCGGGGGGATCGGCGACGCGCTCCAGGGTCTGCGCGCTTCGGTCGGAGCGTTCGCGTCGATCGGCTCGACCGTGATCGCCGCGGTCTCCGGGCTCGTGGGCGGGCTCTTCGCGCGGCGCGAGCCCAAGGCCGAGACGGCGATCGACGAAGCCTCCGGCGGCTAGCCTCCGGGAAGCGCGTCGTCCAGGAAGGCGAGGGACGCTTCGGCCGCCCAGAATCGCGGGGCGCTCCCCGCCCAGTAGCCGCAGTGGCCTCCGGCTCCCGGGTGCATCATGCGGAGCCACGCCGAGGCCCCCCGGTGGGGCGCGAACATCGAGACCGGGACGAACGGATCGTCCTGGGACGAGAGGATCAGCGCCGGACGCCGGATCCCCGACAGCGCGTCGGCCGCGCTGGAGCCGCGATAGTAGGCGCCGGCGCCGGCGAACCCCGCATCGGGGGCGGTGAACGCGTTGTCGAACCCTCGAACGCTCCGGACCGCGCGGAACGTCGCCGGCGGCCCGGGCACGGGACGCACGCGCCGGATCCTGCGGAGGTGCGAGCAGAGACCCAGCGTGAAGTACAGGTGGTACAGCGCGTTCCCCCGCCGCTCCATCGCCTCGATGCACCGCCCCAGGTCCACCGGCGGATTGATCCCCACGACCGCGTCCGCCAGGCAGCCCGGCGACGAGAGGCCGGCGTACCGCAGGCCGATGTTGCCGCCGAGGGAGAACCCGAGTAGCGCGAACGGCCGCGGAGATCTCTCCCGCTCCAGCGCGGCGAGCGCGGCGCCGGCGTCGTCGCTCTGACCGGCGTTGTAGAGCGTCCGCGCGAGCGCCTCGGTACCGCCGCAATTGCGCAGGTTCATCCGGGCGACGAGCCAGCCGCGCGCGAGCGCGGACGCCGCGGTCCGCTTCATGTAGCCGGAGTCGGCGGATCCGGACAGTCCGTGAACCAGCAACAGCGTCCCGCGGGGCGGCTGCGCGGGCTCCGAGATCAGGAGGCGGATCGACGTTCCCTCCGCGACCGGGACGTCGAGGATCCGGGCCCGGCCCGGAACGCGGGGGCCCGGCACGAGCGACTGCGCGATCGTCTGCGCGTGGGCGCCGGGGAGAAGGCGCGACGGCCTGAACTCGAGCGCCGCCATCGGGCGGGGGCTACGGCACGCGGCGAGCGACGACCACGGTCACGTCGTCGGCCGCGGGCGCCCCCGCGGCCCACGCGAGCACCGCTTGGCGGATACCCTCCACCAGCGCGACCGCGCCCTCGCGCCCCTTCGTGACGAGGAGACTCTCCAGCCGCTGCTCCCCGAACTCCTCGCCGGCGGGGTTGTGCTCTTCCGTCACGCCGTCGGAGAAGAGGGCGAGCACGTCCCCCGGCTCGAGCCGGCACGTCCTGATGTCGTACCCCATGTCGGGGAAGATCCCGAGGATCGTCCCGCAGCTCGGAAGCCGCTCGGTGGATCCGGAGGAGTGCACGAGGAAAGGCGGGTTGTGGCCGGCGTTGCAGTACGTCATCTCCCCCGTCCTCGGATCGAGGAGTCCGAAGAAGAGGCTGACGAACCGGTTGCGCGGGAAGTTCGCGGAGACGACGCGGTCCAGGCGGGACATGAGCACGGCGACGTCGTCCGGCGCCTCGGAGAGGAGGACCTGCACGCCGCCCTTCAGCGCGGTCATCAGGAGAGCCGCGGGCATCCCCTTGCCGCTGACGTCCCCGAGGACGAGCCCGATGCGACCGTCGGAGTACGGGAAGAAGTCGAAGTAGTCGCCGCCCACCGTGCGGCAGGGAAGGTTGTGGCCGGCGATGTCGAACCCGGGAACCGACGGCGCGGAGCGCGGAAGGAGACGGCGCTGGATCTCCGCCGCCTGCTCGAGATCGCGCGTGATCAGCCGCTCCTGCTGCTCCACGAGGGCGAGCCGCTGCTGCTCGATGCGGATCGCCGCGACGTTCGCGAGCACGGTGAGCAGGTCGAGGTCGTCCGGCGTGAAGGGGCGCACGAACGAGCGCGAGTCCACGTTGACGAGGCCGATCACCCGGTCGTTCGTCTGCAGCGGCACCGCCATGATGCTGCGGATCTGCTGGCCGACGATGCTCTCCCGCACGCTCCACGCCTCGTCGAGCTTGGTGTCGCGCACGAGGAGCGAGGCCCGCTCGTTGATGACGCGGTCCCGGATCACCGAGCTGATCTTGAACCCGTCTCCACGAACCGCCCGGATGACGAGGTCGTCCCCCTCCAGCGTCATCAGCACGCCCCGCTCGGCGCCGACCGCCTGGATCGAGAGGTCGAGGATCAGCTCGAACAGCTCGTCCAGGGGACGATGCCCCGCCAGCTCGCGCCCGGCGCGGATCAGCGCGGCGACCCCCGGGTGGTCCAGCGGCAGCCCGCGATAATTGGCGGGCTCGCCGGTCTTCTTCGCGCCGGGGAGGGTGCTCTCCCGGGAGAGGACGCCGCGAAGGCTCGTCATCACGGTCGCGTGCAGCGGTCCGTCCTCCGTGCCGGCGACGAACTGGACCGGACCGGTCGCCGTCTTGGTGCCGCCGAAAACGACCACGACCTGTCCCGCCCCGATGCGGTCGCCGGGGGTCAAAGGGGTCTTCCCCTCGAGGCGGCGGCCGTTGAGGGTCGTTCGATTCTTGGCGCCGAGGTCCTCGACGTACCAGCCGTCCTCCGCGCGCAGGAGGACCAGGTGGTGTCGCGAGAGGCTCATGTCGCTCGGGAAGGAGAGGTCGTTGTCGCTCGACCGGCCCATCCGGAGCTGGTTCCCCTCGAGCGGGACGTGGCGGGTCGCGCCGCCGGGCTCGATGATGGCGATTTCGAGGGGCATCCGTCACTCCGGGATGGACCGGTAGAATACACCCGTGCGTTGGCTTCGAATCGCCTACCGCGTTCCGGCGGCGATGGCGGCCACGGCGCTCTTCGCGGCCATTCCAGCCGCCGTGCGCCTTCTCGCCCCGGGACGACGGAGCTTCCACGCGAAGGTCGGAGCGACCGCGTGCCGCGCGTGGGGCCGGACCCTCTGCGCGATCCTCTCCATCCGACGGGTCGTCGAGGGGCGGCTCCCCTCCGAGGGGGTCTTCCTCGTCGCGGCGAACCACCTCTCTTACGTGGACATCCTGGTCCTCGGCTCGCTCTACCCGAGCGTGTTCCTGGCGAAGCGCGAGATCGCCTCGTGGCCCGTCTTCGGCTGGATCGCGCGCGGGGCGGGGACCCTCTTCGTCGACCGGGAACAGGGGAAGGACGTGGTCCGGGCCGCGCGCGAGATGTCGGACCGGATCGCGCTCGGAGTGTCGCTGACGATCTTCCCCGAGGGACGGAGCACGCGCGGTACTGCGATCCTCCCCTTCCAGGCGGCGCTGCTGGAGCCCGCGGCGCGAGCCGGGATCCCCTGCTGGTCGGCCTCGATCTCCTACGAGACGCCCGGCTCCGCGCTCGCTCCCTCGGCGACCGTGTGCTGGTACGACAGCCAGAACTTCCCGCGGCACTTCGTGCGGCTCGCGGGGCTTCCCCGGGTCGTCGCCCGCGTGCGCTTCGCGGGGGATCCGGTCGTCTCGCAGGACCGGAAGACGCTGGCGAGGGAGCTGTGGGCGCAGACCACCGCGACGTTCATCCCGGTCCGTCAGACCTGAGCGCGCGCTACTCCTTCGCGGGCTCCCAGATCTCCTCGCCGATGAGGTCCCAGGGGAGGCGCCCCTCCTCCGTCTTGTCCGGATCCGGGGAGAAGTGCACGTCGGTCATGTAGACGATTCGCGCCGTGTTCGAGCCGACGTTGCGGCAGCCGTGCGCGACTCCCGGCGGGATCCGCACGAGGCTCGACGCGCCGTCCCCAAGGATCAGCTTCGTCGCGATCTTTTCGGTCGGCGAGCCGGCGCGGACGTCCACGAGGACGAGGACGACCCGGTCCTCCGGGGGAACGTACCAGACGTCGGTCTGCCGCTGGTGGACGTGGAACGCCTTCACGACCCCCGGCTCGAGCGTGCTGTAGTTGATCTGCGCCACGGTGAATCCCGGGAGGGCCTCCGCGCGGCCGACCTCGAGCCGTGCGAGCTCGGTCATCGCGCCGCCGTCGTCGTGGAACCGCTTGAGCGGGATCACCGCGACGCCGTCGATGCCGGGGCGCTTGCCGTAGTCCTGGAGCTTGAAGAGCGCGCGGATCTCCTGGCTCAGCTTCATCCCCGCCACGATACCGCAGATGGCCGTTCCCGCACGCCGCCTCTATGATCGAAGCGGATGAGCGAAGCACGCGAGGACAAGCGGATCCGCACGGCCGCGTCCCCCGGATCCCGATGGGCGTTCCAGATCGGCACCTTGCTCGGGATCCCGATCCGGATCCACGCGACGTTCGTGTTCCTGCTCGTGTGGCTGGGGATGTCGGCCGCGGCGAACAGCCGCGACGTGCCGCTCGAGATCGTCTTCGTGCTCGCCCTCTTCGGCTGCGTGGTGTTCCACGAGCTGGGGCACGCGGCGATGGCGAAGCGGTTCGGCGTGAAGACGCGCGAGATCGTGCTCTACCCGTTCGGCGGGGTGGCCTGGCTCGAGTCGATCCCCGGCGGGCGGGCGGAGCTTCTGATCGCGCTCGCGGGCCCGGCGGTCAACGTCGTGATCGCCGGCGTCTGCGCGCTCGTGCTGGCGGCGTTCGCCCTCCCCCACCCGTTCCGTCAGACGATGCCGTGGGAGAACGCCGGGATGGTGCAGAAGCTCCTCTCGGCCAACGTCCTCCTCGTGCTGTTCAACATGATCCCGGCCTTCCCCATGGACGGCGGGCGCGTCCTGCGCGCGGTGCTGTCCCTCTCGATCGGCCAGCACCGCGCGACGCGGGTCGCCGCGTTCGTCGGCCAGGCGATCGCCGCGGCGTTCGTTGTCGGCGGGATCGTCTCGCGCGAGCCGTTCCTCGCCTTCATCGGTCTCTTCGTGTTCCTCGGCGCGTCGCTCGAGGTCGCGTTCCAGGCGCGGCGCGAGGTGGTCGCCGGTCACGCCGCCCGCGAGGCGATGATCACCAAGTTCGAGACGCTCGCCCCGCAGGACACGCTCGGACGCGCGGCGGAGCTCCTCCTCGCGGCGCGCCAGCACGACTTCCCGGTCGTGGACGCCTGGGGACGCGTCGCCGGCGTCCTCCCGCGCGCGACCCTGCTCGAGGCGCTCGCGCGCTCGGGGCGGGAGACGCCGGTCCTCGACGTCATGATCCGGGAGACGGTGTCGGTCGCGCCGGGGGCCGAGCTGGACGCGGTGCTCCAGCTCCTTCAGCGGGACCCGTCGAAGCCCGTGCTCGTCGTCGAGGACGGCGCGTTGCGCGGGATGATCACCTTCGAGAACCTCGCGGAGTTCATCGTGCTCGCGCAGCGGATCGCGCGATGAGCGCGTAGGCGGGAAACCCGCACGCGAGGATCGCCGCGCCCGCGAGCGCCTTTCCCGGCTCGGCGACGATCAGCCGCGTCGTCATCGCGCACGCGGTGAGGAGAACGACGGCGGGGGCGAGGATCCCGAGCGGTGCGCGCCACGGGGCCGGCTCCCCCACTCCTCTTCGCCGCAGGATGAGGAGCGCGACGGCGGTCAGGCCGTAGAAGATCCAGACGCTGAACGTGAAGTAGGTGAGGATGTCGCGGAAGGAGCCCCGCGTCACGTAGAGGATCGACGCCGCCGTCAGCGCGGCGGTCGCACGCGCGGGCGTCCCCCACCTCGGATGGAGGACGCCGAGCCCGCGGAGGAACGCCCCCGAGCGCGCCATCGCGAAGCCCAGCCGGGAGACCGCGAGCACCACGCCGAGGATCGACCCGAACGTGCACACGACGACGACCCAGGCGACCGCCCGCCCCGCGGCGGGTCCCCAGACCGCCTCGACCGCCTCCGCGACCGGCCTCGCGGAGGACGGCGCGCGCTCCGCGAGGGCCGTCATGACCGCCACCTGCGTGAGCGCGTAGGTCAGCGCGAGCGCGGCCGTCCCGAGCAGCACGGCGCGCCCGATGTTCCGTCCCGGCTCGCGGACCTCGCCTGCGACGAGCGTGACGTCCGACCATCCGTCGTACGTCCAGAGGAGGATCATCAGCGCGGGGAGCCACGCGAGGGGCTCGGAGGGAACCGGGGCCGCCGGCGCCGCCGGCGGCGTCGCGTGCGCGGTCAGCGCCGCGAGGGCCAGGATCGCGAGGACGCCGAGCTTCGCCGCGGTCAGGATCCGCTGCGCGCGGGGGCCTGTGCGCAGGCCGGCGACGTTCAGGACCCCCGCGCCGGCGAGGGCCGCGGCCGCCGCGAGGCGCTCCCAGCCCGAGAACCCCGCGGCCTCGCCGAGGTACCGGGCGAAGACCAGCGCGATCGCCGCGATCGACGCCGGATAGGTGACGAAGATCGCGGCCCACCCGCCGACGAACGCCACCGCCGGCCCGTACGCCTCTCGATGGAAGACGAAGAAGCCGCCGTTCGCCGGCATCCGTGCCGCGCACTCGGCGTAGCAGGACGCTCCGCACGCCGCGACGACTGCCCCCGCGATCCACAGCGCCAGCGCCCCCGGGATCGAGCCGGCGACGCCGGCGATCGCCGCCGGGGCGACGAAGATCCCGGAGCCCAGGATGATCCCGGCGTAGATCGCGGTCGCGTCGGTCAGTCCGAGGTGGCGGACGGGCGGAGCGGGGAGCCCGCTCAATCGAGATAGGTGTACTGGGCGAGCCGCTTCGTGTAGTCGTCGAGGATCGTCCCCGCGTCGGCCTCGGAGATCTCCCCGCGGTCCGTGCGCTCGCGGAGGCGCGCGCGGATGGCCTCGATCAGCTCCGTCGGGTCGTACCCGAAGCACGCGAGCGTCTCGCTCGCCGGCTCCCCCTTGCGGACGTCCGAGACGACGGGGACCCCCTTCGGTCCGAGGATCACCTGGGCTTCGTGGACCCGGCCGAACAGGTTGTGCATGTCCCCCATCGTGTCCTGATAGGCCCCGACGAGGGCGAACGCGAGGTAGTACGGCTCTCCCTCGCGCTTCTCGTGCACCTCCAGCGCGTCCTTGATGTCCTTCAGGTCCACGAACTTCTCGACCTCGCCGTCCGAGTCGCAGGTGATGTCCGCGAGCGTCGCCTTGCGGGCCGGCGGCTCGTTGAGACGGTGGATCGGGATGATCGGGAAGAGCTGGTCGAGCGCCCAGTGGTCCGGCACGGACTGGAACACCGAGAAGTTGCAGATGTACTTGTCGTGGAGCCTCGTCTCCAGCTCCTGGAACTCGTCGGCGACGAACTTCGCCGACTTCGAGTACCGGACCGCCTTGGTCGCGATCTCACGGAAGAGCAGCTCCCCTTTCCCGCGGTCCTCGAGCCCGAGCATCCCGAGGTTGAAGAGGGAGAACATCTGGTCCCGGTAGGCGATGGCGTCGTGGTAGAACTCCCGGTAGTTCTTGACCGAGATCTTCTTCGCGATGTCGGCGAGGTCCTGCACCACCTGCGGCTCGCGGCCGGTGAGCGCCGGCGGCTCCGGCTCCTGCCCCGACAGCGCGGCGCGCACGTCGGTGATCAGCATCGCGTGGTAGGCGACGAGCATGCGGCCGGACTCGCTGACGATCCGCGGCGCGGGGACGTGCTCCTCGTCGCAGATCTCCTGGATCCCGAAGACGACGTCGTTCGCGTACTCCTGGACCGAGTAGTTCACCGACGCGTCGGAGGAGGTCTTGGACCCGTCGTAATCGATGCCGAGGCCGCCGCCGACGTCGAGGTAGGTGATGTCCGCGCCCAGCTTCCGCACCTTCGCGTAGATCCGCGCGGCCTCGCGCACGGCGTTCTTGATCTTGCGGATCTCGGTGATCTGGCTGCCGATGTGGAAGTGGAGGAGCGCGAGCTGGGAGCGGAGCCCTCCCGCGGAGAGCTTCTCGAGGGCGCGCAGGAGCTGGAGCGTGGTCAGCCCGAACTTGGCGGTGAACCCGCCGGACTTCTCCCACATCCCCGAGCCCTTGGCCTGGAGCTTGATCCGGAACCCGATCTTGAACAGCACCGGCTCGCGCGAGGCCATCTCGAGGACCTGATCCACCTCGAACGGCTTCTCGATCACGACCACCACCTGTTTGCCGAGGCGGCAGGCCGTCGAGGCCATCGACAGGTAGGCCTGGTCCTTGAAGCCGTTGCAGATGATCAGCGCGTCGGGGGAGAGGTCGAGCGCGATCGCGGCGAGGAGCTCGGGACGGCTCCCCGCCTCGAGGCCCAGCCCCGCGCCCCAGCCGGAGCGCACGAGCCCCTCGACCACCGTCCGCTGCTGGTTGACCTTGATCGGGAAGACCGGATGGAACCGCTCGCGGTAGCTGTACTCGCGGATCGCGTTCGCGAAGCTCTGCACGAGCTCGTTGACCTGCCCCTCGAGCAGCTGCGGGAACCGGAGCAGCAGGGGCGTCTTGATCCCGCGCTTGGCGAGGTCCTCGACCACGCGGTACACGTCGATCGCGCGGGCCGGCTCGCGGCTCGGCGTGACGAGCAGGTGACCGTCCTCGCCGATCGCGAGGTAGCCGTTCCCCCAACCGTCGAGTCCATAGATGTTGACGGCATCGTCGGTCGTGAACCGGTCGGTGAACGACACGCTCATCTCTCGATCTCCGCGTGCGCGGATTATAGGGCCCCCGCAGGCTCAGGCAAGAGCCGCGCGCTACAGTTCCCGCCGTGAATCGCCTCGGAGCGCTCCTTGCGTCGGTCCCGCCGGGGAGCCGCGTGGCCGACATCGGGACGGACCACGGAGCTCTCCCGCTCCGGCTCGCCGAGAGCGGCCGGGCCTCGTTCTGCGTGGCGACGGAGCTGAGCGCGGAGCGCCTCCGGCGCGCCGCACGCCCCCCTGCGGGGGCCCCGTGGGCCGAGCGCATCGCCTACCGCTTCGGGGACGGGCTGGCCGCCGTCCGGCCCGAGGACCGCATCGACACGGTCGTGGTCGCCGGGCTCGGCGGCCGAACGATCGTGCGGGTGCTCACAGCCCCGGACCTCGCGCTCCTCGCGCCGGCCCGGCTGGTCCTCCAGCCGCGCACCGAGGAGGCGGCGGTGCGCGCGTGGCTCTCCCGCGCCGGCTGGCGGCTCGCCGCCGAGAGGGTGTCCGTCGAGCGGGGGCGCGCCCACGTCACGCTGGTCGCCGCGCTCGGGGACGACGGCGACCTCTACCGGCACGACGCCCTCGGGCGCGACGACCTGCTCGCGGCGGGGCCGCACCTCGTCCGCTCCGGGGAGGGCGCGGTGGAGGCGTGGTGGCGGCGTGAGCGCGCGCGGCTCGAGGCGATCCTCGCCCGCGCCGCGGAGGGGCCGTCCCGGGCCCGCGCCGTCGAGCGTCACGCCCGCGCCCTGCGCGTGCTCGCGACTATCTCGCGGCGCGCCGGATGAATTCGAGGGTCCTCGGGTCGACGACGATCCTCTCTCCGGAGTCGATGAACAGCGGCACGCGCACCGTCAGCCCGTTGGCCAGCGTGGCGTCCTTGAGGTTTTTCCCGCTCGCCGTGTCGCTCCTCGCCCCGGCGCCGACCATCTCGATCTCGGCCTCGACGTACTGCGGGAGGCTGATCCCGGCGACCGAGCCGTTCCAGTAGACCGCGTTGAGGTTGAGCCCGTCGGTCAGCCACGGGACCATCTCCTCGATCCGCTCGTTGGCGATCGCGAACTGCTCGTAGCTCGCCAGCTCCATGAAGTGGCTCGACTCGCCGTCGCCGTAGAGGAACTGCACCTGCCGGAAGGCGACGTCGGGCTCCTCGAACTTCTCCCCCGACTTGAACGTCCTGTCGAGCAGGGTCCCGGTCACCACGTGCCTGAGCTTGCAGCGGACGAGCGTCGCGGCTCCGCGCGCGGACGGCGTCTGGACCTGGTAGTCCTCGAGCTGGTACGGCTCCGCGTCCACCAGGATCCTGGCCCCGCGCTTGAAGTCGGTCGTGCTGATCACGGCTCCCCCCGGAGGGCCCGCTCCACGAGGGCGCGCGCGTCGTCGGGGAAGTCCTGCTTCAGGATCCACTCCAGGTAGTCGCGCTGCAGCCGCGCGACCTCGCTGAGCGGCCGCCCGCGCTGGCGTCCGAAGCCGAAGACCACGACCCCCTCCCGGAGCACGAACTTCCCCCCTCGATCGACGGCCCCGTCGGGGACCGGGTGGCACCAATCCTCCAGCGCCGCGACCGTCCGCGGAAGATCGGGGTACCGGGCGAGCTCCGCGTCGAGCACCTCCACGGTCGCCGCGACGTCGGCCGCGGCGCCGTGCGCGCCCGCGTGCTCCCGTCCGAGGAAGTGCTTCACCGCCGCCGCCAGGTCCCTCGGCTCCTTGCGGTGGAAGATCGACATCGCGTCGATCACGCGCCGCTGGGTGAGCGCGAGGTCGAGCCCGCAGTCGCGGAACTCCCGGTCGAGAAGCGGAACGTCGAACCGCCGGACGTTGAACCCCGCGAGGTCGGAGTCGGCGAGGAAGTCCAGGATCCCGCGGGCGACCTGCCGGAAGGTCGGCGCGCCGGCGACGTCCTCGTCCCGGATCCCGTGGACCGCCGTCGCCTCGGGGGGGATCGGGCGCTCCGGGTCGATCCTCCGGGTCTTCGCGGCGCTCGACCCGCCCGGATCGACGCGCACGACGGCGATCTCGACGATCTTGTCCCGCTGCGGATCGATGCCGGTCGTCTCGAGATCGAAGAAGGCCAGCGGCCGCGTCAGCTCGAGGTTGCGCACGCGCGGGAGAGTAGCATCGGCTCGATTTATAGTGCCGCCCGGAGGAGCTCATGACGCCGTGCCCCGAGATCAAGACGCTGCCGGGAGCCCAGGTCGATCTCCCGCGCGAGCTCGCGCGGCTGTACGACCTGGCCTACAACCTCTGGTGGACCTGGTCCCCCGGCGCGCACCTGCTGTTCAGCGCGATCGATCCCGCCCGCTGGGCGCGGACCCACAACCCGGTCGAGATCCTGCTCGGCGTCGAGCCGGCGATGTGGGACGCGCTCCTCGAGAACGAGAGCTTCATGAGCGGCTACCACGCGGTGATCGGGGAGCTCGACCGCTACCTCGCGGGCGGGGAGTCCTCCTGGTTCCACAGGACCTACCCGTCGTTCTCCGGCGGACCGGTCGCCTACCTCTCCACCGAGTTCGGATGGCACGAGTGCCTCGGGATCTACTCGGGCGGGCTCGGGATCCTCTCCGGCGACCACTCGAAGTCGGCGAGCGACGTCGGGCTTCCGTTCGTGGGTGTCGGATTGATGTACCGACGGGGCTACTTCCGGCAGACGGTCGATGCCGACGGCCGGCAGCAGCACTTCTACCCCGACTACGATCTGCGGAAGCTGCCGCTGCTCCCCGTCGCCGGACCCGGCGGCAAGCCGCTGCGCGTGCAGGTCGACCTCCCGGGGCGCGCGGTGCAGCTTCGCGCGTGGAAGGCTGCGGTGGGGCGCGTGCCGGTCCTCTTGCTCGACTCGGACGTGCGCGAGAACGACGCCGCGGACCGGCCGATCACCTCGATCCTCTACGTCCACGGCCGCGAGATGCGGCTGTGCCAGGAGATGGTGCTCGGCATCGGAGGGTTCCGGCTCCTCGAGGCGCTCGACATCCACCCGTCGGTCTGGCACCTCAACGAGGGGCACTCCGCCTTCGTCGCCTTCGAGCGCGTCCGGCGTGCGGCATCGACCAAGAAGCTCCCCTTCGCCGACGCGGTGCGCGAGGCGGCGAAGACGGCGGCCTTCACCACCCATACGCCCGTCCCCGCCGGGAACGAGACCTTCGACCTCGGGCTGGTGCGGAGCTACGCCGAGGCCTGGGGGTCGGGGCTGGAGGGGGGCGTCCAGGCCTACGTGGACCTCGGGCGGGCGTCTCCCGAGGACGGGGTCTTCAACATGACGGTCCTCGCGATCCGCGCATCGACGCGGGTCAACGGCGTGAGCAAGCTGCACGCGCAGGTCGCGGACGCGATGTGGGAGGGGCCGGCGATCGAGGCGATCACCAACGGCGTGCACGTTCCGACCTGGATGGGGCCGGAGATGGGAGCGATGCTCCGCCGCAGGCTCGGAGGCGACTACGAGACGCGTCTGCTCGATCCCGGCTTCGCCGACGAGATCCTCGCGATCCCGGACGAGGAGTTCTGGACGGCGCACGCCGCGCAGAAGGCACGGCTGCTGACGCTCGTCCGCGAGCGGGTCCGCCAGCAGCTCGCGCGGCACGGGCGATCCCCCGAGGACCTGAGGCGGGTCCAGACGCTGCTCGCCCCCGACGTGCTGACGGTCGGGTTCGCGAGGCGGTTCGCGACCTACAAGCGGGCCGATCTGATCTTCCGGGACCTCGAGCGGCTCCGCTCGATCCTGACCGCAGCCAGCCGCCCCGTGCAGATCGTGTTCGCCGGCAAGGCGCATCCGGCCGACAAGCCCGGGCAGGAGGTCCTCCGGCGGATCTTCGAGCTGTCGATGAGCCCGGCTCTCGGGGGGCACGTCGTCCTGCTCGAGAACTACGACATGCGCGTCGCGCGCTTCCTGGTGCAGGGAGCGGACGTCTGGCTCAACACGCCGCGGCGCCCGTTGGAGGCGAGCGGGACGTCCGGGATGAAGGCCGCCTCGAACGGTGCCCTCAACCTGAGCGTGCTCGACGGCTGGTGGGCCGAAGGGCACGACCCCACGATCGGCTTCGCGATCGGCCGCCCCCAGGACTACAAGGACGCCGATCTGCAGGATCGCGAGGACGCCGACTCGCTCTACCGCGTGCTCGCCGACGAGGTGGCCCCGGTCTTCTACGACCGCGGCGAGGGTGCGCTGCCCGCGGCCTGGATCGGCCGGATGAAGCGCTCGATCGCGCGGCTCGCCCCGCGGTTCTCGACCGAGCGCATGGTCCGGGACTACACCGTGCGGGCCTACCTCCCCGCCATGCGCGAGGGAGACCCGGCGCTCGACGAGGAGCGCCTCTGGGCCCCCTGATCCTCCGGCGTCACCTCTTGTCGGTGCGCTGGAGGTTCTGGACGTTCCCGGGCGCGGTCGTGTCGGACACCGTCGCCGAGGCCCTGGCGGGCGCCGCCACGTTCCCGCTCGAGTCGATCGCGAACGCGCTGTAGGAGTACGTCAGGCCGTTGGTCAGGCCGGTGTGGACGAACGAGTCCGCCGAGCCCGGAGCTCCGGGCTCCGTCGTGACCGCGAAGCCGTCCGCCGGGCTCGTGGGATAGGTCCCGTCGGTCCGGTAGCGGATCACCGTCTGCACGAAGTCGGAGCTGTTCGAGTTCGTCCAGCTCAGCGTGACCTGCGCCGTGGCGCCGGTCGCGGTGAAGCCGGTGTCGGCCGACGGCGGGGTCTGGTCGGCCACCGCCTGCTCGGTCGGCACGAACGTCGAGTCGTTGGTCAGGAGCACCCGGTCGACGCGCGCCTGCTGCTCGCGCCCGCCGAGCTCGACGCTCGCGAGCCCCGCGGAGAGCGTGTACGAGCGCCCCGCGACCCAGACCCACTGTCCGTAAGACGACGGGAAGATCGCCTGCCGTGACGCGCCGTTGATCGACTCGAACCAGGAGTCGGTGTTGGCGTCGGGCCCCCACATCCGGACCCAGAGGTACCAGGTGCCCGACGTCGGGATGTTCACGCCCATGGTCGACCGGCCGGCCGGCGACGAGGCGGAGCCCGTCGGCGTTCCGGACGGCGTGTCGATGTACCCGCCTCCGAACGCTCCCGAGGCGCCGCTCACCGACCGCACGGGGGAGACGAGCGTGCCGCCCTCCGCCTCGAGGCGGATGTACGCGAAGCCGTTCGATCCGGTGGCGAAGGTCCGGATCGGGGTGGAGGTCGCGACGTTCCCTGCGCTGTCCGCGCTGCGGACGAAGTACTCGTACGTCGTGGAGGGGGCGAGGCCCGTCAGCGGGACGCTGTGGCTGGTCACGAGCGCCGGGTTGACCGCGGTCTGCTGGTACGCCGCGTCCCCCTGCTTGCGATACGAGACCTGGCTATCCGACGGCTCGTCGGTCGTCCAGGCGATCGTCGCGGTGGTGGAGCCGACGCCGCTCGAGGCGACGGCCGAGATGATCGGGGCCGTCGTGTCCGCGACGGTCGAGAAGCCGGTGGGCTGCGTGAAGGTGCTCGCCATCCCGTGGTTCGCCAGGTCCAGCACGCCGCTCGCGCCGCCGGCCGCCTGGACGCGGTAGGTCTCGCCGGACGACAGGTTCGCCGCGGGGGTGATCGTCGCGGTCCGTCCGTCCGTCGAGAGGGACGGGGAGCCCGCCGCCTGCGGCACCGCGGCGCTCGTGTCGTCGAGGAGCCGGACCGTCGAGGCGGTGATCGAGGACGGCAGCATCGGCTCGCTGAAGACGACCGTCGGGTGAACCGCGATCGACGCGCCGGTCGCGCCGTCGGCCGGAGTGGTGGAGGAGACCGTCGGGGCGACCGTCGCCTGCACCGTGAAGATGCCGGTGCCGGTGCCGAAGACGCCGTCCGCGTGCGTCACTTCGACGTTGACCGCGCCGGCGGCCGCGTTGTTCGCGATCGTGATCCCGACCGTGATCTGGCCGCAGGCGTTGATCGTCGTCGAGTTGACCGTGATGCCGGGGTTGGAGAAGGTGACGGTCGAGCCCGCCCGGAAGTTCGATCCGGCGAGCGTGATCGAAAGGGCGCGCCCCTGCTCCGCCGCGGAAGGGGTCGCCGACGTCACGGTCGGCCGGGGCCAGCCGTTGACCTCGTTCGAGTAGCTGACGCTTTCGTTCGCGGTCGTGTCGTACGCCTTGACGCCGAAGTAGTAGGTCGTGCAGTCGGTGAGCGTGCTGATCGTCGTCTGCGTGACGTTCCCCACGTCGACGGACGAGGTGTACGCACCGGGGGAGGTGCCGTAGTAGACCCGGTACCCGGAGAGGTCCGAGTCGGAGACGGGGTTCCAAGCGAGGGAGGCCGAGCCCGCGAGCGCGGACCGGCCGGCGAGGGCGACGAGGAGCGTCGAGAGGACGGCGATGGTTCGCGCGTTGATTCGCATGGGTCCCTGGTCTCCGTGGCGATCTCCCCATGGACCGCCGGAGATCGGCACAGCGAGATCAGTGCCATCGTCGTGGGAGTCGGTCCTTTCCGGCGCAATGCGCTCGATTCAGGCGACTTACTATTTGGGGAATCGGGCGGCACCGCCATCGAACGGCGGGGCGAATGACGGTTTCGTAGCGGTAGGATTACGAAAATTATTTATTGCTGTATAAGCTCAATCCCAGAACTTCCAGATCGGGCGCGAACGCCCATCGCTCGACTCGAGGACGACGTCGTGGACCGACAGGTCCGGGAGCGCGGTCGCGACGGTCTTCCTGAACTCGGCGGCGTCGGCGTCGGGTCCGGCCGGGTTCCAGGGGTTCGTCGCAGCGCCGATCAGCCGCAGCGGACGGACGACCTGGATGCGGCCGCGCGCCTTCAGCCACGCCTTGTAGTAGACCGGCGAGACGTTGATGCGCGTCGCGTCGCGCACCACCAGCGTGCAGCGAAGCGACGAGCGCACCAGCGGGATCATGAACTCGTCGTTGAGGCCGTGAGGGAGCACCGCGGTGGCGACCGGCGCCCCGTCGGGCGTCTTCAATCCAGGCACCGGGTCCGCGAGCCCGGGCGGCATCACGCCGACCGGACGTCCGCGCGCGTCGAGGAGCGCCGCGGCGCCTTTCGACGCGGTCTCCTCCCACGCGTCGCGCGCCGCTTCGTCGCACGGAGGAACCGAGAGGGTCTCGACGAGATAGCGCGCCGCCGCCGCCGATCGCTCCGGCGTCGCCGAGTAGCCCGCGGCGAGCACGATCACCACGCCGTCGCTGACTCCGGGCGCGGCGAACGCCCGCCGCTCCCACCCGCCGTCCACGAGGACGAGACCGCCCGAGAGGCCCTGGAGCTTCTTGAGCACCGAGCGCATCGAATCGCTCTCGCCGGGGCCGTGAAGATCGACCTCGCCGCGGGTCCGCGCGCGGTAGAGCGCGACCGGGCCGATCGTCGTCGTCCAGGAGGTCGTCTCGATCGGCTCGAGCTGGGCCGCGTCCTCGCCGGTGCGCGGCGCGGCCGCCGTCGCGATCCACGTCCCCTCCGGGACGACCAGCCGGGTCACCGGAAACGGCTCCGCCCCTTCCTCCTGCTCCAGCGGGAGCCGGGGGGCCGAGGTCAGGCCGAGCGACAACGAGCGCGCGTGGATCTCCTTGAGGAAGGCCGCGAGCACGGTCCGCGTCCCCGCCTGGGGGTGAAGCCCCAGGATCGCCACGCGCTGCGAGCCGGATCGGAGCACGCGATCGAGAAGCGTGGTCGACTCGGGTCCCTTCGTCATGGCTCCATCACTTCCGCGACCGGGACGGCGGGACGACGCTGGAGGCGGCGACCGGATTTGAACCGGTGAATGACGGTTTTGCAGACCGTTGCCTTACCACTTGGCTACGCCGCCGTCGTCCCGCGCAAAAAGGACGGGAATATACCGGGCGGCTCGCGGGGGGTCAATCCGAGGAGTTGACCGCGCGAAGGCCGTGGCGTACGGTGATGCCGTCTCCGTTAGGGGTGTCCGGCGAGAGCCGGACTGAGAACAGACCCTCGAACCTGAACTGGGTCATGCCAGCGTAGGGAAACGGGACGATGCACGAAGAATCCCTCCGTTCATCCGTCCGGTTCCCGCCGCGCGCCGCCACGGACGGCGGGAGGTCTTCATGCTTCGCAAGACGGCCGGCGTCGCGCTCGCCGCGCTCGCCGCGCTCGCGCTGATCGGCCCGGCCCGCGCCGCGGAGGACGAGCCCGAGGCGCCGCTCCCCTCCGACGTCGAGGAGGAGGTCGTGGTCACGGCCACCGTCGCCCGCGACAGGCGCGATCCGGCGCCGTTCACCGATCTCGACGAGGAGCAGATCGGGGCGCTCAACGTCGGGCAGGATCTCTCGACCCTCCTCGGCGAGACCATGAACGCGCACGCCTACAGCGACGCCGGGAACGGCTTCGGCTACAGCTACCTCCGGATCCGCGGGTTCGACCAGTCGCGCATCGCGGTCAACGTCAACGGCGTCCCCCTCAACACCCCCGAGTCGAAGCAGGTCTACACGATCGACCTCGGCGACTTCGCGACGGGGCTCGGCCTGATCCAGATCCAGCGCGGCCCCGGGACGGCCCTGTACGGGTCGGCGGCGGTCGGAGGGGTGGTCAACCTCGAGACCGCGCCGCTGTCCACCACCGCGGGGGGAGAGCTCGACCTCACCGCGGGGTCGTTCGGGACCTGGCGGGCGTCGTTGCGGTACGGCGGGCCGATCGGACGCTCGCCGTGGGCCTGGTCGATCCGGGCCGCTCACGTCGAGAGCGACGGCTACCGGCGCCCGGCCTGGTCTCGCCAGACCTTCGCGAACGTCGCGTTCGAGCGGTTCGGGCCGGAGTCCGTCTGGCGCGTCCTCCTCTTCGGGGGGCCGGAGACGACCCAGCTCTCCTATCTCGGCGTCCCGCGCGCCTACCTCGACGACGAGACCCTGCGCAGGACGAACTTCCTCCGCCCGGGCGAGACCGACACCTTCGTCCAGCCGCAGCTCCAGGTCATGAACGACCGACGGCTCGCCCCCGGGCTCCTCCTGAAGAACACGCTCTACGCGATCGTCGGCGAGGGGGCGTTCCGCCAGTTCTCGGGGACGGACTGGAGGAAGCGCGCGCTCGGGAACCGGCAGGTCGGCTGGATCCCGCGCCTGACCTGGCGCCACCGGCGCGGGGAGCTCGCGGCCGGGCTCGAGCTGCTCGTCCACCGAGGGCGGCACGACGGGAAGGTCGAGGACACGTCCCAGGTCCTCTACGACTACACGAACGAGAAGGACACGGCGAACGTGTTCGTGCGCGAGACGCTCGACGTCGCCGCTCGCACGACCCTCAGCCTCGAGCTCCAGGCGACGCGCCACCGCTTCGCGATGCGGAAGGACCGTGTGCGGGGGATCTCGTGGGACGGCCGCTACGCCTTCCTGACGCCGCGGATCGGGGTGAACTGGAACGCGACCGATCGGTGGAACCTCTACGCGCAGGCGACGAAGACGGAGAGCGAGCCGTCGTTCACGAACGTCTGGGACCCGGAGGACCCCGCCTCCGACCCGGCCTCCCGCTTCGAGAGCTTCGACCCCTCGAGCAACCGCTATTCCGATCCCCTCGCGAAGCCCGAGCGGCTGACCGGCTTCGACGTCGGCGCCGGGTACGCGCACGGGACCACGCGGGTGAAGGTCAACCTCTACTCGATGGACTTCCGCGACGAGTTCGTCTTCGCGGGGGGGCTCGACGCCGACGGCCTGCCGATCACGAAGAACGCCGGGCGCTCGATCCACCGCGGCGTGGAGGTCGAGGGCTCGGTCCGCGCCCCGCTCGCCATCGACATCGCCGGCTACATCGCCGTCAGCGACGACGTGCTGCGCGAGGAGACGGTCCTCTCCCCCGACGGCGCGGGGGGAGCCTTCGTGATCGACTACTCGGGGAACCGGGTCGCGCTCTTCCCCGACCGCACGGCCCGGCTGTCGATCGCGCGCGCGTTCGGCCCGTTCCGGGCGGAGCTCGCGGCGCGCTACGTCGGACGGATCTACCTCGACAACTCGGAGAACGAGCGCAAGACGCCGTCGAACCGCGAGGCGCCCGGGTACGTTGACAAGCGGATCGACCCGACCACCGTGGTCGCGGCGCAAGGGGTGCTCGATCTCTCCCGCTGGGCGCGGCGCCCCCAGGGGACGCTGACCGCGCGCGTCCGCGTCGACAACCTCCTCGACGCGAAGATCGCCCAGATGGGCTACGCGTACCCGACCGACGCGGGCTACACGACCTTCTATTCCGAGTTCTTCCCCGCGGCGACGCGGAGCGTCCTGTTCGGACTGACGTTCGGGTTCTGAAGGGGCGCGGATGTCGGGGAGCCTCGGCGCGCTCGATCTCGCGGTCGTCGGCGGCTATCTGGCCGCGACGTTCGTCCTCGGCGTGCGGGCGTCGCGGAGGGCGCGCTCCGACGAGGAGGACTTCCTGCTGGCCGGGAGGGCGCTCACCCTTCCGGCCTTCGTCGTCACGCTCGTCGCGACCTGGTACGGCGGCGTGCTCGGCGTCGGCGAGTATTCCTACGCGCACGGTCTCTCGAACTGGCTCGTGCTCGGCGTTCCCTACTACATCGGGACGCTCCTGTTCGCCCTCTTCTTCGCCGAGCGGGCGCGGAGCGTGGGCGAGGCGACGCTTCCCGACCTGCTCTTCTCCTCCTACGGAAAGACGGCGGGTCTCGCCGGAGCGGTCGTCGTCCTCGCTCTCTCGCTCCCCGCCCCCTACCTCCTCATGCTGGGGGTGCTGCTCCACCGCGCGGTCGGGATCCCGCAGCCCGCCGCGGTCGTGCTGTGCGCGCTGTTCTGCCTGCTCTACATCGGCGCGCGCGGCTTCCGCTCGGTGGTGCAGACGAAGGGACTCCAGTTCGCGCTGATGTTCGGCGGGTTCCTGATGCTGCTCCCGATCGCGGTCGCCCGGCTCGGCGGGCTGTCGGCGCTGCGGGCGACCCTCCCGGCCACGATGTTCGAGCCGCTGGGGGGGGCCCGCCCCGGATACGTGATCGCCTGGTACTTCATCGCGCTCCAGACCCTCGTCGAGCCGACGTTCTTCCAGCGCTGCTTCGCCGCGAGGACTCCGCGGGTCGCGCGGCGCGGGCTCTTGGTCTCGATCCTCTTCTTCGCTCTCTTCGACGGCTTGACGACCTTCACCGGCATGTACGCCCACGCCCTGCTCCCCGCGCTCCCGTCGGGAGTGGACGCGTTCCCCGCCCTCGGCGAGAGCCTACTCCCCGCGGGGCTCCTCGGCGTCTTCTACGCCGGGATGATCGCGACCGTCATGTCCACCGTGGATGCCTTCCTCTTCAACACCGGGCTCACGCTCTCGCGCGACCTCGTGGCGCGCGTGGGGGTTCCATCCGCCGGCACGACCCGCGGAGAGCGGATTGGGCTGATCGCCGGCACGCTCGTCGCGACGGCCGTGGCGCTCGGCTCGAGCTCGGTCGTCGGTCTCTGGTACGGCTTCGGGAGCGTCGGCACCGCCGCGCTCCTCCCCCCTCTGATCGGCGCGCTCTTCCCGGCGCTCCGTCCGGACGCGAGGTTCGCCGCGGCCGGGACGGTGATCGCCGCCGCCCTCACGATCGCCTGGCTGACGAGCACGCTCCGCCCCGAAGGGCCGTGGCTCTCCGTCGAGCCGATCTACCCGGGGCTCGCCGCCGGGTTCGCGATCATGGCGGCGGGGATCGCCGTGCGGCGCCGGGGATCTCGCATGAGGACCTGAACGGCGGCATACTGATCCCCGCCATGGACGACGATCGCGGAGACCCGACGCTCGCCCCGCGACTCCTGATCGCGGTGCCGCAGCTCGCCGACCCGAACTTCCGGCAGTCGGTCGTCCTCCTCCTCCAGCAGAGCGCCGACGGGGCGCTCGGGATCGTGATCAACCGGGAGTCGCCGATCTTCCTCCGCGACCTGTGCAAGGACCACGAGATCCGCTACGCGGGGGATCCGGGGAAGCGCGTGCGCGTCGGCGGACCCGTCCAGCCGGAGCAGGGTCTCGTCCTGTACGGCGCCGGCGTCGAGGACCCGGAGGGGCGCGAGGTCGTCGCGGGGCTCCAGGTCAGCGCCTCGACCAAGACGCTCTCCCGTTTGTGCGAGGGGCCCGGGATCCGGTTCCATTGCTTCTCGGGTTACGCGGGATGGGCGCCGGGACAGCTCGAGCAGGAGATCCACGAGGGCTCCTGGATCCTGGCCCCGGCGGACTCGGGCCTCCTGCTGGATACCCCCGCGGACGCGCTGTGGCTGACGACGCTCGCGGCGAACGGGATCGACCCGGCGCTGATCGTCCCCGGCGGCAGCGACGTCAGCTGACGCTCTCGGTCAGGGGAGGAACTCCTTGGTCGCGGCGAGCTTCCGGGGCAGGTACTCGTCGATCACGTAGTTGAGCCCCCAGCGGGCGAGCGCCTGCTGCTCCGCGCGCACCCCCATCGAGATCAGCTGCTCCATCGCGCGCGCCCACGGCTTGTGGATCTTGAAGAAGGGGTCGTTCTTCAGCGCGTCCTTCGCGCGCTTGACGTCCACGTCCTTCAGCGGGTGCGTCGGCAGCTTGTAGGTGACGATGTCCGCGGGGGTGACGCCGAGGAACGACGCCTGGGGCACGCAGAAGAAGCGATTGATGTGCGCCGCGTTCCCCGAGCCGACCTTCAGCGTCCGGTAGATGTTGGAGATCCCGTAGGGATCGCAGTCCACGAAGGCGTAGACGGGGAGCTGATGCTGGTCGGCGAGTCGCCGGACGAACCGTCGCGTCGCGCGCGTCGGCACGCCGGCCATCGAGATCAGGATGCAGTGCGCCTTCTGCCAGAACTTGTGGCTCTGGAGCCGCTGGAACATGCCGCCGGTCTCGATGCACAGGACGAACTTGGCCTTGGTCTCGAAGGTGAGGTGCTCGACGAGCGACGGGATCGAGTAGGCCCCCGACCCGAACTTCGTGCAGTCGATCCGCTCGATCTTCCCGGTCTCGAGGTCGGTGTCGTTGACGATCAGCTCCCCCGCCACCGCGCCCCCGTGCTCGTCCGGGATGTAGCGGAGCTGCTCGCGGCTGACCCCTTCGACCGAGAACATCGCCTCGATGTCGTCCATGACCATGTCCGACTCCCCTTGCTCGTCGAACTTGGCCTCCCCCCAGTTCTTGGACTGGTAGTACGCGTCCCGCTTCGTCGCGAAGTCGCTGGTCTCCACGAGCTCCTTCGAGAGCGCCATCATCTTCAGGGTCTGCGCGAAGGTCTTCGCGGTGTTGACGGTGAGCGTGCGCGTGGACTTGCCGCGGCCGATCTCGAAGAACCCCTTCTTCGGGTCGTAGCGGACGTTCCCGAGGGACCGGACGGGGAAGACGACCTCGGGCTTCCCGTGCTTCTCGATCTTCGCGTCGATCCCGCGCGCGAGATCGACGATCGCGCGCACGGTCACGCGATCGAGCCGCGCCTTCTCCGACTGCGGCGATTTCATGCGGCGCACGATAGCACTGGTAGGATCGCGTGGTGATCCGCGCACGCCACGCCGCGGCCGTCTTTGCGGCGCTCGCCCACGGCCTTTACACGGCCGCCGACCTCCGCGCGAACCCGCTCGCCGCCCATCTCCTCCACGACGCCGCGCGCTACGACGCGTGGGCGCGGGCGATCGTCTCGGGGAGCGCGTTCGAGGCCGGCGCGTACTCGCAGGCGCCGCTGTACCCGCTCCTCGTGGCCGGCGTGTACGCCGTGCTCGGGCCCCGCCCGGCCGCGGTCTTCGTGCTCCAGGCGGTCCTCGGCGCGGCGGCCGTCCTGCTCGTCGGCCGCGCCGCGGAGCGCGCCGGCGGCGCCTCGGCCGGAGCCTGGGGGGCGTGGCTCCTCGCGCTGTACGGTGTGCCGGCGTTCTTCGAGACGAAGCTGCTCCCCGCGAGCCTCGTCTTCTTCCTGGTCGCGCTGTTCGTCGAGCGGGCGGGGGCGTGCGCGGCCTCCTCCGGCGCACGTCCGCTCGCGGCGCTCGGCGGCACGCTCGGCGCGCTCACGATCGCCAACGCCGGATCGATGCTGCTCCTCGCGCTCACCCTCGGATGGATCGCGTGGGACGCCTCCCGCCCGCCCCGCAGGAGAGTCGTGCGCGTCGGCCTCTGCCTCGGGGCGGCGCTCGCGGTCGTCGCGCCGGTGACGGTCCGGAACCTCGCCGTCTCCGGCGAGCTGGTTCCGGTGGCGACCAACGGGGGGATCACCTTCTGGCAGGGGAACAACCCGAACGCGCGGGGCGTCTACTCGACCCCGGACGGGTTCTCCGGGGCGATCGCGACCCAGCGTGCCGAGGCCCGCCGCGTGGCGGAAGCCGAGAGCGGCCGCCCGATGTCCGACGCCGACGCCTCCCGCTACTGGTTCGCCAGGGGGCGCGCGCAGCTCCTCGCCCACCCCGGGGACGCGGCGGCGCTGCTCGGGCGGAAGCTGATGCTCGTGATCGCGAGCGCGGAGCAGCCGCTCGAGTACTCCTCCCGCCTCGACGCGAACCCGTTCCGGCGGGCGATGCCCCTTCCCTTCGCGGCGCTCGCGGCGCTCGCCGTCGCGGGGCTCGCCCCGGCGCTCCGCCTCCGCGCGGCGCAGCCGGCGGTGCTCGCGGCCGCGGCGACCGCCGCGACGCTCCTCGCCTTCTACGTCGCTTCGCGCTACCGGCTGGCGATGGTCCCCGCGCTCGCCCTGATCGCCGCCCTCGGCGCCGTCCGGCTGCGGGATCGCGAGGCCTCTCGATCGACCGCCGCCGCCGCGGCCGCGGTCGCGGCGATCTCGCTCGCCTGGTTCCCGGCGACGCAGGGGGATCTCGCGCGCGGGCAGGATGCGATGGCTCTGTGCGATCGCGGGACGGCGCTGCGCGAGTCCGGGCGGATCCCCGAGGCGATCGAGGACTACCGCCGCTCGATCGCGCTCGCCCCCGACTATCCCTTCGCCCACCTGGACCTCGCGAAGGCGCTCACCCGCGCCGGGCGCCCGGATGAGGCGCGACGCGAGATCGAGGAGGCCGTCCGCCTGCAGCCGGCGCTCGCGGTCGCACGCTTCGACCTGGGGGTCTTGCTGTTCGAGTCCGGGAGGATCGCGGAGGCCGCGGAGAGCTTCGCGGAGGCGTTCCGTCTCGCCCCCGACGACGCCGACGCGGGGAACAACCTCGCCGGCAGCTATCTCGAGCTCGGCCGCGTCGAGGAGGCGCGGGAGGTCGTCCGCCGCATGCGGGAGGCCGGCCTCCCGGTTGACCCGCCGCTCGCCGCGGCGACGGGCCGTTAGAGCTCGGCCAGAAGGATCTCGGCGACCTCGTCCCCCACCCTGTTCTGGGCCTCGACCGTCGACGCCCCGACGTGCGGCGTCGCGATGACCCGCGGGTGCGAGACGAGCCTCAGGTCCTTCGGGGGCTCGACCTCGAACACGTCGAGCGCGGCGCCGGCCACCTTCCCCGACGACAGCGCCGCGAGGAGCGCCTCCTCGTCGACCACGCCGCCGCGCGCGCAGTTCACCAGGAAGACGCCCGGCTTCATCTTCTCGATCTCCTCGCGGCCGATGACGGCCCTCGTCCCCGGCGGCCGCGGCACGTGGAGCGAGATCACCTCCGCCCTCGCGTAGACGTCGTCGGGGGGGAGGAGGGTCAGGCCGTCCAGGGTCCCCGTCGTCCCGAGCGCGGGGTCGGCGCCGATCACGACCATGCCGATCGCGGACGCCTTGCGCGCGAGCGACCGGCCGATCCGCCCGACGCCGAGGATGCCGAGGGTCTTCCCTTCAAGCTCCATCCCCTTCGCGAAGCTCTTCTTGTCCCACGCCCCCGACTTCATCGACGCGTCCGCGCGCGGGATCTGGCGGGCGAGGGCGAACATCAGCGCGAGCGCGAGCTCGGCGACCGAGGCCGACGACGCGGAGGGCGTGTTCATCACGCGCACCCCCTCGGCCTCGGCGGCGGCGACGTCGATGTTGTCCACGCCGACCCCCCCGCGCACGATCACCTTGAGCCGCTTCCCCGCCGCCAGGTGCCGCGCGCGCACCTTGGTCGCGGAGCGGACGACGAGCGCGTCGTACTCCCCGATCGCGGCGGCGAGCGCGTCGTCGGACAGCCCGATCGACTCGTCGACGGAGAGCCCGCCCGCGCGCATCCGCTCGACGGCCTCGGCCGGGATCGCGTCGCAGACCAGGACCCGCTTGGGCGCCCCCGCCATCGGCTCAGTGCCCGAGGATGCGGTCGATGACCGCGAGCAGCCCCCGGATCTCCCACTCCTGGGTGTCGCCCATGTGCGCGATCCGGAAGGTCTTCTCCTTGAGATCGCCGTAACCGTTGGAGATCGCCGCCCACTGCCGGCCCAGCTCGCGGTTGAGCCCGGCGACCGAGATCGATCGCGTGTTCGCGACGCAGGTGAGCGTCGGCGACTCGTACCCTTCCTCGGCGAACACCGCGAAGTGCCGCCGCGCCCAGTCCCGGACGATCCGCGCGAGCGACTCGTGCCGCGCGAAGCGGGCGGCCGGCGTCTCGGCCAGGATGTCGTCGAGCTGGGCGTCGAGCGCGAACACCTGCGGGATCGCCGGCGTCGCGGGGGTCTGGCCGCGCTCGTGGTACTTCAACATCTCCAGGAAGTCGAAGTAGTACCCGCGGTCGGGGATCGTCTTGGCCTTCTCCAGCACGCGCGAGGAGACCGACGCGACCGTCAGCCCCGCCGGGAGCGAGAACGCCTTCTGGAGGCCGGCGAGGCAGACGTCGATCCGCCATGCGTCCACCGGTATGCGCGTCCCGGCCATCGACGACACGGCGTCCACCAGGAACGTCACGTCCGGGTACTTCCGCATCACCGCCGCGATCTCGTCCAGGCGGTTCATCACGCCGGTCGAGGTCTCGTTGTGGACGACCGTGATCGCGTCGTACCCGCCGCGGGAGAGCTCCCGATCGATCGCCTCCGCGGTGATCGCCCGTCCCCACTCCACCTTCAAGGGAACCGCCTGCTTCCCGTTCGCGGTCGCGACCTTCAGCCAGCGGTCCGAGAACGCCCCCTGCATGCAGCACAGCACCCGCTCGCGCACCCCGTTGCGGATCGCCGCCTCCCACACCCCCGTGGACGAGCAGGAGAAGAGGAAAACGGGGTCCTTCGTCTCGAGAAGGGTTTGCAGCTTCGGGATCACGCGCCCGTAGAGCTCCTTGAACTCGTCGCTGCGATGGCCGATCTGCGGCCGGCCCATCGCGGCGAGGTTCTCGGGGCGGACCTCCGTCGGGCCGGGGATGAACAGTCGCTTGTGGGGCATGGAGAAGACCTCTTCAGGAGCGGGCGATCGTGGTCCCGGCGCGCTCGATGACGGCGTCGATCCAGGCGAGGAACTCGTCGGCGCTCATCACGCCGGTGTTGCGGGCGATCTCGTGCCCGTCGCCGTCGACGACCACGATCGTCGGGTAGACCTCGACCGCGTAGCGCAGGGCGAGGTCGATCCCCTTCAGGCCTCCCCGCTCGACGGTCTCCTCGGCGTCCACGCGGACGGGGACGACGTCCCGGAGCCGGTCGAGCACGCGCGGATCCTTGAAGGTGCGCTTCTCGAGGATCTTGCAGGGACCGCACCAGGTCGCGTAGAAGTCGGCGACGATCAGCTTGCGCCCCGACTTGGCGGCCTTCAGCCCGTCGGCGAAGTCGTGCCAGCGCACCGGCTCGGCGGAGGCCGACGCCGGGCCGGGAGCGGCGGCCGGATCCGTGGCGGCCTCCCGCTGCGGCGCGCGCTTCCCGAGAGTCGCCGGCACCGCGCCGAGGACGCCGGTGATCGCGAGGCACGCGGTCGCGCACAGCGCCCGCGAGACGACCGAGGGGCCGCGCGGCGCGGCATCCGCCGCGACGATCGGTCTCCCCGTCCCCGGGATCGCGAGGAGGATCGCGACCGCCACCGCCGCGAGCAGCACGGTGAGGTGGAAGACGCTCAACGTGGAGAGGGCCGCGAACGCCGCGAGGAGAACCGCGGAGAGAACGCCGAGCCAGCGCGCCCAGGGGCGCTTCATCAGGAGGCCCAGCGCGATCGCGACGCCGAGCAGCGCGAGCGACGCGCCCATGACGCGCAACGGGACCGAGCGGTCGGCGATCATCCGGAGGCCGAGCGCGGGCCCGAGCACCCCGAACACGATCGCGCCGAAGATGGAGCCGAACGGCATGCTAACGTCCCCTCATGGGCGAGCGAGGGGAGTTTGTACCGCGCCGGCGCGAAGGACGCAACCTCGCCTCCCTCTGGGCGGTTGCCGCGGCGCTCGCGGCCCATGCCGCCGTCGTCCCGCCCTCTCCCCTCGAGTCGCGATTGATCGCCCGCGAGATCGCGCCCGGGGAGCCGGTGCGCGTGGAGGTCCGGTCGCAGGCGCCGCTCGCGTCGTTGACCGGGCGCTTCCTCGGCGAGGTGGTCTTCTTCGTGAGATCGGCGCAGGGCGACCTCTGGGAAGGCTGGACGGTCGTCCCGCTCGACTGCAAGGACGCGCGCGCGACGCTCACGCTCGAGGGAAGGGATCCCTCGAACAGGCCGGTACGCTCGAGCGTCGAGACGGCGATCGTCCCGAAGTCGTTCCCCGAGCAGCGGCTCGAGGTCGAGTCCAAGTACGTCAACCCCTCGAAGGCAGCGCTCGCGCGGATCGCGCGCGAGCAGGAGCGCCTCGGCGCGATCTACCTCAGGCGCACGCCCGCCCCGCTCGCGACCGAGCGGTTCGTCGCGCCGGTCGCCGGCGAGCCGACCTCCGAGTTCGGGGCCAGGCGCATCCTCAACGGGGAGCCGCGGGCGCCTCACCCGGGGATCGACCTCCGCGCCGCCACGGGAACGCCGGTCGCGGCGGCGGGGCCGGGGCGCGTCGCGCTGGCCGCCGACCTCTATTACTCCGGGGGGACGGTGATCGTGGACCACGGCGGCGGGCTCTTCACGACCTATGCGCACCTGTCGAAGGTCGAGGTCGAGGAAGGCGCGACGGTCGCGCCGGGAGACCGTCTCGGTCTGTCGGGGGCGACGGGACGCGTGACGGGACCTCATCTCCACTGGGGGGCGCGCGTCGGACGCTCGATCTTCGATCCCCGGGCGCTGCTGGATCCGCGGCTGTTCCCCCTCATGCCTCCCAGCGCCACCGCAGCGGGCGGGCCCGAAGGCGGCTGATCTCCCGCGACAACCGCGCCAGCTCCGCGCGCCCCTCGACGGACGACGCGAGCCACCGCTCGCGACGGCGCGCGGCGTCCGACAGCGCCGCGTGCTCCCGCGCCGCGGCGCGCACCACCCGGCGCCCCGCCTCGGTCAGCAGCCCTCGCGCCCGCGTCCCCCGGAAGGCAGCGAGCGCGATCGCGACGCTCGCCCGCTCCTCGAGCAGCCGCCGCGCGAGCCAGCGGCGTCGCGCGGGCCGGACCCCGACCTGCGACGCCAGCATCCTCTCGAACCAGATCGCGCCGACCGTGAAGGTGCACACCGCGTGCACCAGACCGCGGACCGGGCGCCACTCCCGGCGCCAGGGGGAGTAGAAGCGCGGCTCGTCGAGCGCCTGCCTCCGCACGAGCGGCCGCACCGACTCGATCTCGTGGAGGCGCATGTGCGTCGTCTCGTGGACGAGGTCCTCGGCCATGCGGAGGTCGGGGGCGCTCCGCACGTCGATGTAGGCGACGCCGGGCTCGCGCGCGCTCGAGAACGACACGGTGGCCGCGGCGGAGACCGGGACGATGCGCCAGGTTCGCGCGCGGACCATCGACGCGGCCTCGGGCCAGGCGGTGTCGAGCAGCGCCATCGCGCGCCCGACGCGCCGCTCGAAGCGCGGGTCCCGTCCGAGCGTGACGGTCCGCGCGCCGCGCTCGACCAGGAGGCGGCCGAACGCGCCGGGATGGAGGTCGAGCCCTCGGGCGCTCGCGCGGAGCAGGCGCTTCGCCTCCTCGCGCGCGCGCCGGGCGAAGTCGCGAGGGATCCGGCCTTGAGGGGCGACCCGCGCGAGAAATCCCGCGTCGGCGACGCGCTCGATCAGCCGTTCGCGCCGTGTCTCCCTCGCGATCGCGAGCGCGTCCTCGACCTCCGCGAGCCAGCACCGGAATCGCCCCGAGGCGGGATCGATGCCGTCGAGCCGGGCGCGCGGGACCATACGGACGCCGAGGCCCTGCCATGCGGCGAGCGCGCGCGAAACGCGCCGGGTCGCGTCCCTCGCGAGCGCGCGGCGGAGGATGGCGTCGGCGGCGTCGCCGGCCGGGACCAGCGCGTCCAGGTAACGGGGCGCCATCGATCAGGCGCGGCTGGCGGCCTCGACGGCGAGCCGGAGCCTCTCGAGCCGGCTCCCCCGCTCGGCGACGAACCGCTGGATCCCCTCGAGGATGTGGCTCTCGGCGAGGCGCGCCTCGTCCACCACCTCCTCCACCGTCCCGCCGGTGCGCCAGCGGTCGTCCCGGTCGGAGGCCAGCGAGTACGCGGCGACGACCGGGTTCGCGATCCACTCCCGCATCGTCTTCAGGCTCCGGTTGGTGATGCACATCGCGTCCCAACGGTCGGCGGTGGAGGCGATACGCTCGCGGTACGCCTCGTCCTGGAGGGCGAAGAGCTGGGGGGAGATCACGGCCACGATCTTCACGTTGAGCTGCGCCGCCTCGATCTTGGGGAGGATCTTGACCAGGTTCGCGGTCGTCATCGTCCCCTGCACGAACACGGTCCCTCCCCGCGGGCGCCCGGGGGCGTGGTCGCGGATCAGGTACGCGCCCCGTGCCGCGTCGAGGTGGGAGGCGATGCCGAGCTTCGCCCTGTCGGGGATCTCGACCGCGGGCCTCGTCAGGTGCAGGGCGACGATCGGCGCCCGCTGGGCGAGGGCGGCGCCGAGCACCACGGGGACCTCGTTGTGCTCCCACGGATGGAGGTCGATGACCTGCCCTTCGGGGAAGAGCTGCGTGACGTAGGTCTCGAAGATCCCGAAGTGGGTGCGGGAGTCCTCCGCGGTCTCGGGGCCCGAGTGTCCCGCGACCCAGAGGACCTTCCCGACCTTCAGCTCGCAGTCCTGCGCGAGCTGAGAGAACAGCCGCATCGGGCCGTACTTCAGGTACGAGAACGATCCGTAGGTCGAGCACGCTCCCCAGAACCCCTCGAACGACTTCATCGGATCGTCGGAGAGGTTGACCGACGCGAGCCCGACCATCAGGCCGGCGTTGGTGAACTCGGTGATCTGCTGCGGGAGCAGGGCGCCGCGCGGGTTGCGATCGCGCTCGTACCAGCCCCACCCGCTCTTCCCCTCGAAGTCCTTGGCGAAGCCGGCGATGTTGGTGGACTCCGCGAGGTCCGCCGAGCAGGCGATGAACAGCGGCCGGCCGTACCGCTCCTTCGCGTAGGTGTTGACCCACGCCCCCCAGGTCGCGAGCGCCGCTCGGTTCGGGTGCTTCTCGCCGGGCTTCTTGAACAGCGACGCGGGATAGCGCGCGTAGTCCACGATCGCGGGGTCTTCGAAGATCGCGGAGCTCTTCCCGCCGAGATGGAACGTCGCGATCCGCTCCGGCACCGCGTCGGCCGCCTCCGCCAGGCGAGCCCCGACCGTCTCGACGACGTCGGTTCGGCGCTTGAGGATCGAGAAGGCGATCTCGAGGTTCGCGATCGCCTGCGCCGTGCGCTCCGCGGCGTCGGACGGCGCGGCCTGATCCACGCCGCGGTACTCGACCCCGTGCCTCTCCATGAACGCCTTGCGCACCGTCCAGAACTCGGGGGCGTGCATCGGCCACGGCGTGCCGTGCGACTTGTTGTCGTACTTGCCGTACCCCCGCCCCTTCCGCGTCTTCCCCCAGATCATGGTCGGGACCTTCTTCGGGTTCTCCCCCCGGGTCCCCTCCAGCACCGCGCGCGTGATCGGTCCCCACTCGGAGCCCTGCTCGGTCCCGACGATGCGCCATCCGTAGGAGGCGAACCAGTCCGCGGGGGCGCCGTGCACGACCGACGAGTGAGCGTTGTCGTCGATCCCGAAGTCGTTCCAGTCCACGAGGAACACGAGGTTGGAGAGGCCGAGCCCCCAGGCGGAGTTCTTGGTCTCGTGGGCGGCGCCCGGCGTGAGGCCTCCCTCTCCCTCCATGACGAAGACCTTGACCTCCTGCGCCCCCGCGAGCTTCAGCGCGACCGCCTCCCCGGCGGCGGGCGGCATCCCGTGGCCCGACGGTCCGGTGTTCCACTTGAGGAAGAGAGTCTTCCCCTCCATCTCGGCGTGCCCCGGGAGGCCGCCGCGACGGCGGAGCTTGACGAGGTCCTCGTAGGTCAGCGCCCAGCGCCCTCCGTCGGGGAAGACGAAGCGCGCCTCCCCCGCCCCCGCGCGCTCGCGCGCGATCTGGTTGAGCGTCGCCAGCGTCGCGTAGATCAGCGGGACCGTGTGACCCGCCGACAGGACGAACCGGTCCCCGAAGGCGCGCCAGGGCCGGAGCAGGTCGAAGCGCATCGCCCCCGACAGCAGGGTCGCGAGGAGGACGTGGACCTTGGACCGGGAGCCGCCCGGATGGCCGGACTGACGGTAGTTCAGCATCAGGTCGATGCACTCGTCCACGAGGTCGGCGACGACCTGCCACTGCGTGAACTCGCGCTCGGCGCGGGCGTGGAGCGCCGCGACCGTTCCGGTGTCTTCCGTGACCTTGCTCATCGGGTGCTCTTCTTCATGAACGCCGCGATGCGGCGAAGCCCCTCGTCGATCGCCTCGAACGACGACGCGTACGAGAAGCGGATGTGCTGCCCCTCCCCCTCGACGGGGGTGCCGAAGTGGATGTCGGCCAGGACCGCGACCCCGGCTTCGTGCAGGAGCCGCTGCCGCAGATCCTCGCTCGACCTCGCGCCGACCCGCTTGCACGCCTCGGTCACGTTCGGCCAGACGTAGAAGGCGCCGCCCGGGGTCAGGCAGCGGAAGCCGTCGATCACGTTGAGCCCCTCCACGATCCGGTCGCGCCGCTTCAGGAAGACGTCGCGCATCCGGTCGGACGGGTCCTGTGGGGCGTCGAGCGCGGTCACCACGGCCCACTGGTTCGGATGGGGCGGGCAGGAGTCGGTGTTCGTGACCCACCGCGTGAAGACCGGCGCGAGCTTCTCGTTCGCCGCGTAGCCGATCCTCCACCCGGTCATCGAGTACGTCTTGGAGGCCGAGTCGGCGATCACCGTGCGCTCGCGCATGCCGGGGAAGGCGGCGATCGAGTGGAACGCGCCGTCGTAGACGAGGCCGGAGTAGACCTCGTCGGAGTAGATCCACAGGTTCTCGAACGGCGCGCAGATCCTCGCGATCTCGGCCAGCTCGTCGCGGTGCAGGAGGTTCCCGGTGGGGTTCCCCGGGCTGCAGAGGATGAGCAGGCGCGTCTTCGCGTTGATCTTCGCGGCCAGCTCGGCGACGTCGAAGTTGAAGCCGCGCGATTCCCGGAGCGGGAGCGGGACCGGGACGCCCCCGTGTGCCTTGATCTGCGCCTCGTAGATCGGGAACCCGGGGTTCGGGTAGACGACCTCGTGCCCTTCCCCGGGATCGACGACCGAGAGGATCGTGTAGCCGATGAACGGCTTCCCGCCGCAGCCGCACACGACCTCGTCCGGCGAGACGTCCACGCCGCGCGTGCGCGTCAGGTAGCGCGCGACCGCCTCGCGCAGCTCGGGGATGCCGGGGGACGGGGTGTATCCGGTCTTGCCGTCGGTGATCGCGCGGATGCCGGCGAGACGGATGTGGTCCGGGGTCGGAAAGTCCGGCTGGCCGATGCAGAACGAGACGATGTCGCTCCCCTGCGCCTGCAGCTTCGCGACCTCGCCGAGGACCACGAACGCGTTTTCGGTTCCGAGATCGCGCGAGCGCTTGGAGATCGGCAGCATGGATCCCTCCCCACCGCGAACGCGCGATTGTAGTGGGGAGGGATCGGGAGGGGCAAGGCGCGCCGCGGGGCGCGCCCGATCAGACGAACAGCCCGACCATCGGAACCGCAGGAACGGCGGGCACGGCCGGAGGGGCCGGCGCGGGAGGCGCCACGGCGGCCGGCGGGAGCGGCGGCGCGATCGCCGGAGCGGGGGCCACCGGGGCCGCGCGCCAGATCCAGGCCTGCGGACCGGTCGGCTCGTCCTCGCTCTCCTCCATCTCGGGGAGCGTCGCCTTCAGGTGCATCGTGCGCTTGTCGCGGACCAGCTCGACGTCCACGGTCTTCCCCTCGCGCTCGCGGATCGCGTCCCCCAGCTCGTCGGGGTCGGAGACCGCGTGGCCGTCCACCGAGAGGATCAGGTCGCCGACCTTCATGCCGGCCTTCTCGGCCGCGCTGCCGGAGAGGACCTTGCCGACGAGGACGCCGGCGTCCTTCCGCCCGCCCATCGCCTCGCGAAGCTCGGCCGTCGTGTGCACCAGCTCGACGCCGAGGAGGGGCTTGTCCCCGAAGACCATGACGCGATAGCCGCCGGGCCCGCCGATCTTGATCTTGCCCAGCCGCTCACGGATCTTCGGGATCTGCACGTCGAGGTTCTTCAGGCTCTCCTCGAGCGCCTCCCTCTGCGCGTCGGTCATGTAGGAGTCGTCGCCGGAGTGCCAGCCGTAGGAGAAGTGCGGGCGCGTCCCCATCTGGACGGTGAGCTTCTGGGACTTCCCACCCCTACGGATGTCGAGCGTCACCGAGTCGCCCGGCTTGGTGGCGTGGATCTTCTCGGTCAGCTTCCCGGGGCCCCGGATCACGTCCCCGGAGAACCCGACGATGACGTCCCCTTCGCGCAGACCCGCCTTCTCCGCCGGAGAGTCTTCGACGACCGACTCGACCAGGGCGCCCCCCTCGCTCGATTTCGTGTCCTCGCGGACGTCCACGCCGAGGAACCCGGTCTTGCCGTCCCCCTCGCCGTCGTCCCCGGTGACGAGCTTGTAGACGTTGACGTGGTCGTGGCCGTCCGGCGAGACGACCGTCACCTTGTCTCCGGCGACCGTGTCCCGGCCGATCGCCAGGAACAGGCCGAAGGTCAGGGCGCCCGCCCCGGCGGCCGCCGAGAGGGCTGCGATCGTCCACGAGCGGCGCATGTCGCGATCCTGCATGAGCGTGCTCTCCTTCTTCATTTCGCCTTCCAGGTTCCGCCGAGCCTCGGCGGACATCCCGTATTACGCGCCCCCCCGGGAAAAGTCGACATAGCATGCTCCGCGTGGAGGAATTGCCGAGCCTGGCCGGGCGGACCGCCCTCGTCACCGGCGGGGGGACGGGTCTGGGGCTCGCGATCGCGCGCGCGCTGGCGGCTCGCGGCGCCCGGATCGCGATCGCCAGCCGCTCGGCGGACCACCTGGCGTCGGGCGCCGACGACCTGCGGGCTTCGGGCGCGGAGACGACCATCCACGTCTGTGACGTGCGGGACGCGCACGCGGTGCGCCGCCTGGTGGAGGCGGTCGAGCGGACGCACGGGGGCCTCGACATCCTGGTCAACAACGCCGCGGGGAACTTCGTCCGGCCGGCGGAGGCGCTCCCCGAGAAGGCGTTCGCGAACGTCGTCGACATCGTGCTCAACGGCACCTTCTACGCCTCGAGGGCCGCGGGGCGGCGGATGATCGCGCGCGGGCGCGGCGGCGTGATCCTGAACATCGTCGCGACCTACGCCTGGACCGGGGGCCCGGGGACGATCCACTCCGCCGCCGCGAAGGCGGGGGTGCTCGCGATGACGCGCACGCTCGCGGTCGAGTGGGCCGCGCACGGCATCAGGGTGGTCGCCGTCGCCCCGGGACCGTTCGACTCGAAGGGGGCGGCCGACCGGCTCTGGCCCTCCGACGAGCTCGCCGAGCGCGTCCGCCGGCAGATCCCGCTCAAGCGGTTCGCCTCGCGCGAGGAGGTCGCCGAGGCGTGCGCGTGGCTCGTCACCGACGCCGCCGCCTACGTCACCGGCGAGTGCCTGACGATGGACGGGGGCGCCTGGCTCGGTCGCGGCATCCTGGGCGCGGACGAGCCCGTCGAGAAGATCCGGCGGCGCAGGGGGCGATGACGCTCGGCGCCCGTATCGTCGGTGCGTTGATCGTCGCCGCCCTCCTCCCGATGGCGGTCGTGCTCGCCGTGCCGCTCTGGCAGGCGCAGAGGCGGGCGGCGGACGAGACCGCGCGGCGCCTCGCGCAGGCGGAGCGCCAGGCGGAGATCCTGGCCGACGACGAGCGCCGCGCGCTCCGCGCCGCGGCCGACCGCGCGCGGGACGACCTCGCCGCGGACCACGACGCGCTCGCCGCCGTGGTGCGCGGGCCCGAGGGGGCCGCCCACGCCGCGGCGGCCGCGCTCGCGGCGCGGAACGGCCTCGACCGCGTGGAGATCGCCGCGGGATCCGGCGTCCCGCTCGCCTCGTCGGGACCGCTCGCGCTCCCGCCGCGAAGCGCGGCGCTGGTCGAGTCGCGAGCGCTCTCCGCCGACGGCGAGACGCTCAACCTAGCGGCGACGCGGATCCTGGACGCGGCCTTCGCCTCGCGCGTCGGCGCCGTCACCGGGGGGGACGCCCACATCGGCGGCGGGTGCGCCTCCCCCTCCGTCGAGATCGCGCTGGTCCCGGGGACTGCGCTCTGCGTCGGGGTCGCGGCCGCGGACGCGGAGGACGTGCGCCGTGACATGCTCCGCACCTTCGGCGGGGTGGCGCCGGCCGCCGCGCTCGCGGCGGTCCTGATCGGTGGGCTGATCGCCTCACGGATCGCCCGCCCGATCCGCGCCCTCGCCCGGCGGGCCGAGGAGATCTCCGCCGAGCGCGCGCATCCGATCACGCTCCTGCCCGAGCGCGACGAGACGCGGCGTCTGACCCTCGCCTTCGACCAGATGCTCGACGCGCTCGCCGCGAGCGAGCGGCAGCGGCTCGCGGCGGAGCGCGCGGCGGCCTGGGAGGAGATGGCCCGCAGGCTCGCCCACGAGATCAAGAACCCGCTCTCGCCGATCCGTCTCGGGGTGGAGAACCTCCGGAAGGTGCGCGAGCGGACCCCGGAGGCGTTCGATCGCGCGTTCCGCGAGGAGACGACGACGATCCTCGAGGAGGTCGCGGCGCTCGGGCGGCTGATCGACGAGTTCGCCGCCTTCGCGCGCCTCCCGCGCCCGGAGGTCGCCGCCTGCGACCCCCGCGCGATCGCGCGGCAGGCGATCGGGCTGTTCGCCGCCCGCATCGAGGAGATGGGGGTGCGGGCGGAGATCGACGACGCGCGGGCGCCGTCGACCCTGCGCGCGGACGCGGAGCAGATCGGGCGGGTGCTCAAGAACGTCGTCGCCAACGCCCTCGACGCGATGGAGGCCTCGCCGCGCCGGGAGCTCGCCCTCGCGATCCACTCCGAGGGGGGCTCGGCGGTGTTCGAGGTCCGCGACACCGGGACCGGGCTCGACGACGAGGCCCTGCGCCGCCTGTTCGAGCCGTACTTCACGACGCGAGGGGGCCGCGGTGGGACCGGGCTCGGCATGGCGATCGCGCGGCGCATCGTGGCCGAGCACGGCGGGTCGATCCGGGCGGCGCGCGCGCCCGACGGCGGGGCGGTCCTCTCGATCGCGCTCCCGCTCGACGGCCCCCCCGAGCGGCGTGGTTGAATGGAGAGGCGATGCCCACCGTCCTGATCGTCGACGACGAGAAGAACATCCGCGCGACGGTCGCGCGGGGCCTCCGGCTCGAGGGGTACCGGACCGAGGAGGCGGCGAACGGCGCGGAGGGGCTCGCCGCCCTCGAGAGCGGCGGCATCGACGCGGTCCTTCTCGACGTCCAGATGCCGGAGCTCGACGGCCTCGGGATGCTCGACGCGATGCGCGAGCGGGGGCTCGCCGTGCCGGCGATCGTGCTGACCGCGCACGGCTCGATCGAGCGCGCGGTGCGCGCGGTCAAGCTCGGCGCCTTCGATTTCATCGAGAAGCCCCCCTCGATGGAGCGGATCCTGCTCGCGGTCGGGCACGCGCTCGACCGCGGCCGCCTCGAGCGCGAGAACCAGCGCCTTGCGCGCGACGCCGGACAGGCGGAGGGCATCCTCGGGGACGCGCCGGCGACGCAGTCGCTGCGGGCCGCGCTCGCGCGCGTCGCGCCGACCGAGGCGACCGTCCTCCTGATCGGCGAGAACGGCACGGGGAAGGAGCTGGCCTCGCGCGCGATCCACGCCGGGAGCCCGCGCGCCCGCATGCCCTGGTGCGTGGTCAACTGCGCGGCGATCCCCGACACCCTGTTCGAGAGCGAGCTGTTCGGGCACGTCCGCGGAGCGTTCACCGGCGCGACCGAGGCGCGCCAGGGGAAGTTCCAGCAGGCCGACGGCGGGACGCTCTTCCTCGACGAGATCGGCGAGGTCCCGCTCGCGCTCCAGCCGAAGCTCCTCCGCGCGCTCGAGTCGGGGGACGTCGAGCGGATCGGCGGCCGCGGCCCCGAGCGGGTGAGCGTCCGGATCGTCGCCGCGACGAACCGCGACCCGGAGAAGGAGGTCGCGGCGGGACGCTTCCGGCAGGACCTCTACTACCGGCTCGCGGTGGTCCCCGTGCGCCTCCCCCCGCTTCGCGAGCGCGGGGAGGACATCGTCCCCCTCGCCGCGCGGTTCCTCGAGGCGGCGTGCGCGAGGAACCGCGTCCGCCCGAAGCGGCTGGCCCCGGCGTCGCAGGAGCTGCTGCTGCGCCATGCCTGGCCCGGCAACGTCCGCGAGCTCCGGAACGCGATGGAGCGTGTCGCGATCCTCGTCGCGGAAGACGAGGTCGCGCCGGAGCATCTCGGCTTCCTTCACCCTCACCCCGGGGCGACGCTCCCCGCGCCGGCGGCGGGGGGGCTGGCGGCCGCCGTGGAGCGCCACGAGCGCGAGCTGGTCCAGGCGGCTCTCGAGCGGAACCGCTGGCGGATGACGCGGACCGCCGAGGAGCTGGGGCTCGAGCGGAGCCACCTCTACAAGAAGCTGAAGGCCCTCGGGATCGAGCGCCCGGTCGAGGACTAGCCTCCACGGCCGTGTCGCGGCGGACACGCGCCGCCGCCTGCACCTCCCGGAATACCGCGCCCCTTCGCGCCCGTGCCGTGGCACGCCGCTCGCCCTTCTCGAGGTCGGCCCGGCCTCCTGCGGAGCTTCCCCGGGCCGAAAGAAGGACGCCATGAAGACGATCGCGCTGGTTCTCGCGGGCGGCACGCTGCTCGCCGGCTGTTCCTACGAATCCCAGGAGCCGAGCTCTCCGGCGCTCGAGGCGCTCCCGGTTTCGCAGACCGTCTCCGAGATGCCGAAGCCCATCCCCGCGCCGGAGAGCTTCCCGGTCGACGAGGCGACGGCCCGGTCCTCGTGGAAGGACGGCGTGACCCTCTTCGAGAACGGCGACTACCGGGGCGCGGCGGAGAGGCTCCGCGTCGCAGCCAGGGGACGCAAGGACGACGCGTCCTGCCGCTACCTCCTCGGCCTCGCCCTCTGGAAGTCCGGCGACGCCGCGGGCGCGGAGGGCGCGCTCGTCGAGAGCGTCACGCTGGACCCGGGGCGGCTCACGGGCTGGATCAACCTCGCCCGCGTGCGCCACGACCTCGACGACCGCAAGGGCGCGCTCCGTGCCGCAGACAAGGCGCTCGAGATCGATCCGACCTCGGCCGACGCCCTCCATCAGCGCGGCCGCGCGCTCATGGAACAGAAGCGCGGCCCCGAGGCGCTCGATGCGCTGAAGACCGCGCACGACCTCGACCCCGACGACGGCTACATCGCGAACACCTACGGGCTGCTGCTGATCCTGACCGGCAAGCCCGGCGACGCGATCGCGCCCCTGGAGGCCGCGCGGACGGCGCTCCCCCACGTGGCGTATGTCCGGAACAACCTCGGCGTCGCCTACGAGCGCACCGGCCGCACCGGCGAGGCGAAGCTCGAGTACCAGGCGGCGGTGGACGCCGGCGACACGGGTGGGCGCGCGATGCGCTCCCTCGTCCGCCTCGGCGCGACCGACACCACCGGCACGACCGACGTCGCCCTCTCCGCGAAGTCGGAGTGACGCCGTGCGCCGCGCGCTCGCGCTCGCATCGATCGCCCTGTGCTCCGGGCTCGCGGCCGCCGAGACCGCGGACCCGGGCACGGGCGCCCTGGTCGTGACCTTCCGCGGCGAGCGGATCCCGCTCCCGCCCGTCGCGATGGAGGTCGATCTCTCCGTCACCGGCCCGATCGTCCGCGCTCGCGTGAGCCAGACGTTCGCGAACCCGACCGGCGAGACGATCGACGCCGACTACGTCTTCCCGCTCCCGGAAGGCGCGGCGGTGGACGAACTCGCGCTCGAGGTCGGCGACCGCTCCTGGACCGGCCGGATCGAGGAACGCGAGGCCGCGACGCAGACCTTCGAGCGGGCGCGGGCGGCGGGGAAGGGGGCGGCGCTGGTCGAGCAGCACCGCCCCAACATCTTCCGGACGCGGGTGGCGGGGATCGCGCCGGGGGACGCCGTCGTCGTCCGGATCGCGTTCCTCGACGAGGCGGACTGGAGCGACGGCTCGTTCTCCACCACCTTCCCGATGACGATCACGCCGCGCTACCGCGACGACGCGATCGGCTCCGCCCCCGCGATGCTCGTAACGCTCCGCGCGCGGATCGACGCGGGAGTGCCGCTCTCCGAGATCGGCTCCACGTCCCACGCCATCAGCGTCGCGCCCGACGCCACGTTGCGCGCGGACCTTCCCGCGGACCGCGACTTCGTCCTGCGCTGGAGGCCGCGGGACGGCGCGGAGCCGTTGGCGGGAGCGCTCGTGGAGGAGCGGGACGACGGCCGGTACGCCCTCGCGATGCTCGTGCCCCCCGAGACGGCGCTGATCGAGGAGCGCGGGCTTCCGACGCAGACGGTCTTCGTCGTGGACGTCTCGGGCTCGATGGACGGCCCGTCCCTCGAGCAGGCGAAGGAGGCGCTCGCGGTCGCGCTCGACCGGCTCGGTCGCGGCGACACCTTCACGCTGATCAAGTTCGACAGCGGCTTCGAGACCTACTCCGAGGGCTTCCTGCTCGCGACGCCGCGCGCGGTCGCGGACGCGAAGGAGTGGGTCGGCGGCTTGTCCGCGGGAAGCGGCACCGAGATCCTCCCCGCCCTCCTGCACGCGCTCGACCTGTCGTCACGCGGAGTGCCCGGGGCGCTCGCGCGGGTCGTGCTGATCACCGACGGCGCCGTCGGGAACGAGGACGAGGTCCTCGCCTCGGCCCGCGCCAAGCTCGGCGCGACGCGGCTGCACATCGTCGGGATCGGACGGGCCCCGAACCGGTGGCTGATGAAGGAGCTGGCCCGCGAGGGGCGCGGCACCTTCGAGGCGATCGGATCGATCGGCGACGTCCGCGAGAAGACGGTCGCGCTGCTCGCGCGGACCGAGCGCGCGGTCATGACCGACGTCGCGCTCGAATGGGAGGGCGGCGGCGCGGTCGAGGCGGAGCCCGACCCCGTCCCCGACCTCTACGCCGGCCGCCCGCTCGTCGTGCTCGCGAAGCTGGACCCGTCGCGCCCGCTGCCGAGGCTCCGCGTGCACGGACGGACCCCTCACGGCCCGGTCACGATGGACGTCGAGCTGTCGCGCGCGGAGGCGGGATCCGGGATCGGCACGCGGTGGGCCCGCGCGCGCATCGCCTCGCTCGAGCAGGGCCGCGTCCACGGCGCCGATCCGGCCGTCGTGCGGGAGCGGGTGATCGACCTCGCCCGCCGGTTCTCCCTCGTCACGCCCTACACCAGCTTCGTCGTGGTCGCCGACGAGACGGAGGCGGACGAGGCGGAGGACGCGGATCTCCCGGCCTGCGGCACTCGCGAGCCGCTGTGGCTCGCCGCCGGGATCGCGCTCGTCGCCCTCGGGCTCTTGTTCGCGAGGCGCGCGGCGTGAACCGTCGCAGGCGAGCCGCGCTCGTGGCGGGGTCGCTCCTCCTTCCGGGAGCGTTTCTGCTCGCGCGCGCGGGTTGGGTCGGGGCGAAGGGCGCGGTGGGCGAGGTCCTGATCCGCCGCGCCCTCGCCGCGACCCTCCGCGACGGGGTCCCGCGGCCGCCCTGGTCGTGGGCGGACATGCATCCGGTCGCGCGGCTCACGGTCCCGCGTCTTCGCATCGAGCGCGCGGTGCTGTCGAACGCGAGCGGCTCGGCGCTCGCGTTCGGGATCGGGCACGTCGACGGCACCGCCGAGCCCGGCGGCGCAGGGAACTGCGTGCTCGCCGGGCACCGCGACTCGTGGGCGGCGTTCCTCGAGCAGCTCCGCTCGGGGGACGACGTCGTGGTCGCCACCCGCGCCGGGCGAGCGGTCTATCGCGTCGCGACCACGTCCGTCGTCGCGCACGACGACGGACGCGTGCTCTCACTCGTCGCGGAGGACCGGCTGACCCTCGTCACCTGCTGGCCGTTCCGCGGCTGGCTGCACTCGCCGTGGCGGTACGTGGTGACGTGCTACCGGTCGGCCTGAACGACCCCGCACGCGACGCGCCCGCCCGCGTTCCCGGTCGGCTGCGTGATGAAGTCGTCCACGTTCGCGTGGACGACGACCGCGTGGCCGACGACGTCGGTCGGCTTCCCGTCGCCGAGCGTCCAGAGGTCGGTCTCCAGCGTCAGCTTGGCCTTGCCGCTCTCGGAGGCGACCAGGTTCCCGATGTCGCCGTGATGGAAAGGAGGATGGGCCCATGCGCCGTGCGCGGCGGAGGTCGGGTTCCAGTGGCCCCCGGCCGACGAGGCGTCGGCGGCGGAGCAGTCCCCCTTCTCGTGGATGTGGATCGCGTGCGAGCCCGGGGTGAGCCCGCGCACGCTGACCTTCATGACGACCTTCCCGTCGTGCTGGGCGAACGTCACCTTCCCCGTCGCGCTCGACCCGCTCTTCGACTCGAGCACAGCCTCGGCCTTGGCGCCCTTGGCCGCCGCGGCCCCCGGCACCGCGACCGCGAGCGCCGCAGCCAACCCCATGGAGAGTCCTTTCGCCGTCGTCCGCATCACGTCCGTCTCCTGTCGCCGCTCGCGGCGCGGTCGAGCGCGCCGTCCACGATCGCATCGTCGGCATGCTCGGGCATCGTCACGCGGAGGCGCGGGTCCGCGGCCATCCCACGACGGATCGCCGCTTCCGCCCCCGCGTGCCTCGCCCAGGCGCGCCGCGCGATCCCGTTGTTCACGTCCCAGGGGATCATGCCCCGGATCCGCCGCTCGCTCCCGGCGGAGCCGTCGATCACCATCCCGAACCCGCCGTTGAGCGCCTCTCCCCAGCCCACCCCTCCCCCGTTGTGGAGCGAGACCCAGGTTGCGCCGCGGAACGCATCGCCGATCACGTTCTGCACCGCCATGTCGGCGGTGAGGTTCGATCCGTCGCGGATGTCGGCCGTCTCCCGGTACGGGGAGTCGGTCCCGGAGACGTCGTGGTGGTCCCGTCCGAGCACGATCGGCGCGGAGACCCGCCCGTCCCCGATCGCTGCGTTGAGCGCGAGCGCGATCCGCTCGCGCCCCGCGGCGTCGGCGTAGAGGATGCGCGCCTGGCTTCCGACCACGAGGCGGTTCTCCTCGGCCTTGCGGATCCACAGCAGGTTGTCGAGGAGCTGCTGCTCCGTTCCCGCGGGAGCTTCGGCGGCGAGCGCGGCGAGCACCTCGGCCGCGATCGCGTCGGTCCGCGCGAGATCGGCCGGATCGCCGCTCGTGCAGACCCACCGGAACGGCCCGAAGCCGTGGTCGAAGCACATCGGTCCCATGATGTCCTCGACGTAGCTCGGGTACACGAAGGAGCCGTCGGGGCGCGAGACCGCGGCGCCGGCGCGCTGCGCCTCGAGCAGGAACGCGTTCCCGTAGTCCCAGAACCGCATCCCGCGCGACACGAGCCCGTTCACCGCGGCGACGTGCCGCCGGAGCGACGCCCCGACTTCCGCGCGGAAGCGCTCGGGCTCTTCGCGCATCAGCGCCTGCGCGGCCTCGAAGGAGATCCCGGCGGGGTAGTAGCCTCCGGCGTGCGGGTTGTGCAGCGACGTCTGGTCGGATCCCAGATCGACCGCGACCCCCTCGGCGTCCAGCCTTTCCCAGAGATCGACGACGTTGCCGAGGTAGGCGATCGACACCGCTTCCTTCCCCCGGCGCGCGCGGTCGATCCGCATCAGGAGGCGGTCGAGGTCGGCCTCGACCTCCATCACCCAGCCCTGCGACTGGCGCAGCCGCACCGCCTTGGGGTTGACCTCCGCGATCACGCCGACGGCCCCCGCGATCACGGCCGCCTTGGCCTGCGCTCCGCTCATCCCGCCCAGGCCCGACGACACGAACACGCGCCCGGCCAGCCCCGCGGCACCGGTCGCGAGGTACCTGCGCCCCGCGTTGAGCAGCGTGATCGTGGTCCCGTGCACGATCCCCTGGGGGCCGATGTACATGAAGCTCCCCGCCGTCATCTGGCCGTAGCTCGTCACGCCGAGGGCGGCGAGGCGCTCGTAGTCCTCCGGCCGGGAGTGGTTCGGCACGACGATGCCGTTCGCGACGACGACCCGCGGGGCGAGGGGCGTCGACGGGAAGAGCCCGAGCGGGTGCCCCGACGACAGGACCAGCGTCTGCTCGTCGCTCATCTCCGCGAGGTACTTCATGGTCAGGCGGTACTGCGCCCAGTTCTGGAAGACCGTCCCGTTCCCCCCGTAGGTGATCAGCTCGTACGGGTGCTGGGCGACGGCCGGATCGAGGTTGTTCTGGATCATCAGCATGATCGCGGCCGCCTCGCGGCTCCGCGCCGGGTAGTCGCCGATCGGACGCGCGTGCATCGGGTAGTGCGGCCGGAAGCGGCGCATGTAGATCCGGCCGTCCTCGAGCAGCTCGCGCGCGAGCTCGGGGGCGAGCGCGGGATGGAGCGGCTTCGGCACGTAGCGCAGCGCGTTCCGGAGCGCGAGCGCGCGCTCCGCCCGCGACAGGACGTCGCGGCGCGCAGGGGCGCGGTCGATCGCCGGGTCGTCCGGAGGGCGCTCGGGGAGCTCCGCGGGGATCCCCTCGACGAGCTGCTCGGCGAAGGGCCGCGCCGTGTTCGTGCTCATGGAGACCTCGGCCTCTCGGTCGATGATAGCGCGCGGTACAGCTTGAAGCGCGCGGGGTCGTAGAACTCCCGGATGAACCGGTTGACCTCCTCGAGCGGGAGCGCGGCGGCCCGGTCGATCATCGCGTCGAGAGCGCCGGAGGGGAGCGAAAGGCGCCGCTCGGTCATGAACCGGTCGAGGATCTGCGCGGCCGACTGCCGCGCGAAGGCGCGGTGCCCGCGGAGGTACGACACCGCGTCCGCACGCTCCTCCTCCGTGATCCCCCCTTCGTGGAACAGGGCCATCGTCTCGCGGAGCTTGGTCTCGATCGCGCGCGCGTTCTCGGCTCGCGTGAAGGTTCCCGCGGCGTACGACTGCGGGACGACGTCCCCCTCCTCGTAGGTGCCGGCTCCGTAGGTGTCCCCCGCCTCGTGGCGGAGCGCGACGTAGAGCCGCGAGTAGAAGTGCCCGCCGAGGACGTGGTTCGCGACCAGGTAGGCGGGGCGCTCCGGATCGGTCCACGGGAGCGAGTCCCGGACCAGCGCCAGGTAGACCTGCGTCAGCCGGCGCATCGGAACGTCCTCCGCCCCCGACACCGGCGCGACCGGGGAGAAGCGCGGCGCGAGATCGTCGGGGGGCGCGGCCGTGGGAGGTGGGAGAAGCCCCTTCGCCGCCTCGCGCGCCTCGCCCTCGGTCAGGTCTCCGGCGAACCCGATCGCCCGCCCGGGGATCCGGATCAGCGCGTCCCGCGCGGCGGCGAGCTTGGCGGGATCGGTCTCGATCGGGTCGGGCTTCTCGAACGGCCGGCGCCGCGGGTCGCCGCTCGCGAACATCGATCGCGCGGCCGCCTGCCTGATGCGGAACTGGATGTCGGTCTCGTTCCCCCGCCAGGCGATCTGCTGGGCGCGCCGCTGCTGCTCGAGCCTCGCGCGGTCGTACCGCTCGTTGGCGAGGACGTCGCGGAGGAGGTCCATGACCGCCGGAAGGTCGCGCTTCAGGCAGACGGCGCGGAGCATCATCGAGCGGTCGTCGACCCCGACGCCGAGGGAGGCCGCCAGATCGTCGGCTCGCTTGCGCAGCGCGCGCTCCGGATCGTCGAGCTGGTAGGCGAACGCGTCGGCGGCGTGATGCGCGATCGCCCAGGGGGACCAGGTCCCCACGGGAAGCTCGATCGCCACCGTGACCACGGGCACGCGATGGTCCTCGACCAGGATGCCCTCCGTTCCGGCATCGATCGGGAACGTCGCCGCCGCCGCGGCTAGGAGAAGAGCGGGTAGAGCCATCCGAACATCCTGATCAGGAGCGGCACCCGCTCCGGCTTGACGTAGACGCGGATCGGCGCGGCGTCGCGCACGTAGGTGCGCCACGCGGCGGCGACCTGCTCGCGGGTCACGGCGTCGATGCGCTCGACATCGTCGAAGGCGCGCGCGGAGGAGCCGAGCCACCATCGCGCCCGCCCGACGCTCGACGCCATCGAGGCGGCGAACGACCGTCCGCGCAGGTCCCTGAGGAGGACCGACCGCTTCGCGGCGGCGAGCGAGGCCTCGGTCAGCCACTCCAAGCGGTCCAGCTCGTCGATCGCCCGGTCCAGCTCGCGCATCGCGGTCGTCTCGCGGCGATACGGGAGGCTCGCGCTGTAGAAGACGATCCCGCCGCCGCGCCGGAGGTCGAGCGTCTGGATCCCCGCCTCGAGCGCCTTCTTCCGGCGGGTCACCAGGATCTCGTGGAGGGGATCGACCGAACGGAACGCGAGCAGCGCCTGGAGGACCTCGACCGCCGCCGCGTCCTCGGCGTCGGCGGGGGGGAGCGGCGCGCCGACCAGCGCGACCTCGACCGGCGGGATGTCCTCGCGGAACGTCAGGCCGGAGGGGAAGAGGCGCCCGTAGAGCGGCGGCACATCGGCGGGGGTGCGCCCTCCGGCGGGGATCGGGCCGAACGACGCGCGGACCACCTCCATCGTCGCCGCGGGATCGACCGGACCGACGACGACGAGGTGGGCGTTCCCGGGATGATAGTAGGCGTCGTAGAACGCGCGGCAGGAGGCGACGCTCGCGCGCGCCACGTCGGCCTTGGAGCCGCTCGCGTCGAGCGCGTACGGGTGGTCGCCGAGGAGCGCCTGCTGCGCGCGGACGAGCAGCCGCGAGGTGGGATCGTTCTCGGTCCGCAGGCGCAGCTCCTCGGTGACGATCTTCTTCTCGTTGTCGAGGTTCGACTCGGTGATCGCGAGCCCGCGCATCCGGTCCGCTTCGCGGCGGAGGACTTCCGGGGCGGTCTCGGCGGGGACCTCGGAGACGTAGACCGTCTCGTCCGGGCTGGTGAAGGCGTTCTCGTATCCCCCCGCGCGCGTGACCAGCTTCGCGAAGTCGCCGCTCGCGTACCGCCCGGTCGCCCCGAACATCAGGTGCTCGAACAGGTGCGCGAGCCCCCGGCTCCCGGCGTCCTCGTTGGCGGCGCCGACGTGGTACCAGACCTGCGTCGCGACGACCGGCATCGTGGCGTCGGGGACGATCGTCACCTCCAGCCCGTTCGGGAGCGTCGTCTCCACCATGCCGGGAGGAGCGCCGGCGGCCGCGACCGCGGCGCAGAGGACCAAGGGGAGCATCGCGCCGGGAACGCTACTACGATGATCCTGCCATGGTCTACCGCGCGAGCCGCGAGCCCCGGGTGGTGGCCGCCCGATCGGCGGCCGCGGTGATCCTCTTCCTCGGCGGGGCGACGCTGCTGCTCGTCGGGCCGCCGGTCGGCGGGTCGCGCCTTCCCACCGCTGCCGCGGGCGCGGTCGCGATGATCGCCGCCTGCCTCGGCGCGGCGAGCGGCTTTCTCATCTTTCTCACCCGCTACGAGCTGACGCGCTTCGACCTGATCATCCGCTCGGGGCTCACCCTCCGGCGGATCCCTCTCGAGTGCATCGAGGGGGTCCTCCCGGTCCTCCCCGCGCACGTGACGATCGTCTACCAGAGGAACGGCCGTCCCGGGACCGCGATCATCACGCCGCAGGAGCCGCGGACCTTCCTGCGCGACCTGCAGGCGGCGACGCCGTTCCTCGAGCGCGTCGGCGACCGGCTGCTGAGGAAGCCGGCGCTGCTGACTACGCGCTGACGAGCTCCACGGTGGCCGCAAGCTTGTTGACAACGCTCTCGAACTCTGGCGACTGACCCGGCTCTTCTGAGATTGTCAAAGGGATTCAGGCCGCGTGGGCGCGTCGGAGGATGGGGAGGCCGGCGGTCCAGCGCTTCTGATAGAGATTGCGCAGGGACCCGGTGAGCCGGACGCGGTCCGGGAACAGCCTTCGTGAGAGCACGCGCTCCCATTGCCACGGACCATCCGTCAGCCCCACGCGCATCGCCGGCGTGGAGCGGTCCGGCTTTCGCTCCGACCGGGCCTTGAGGAAGTTCTTCCAGACCGCGATCAAGTGGATCCGCCCGAGGATCGACTCCAACCTTCGGCCGAAGGCGATCGTCTCCCGCTTGTGGTCGGCGCAGGTGTGGCGGATCAGCTGGTGGAGCTGATCGTTGGGGAACATCGCCCAGTCCCGCACGATCGCCTCGGGCGATCGCGGGGAGCCCTTCGGCCCTCTCTTCGGATTCGGATAGGCCTCGAGCCGCACGCGTGAGGCGACGCCTCTTGGGCTGACGGCGGCG
>Ga0075428_100000044_pt1 | contig 99935 bp, 98 predicted proteins | sample RhiMetdeltSRZDD2_FD_75291 | JGI IMG/M metagenome (GOLD analysis project Ga0075428, IMG submission 75291) | Populus rhizosphere microbial communities from Tennessee, USA - Rhizosphere MetaG P. deltoides SRZDD2 | ecosystem: Host-associated > Plants > Roots > Rhizosphere > Soil | place: USA... | reverse complement strand
GAGTCGTCGTTACACCTCGGCCAGGGTGTGGAGAGTTTTGTGCGGGGAGTTTGGGTGGGCGATGGCTCGGGGTCCCCGGGCACATATCGATCCGGTGAGTCGTCGTTACACCCCGGCCAGGGTGTGGAGAGTTTTGTGCGGGGCTGTAGGGGCAACCCCCACTGGAAACCGGCCCGGTAGCGGCAATGCGGGCGCATCCCCGGCCGCGCTGAGATGTTGACTGTGACGAGCGCTGGTGAACTGCAACGGGTGAGCCTGGTCTACGGGCGGGGCAACACCGCGGTGCGTGCCCTGAACGATGTGACCGTGGTCTTCCCGAGCCGGTCGTGGACGGCGGTGATGGGACCGTCCGGCTCGGGGAAGTCGACGCTGCTGCACTGCGCGGCCGGGCTCGAACGCGCCTCCGAGGGCCGGGTGTTGGTGGCGGGGCAGGACATCACCTCCGCCTCCGACCGGGAGCTGACCCACCTGAGGCGGACGATGGTGGGCTTCGTGTTCCAGAGCTTCAACCTTATCGGCTCGCTGACCGCCGAGCAGAATGTGGCGCTGCCGCTTCGTCTGGCCGGCCAGCGGCCCGCCAAGCGGGCGGTGCGGGACGTGCTGGCGCGGGTGGGCCTGGCGGACCGGTTGCGGCACCGCCCACGCGAGCTGTCGGGCGGGCAGCAGCAGCGGGTCGCCATCGCCCGGGCGATGATCACACGCCCGGCGATCCTGTTCGCCGACGAGCCTACCGGGGCGCTGGACATGAACGCGGGCAAGGCGGTGTCGCGCTCGTTCAGGCCTCCCTGCTGACACTGATCACGGCGGCGACCGCGGGGCAGGGGGACGACGAGACCGCCGCGGCCGTGTCGCTGATGGGCATTGTCGTTGGCCTGTCAGCGTTTCTGGCCATCTTCATCGTCGCCTCCACGTTCGCGTTCACCGTGGCGCAGCGCCGCCGGGAGCTGGCCCTGATCCGGCTGGCCGGGGGCAGCGGGCGGCAGCTTCGGGCCTTGGGCGAGGCGTTGCTGCTGAGCGTGGTCGGCACGGTGTCGGGTATCGCGGTCGGGCTGCCGGTGATGAGGTTCGAGGGCTGGTTGCTCACCCGCCTCGGCTTCGCCCCGCCCGGGTTCGCGGGCCAGTGGCAGGGTTGGATCGTCGCGGTCTCAGCGGGTACCGGTGTGGGCATCGCGCTGCTGGGCGTGCTCGCCGCGTCGGGCCGAGCCGCACGCATCCGGCCGCTGGAGGCGTTGCGGGATACGGGCAAAGCGGCCCGGGTGATGACGCTGTCGCGCTGGCTTCTGGGCCTGTTTTTCGGCGCCGGTGGCGTGGCGCTCATGATTTTGGTGCCGGCGGTCGGGGGCGAGGGTGCGGTGGCGCTGTCGATCCTGTCGAGCCTGGTGTGGATCGTCGCCTTCACGGCGCTCGGCCCGTTGCTGGTGCCGGCGATCGGTGCCCTGCTTGGGGTTTTCCACGGCCGCGCGACCCTGGGCCACCTCGCCCGGGCCAACCTGCGCGACGCGGTGCGGCGCAGCGCTTCCACGGCCGCCCCGGTCATGGTTCTCATGGGCTTCGTGGTGGCCACCGCGGGTACCCTGGAAACAATGGCCGAAGCGGCAAGGCAGGAAGCCAACCGCGTGCTCGCCGCGCGGTTTCCGAAGAAGCGCCCGTATCGCTCGAGTTACAACCATCCGAACAGGACGGTCCGGTCGAGACGTTCGACGGCCTGGCCGTAGAGCCCGTGGCCTACCTGAGAACGCACCGGATCACACCGGTGGCGGGGGACCTGCGCGACCTGAAGGGGCACGGCGTCGCGGTCAACCCGTTGGGCGGAGCGTGGCGGCTGGGCGACACCGTTTCGGCGCGGATTGGTGGCGCCGGGGGTGTCAATGTGAGCCTTCGGGTGGTGGCCCTGCTTCCGCCCACGCTGATCGGCCCCACCTTCCTGCTGCCGCCGGAGTTCATGCCCGCCGCCGGGCCGCGGGTGTACGCGCTGCTGACCGACGGCACGGCCAAGATCGGTGTGAGCAAGCAGGCGTGGATCCGGAACCTGCAAGAGCAGCAGGAGCAGACCAACCTCAGGGTCATGCTCGCGCTGCTGGGACTGGCCTCGCTCTACACCGTCATCGCCATCGTCAACGCGGTGGTGATCTCCGCGGCCGACCGGATAGAGGAGTTTCGCACCCATCGGGTGACCGGCCTGACGCGAGGGCAGGTCGTCGGCGTGGCGCTGTGGGAGGCGCTCACCATCGCGGCGGCCGGTCTGATCATCGGCGGGATCGCGGCGTTGAGCACGCTGCTCGGCAACACCCTGTCGATCGCGGGCATGCTCGGCTTTCCCGTGTTCGTGATGCCGGTGCCCGTGGTCGCCGGGGTGGCGGCCGCCGTGACCGCGGTGGTCGGTGTCACCAGCGTGCTGACCACGCTCAGCGCCACCCGCGTGCCGCGCGAAGCGGGTCGCGAAGGATGCCATCCGGCGCGGCGCCGGTAGATCCCGCAATTTGCCTAGCAATACGCCCCTGGGCGGCGTGTGGGAGCGCGACTTGCCGGGCAAATTGCGGGATCTTGGGCGGCGCGCCGGGGTGACCCCGAGCGCGGCGAAGCCCGGTCATAAGGGCGCCCCCGGAGCCGCTTTGACCGAGGTAGGGTGGCCCGGCGGCGAAGTCGTTCGGTACTATCGCCCGACGCCAAGCTGGCGGCATCCAGGGGCGAAGGGAGTCCTCATGCGAGTCCTGGTTACGGGCGGTTCGGGGTTTATCGGATCGCACGTCGTCGACGAGCTGCTGGCGCAGGGGCACGAGGTGACGATCTATGACGTCGACGCTCCGCGCTACGGCCAGGACTGCGCGTTCATACGCGGGGACACGCGCGATCTGGACCGCATGACGGTGGCGGCGACCGACGCCGATATCATCTATCACCTGGCGGCCGAGGCGAACGTCAACCGGTTCTTCGACAGCCCGCTGTTCTCCAACGAGATCACGGCCGGCGCCACGCTCTCCGTCCTCGAGGCGGCCCGGCGCGGCGGATCCCGCGGGGGATCGCCTCGCGTCATCCTGGCCTCGACCGAGTGGGTCTACGGCTCGGTGGAGGCGGACGGGGATCAGCAGATCACCGAGGAGACGCCGGTGGCCGCCTCGCCCGACCACCTCTACACCTCCTCGAAGATCGCGTCGGAGCTGTTCTGCAAGAACTACCAGCGGCTCTACGGCGTCGACTACACGATCATGCGGTTCGGCATCCCATTCGGCGAGCGGGCCCGGCCGGAGACGGTGACGCCGATCTTCCTGCGCAAGCTGCTCAACGATGAACCGATCGTGATCCACGGCGACGGGAGCCAGACGCGGCAGTTCATCTACGTCAAGGATCTGGCGCGCGGCAACGCCGCCTGCCTGAACCCGGCCGCCACCAACCAAGCCTTCAACCTCAACGGCCGGGAGAAGGTCAGCGTGCTGGACATCGTCCGCACGCTCGAGCGGCTCCTCGACAAACAGGCACAACTGTCGTTTGTGGACGATAGAAAAGGAAACTTCAAGGGCCGCTTCATCTCCTCCGAGAAGGCCAAGAACCTTCTCGGTTGGGAGGCCCGGTTCGCCTACCAGGAGGCGATGGAACACTACGTAGACTGGTACCTGGCGCACCAGGCGAAGGATGGATTGGCATGAGGATTCCCACTATCGCCGCGGGCACCTCCCTCAAGGACTCGATCCGCGTGGTCGAGCGTGGTGGCTGCGACCAGGCGTTCGTGACCTCCGATGACGGCGTCTTCCTCGGCGGGGTTCGCAGCACAGACCTGCGGCGCCTGCTCATCGGCGGCGTCAGCGAGGACGATGCCGTGGGCGACTACCCGCCGAAGGACACCCTGAGCCTGCCCGAGGCCGACCTGCACGACGAGCGGCGGCTCGAGGCGGTCCTGGCGGACCTGCGCGCCGGTGGAGCCCGCTACGTCCCCGTCGTCACCGCGTCCGGCACGATCGTGGACACCCTCGCGGCGGAGGACCTGGAGGCCCGGCTGGGCAAGCCCCTGCCGGCCACGGACGAGTCCCGGACGATCCTGGTCGTCGGCGGCGCCGGCTATCTGGGCAGTGTGCTGACCCGCCAGCTTTTGCGGAAGGGGTACACGGTCAGAGTCCTCGACAGCTTCATCTACGGAAGGCGGTCACTCGAGGGTGTCGCCTCCGATGGCCGGCTGCAGATCGTCGACGGCGACATGCGCAACATCCACACCTGCGTCTCGGCACTGGAGGGGGTGCACGGTGTCGTCCTGCTGGCGGCGATCGTCGGCGACCCCGCGTCCAAGGTCCGCCCGACCGAGACCATCGAGACCAACGTGCTCGCGACCCAGGCGCTCGCGTCAGCCTGCAAGCTGCAGAACATCCCGCGCTTCCTGTATGCGTCGACCTGCAGTGTCTATGGCGTCGGCACGGAGGCGCTGGACGAGGACTCCCCGCTGAACCCGGTGTCGCTCTACGCCCGGACAAAGATCGCCTCGGAGCGGATCGTGCTGGGTATGGGGGATGACTACTTCTGCCCGACCGTCCTGCGGATGGGGACGCTTTACGGGGACTCGCCGAGGATGCGTTTCGACCTCGTGGTCAACACGATGTCGATGAAGGCGTTCACCGACAAGAAGATTCACGTCTTCGGCGGGCAGCAGTGGCGGCCGCTGCTCAACGTCGAGGACGCGGCCAGCGTCTATACCGCCTGCCTGGAGGCGGACCTCAAGGACGTCGGCAACCAGGTCTTCAACGTCGGCTCGGACGAGCAGAACTACCGGATCGACGATATCGCCGGGATCATCTCGGGCAGCCTCGGCGGCGTGCCGATCGAGCGCGACGAAACGAGCCTGGACGCCCGGGACTACCGTGTCTCGTTCGCGAGAATCCAAGCGGCCGTTGGGTTCCGGCCGCACCACTCGGTCGAGCAGTCGGCGCGGACCATCTATGACAAGCTTGTCGGGGGCGACATCAAGCAGCCCGCCCAGCGGATCTACTACAACCACTACTTCGACTCCACCGAGGAATGATCAGCTTGATCATTGTGACGCTGGCAGCGGGAAATCGCCTCGACACCGCTATCATCGTCACAACGATCAAGAGCCCGTGCTGTATTGAGGCGTTGCTCACGGACTTTCGGCCCTAGGACAACGGGCCCTAGACCCTGATCGCCGGGAGCCGGCGGCAGCGAACCTGTTGCTGTGAAATGGCATGGACGCGCCAACGCCCTCGTGCTCGTATGGCTGGCGATCAGCGCGGGCATCTCAGTATCCACCGGTCTGGGTTCGCAGCTGCTCGCGGCCGGATCACCGAAATGGATGAGCCGCGCCGGTTGGCTGCTGGCCGCGCTCGCGGGCGGGGACTTCCTGGTGCGGGCGGCGGGCGAGGTGGCCTCGCGCCTGTCGCCCGGCGGTTCCGGCAACCGGGCTCTGCTCACCGGCGCCAGCGCCGGGGTCGCGGTCACCGCCGTCGCCGTGCTCGTGGCGATGTCGGGTACCTCTTCTCCGGACGTTGAAGCCGGGCACTCCCACGGCGGACATTCCCACGCGCAGGTGGTGGAGGTGCGGCTGAGCGGTATGCGGGTCGATCCGCCGGTCATCAGCGTCCCGAGCGGCACCGACCTCACCCTGCGAGTGTCCAACTTGGACAGCCAGCCGCACGACCTGCGCACCGGAACCGGCAAGCGTACCGCCCTGCTGCGCCAGGGCCAGACGGCGATGCTGCCGCTGGGCAAGGTGACCGGTGAGGTCAGCGCGTGGTGCACCGTGGCCGGGCATCGCGGCGCCGGGATGCGCTTGTCCATCAACACTTCCGCCCAGCCGGCCGCGCCCTCACCCGGTACCGGCAAAGCTTATGAAGCGGGCCTCGCCGCCGCGCCCACCGGAAACGCGCACCGCGTCGAGTTGGCGGTCGCGGAGAAGGAGCTCGAGGTGGCTCCGGGTGTGCGGCAGAAGATGTGGACTTTCAACGGTTCGGTACCCGGTCCGGTCCTGCGTGGCAAGATAGGTGACGTCTTCGAGGTGACCCTGGTGAACAACGGCTCGCTGGGTCACGGCATCGACTTTCACGCCGGGGCGCTGGCGCCCGACGGTCCTATGCGGACGATCCAGCCGGGCGAGCGCCTGGTCTATCGTTTCCGGGCCGAACGCGCGGGCGTGTGGATGTACCACTGCAGCACCGCCCCGATGACACAGCACATCGGCGCCGGCATGTTCGGCGCGGTCATCATCGACCCGCCCGACCTGGCCCCGGTCGATCGCGAGTACCTGCTTGTCGCCTCGGAGCTCTACTACGGCGACGCCGGTGACGGGCAGGCCGCCAAGTTGCGGGCCGGTACCCCGGACGCCTGGGCCTTCAACGGCATGGCGCACCAATACGACCGTTTCCCGCTGGCCGCCAACGCCGGGGAGCGGGTGCGTTTCTGGGTCGATTCGTTCACGTCATGGGTGCCGCGCTCTGGGTCGGCGGCCAGCTGGCCCTGGCGCTCGTTGTCTCGCCGCTCGCCCGAAACTTACTTGCCGAGCACGAGCACGTGATGAAGGCGTTCGGCCGCCGCGAACTGTCCCGAGTACTAAGCACGACGGGGCTCGTCTGCTCGCTCGGCGTCATCCTCCTGGCGACCGCGCTCGCGGGTTGACCCATTTACCAATATTACGGAGCGAAACGTGCGAAAAAGGATTAGGGCCACAGAAGGAGTTCGTATGGTTTCCGCTGAGCGAGCGCTGCTGTCGGTGGGTGGGTTGCTGCGGCGAGCCGAGGTCTCCCAGGACGGTGGGGCACTGTTCCGGGTGGGCGGGCGCGACGCCGACACGTTTTATCGTGACCGCTGGTCCTATGACAAGGTGGTGCGGTCCACGCACGGGGTCAACTGCACGGGCTCGTGCTCGTGGAAGGTGTACGTCAAGGACGGCATCATCACGTGGGAGGCGCAGCAGACCGACTATCCCAGCGTCGGCCCCGACCGCCCCGAGTACGAACCGCGGGGTTGCCCGCGCGGTGCGGCCTTCTCGTGGTACACCTACTCGCCGACCCGCATCCGTTACCCCTACGCCCGGGGCGTGCTGGTCGAGATGTACCGCGAGGCGAAGGCGCGCCATGGCGGGGATCCCGTGGCCGGGTGGGCCGACATCCAGGCCGATCCCGAACGCCGCCGCCGCTACCAGAAGGCCCGCGGCAAGGGCGGCCTGATCCGCGTGAGCTGGGACGAGGCGCTGGAGATCATCGCCGCCGCCCACATCCACGCCATCAAGGAGTACGGCCCGGACCGGGTCGCCGGATTCTCCCCGATCCCGGCGATGTCGATGGTGTCGCACGCGGTCGGGGCGCGTTTCATCTCGCTCATAGGCGGCACGATGCTGTCCTTCTACGACTGGTACGCCGACCTGCCGGTGGCCTCGCCGCAGATGTTCGGGGATCAGACCGACGTGCCGGAGTCGGGGGACTGGTGGGACGCGTCCTATCTGATGATGTGGGGCTCCAACGTGCCGGTGACCCGCACGCCCGACGCGCACTGGATGACCGAGGCCCGTTATCGCGGCCAGAAAGTCGTGGTGGTCAGCCCGGACTACGCCGACAATGTGAAGTTCGCCGACGACTGGCTCGCCTGCCAGCCCGGCACCGACGGCGCGCTGGCCATGGCGATGGGCCACGTCATTCTCAAAGAATTCTTCGTCGACCGGCTCACCCCGCGTTTCGCGGACTACGTAAGGAAGTTCACCGATCTGCCGTTCCTGGTGAAACTCGAGGAACGCGCCGGCGCCTATGTTCCGGGCAAGTTCCTCACGGCGACCGACGACGCCTTCAAGCCGATGCTATGGGATGAGAAAACCAATTTACCCATGGTACCCAATGGGTCTGTCGGATTCCGCTACGCCGACTCGGGTCTGGGCAAGTGGAATCTGGACCTCGGCGGTCTCGTCCCGGCGCTGTCCGCCGAAGGCACCGGCGAGCATGTCGAAGTGCTACTTCCCCGCTTCGACGAAACGGGTGTGCTTCGCCGCGCAGTCCCCATCCGCCGGGTCGACGGTCAGCTCGTCACCACCGTCTTCGACCTGATGCTCGCCCAGTACGGCGTGGCCCGCGAAGGGCTGCCGGGCGACTGGCCATCCGGCTATGACGACGGCAAGCCGTACACCCCGGCGTGGCAGGAATCCATCACCGGCGTCCCGGCCAAAGCGGTGGTGCGCATCGCCCGCGAGTTCGCCGACAACGCCGAGCGCTCGGGCGGCCGTTCGATGATTCTCATGGGGGCGGGCACCAATCACTGGTTCCACTCCGACACCATCTACCGCGCGATGCTGGCCCTGACCACACTCACCGGCTGCCAGGGGGTCAACGGCGGCGGCTGGGCGCACTATGTGGGGCAGGAGAAATGCCGTCCGGTCACCGGCTGGGCGCAGCTGGCCTTCGGGCTCGACTGGTCGCGGCCGCCGCGCCAGATGACCGGGACCTCTTTCTGGTACCTGCACACCGACCAATGGCGTTACGACGGCTACGAGGCCGGCGCGCTCGCCTCACCGCTGGCCGGGGGAGCCTTCGCCGGCAAGCACACCGCCGATCTGCTCGCCCAGAGCGCCAAACTCGGCTGGATGCCCAGCATGCCCACGTTCAACCGCAACCCGTTGGAACTAGCCGAATCCGGCGCCGACGTCGCCGCGGAGCTCAAGAACGGCACGCTCCGCTTCGCCTGCGAGGATCCCGACGACCCGCGCAACTGGCCGCGGGTGCTGACGGTCTGGCGGGCCAACCTGCTCGGCTCGTCGGCCAAGGGCAACGAGTACTTCCTGCGCCACCTGCTGGGCACCGACGCCTCGCTGCGCGCGCGGGAGACCCGGATCCGCCCGACCGAGGTGACGTGGCGGGGCGAGGCGCCCGAGGGCAAGCTGGACCTGTTGCTGTCACTGGACTTCCGCATGACCTCGACGACCCTGTTCTCCGATGTCGTCCTGCCCGCGGCTACGTGGTACGAGAAGCACGATCTGTCCACAACGGACATGCACCCGTTCATCCACGCCTTCAACCCGGCGATCAACCCGCCCTGGCAGACCCGCACCGACTTCGACTCCTTCCAGGGCATCGCGAAGGCCTTCTCCGCTCTGGCCAAACAGCATCTGGGCGTGCGCAAGGACCTGGTCGCCGTCCCGCTGACCCACGACACGCCCGACGAACTGGCCACGCCGCACGGCATCGTACGCGAGGGCGCCACGATGCCCAAACTCGTTGTCGTGGAACGGGACTACGGCGCCATCGCCGACAAGATGACGACCCTCGGCCCGCTGCTCGACAAGCTGGGCACCACCACCAAGGGTGTCACCGTCGATGTCAATCCCGAGGTCAATTCCTTACGCCACATCAACGGTTCCCGCGATGGTCGGCCCGCTCTCGCCACCGATGTGGCATTCTGCGAGACGATTTTGGCTTTGTCGGGTACCACCAACGGCCGAGTCGCCACCGAAGGTTTCCACGCGCTCGAGGCCAGGACCGGGCAGCGCCTCGCGGATCTGTCGGCCGAGATGGAGGGCAAGCGGATCCGTTTCGCCGACACGCAAGCGCGGCCCGTGCCGGTCATCACCAGCCCGGAGTGGTCGGGTAGCGAGGCCGGGGGCCGGCGCTACAGCCCGTTCACCATCAACGTGGAGCGGCTGAAGCCCTGGCACACCCTGACCGGGCGCCAGCACTTCTACCTCGACCACGACTGGATGCACGAGCTGGGCGAGGCGCTGCCGGTGTTCCGCCCGCCACTGGACATGCACAAGCTCTTCGGCGAGCCCCGCCTGTCGGACAATGGCGAGCTGGGGCTGACGGTCCGGTACCTCACTCCCCATTCGAAATGGTCAATTCACTCGGAGTACCAGGACAACCTGCTGATGCTCACGCTCTCGCGGGGCGGGCCGACCATCTGGATCAGCGAGCCCGACGCGGCGAAAATCGAAGTGCGGGACAACGACTGGGTGGAGGCGGTCAACCGCAACGGCGTCGTAGTGGCCAGAGCCGTTGTCTCCCATAAGATGCCGGAGGGGACGGTGTACATGTACCACGCCCAGGAGCGGGTGGTGGACGTGCCGCTGAGCCAGACCTCGGGCAAACGCGGCGGCATCCACAACTCCCTGACCCGCTTGCTCATCAAGCCCAGTCACCTCATCGGCGGCTACGCGCAGCTGTCGTTCGCGTTCAACTACTTGGGCCCCACGGGAAACCAGCGCGACGAGGTGACCGTGATCCGCCGCCGTTCCCAGGAGGTCGAGTACTGATGCGAGTCATGGCACAGATGGCGATGGTGATGAACCTCGACAAGTGCATCGGTTGCCACACCTGCTCGGTGACGTGCAAGCAGGCGTGGACCAACCGCTCCGGCGTCGAGTACGTCTGGTTCAACAACGTGGAAACCCGTCCGGGGCAAGGCTATCCGCGCACCTACGAGAACCAGCAACGCTGGGAGGGCGGCTGGACTCGCACCAGGAACGGCCGGCTCAAGCCGCGCGCGGGCGGGCGGCTCAAGAAGCTGCTGACCATCTTCGCCAACCCGAAGCTGCCGTCCATTCAGGACTATTACGAGCCGTGGACCTATGAGTACGAACACCTTCTGACCGCACCGCTGGGCGAACACACCCCGGTCGCCCGGCCCAAGTCGCTCATCACCGGCCAGGACACCAAAATCTCGTGGTCGGCCAACTGGGACGACTCGCTTGCCGGCGGCAACGAGCTGATCGCCGAGGATCCGGTGCTGGCCAACGTCTCCGCCCAGGTGCGGCAGGAGTACGAGAAGGCGTTCATGTTCTTCCTGCCCCGCATCTGCGAGCACTGCCTCAACCCGGCCTGCGCCGCCTCCTGCCCGTCCGGGGCGATCTACAAGCGGACCGAGGACGGGATCGTTCTGGTCGACCAGGATCGCTGCCGCGGCTGGCGCATGTGCATCACCGGATGTCCATACAAGAAGGTGTACTTCAACCACCGCACCGGCAAGGCGGAGAAGTGCACATTCTGCTTCCCGCGGGTCGAGATCGGCATCCCGACGGTCTGCTCGGAGACGTGCGTCGGGCGATTGCGCTACATCGGTTTGATGCTCTACGACGCCGACCAGGTGACCGCGGCGGCGGCGGTGGAGAAGGAGACTGACCTGTATGGGTCGCAGCTGTCGGTTTTCCTTGACCCGCATGACCCGGCGGTCGTCGCGGAGGCCCGGCGGTCGGGCATTCCCGACGACTGGATCAGCGCCGCGCAACGTTCGCCCATCTGGGATTTGATTATGCGGTACCGGGTAGCGCTGCCCCTGCATCCCGAATACCGCACGATGCCGATGGTCTGGTACATCCCGCCACTATCGCCGGTGGTCGATGTGCTGCGGGAGACCGGGCACGACGGCGAGGACCGGGGCAACCTGTTCGGCGCGGTCGACGCGCTGCGCATCCCGATCGAGTACCTGGCCGGGCTCTTCACCGCCGGCGACCCCGAGCCGGTGAAGGAGGTGCTGCGCCGGCTGGCCGCGATGCGCTCCTATATGCGGCGCGTAAACCTCGGCGACGAAACGGACCCGGGCATCGCCGCCAGCGTCGGCCTGACCGGCGAGGCGATGGAGGCCATGTACCGCCTCCTGGCCATCGCCAAATACGAACAGCGGTATGTGATTCCGGCCGCGCACGCCGAAACCGCGGCGGGCCTCGAGGAGTTGGCCACCGGATGCAGCCTCGACTACGAGGGCGGGCCCGGCATGGGCGGCCCCTTCGGCGAGGCGTCGGGCCGGATCTCGCCGGTCGCGGTGGAGAACTTCCACGCCCTGGCCAGCCGCCAGCGCGGCGACGAGGTAACCGATGCGGCTTCACAACCGGCTGCACAGCGGGTCAATCTCCTCAACTGGGACGGCAAAGGCAAGCCCGAAGGACTCTTCCCATCCTCCAAAAAGGAGCAGTCGTGAACGTCTCCGCCGAAGCGGTGGCGGCCAAGGCCGCCTCGCTACTGCTGCGCTACCCGGACGAGACCGTGCTGGCCAGCCTGTCCATCCTGCGCGACGCGGTCGCGGTCCTGCCGGACGAGCTGTCGACGCCGCTGGGCCTGGTGGCGGTGCACCGCGCGGCCACCCACCCCACCATCCTGGCCACGGAGTACGTGGAGCTGTTCGATCTACGCCGCCGCTGTTGCCTGTTCCTGAGCTACTACACCGCGGGCGACACGCGCAATCGCGGCCAGGCGCTGTTGCACTTCGCTTCTGCTTTCCGTACGGCCGGGTTCGAGCTCGAGGAAGGCGAGTTGCCGGACTACCTGCCGGCGGTGCTGGAGTTGGCGGCCGAGGCCGGTGAGCCCGGGTGGCGCCTGTTGCGGGAGCACCGGATCGGGCTGGATCTGCTGGAGCAAGCCCTGGCGGCACAGGGTTCCGTGTACCGGCACGCGGTGCGGGTGATCACGTCGCTGCTTCCGGCGGCCGGGCCGGCCGAGTTGGCCGCCGCGGCGGCGCTGGCCCGCACCGGACCGCCGCGCGAAACCGTTGGGCTGGAACCGTTCCCGCTCAATCCGTCCGGACTGAACATCGGAGGCCGCCGGTGAACACCGTGCTGTGGGTCGTCCTGCCCTACGCCACGCTCGTGGCCTTCGTGCTCGGCACCATCTGGCGCTACCGCTACGACAAGTTCGGCTGGACCACCCGGTCCTCGCAGCTTTACGAGACCAGGATCCTGCGGTGGGGCTCGCCGATGTTCCACTTTGGAGTTCTTTTCGTCCTGATCGGACACATCGGCGGGCTGCTGATCCCGAAGTCGTGGACCGAGGCGATAGGGATCAGCGAGCACGCTTATCACTTGATGGCGGTCTTCATCGGTACCATAGCGGGAATTTTCACCCTGGTCGGCATGGCGGTCCTGATCGCCCGGCGGCGGCTCGTCGGACCCGTGTTCGCGGCCACCACCCGCAATGACAAGACTATGTACTTGGTTCTGGCCGCCACCATCGTGCTCGGTCTGTTCGCCACCGTGCGCGCCAACGTCGCCGGACCCGGCTACGACTACCGCGAAACGGTGTCCCCGTGGTTCCGGTCGATCTTCTACCTGCAACCCGAGGCGGAGCTGATGACGGCTGTGCCGATCGGTTTCAAAGTGCACATCCTGATGGCGTTCGCGCTCTTCGCCTTCTGGCCGTTCACGCGGCTGGTGCACGCCTTCAGCGCACCGGTCGGCTACATCACGCGGCCCTACGTCGTCTACCGCAGCCAGGATACGCGGCCGAGGCCCGGCCTGCGTCCGGTGCGTCGCGGCTGGGAGCGGCCATGAACAACCAGAACAGCCGCGGGGCCGGGCTCAACCTCACCATCGCGACGATCGGGTTCATGGTCAACTTTTGGGCGTGGGCGCTGATCGGGCCGCTTGGCCCCGGTATCAAGGAAAGGCTGGGGCTGAGCTTCGCGGCACAATCATTGTTGGTGGCGGTGCCGGTCATTGTCGGATCGCTGGGCCGCGTCCCGGTCGGCGCGCTGACCGACCGCTACGGCGCCCGGCTGATGTTCCCGCTCGTCAGCCTGGCGACGATCCTGCCCGTGCTCACTTTGGCGTGGGTTCAGGACTCCTATCCGGCGATGATTGTCGCGGGTTTGTTCCTCGGCATCGGCGGAACCGCGTTCGCCGTCGGTGTGCCGCACGTGTCGACGTGGTATCCGCCGGCGCGGCGCGGCTTCGCCATCGGCGTCTTCGGCATCGGCATGGGCGGCACGGCGATCGCCAACTTCACCACGGTGAGACTGGTCGACAATTACGGCCGCCAGGCGCCGTTCTACCTGGTGGCCACGATCCTTGCGGCATATGCGGTTCTCGCCTTCCTGACCCTGCGCGACGGGCCCGGGCGGCAGGCGAGCACCGGGTCGCCCTGGCGCCGCACCCTCGATGTGTCCAAGCTGACGGTCACCTGGCAGCTTTGCTTTTTGTACGCGGTCGGCTTCGGCGGGTTCGTGGCGTTCAGCGTCTACCTCCCGGCCTACCTCCGGACGGCCTACCATTTGAACACCAACGACGCCGCCTTGCGCACCGCCGGTTTCGTGGTCCTGGCCGTCATCGCCCGACCCATCGGCGGCTGGCTGTCCGACCGCCTGCATCCCGTGCCGGTGCTCGTCTGGTCCTTTTCCGGCGTGGCCCTGCTCGCCGTCGTCCAGGCCTTCCAGCCGTCGCTGATACCGTTGGGTACCATCGCTTTCCTCGGAATGGCCGCACTCCTCGGCGCCGCCAGCGGCGCGGTCTTCGCCCTCGTCGGCAAGGTCGCCCCGGCCGACAAGGTCGGCGCGATCACCGGTGTCGTGGGCGCGGCCGGCGGGCTCGGAGGCTTCGTCCCGCCGCTCATCATGGGCTGGGTCTACGGTTTGGAGCATTCCTACGCCATCGGCCTGATGCTGCTATCGGACGTCGCCCTCGCCGCGGCCGTCTACACCGGAGTCAAAATGGCCGGCCTGGCCGCCCGCAGCCAGCCAGCCGTTCGTCGATCGATCTAGCATTTGCACCGGTCCGGCCGCTCAGGGGGTGCGCAAGAGCGCGGGGCACGGGGGCGTGGTGGCCGTTGCGCACCGCGGCGGGAGGTCGCTTGCCACCACGGTCGCGCCCAGAGGCGCTGGCGCTCCAAGAAGGACCGACGCCAGCACCATCGTGATCGCGTACTTCCTGACTGTCTTCAAGGCAGTGGTATCCCTTCGCTCAAGAGGCTTTTCCGCCTAGGCGTTCCACGCCGTTCCATCTGGTCCGTGGATGACGCGGGTCGCGATGTCCAGGGCCTGACCGCTCATTCACGCATTGTCAGACCCTTGCGGCATCCTCGTCTGCGTGCCCAAGCCACCGCATCGCCCGCAGGTCTACATCAACAAGATCTTCCGTGGGAGCAACGCCATCGAGCGGGGAGTGCTCACGCGCGACGATCTCCGCAGCAGCGCCTGGCGCCCCTTGTTTCGCGACGTCTACGCCGACGCCCGCCTCGGTCCAGGTCACAAGATTCGATGCATCGCCGTGAGTCGCTTTGTCATGCCGGCGGGTTCGGCGATCGCGGGCAGGTCGGCCGCCTACCTATACGGCGTCGCATTCATCGCCGACGACCACCCGGTCGAGGTGCTCGCACCGCAAGTATTCGGTCCCGTCAAGGGCGTCTCTATCCACACCGGACAGTTGCCCGATGCGGATCTGCTGGTGAAAGGGGGTCTTGCCGTCACGAGGCCGTTGCGAACGTGTTGGGATCTGGCGCGCTGGCTGGATCCGGTGGAGGCGGTGGTCTTCATCGATGCGCTGGCGGCCTGCGGGTTGGTGAGCCGCGTATCCCTGGCGAAGTACGCCCGGGAACGGCAAGGCTCGCGCGGCCACGCCAAATTTGTGAAGATCGTGGATCTGGTTGACCCGCGCGCGGAATCGCCGCAGGAGAGCCGGCTACGAGTGAGGCTCGTGCTCGCGGGTCTACCCAAACCGGTGGCTCAGTTCGTCATCGAGCGCGGCGGTGTCTTCCTCGCGCGGGTGGATCTGGCGTTTCCTGAGCTGATGATCGCGATCGAATATGACGGACGTTGGCACGCAAGCGCCGAACAGCTCGAGCGGGATCGCAAGCGGCTCAACAAGCTGCTGGGGGCGGACTGGGTGGTGTTCCATGTGACCGCGGACCAGATGCGTCGCCACTTCGATGACCTTGTGCGCGAGCTGCGTGAGGTGGTCAGGCGCCGCAGCCGCCCTCGCCCCCCTTCCTACTTCGGGGAAGTAGGGGCATCAAACGAAAAGGATCGCCCTACTTCCCCGAAGTAGGAATCGCAACACGCCGGCGGTGCTTCTAGGATCGGCTTGTGAACACGGTCGTATATGAGAACGCCAGGGTGTACACCATGGATCCGCAGGCACCCACCGCTGAGGCGATCGCGGTGCGCGGCGAGCGGATCGTCGCGGTGGGGGAGGTGGCGGCCTGCCGCGAGGCGGCGGGTGCGGACGCGCGCCGCGAGGATCTGGCCAGAATGACAGTCCTGCCGGGATTGTGCGACACGCACATCCACTCAGCCAATTATGCCCGAGGCCTTCGGCAGGTGGATCTGCGCGACGCCACGAGTCTGGCCGAGTGCCTGGAACTCATACGCGCCAAAGCCGATGGATCGCCGGGATGGTTGCTCGGCGGGCGGTGGAACTTCAACCGCTGGGACGAGGCGCGGCAACCAACCCGGCACGACCTCGACTCGGTCTGCCCGGATCGCCCGGCGGCCCTGCCGAGCGTCGACGGTCACACGGTCTGGGTGAATTCCCTTGCGCTGCAACGTCTAGATTATACCGAGGGTACTCCGGACCCGGCGGGTGGCCAGATTGTCCGGGATTCTCAAGGGGTACCAAATGGAATCCTGCGGGAGACAGCGGCGCATCCCTTACGGGCCTTGGTCGAGGCCGAGTCGGTCGACGATCTCGCCCCGCAACTCAAAGCGGCGCAAGCCAGACTGCTCGCGGTGGGGCTCACCGGCGTCCATGACATCGACGGCGAGGACTGTCGCCGGGCCTTCGAAACCCTTTACGCGCAAGGTGACCTGGCGCTGCGGGTACACAAGCTCATCGCGCTGACCGCGCTCGACGACGCCATCGAGGGCGGCCGGTCCACTGGCGACGGCGACTCGTGGCTGAGCACCGGGCCGGTGAAGATTTTCGCCGACGGCGCCCTGGGCTCGCACACCTGCCTCGTGACGCAAGCGTTCGCGGGAGAGCCGGACAATCACGGGATCGCGATCCTCACGGCTGACGACGTCGACCGGATCGTGCGAAAGGCTTGCCTGGCCGGCATCGCGGTCGCCGCGCACGCGATCGGCGACGCGGCCAATGCGATGATGCTGCAAGCGTTGCGGCGCTGGAAGTCCACCGGCCTCGCCCCGCATCTGCGCCACCGCATCGAGCACGCCCAGCATCAGCGCCCGGCCGACATCGCCGCCTTCGCCGAGTTGGGGGTCATCGCCTCGATGCAACCGGTTCACTGCACCAGTGACATCCACCTTGTGCAGACTCTGCTCGCCGGGCACGACATCGCCTCGTACCCATGGAAATCCTTGCTGAACAACGGCGCCACCCTCACCTTCGGCTCGGACGCCCCGGTCGAGGACCCCAACCCGTTCCACGGTATCCACGCCGCCGTCACCCGCCAGCGGGCAGACGGCACGCCGCCGGGCGGATTCCAGCCGCACGAACGGGTTTCGGTGGCCGAGGCGATCCGCGCCTACACCGTCACGGCGGCATACGCCTCATACGAGGAGGGGCGCAAGGGCATGCTGCGCCCCGGTTTGCTCGCCGACTTCATCGCCGTCACCACCGATCCCTTCCAGGCCGAGGCGGATCAGCTGCGCGATATCGCGGTCGCGCTCACCGTGGTGGGAGGCGTTGTTCGCCACACCCTGTAGGCTTCGCGCGTGATCATGCTGTTTCTCCTGGTGGGGGCGCTTGGGCTCGCGGTGGGTTCCTTCCTGAATGTGGTGATTTATCGGGTACCCAGAAAAGAGTCGATTCTCGCCCCGGCCTCCCATTGCCCAAGTTGTGGCACGCCGATCCGCCCGTGGCACAACATTCCCGTCCTGGGCTGGCTGGTGTTGCGCGGCAAGTGTGCCGCCTGCCGCGCGCCGATTAGCGTGCGATACCCGCTCGTGGAGCTGATCACCGCGATCCTCTTCGTCGCCGTCACCTGGCGGCTGACGGCTGAAAACCTCGGCAGCGCCGTCCCCGCCTACCTCTACTTCACCGCGATCGGCATCACGCTGGCCGCGATCGACCTCGACGTGCGCCGCCTGCCGAACGTCATCGTGCTCCCGTCCTACCCGGTGCTCGCCGTGCTTCTGGCCGCCTCCGCCTGGTGGCAGGGGGATTGGTGGTCCCTTCCGCGCGCCGTCATGGGTGGCGCGGCCCTGTTCGCCTTCTTCCTCGTGCTCGTTCTGGTCTACCCGGCCGGCATGGGCTTCGGCGATGTGCGGCTGGCCGGGATCGTGGGCGGTGTCATGGCCTATCTGTCGTGGGGCGCTTTCCTCACCGGCGCCTTCGCCGGGTTCCTGCTCGGCGCGCTCACCGGTCTGGGCCTGATCGCGGCGCGGCGGGGTGGCCGTCGCACCGCGGTTCCGTTCGGCCCCTTCATGATTGCCGGTGTGTTCGTCGCCCTCTTCCTCGGCGACTCCCTGGCCGATTGGTACCTGGATCTGCTGATCCGCTAGCGCACCACACTCCAGTTGTAGATGGTGACACCGCGCTCGCCCGCGGTGGCCGAGCCGCCCTCGTCGGCGAAGCCCACCTTCACCTTCAGCTTTACGTCCCCGGCGACATAGACCGTAAGCAATACCACGGTGCGCCCGGGGCGGGGAGTCACGATCGGGCCGGAGCTCAGCGGCGTGGGAATGACGGAACTGGCCGGGGAGAACAGCTGGAACGCCCGAACCGTCACACCGCCGTTGAGGTACTGGTCGGAGGACTTGCGCAGGTCCAGTTCCACCTTGGCCCTGGGCATATAGACGTGCCCTTGGAAGTAGAAACGTACGCCGTCGGAGTGGTTGTCGGTGGTGATCACCGCGCACCGGTTGCCGCTGCCGAACCGGGTCACGCAGCCGTTTTGCGCCGGCACGGACAACGATCCGGAGCCAATCGAATTCTTGAGGCCGTAGAAGGCGATCGCGGGATCGCTGCTGCCGCTCGGGGGCCTTCGGCCGCAGATCTCCACCTTGGCGGCGTTGGTGATGAGCAGCTGCGCCCGGTCGCCGAAGACGAAGGTGACACCGCCGGAGGAGTTGGTAATCAACGGGTTCGGGCACGCGCCCGGCATCGCCGGGGGCGTGGCGCCCAGCGCCGACAATGAGCCACCGATCGTGGCGCCCCGGTCGATTCTCCAGACCCCGTTGAAGGAGAAGTAGTAGATGCCTGGCCGGAAGTCGAACACCGTAGTGGCGGAGCAGTTCGACCAGGCATCGTTGAGAGCGTTCAGGTTCGAGTAGACGCCCGGGGTGAAGGTACGAACCGGGCCGCAGGCGGAGATGGTCCCGTCGCCGGTCGGGTCGGGCGGCTGCTGATAGTCGGGGTCGGTCAGGGTCGGCGCCGTGGGGCCGCAGGTCTTGGTCCCGGTGACGTTGATGGTTCCGGTGCAGATCTTCGCGGTGAGGTCGCCGGTGACGTACATGTCACCGGCGTCCATGAAGACGTTGCCGGCCGAACCCACGTCGCCGGCGATGTTGATTCCGGTGCCCGGGCCGTTCGCCTTGATTTCGACGGCGTGCTCGAGCACGGGGTTGGTCTGCAGCGCCCGCAACGCGTAACCGGTCGGAATCCCGGTGGAGCCCGACTGGCTGGTGTCGGTGTCGTCTTCGCACGAGACCGTCATCGGCGGGTCGAAGTTGTTGAGCGTCAATGGCCCCGAACCGAAGCACCCGCCCCCGCCGGTGTAGTCGCTCTTGCGCAGCATGTTGATGGCCACGTCGGCGGCGGTCTCCGCCGCCGCCACGGCCTGCGCCTGCTGCCGCAAAGCCACGGTCGCTCGCAGGTTGGCGTCGGCGTAGGCCAGCACACCGGCGATCGCCACCGCCACCACCGTGACGAAGACGAGCGCGATCACCAGCGCGGCACCGCTGTCATCGCCTCTGTAATCGCCGCTGTTGCGCTGGAGCCGTTGCCTGAGCGTCATGATGTCTGCCTCCGCTGGCCGAAGAGCTTGACGGTGAGGACGTCGGTGGTGTTGCCCAGCACGCGGATGGTCAGATCCATTGAGAGGGACTGCGGATCCGAGCACGACGGGACGCATTGGGGGGCAGAGACCGAGTCGAGATTGTGCGCCACCATGGTGTCCCGGAACGCGCCGCCGGCGCAGTGCCAGCGGTGCAACTCGCGTCCGGCCACCACATAGGACACGACCACCTTCGGTGGCCGGCCGGTGGCGGCCGCCGGGTCGTCCCATGCCATGCGAACGACCGCGTTCGGGGTCGTGGCCCCGGCCGGCCCGCACTGGTGAAGGCCGGCGTGGGGGGCCACGTTCAGCTCCACGGACTGCTTGAGGGCGAAGCCGGCCACGTCCCAGTCGCGCACACCGATGCTCTGCACGTCCTGAGCGAAGAAGGCGGCGGCGATCTGGGCGTCGTGCGAGGCGGCCAGGCGGTCATTGGTGGCGTTGGTGTTGCGCAGGTAGGTGATCATCGCGTTGGTCAACGGAAACATGATGATGGCCAGCAGCGTCACCGCCACCAGCACCTCGATGAGGGTCACCCCTCGGTCATCCCGTTTCAGGCGCATGGGTCTTCCCCGGTCCGGCACGGCTTGCGCAGCGTGACCTCTAGTGTCTCTGAGACGGTGGGCCGATCGGAGTCTTGCGACCACACCCGAAGTGACACCAGCTGTACGCCGTAGTCGCCGGGGCAGGTGTCGACATACTCCAAAGCCGTTGCGTCCCAATAGGTCACCTTCACCACCTCGCGCTCGTAAAGCGGGGCGCGCGACGGCGGGATGTCCCAGTAGGCTTCGTAGGCGGCGACGAGGGCTTGATTGCCTTGCCCCGCGGTGCATTCGTGGTACCCCGTAGAGCCGCCGGCGACCGCGTTCTCCAGCCGCTCGGCGAACTCTCGGGTGAACGCGCCCGCCTCGGCCTGGTAGCGATGCACCTCGGAGATGCGTATCGCGACCGCGAGCGCCCCGAGCATGGCCACGACGGCGGTGGCCATGACGGCCAGCGCCACCAACAGCTCGACCAGGCTCTCCCCACGGTCGTCTAATTTGGACAGGAGGCGGAGCGGCATCTATTCCACCTGGCCGTAGATGCCGTACATCGCCGACACCATGGCCACGGCCACGAACCCGACGATCAGGCCCATCACGATGATGATCGCGGGCTCGAAGAAGGCGGTCAGGCGCTTGAGCCGGTAGTCGAGCTCGCCCTCGTAGTAGCGCGCCGTCACCTCCAGCTGCAGGTCGAGCGTGCCGGTCTCCTCGCCCACCCGGATCATGCGGGCGGCGGTCGCCGGGAACAGGCCGGTCGCCGACAGCGGCCGCGCCAGCCCCTCGCCGTGCATCATCGCCTCGCCGACCCGGCCGAGCGAGTCAGTGAACACCTTGTTACGCAACGACTGTGTGGCGACCCGCAGCGCCTCCGGCAGCACCACCCCGGCGGCGGCCATCGAGGAGAGCACGCGGCAGAACCGCTCCACCAAGGCGAAGCGGATGGTCGACCCGATCAAGGGTGTGCTGAGCACGACCCGGTCCCACGCCCGGCGCCCGCCCGAGGTACGGGTGATCAGGAAGCCCAGCAGGGCGGCGGCCGCGATGCCGCCGAACACCGCCCACCACCAGTTGCCGAAGAAGTCGGTGATCGCCAGCAGGATCCGGGTGGGTAGGGGCAGCTCGGCGTCGAGGCTGTCGAAGAACACCTTGAACTTGGGCAGCACGAACACGGCCATCACGACGACGGTCACCAGCGACATGGCGGCGATGACGATGGGATAGACGAGCGCCGAGGTTATCTTGCGCCGGGCCTCCAGGTCGCGCTCGAGGTACTTGGCCAGCTGCTCCAGCACCACGTCGAGCTGCCCGGTCAGCTCGGCCGAGCGCATGATGCCCCGGTAGTAATCGGGGAAGACCTTCGGGTGGCGGTCGAGGCAGTCCGACAGCCGCTCGCCGCGCTGCAGGCCGGATTCGATGTCCGCCATCACCTTTCGCACGGTCGAGTTCCTGGCCTCGTCGCCGAGGATCCGCACCGCCTCGATGATGGGCAGGCCCGCCCCGACGAACGCGCCGAGCTGGCGGGACAGGTGCATGAGCTCGTCCCGCTTCACCCTTTTCGGGGTGATCTCGAGGCGGAGGAGGTTAGTCATCTCTAGTTCCCTACGACATAGATAGAACGCAACACTTCGTTGGGGGTGGTCACGCTGGTTTCCACCAGGCGTGCCGCCTCCTGCTGCAGGGTCCGCATGCCCTCGTTGAGGGCCGCCCGGCGGATCTCGTCGTGCGAGGCACGTTCGACGATGAGCTGGCGGACCTTGTCGCTGACCAGCATCAGCTCGTAAACCCCGATCCGGTCCAGGAATCCGGTCTGGGCGCAGAAGTTGCAGCCGCGGCCGCGCACGAACCCGCCCGGCGGCTCCCGGCCGTCGATCGCCCGCAGCAGGCCCAGCTCCTGGGTGGAAGGGTAGTACGTCTCGCGGCAGTGCTCGCAGATGCGGCGCACCAACCGTTGCGACATCACGGCGGTCACCGAGGAGGCGATGAGGAAGCCCTCGATTCCCATGTCCAGCAAGCGGTGCAGCGCCGCGGCGGTGTCGGTGGCGTGCAGCGAGGAGAGCACGAAGTGCCCGGTCAGCGCGGCCTGCACGGCGATGCGGGCGGTCTCCACGTCGCGGATCTCGCCGACGAGGATGACATCCGGGTCCTGGCGCAGGATCGAGCGCAGCCCGCCGGCGAAGGTGATCCCGGCCTGCTCGTTGATCTGGATCTGGTTGGTGGCGGGGATGCGGTACTCCACCGGGTCCTCGATCGTCATGACGTTGCGCTCCGGGCTGTTGATCTCCCCGAGCGAACCGTACAGCGTTGTGGTCTTTCCACTTCCGGTCGGGCCGGCGCAGATCACCATGCCGTAGGGTGCCCGCAGGACGCCGGAGTAGCGGGCCACCATATCCGGCGGCATGCCCAGCTGGGGCAGGCGGAACAGCTGGCGGCTCTTGTCGAGCAACCGCATGACCACCTTCTCGCCCTCGATGACGGCGGTCGTGGAGACGCGGATGTCGACGCTGCGGCCCTCGATCTCCATGCTGATCTGGCCGTCCTGGGCCCGGCGGCGCTCCACGATGTTAAGCCCAGCAAGGATTTTGACCCGGCTCACCACGACCGGGCCCATCGACATCGGGAGATCGAGCATATCGTGCAGGGCGCCGTCGATACGGTACCGGACAAGGATTTTCTCAGGATGTGGCTCGATGTGGATATCGGATGCCCGGTCCCGCAGCGCCTGAGTGATGATCATCTGGACGACGCGCACGATGGGCGCGTCTTCGCTGGCGTCCTCGGCGACACGGGTGTCCAAGCGGGTGTGGGTCGCTTCGAACGCGAGCACTTGAGAGTCGATCCCGGCCAGCGCGCGGTAGCTGGTGCCGATGACCCGCAGGATGTCCGAGCGCATCGCCATGCGCAGGCGCACCGGCCGGCCGATCGCCTGGCTCAGGATCGCCTGCAGCCCCTCGAGCGGGAACGCCACCGCCACATCGACGCCGTCCGGCCGCACCTCCAGCGGGATGGCGCCCAGATCCCGGGCGGCCGCCTCGTCGAGCAGCGCGGTCGCCTGCGGCTGCGGGCTCACCTCGCGCAGGTCGACCAGCTCGAGCCCGCGCTGGCGCGCCACGACCGCGGTCAGCGTTCGTTCGTCGATGACGCCCGCCTCCACCAGCAGCTCGCCGAGGAAGCGGGGGGCGGTGCCGCGCTGCGAAGCGGTGAGCGCGGTGATCACCTGTTGGGTGGTGGCCATCCTGGAATCGACGAGGATCTCACCGAGCCGCCGGCCGCCCGAGTGCAGTGACAGCTCGGTCGGCCGGCGCGGCTGCACGCGCGGGGCAACGGGCGGTGGTTGGGCCTGAATGCCTTGCGCCGCTTGCTGTTTGGGGCGCGATCCCAGCCTCATTTCACCACCGCCAGATCCGGCCGCTCGATTTCCTTGGGGTACAGGCTGCGGGCGGTGGCATCCTCGTAGCTGATCGCGCCGGAGCGGACAAGCGCGGTCAGCGACTGCTCGAACGTGACCATTCCCTCCTGCTGGCCGGTGACGAGAGAGTTGCGCAGTTGGTGCGTCTTGCCTTCCTTGATGAGATTTCGGATCGCGATGTTCGCGACCAGGACCTCGTGGGCCGCGACCAGACCTCCGCCGTTTCTGGGAATAAGCCTTTGGTACACAACACCTGTGAGCGCGGCGGCCAGCTGGGTGCGGACCTGGGCCTGTTGCTCGGCCGGGAAGACGTCGATGATGCGCGCCAGCGATTGGGCGGTGTCGTTGGTGTGCAAGGACGCCAGCACCAGGTGGCCGGTCTCGGCGATGGTGAGGGCGAACCGGATCGACTCCAGGTCGCGCATCTCGCCGACCAGCAGCACGTCGGGGTCGTTGCGCAGGCTCGCGCGCAAGGCATCGGCGAAGGAGGTGGTGTCGGCGCCCACCTCGCGCTGGCTTATCGTGGCGCGCTTGTGGCGGTGAAGGTACTCGACCGGATCCTCGATGGTGATGATGTGGCAGGCCCGCTCGGAGTTGATCCGGTCCACCATCGCGGCGAGCGTCGTCGATTTGCCCGAGCCGGTCGGCCCGGTGACGAGAACCAATCCCTGGTGGAGGGAGGTGAACCGGCTCAGCACCGGCGGAAGGCCCAGCGACTCCATCGTCGGGATCTCCAGCGGGATGATCCGCAGGGCCAGCGCCGTGAAGCCCCGCTGGATGAACGCGTTGCCCCGCACCCGTGCCAGGTTCCGCCACGTCATCGCGAAGTCGTATTCGCGGTGGATGTCGAGCTTGGCGATCTGCGTCTCGGTGAGCAGCTCGCCGAGCAACTCATCGGTCTGGACCGATGTAAGCGACGGAGTGCCCGCGATGGCGACCAGGTCGCCGTGGACCCGCATCTGGGGTGGCCGGCCGACGGTGAGCAGCAGGTCGGTGGCGCCCGCTTGCCACGCGAAATCGAGCAGGCCTTCGACACCAGGGGCGGGAAACGGCCGGTGTTGCATTTGCCTTACCTCCAGCGAGAGCGCGCCCTCCAGCGGGGCGCGGCGGAAGGCCGCCGTGGGTTGGCGGCCTTCCTTGGGGGGTGGGTGTGAGCTGAAGTCAGCAGGCCGCGCCGCCGGAGTTGATCGTGGCGGTGACCAAGCCGTCGCCGTCGCCAAGGGTGACCGTGTACTTGGCGGTGGACGGGGGCTCGCGCAGGAGTTTCGCGGTGATCAGCGTCTGGATGCGCGTGGCGGGGGTACCGCCCGAGGGGTAGGAGTTGTTCTGGGCGTGGTACGCCTCGACCGCTGTCTGGACTGTCCGCTTGTCGGCATCGCATGCGGCGTCAACCCCACGGTCGGTGATACCGGCGACGGCGAAGACCACGATGGCGGCGAGGACGCCGAGGATCACGACGACGATCAGAAGCTCGGTGAGGGTGAAGCCGTTCTGGTTCTGCCGAGCGGCTCGCAGGCGCTGAAGCAAGGGGGTCTCCTATTAGAAGTCAGGTAGGTGAGGTGGATGACCGTATCTTCACCGCCAGTGATCGCCAAGCCACTCAGATGGGCGGATTCGTCCGCCGGAGATCGCTTTTGAACCGAGTTTGAGTGGCCGCTCAGGATCAATTCGGCATCCTTAACCGAGCCGGATCCGGCCGAGTGGCCAGGGGCTACAGGCAGTTGGTCGAGCCGCCAAGGTCGGAGGTCGGGCGGTGACTGGCTAGCCGGTAGGGCCGTCGCCGTATCAGGAGGAGGGCAACGGCGAAAAGTCCCCTCGAATAGTGAAATGTCCCGGCAAAATGCTAGTCTTGGCTCCAGCGATAAGCAATGGTGAATTCTTCAATGAGACTCTCACCGCATGCTCTCGCTTGGCAGGCATTGTCCTTCCCGACGGACAGTTTGGTGTACACAAATGCCGGTGCCGAAGTAGACATTCACAAAATTCTGGCTCCGGGGATCGTGACATCTGCCCCATACCTATGTGAGTCTGGGCGGACAGTCGACGACGCGGTCGGGTGAACCCCTGCCCAACGACCGTGGCGTCCAACTCAAAGGGAGGGAGGACCCTTTGCGTTTACGCATAATCGGTGGTGTCGGCGTCTCCGTGGCGCTGCTCGCCGCCGGTCTCGCCGGAGGTCCAGCCAACGGTAGTCCACAGTCGGCGGTTGGGTCGGCTGAACCGTTCGCCGCCCCTCACAGAGACAATCTGCCCAACCCGCTCGCTGAGTCCCAGGTGACGCTGAAGAAGGAAGCCATCGCCCGGGTCATCAACGGCACGGCCACACCGGAGCTGCGCAACGGCTCCGAGGTGGTGCGGGTTGGCGGCAACCGCTGGGCGGAGCTGAAGAAGAAGGCCGACAAGGTCGATCCGATCTTCGTCGTGCTGTCGCAGTTCGGGAACCAGGTGAACCCGGACATGGGCGGCACAGTCGGCCCGCTTCACAACCAGATCGCCCAGCCCGACCGGACCATGGACAACAGCACGGCGTGGCAGGCGGACTACCCGCCTTCCCACTACACCGGGATCTACAACGGGCCGGGCGAGTCCATGGCGGACATGTACCAGAAGATGTCCGGTGGGAAGTACTCGGTGAAGGCCCAGGTGAGTGACTGGGTGACGTTGCCGTTCAATGAAGCTCGTTACGGCAGCAACAACTTCGACGACAAGGACGTGTACTGGCCGTACGTAGCGGACTCGGCGAACGCTTGGTATGACTCCCAGATCGCGGCGGGCAAGACCCAGGCGCAGATCGCGGAGTACCTCAAGCAGTTTGACCTGTGGGACCGCTACGACCACGACAACGACGGCAACTTCAACGAGCCGGACGGGTACATCGACCACTTCCAGACGGTCCATGCCGGTGAGGGCGAAGAGGCCGGCGGCGGCGCCCAGGGTGCCGACGCCATCTGGTCCCACCGCTGGTACGTCAACGCCGACAAGCTCGGCCAGACCGGACCGGCCGGGAATTTCCTGGGTGGCACCCAGATCGGCAACTCGGGCATCTGGGTCGGTGACTACACGGTGCAGCCGGAGAACGGCGGTCTCGGGGTGTTCGCCCACGAGTACGGCCACGACCTCGAGCTGCCCGACATGTATGACACCGCCGGCGGCGACAACGGCACCGGCTTCTGGACGCTCATGGGCGCCGGCAGCTGGATGTCGAACAGCACCGTGGACATCGGCACCAGGCCGATCTACATGGGCCCGTGGGAGAAGCTGTTCCTCGGCTGGCTGGACTACGCCGTGGTTCGTGACGGCCGGACTCAGAGCCTGGTGCTCGGGTCGGCCGCCAACGCCGGAGGCCCGCTGCCGCAAGCGGTCGCGGTGTCATTGCCGTCGCAGCACGTCGTCCGGGACTACAACGATCCGCACTCCGGTTCCGCGGAGTGGTGGGGCGGAAGCAAGGACATGATCAACTACAGTCTTGTCCGCGACATCGACCTCACCGCGGCCACGACAGGGGCGTCCATAAACACCTGGGCGTGGTACGAGATCGAGGAGGGCTTCGACTACCTCTACGCCGAGGTGAGCACCGATGGTGTCTCCTGGGCGAAGGTGGCCGAACCGATCACCGGCGACAACCTGAGCTGGACACAGCTCACGTTCGACCTGTCCGCCTACAAGGGACAGAACATCAAGTTCCGCTTCCGTTACCAGACCGACGGCGGGGTCCACCTCGCCGGTCCGTTCCTGGACGACATCACCGTCACCGTCAACGGCTCGACCGTCTTCAGCGACAACGTGGAAGGCGGCGACAACGGCTGGACGGCGATCGGCTGGAGCCGGATGAACGGCATCAACGAGTTCGATGCCGATCGCTTCTACCTCGCCGAGTTCCGGACGTACACCGGTTACGACTCAAGCTTCAAGACCGGGCCGTACAACTTCGGGTTCGCCAACACGAAGCCGGACTGGGTGGAGAAGTTCCCGTACCAGGACGGCCTCCTTGTCTGGTACGTCAACTACGCGTTCGAGGACAACAATTCCCGGCTCCACCCGGGCTTCGGGCAGGCCATTCCGTTCGACGCCCGGCCCACCCCGATCGCGTGGCCCAACTGCACCGCAGGCAGGCACTCGGGTAACCCCGATGGGCTGTGCCTGCTGGGCAACCGTCGTCAGCCGTTCGATGGCACGTTCGGCACCCAGGCCACTGACGCGGTGACCTTCCACCGCCTCGGTGTCCCGCTGAGCGTCGCTTCCCAACCCGCCATCGGCGTGTTCGACGACTCCGACCTCAACCGCTACTACTCCGCCCAGAACCCCTGGAACTCGGTGAAGACAGCGGCCAACGGCGTGAAGATCGAGGTGCTGTTGGAGCTTCCCAACGGTCCGCTGCCCCTCATGCTGGTCAAGGTCACCAACTAACCGAATAGCGACAAGGAAAACCGGCCGGTCCCGCCGTCAAAGCGGGACCGGCCGTTCGCTACCCGCAACTCATGATCGATTGATCCAGCATTTTCGGGGAAAGTGCGGCCTCAAATCGCAGGAAGGCTACATTTTCGGGGAAAATGTTAGATCAATCGATCATGAGTTGCTCGGCGTGTCCGCGGCATCCGTCATTCCGCCGGAGGCACCGGCATTTTCGGCGCCGGTGACAGGTGAGATTCCCCTGCCGAAGGCCCTGCGTTCGCGGCAGGCGCTGCTGGCGGCCCGCCAGGCCGTGGCGCCGGCGACACTGCCGATCACCCAGCACGGCACCACATTCAACCTCGCGCAGGTGGTCCGCTGGCTCGACAATGAACACTTCGCCGTCGGCCGCTGGGACGGCACGATGAGCATTTTCTCCTTCCAGACCGCACCGTTTGTGGGACCGCTGGTGACCACGGCGGTCAACACACCCTCGTCCCAGGGCGTCCAGATGATTACCAGACTGCCCAACGGCTGCCTGGCCACGTCCAACGACTTCGGCTCGATCCTGTTGTGGGCCAAGACTTCCAGCGGATGGAACAGTCTGCGGCTCAAGGCGACGGTCACCTACGACAGCACGCTGGGCGTGGCCACCAGCGGCACAAAGTCATTGGGACCGCCGCGTTACAGCGCCGCAAGTTGGAGGGCGTCGTCGAGGCGGTCCCACTGGCGGATGCCCCACTCGACGATGCCGTCGCGGGCATGACGGCGGTCGGTCTCGGTGGAGGCCGGGTCGAGCAGGCGGTCGACGCGGGCCAAGGCGTCGGCGACATAGCGGCGAAGCATCAGGAAGGCCAGGCGGTCCAGGCACAGGTCGTGCCGGTAGCCTTGCCGGACAAGGCGAAGCGGCTCACCCGAGGGTGGCTGGTCGCGGGCGATGAGGACGAAGTCGGTCTCGGGGAAACAGATGGCCGCCTCGTCCCAGTCGAGCAGGGTGAGCCGGCCGTCCGGGCCGAGGAGGATGTTGTCGCCTCCGGGGTCGGTGTGGCACAGCACCATCGCGCCGGGCGACAGGCGGGCGGGAGGGATCGCGTCGCGCAGGCGTTGCAGGCGGGTCAACTGGCCGTGGATAACCCCGGAGAACTCGCTATCCACATTGGACATCTTGAGAGACAGGTCGTCGCGGGGCAGGCCGGGCGGCGGTGGGGTGGCGTGGACGGCGGCCAGGAACTCGCCGAGGGAGCGCAGGATTGGCGGCGGCCACCACGGCCAGTCCGGCGGCGTCGCGCCGGGAACATACGGCTGCAAGCACATCGGGCCCAGAGGTCCCGAGAATATCCGCTCTCCGTAAAGGGTGCGCAGCGTTGGGGGTACCCCCAGAAAATGAAGAGAGTCGCACAGACGCACCCAGGCCTCGCCCGGCGGGTCTGCCCGCCACACCTTGGCCACGAAGCGTCCGGCGGGGGAGCGGACGTCGAAACACCTTGCGGCATAACCACTGGGCATCGGCGTCACGGAGATGACCGCCAAGCCGTACGAATGCGAGATCGCCTCGGCCAGCACGAGTGGAGTCTAGTTGGCCTCGGTCCACACGCGGCCGGGCCGGAACACGCCGTTGCGGTTGGTGGGCGGGTCGATGTTGACCGTGACCGCGGGATAGGTCTGGATCGCCCCTCCCGGATAGCACACCGTGGCCTCATAGGTGGTGCTGGCCATCAGGTTGGCGCCCGCGTTCTGCCACGCGCCGGTGGGATGGGTGGTGGTGACCGTGCGCAGCTCGACCCAGCCCTCAGGCTTGACGCTGTCGTGAATCCCGCGCAGCCAGCTCTCCACCCCACCGTGATAGACGAGGTTCGCCTGGGCCGGGGCGAGGTAGATGCCGGCGGCCGCCTCACTGCCCAACCCGGCGCCCCAGGTGTGGGCCAGATGGTATTGACCGGCCGGGATCCTGATGCTCTCGGGGAGCGGCCGCAGATCCCGCTCGAGATTCGACCGCGGGATCGGATCGCGCACCACGCCGTCGATGATGACCTCGCGCGAGCCGTCGGCGTGGACCCGCCGGGTGATCTGGTGCAGGCCACCACCTTCGACCCGCCGGTCCGCGCTGTTGGGTGGGATGCCGAAGATGGACGGCGTCGTGTAGCCCGGCTGCACCGCGCAACGCTGCCGCCGGTTCTCGCGGGGGCTGGGGTCCGGCGGCGGGAACGGGAAGGGGATGGGTCTGGGGTCCTCGCGGGGATCCCGTTGCCGGTCACGGCGCGGCATCGTCTCGACCGGTGCGGGCTCGAGGTTTTCGGCGGCTCGGCGCAGCAGAACCCCGACCAGGTAAGCGGTGACGGACGCCAGCGCGGCCTGGGCCGCGAGCTGGACACGCCGTTTCACCCGGTTGACGAGGAAGCCACCGCCCGCGGCGACGACGGCCGCGGCCAGACCGCCGCTGCCCACGATCGCGATGCCCAGCGCGACGGCGGCGGCCGCGAGCGCGAAAACGTTGGCGATGAAGGCCGCCTTGAGCAAGGCCACCTGCACCGACATTCCCTTGAGGGAGGCGCCGATGGCATCGGCGGCGACAGCGGCGGCGGCCAGGTTGGCGCTCGGCCCCCGGCGCCACAACCACCACTGCCGGAAATCGTCGATGGGCTGACCGTGGTTGTTCGCCCAGACCTGCGCGGCGGTCCGGTCGGCACCGGTCCTCTCGTTGCTCCTGATGTCACGAAGGCTGGTGGCGAAGGCAATCCAGGCATCACCGGCGGAGAACAGCTTGACGACGTCGCCCTCCGGCCAGATCAGGCCCAGCTCCTCGAGCGTGCGCTTGACCCAGTCGGGTGTTTGAGTTTCGGTGGGGCGCGTCTCGGGGACCAAGATCGGCGGAACCATCGATCACCGTCCATCTGGTGGGACCGGCCACACGGATTCGAACTCCCGCACGTTGTCCTGCTCGATATCGCTGAAACGCCGTCCGTCGGCGGGCAACTTGGTCGCCGCATAGTCGATCTGATCGCGGTACGAGGCGATGGCGGTGAACGCCTTCTGAACCGTGGCCAGGTAGTCGCCGCCGAACTTGCGCCCGATCTCGTCATTGCCCCAGGGCGGCTTGCCTTGCGCGACAAGGTTGGTGACCTCGGCGAGATCCGTGTGGAGCTTGCTGATCGCCGCGTCGAAATCCCCGGTCACCCGGGCCAGCCCGCTTCCGGCGTTGTTCATGGACGCCGGATCGATGTGCAATCGCCTGCCGCCGTTCATCTTCTGTTGTCCAAGCCGCGTGACAGATCCTGCACGAGCGTGGCGAACTGGGCCATCTTGCGGTCGACCTCCAAATTGGCCTCGTCAAGCATCGCTTGTATGCGGCTCAGTTCCACTTTGGACGCTCTGTCACCGGCTCGGTCACCGGCGGCGCCGGGCCCGACCGCGGCCGCTTTTTCCTGGGCGTCGAGCACGGCCGACATGACCGCCTCGGCGACGAGCGCGGCGGGCCGGCGTAACAGCTCCGGCTCGATCTCCAGATCGATCAGCCGCCCGGTCTCGTTGACCACGGCACGGGCCAGCCCGCTGGCGTTGGCGCCGGCGAAGCGAGGGGTGGGTTCCATTGACTCAACCGCCGATCACGGACGGCGCGGCGTCGTCCGGGTCGATCCACTCCAGGTTGTCGCCGGCCTTCCAGGTGACCTCGCCGGCGAGACCCAGCCCGCCCCCGGGTGCGCCACCGGGTCCGCTCACGCCGGGCGCGGGAGACCCGCCGATCACCGAACCGGCCGTGGCCATGCCGCCGGGGCCGGCGCCGAGGCCGACGGGTGGCGGCGGGGCCGCCGCCGCGGTGGCGGCGGGGCTGTCGGTGGAGGGCATGGCCACCGCCGGAGTGCTCCCGACGACGTGCACGCTCGGGGCGCGAGGCGCGGCCCCGGCGGCGCGAAGGGCACCCGCGGCCTCGGCGGTAGTCTGGGTCAGGCCGAGCGGCTGCACCACGTTATGCCCGGAGGGCAGGGGCGTCACGTGCGAGGCCGGAAGATTGTGGTGCCGCACAAGGTCGGTGGCGCCCGCCAGGAGCGTGCCGTGCCGCTGATGCCGGTCGCCGTGGCCGTGACCTTGGCCGTGGGCGTAACCGTGGCCGTGCAGCACGGTCGCGGCACCCCCGACGATCGCGATGGGCAGCGCCGCCACCGCCGGCCAGTTGGCGTGCTCGGCGATGCCATACTGCGCCGCGAGCCTCGCCACCAGCCAGACCATGCGCTCGCGCGCCCGGGCCTGCTCCTCGGGCGTGGGCACGTGACCCAGTTCGGCGCCGAGCACGAAGCTGACCCCCTGCGCGAGCGCGGCCGGAACCTCTTGCGGCGCTTCGGCTTGGCGTTTGGCCAGGGCCAGCGCCTGCGACATGGCGGTCAGCCCGGTGCGCATCGCGGTGGCCTCCTCGGCGAGTGTCTTGGCCCGCTGGGCAAGCGCGCTCAACCCCTCCATGACCTCGTTGCTGGCGCTGCCGGCGAAACCGTTGAGCAGCCGGTCCATGTCCTGCCGCAGCGAGTCGGCCAGACCGCTCAGGGTGGAAGCCACCGTGGCCCAGCCGTCACCGACCCCGTCGACCTGCCTGGGCATCCCCGCGCGCAGCATGCGGTAGAGCTCCTGGTGGCTCAGGTGCTTGTACTTCTCGTAGAACTCGTCAGCCATCGGCGACACCACGCTGCCCATGCTCGAGCGCCTCCTCGACCCGGTGGAGCAGGCGCCTCATCTGGGCGACGTTGACCTCCTCCGCCTTGGCGAACTTCTCAATCATCGACTCCGTCACGGAGCGGGCCGTCTCCAGCGCGGAGACCAGGCGGCGCAACCGATCCAGATAATCCTGGCGCAGCTGGTTATGCCGCAGGCTGGTGCGCAGCGCGTCGTCGAACTCGCCCAGCGCTGGATCGGGGCCGAGCAGCCGCGGGCCGGATTGGATCATATTGAGTGCGGCCAATGCCTCATCGAGCCGCGCCTGCAGCGTGTGGTTGAAAACGCGCAGTGCTAGCGGATCAACGAAGAGCCGCGACGAGCCCATGGGTAAGAGTCTATCCGTTCGGCGGCCGTGACGGCGAGACCGTCGGGACAGGAGTAAAACGGGTGGCCGCATCTGGATCGAGGGCGGGCGCGGTCGGGATGAGAGCGAGGATCGAGGCGGGCACCACCACCGGCTTGTACCCGGCGAAGCCGAGCGAGCCGAGGATCTGTTCGGACTTCTCCAGCGGCAGCGGGTGCTTCAGGCCCTGGTCGGTCACCACGTAGACAAGGCCGGAAGCGTTGTCCTGCAACGCCCTGACGACGGCGGCGTGCCCGCCGGGCAGGTTGACCCGGTCGGCCGTGACCACACCGTCGCTGCCGGACAGCGCCGCCTGATCCGGCGGGACCGAGAAGGCATCGGCCACGCGTTCGTGGGTCTCGACCACGATGTTGGGCGTCGAACCGGTTGCGGGACCGAGATATCCGGCGCAGGCCATGCTCGGCCGCGGGCTGCGCACCGGATCGGGTACCGCATCCGGGAAACCCTGCGGCTCGATGCGGCTCTGGCTCAGCGCCGCGCCCGCCTCCTGCGCCGAAATCTCGATCGCCGGGCGGCCCCCGGCGAGCAGCAAACGGCTCATGGTCTCGCCCACCGGCGACAGCCCATCGGCGTGCAGCAGGTAGGCCTGGCGGCCGGCGCGGTAAACGTCGCCGACGGTCGCGGCGCGCCCGCCGATCGTGCGCGTCCAGGGACGCCCGGCGCCGGTGACGGCCGCCGCCGCCAGGTCGGGCCCGGGCGGAACCGCGTTGAGGAAAGCGTCGTTGACGGTGATCGGGTCGACCGAGGTCCACTCCAGGGCGGCCAGGACAGTGTTGCCGCGCACGCGCAACCGGTGATCGTGCCAGAGCAGGAAGATCCGGTCGGTGCCGGAGGCCACCAGCAATCCACGATCCACGAGGGCGGCGCCGCCGGCGGGGACGGCGTTGACGAAGACATGCGTGGCGGCGTCGGCCGAGCCGGCCGAACGCAGGGCGCTGCACACGCTCCAGGGCAGGCCCACCAGGTCGGACCGTGGGGGCAGGGTGTCGGGCGCGTTGGCGATGCCGACGGTGCGGCCGCGAGGAACGTTGAGCAGCGAACGGCTCGACATCGTCTGGGTTGGAGGGTCGGGGCGCCCCAGGATCAGCCGCGCCGAGGTGAAGTTGAGCACCGGGTGCAGCCGCCCTTGCAGGAAAACGTATTTCGCTCCGGTCTCGCGCTCGATGACCAGTGTGTTCTCGGCCGGGTTGCGGCCGCCCGGAAAGAGCAGGCCGTAGATGCCTATCCCGGCGAACACGATCGCCGCGACGAGCACGCTGCCCACCACCGCCAGGATTAGCCGGCGCATCGGCGGCTCGGGCGCCTCCGGCTCGCCGAACATCAGCGCCGCGACGATGCGACGGGTCACGAACCTGTGCGCCTGCACCTGTTCGCGTCGGCTACGCATCGCCATCTCCCTATCCTATGACAGCCCGCGTAGTATCTGGGACCATGCCGGAGCTGAGCGCCAACGGCCTGACCGCCGGCCGGTTCGGCCGGGTGCAGCTGGTCGCCGTGGAGCTGGCCGCGATCGCGGGGGCCGGCGCGGTCTTCGCCACGCCACCGCTGGCGGTCGGGTTGTCCGTCGCGGCAACGGCTTTGCTCGGCGGGGCGCTGGGCCGGGTGGGCGGCCGGTGGGTCTATGAGGCCGCCGCCGCGAGGTGGAGGCTGCATGGCCGCACCCGTTTCCGCAACACAGGTCTGGCCGCGCTCTCACCGGGCCTGACCATCGGCACCTACGTCGATCGCGGTACGCCCATCGGCATCGGCCACGACGGGCTGGGCTGGTTCGCCGCGGTCGCCATCGTCTCGGCCAACCGGGTGACGCTGCGGCTGGATTGGGTCGCCCGCCTGCTGGCCGGTTTCAGCGTGCCGGTGACCGCCCTCCAGCTTGTCACGCGGCGGGTTCCGTTGGTGGGCCCGCAGGACGAGACCGCCGCGAGCGCGGTGTCCTATCGCGAGCTTCTGGGCAACGCGCCCGCGCCCGCGGTGCGGGAGATGTGGCTCGCGGTGCGGCTGAGCCCGGCCGACGCGGTGGAGGCGGCCTCCGAGCGCGGTGGCGAGGTGATCGGCGTGCACCGGGCGCTGAGCGCGGCGATCGCGCGCATCGGCACCGCACTGACCGCGGCGGGCATCGGCTACTTGGTGCCGGACGCGGTGGGGCTGCGGCGCATCTTCACCATCGCATGTGGACTCGAGCGGCCGGAGCCGGTGTCGGAGCACTGGGCGGGCTGGCACGCCTCGGGCAGGATTCATCTATGTTTCGCCGTGCGTTCACTTCCCGCCCAGCCGCACCCGGATCTGCTGGCCGAGCTCGAGCGGGTGCCCGCCGCGAGCGCCAGCCACACGGCGGTCATCTTGCGCCCCAACGGTTCTGGTAAAGTGCCGAGCGTGCGGATGGTGCTGCGCTTGGTCACCAGCCCCGAGCACGCCGCCGAGTGCGCCCGGCAGGCGCAACTTATCGCCCGGCGGCTGGGCGTCAGCCTGATCCGGCTCAACGGCGAGCACGCCACCGGCGTCTACGCCACCTCCCCCAGCGGTGCGGCGCAAGGAATCAAGCCATGGTGAAGACGGCGGCCCCGGAGCACAGGATGGGACCCGGCTTGGGCGGGCTCACCGTCGACGCCGGCTACCCGACCCTGGCCCTGGGGCGTGACGCCTCGGGCGCTCTGGTGCAGGTGAGCATGTTCCGGCCGGCGCCGACCACCGTGGTGCTGATCGGGACGTGGTGGGCGGCAAGGGTTCTGGTGTTCCGCGCGCTGGGCATGGGGGCGACGGCGGCGGTCCGGGCCGACGGCGGTGGCCTGGCGAGGGCTTCGTTGTGGACGGAGCTCGACCATTTCGCGGCGGGCGGTGGGCGGCGGGTGTGGCCGGTCATGGACGAGCGGCAGGCCCCGCCGCCCGGCGTGGCCTGGCTCGTGCTGCACGTTTTCGACACCGGACCGGGCGGCCCGGCGGTGCGGCCCGCGTTGGGGCCGTGGCAGACCCAGCTGACCGTGTTCGAGCGGCCGGAGCAGGCCAGTGCCGTGACCATCGCGACCGCCAACATCGTGCTGTGCCAGCGGCTCGAGCGGCACGAGGCGGAGGTGGTCGCGGCCGCGCGCGGGCGGGGCGCCGCGACGGTGGAACTTATGTCCACATTGGAGCTTGGCATGGTCGCCGCGCTCGCGGGCGGGGTGGATCGGCCGCTGTGGTGGGCGCCCACGAGCACCGAGCGCCGCCTCTTCGGCGATCCCACGGCGACCGAGCGCCATCTGTTCGGCGAGCCGGGTTTCTAGGTCGCTGTCGGAGGGGCTTCTAGGTCCTTCGAGTCGCCTCGACCCAGCGCAAGATCACTTGATCTCGCATTATCCGGGATATGGCTGCCTCCAAGCGATTTGAGGCAGCCATATCCCGGATAATGCTGGCTCACAGGGACGGTGTCCTCAGCCGCGGATGGCCCGGATCCAGGTGTAGAGGCCGCTGACCCACACCGCCATCGGCACCAGCGCGAGGATCAGCATCACCTCGAGGATGTCGAGCATCCGGCCCCAGACCGGCGACGGCTTGCGGTCCGAGCCCGCCAGGCCATAGCCGGTGCTGATCGCGGCGACCGTCAGGGTCACGCCCAGGATCACGACCAGGCGCAAGGGGTACTCGATCAGGGAAAAAGTCGCGAAGCCGGCGCTGGCCACCGCGATCGCCCCGCCGCACAGCAGCCAGAGCCGCTGCGCCCGGCTGCCGAAGAACCTGGCCCGGGCGAGCAGGATCAGGCCGAGCGTCACCGAGAACAGCAGGCCGGCCGTCTCCTTGCCGGCCGCCAGCAGCGCCGCCGCCGCACCGATCACGCTCAGCCCGGCCAGCATGGCGGTGAGCAGGCCGTCGGCGCGCACCGTGCGTTGCAGCACCCGCGCCCCGTCGACAGATTCGTTGTCCCGCTTGAGTTCTTCAGCCTCGATCGGCACGGTCGGGATGGGCAGACCGGCCGAGCGGTAGGCGAGCATCGGCAGGGCCGGCATGGTGGCGAAGGCGAGGGTGGCGATGATGGCGGTCGTGGCCGGGATGCCCGCGCCGAAGACGAGGGCGAGGGTCACCGTCAGCCCGAACGCCACCGAGACGATCGCGATGCCCAGGAAAAGCGGTGCGGCGTCGGCGACCCCGAGCGCGCCGATGACCGTGACCAGCAGCACGATAGTCACCATGATGAGCAGGTGCGGCGGGCTGATCGCGCTCAGCGGCCGGTCCCCGAGCATCACCAGCAGGCCCCCCGAGGCGGCGTAAACCGCTGCGGTGGCGGCGAAAGCGACCCCCGCGCGGCTGTCGCCGATCGCGCGCGACAGCACGACGGCCACGCCCAGCAGGGCCAGCGCCATGCCCAGCGCGATGACGGCGGCGACCGATCGGGGCGGCGCGGCGAACGGCAGCGCGATCGCGCCGGCCAGCAGCGTGGCCACGCTCAGGCCGAGCCCGAAAAGCCTTGTGGTGGCCGGTCTCCACCGGCCTGTGCGATCGCCGGTTGCGGTGGCCACCGCGTCGACGACATCGTCGAAGACCAGCATCGGCGCCTCATCGCCGCGCGGCCGCAGGTAAAGCAGCTCGCCGTCGTGCACCTGAAGCTGCGCCGGCGTCCGGCTGCTGTCGAGCGCGGCGCCGCCCAACCGTGACAGCGCCCAAGCAGTACCGGCAGTGCCACCTGCCTCGGCGCCACTGAAGTCGTTGCCTGTCACGTGAAGCAGGGTCGGGAGCAGGTCCGCGAGCGGTACGTCGGTCGGCAGCGCGAGATCGATGCGCGTGCGCGGAGCAACAAGCGTGATCCGGGCGAGCCCGGCATCCCCTACACTGGCCACGGCGATAGATTAGTCACAATGCCATTCGCTTGGGGAGGGCGGAGTGAGCACCGTTTTGTTTCGCCGCCCGCCGCGTGTGCCGGGCCCGCCGATGCCGCGCGGTGAGCTGGTGCTGGAGTCGCCGCCCCCGCTGCCCACCCAGCTGCCCCGGGGCATGGGCCAATTGCTGATGATCCTGCCGATGCTGCTGGGCGCGGGCGCGATGGCGTTCATGTATGCCGGGCGCGGCGGCGGCACCATCACCTATATCGTCGGTGGCCTGTTCGGCCTGTCGATGCTGGGCATGATGGCCGGATCCTTCGCCATGCAAGGCGGGCAGAGCAAGGCCGAGGTCGACGCCGCCCGCCGCGACTACATGCGCTATCTCGCCCAGTCGCGCCGCCGGGTGCGCAAGGCCGTGGCCCAGCAGCGGAATGCGTTGATGTGGCGGCATCCCGCGCCCGAGGACCTGTGGTCGGTGTGCGCGCGTGGCCGGATGTGGGAGCGGCGCGGCACCGACGATGATTTCGGCGAGATCCGCATAGCCATTGGGACCCAACGACTCGCGGTGAGCATCGTGCCGCCGGAGACGAAACCGGTGGAGGATCTCGAACCGCTTTCGGCGGTGGCGCTGCGGCGTTTTGTTCGGACCCATTCTGTGGTACCAAGTCTGCCGCTCGCCGTCCAATTGCGCGCCTTCAGCCGGGTGGTGCTGCGGGGCAAGGCCGCGCCGGTGCTGGACCTGGCCCGCGCGATGATCTGCCAGTTCGCCGCGTTCCACTCCTCCGACGACGCGCGCGTGGCCATAGTCGCCCCGGCCGAACGCGCTCAGGAGTGGGACTGGGTGAAGTGGTTGCCGCACGCGCAGGACGACTCCCAGCTCGACGCGGCCGGGCCCTACCGGCTCTTCTTCGAGACCATGACCCGGCTGGAGGAGCACTTCTCCAGCGACCTTTCCGCCCGGCCCCGCCACGCGCCGGAGTCCAAGCCGCTGACCACCGCGCCGCACCTGCTGGTGATCCTCGACGGGGGTGAGGTGGAGGCGTCGTGCCAGCTGCAGGGCCAGGGTCTGCTGGGCACCACCGTGCTTGACCTGTCGGGCAACGTGCCGCGCGACAGCGGCCAGTGGCTGCTCTGCCTCGACGTGACGGCGGACTCGATCTCGGCCGACCGGGGCGACAAGGCCTCCGACCTCGGCGCCCCGGATCGGCTTTCCGCCATACAGGCCAACGGTTTCGCGCGACAGCTCGCGCGGTACCGGCTGTCGCGGCACACGGTCGACGAGGAGTCGACCGCGCGCGTCATGGAGCTGCCCGACCTGCTGGGCATCGGCGACGCCGCCGCGGTCGACCCGTCGGTCAACTGGCGGCCCCTGCCGCTGCGCGAGCGGCTGCGTATCCCGATCGGCATCGCGCCCGGCGGCAACACCATCGAACTGGACATCAAGGAGGCGGCGCACGAGGGCATGGGCCCGCACGGGCTCATCATCGGCGCGACCGGCTCCGGCAAGAGCGAGCTGCTGCGCACCATCGTGCTGTCGCTGACGATCTCCCACTCGTCCGAGGAGCTGAACCTGGTCCTCGTCGACTTCAAGGGCGGTGCCACCTTCGCCTCGCTCGACCGCCTCCCGCACACCAGCGCGGTCATCACCAACCTGGCCGAGGAACTGTCCATGGTGGACAGGATGCAGGACGCGCTGTCCGGTGAGATGATCCGGCGCCAGGAGCTGCTGCGGGCGGCGGGCAATTACGTCTCGCGGCACGAGTATGAGCTGGCGCGCCAGGCCGGCGAGCCGTTGGCCCCGCTGCCCAGCCTGCTGGTGATCTGCGACGAGTTCAGCGAGATGCTGGCGGTCAAGCCGGACTTCATCGACCTGTTCGTGATGATCGGCCGGCTGGGCCGCTCGCTCGGCGTGCATCTGCTGCTGGCCAGCCAGCGATTGGAGGAGGGGCGGCTGCGCGGCCTCGACACCCATCTGTCGTACCGGATCGGCCTGCGGACCTTCTCAGCGATGGAGAGCCGGATCGTGCTCGGCGTGCCCGACGCCTACGAGCTGCCCAACTCACCCGGGCACGGCTACCTGAAGTCCGACACCCTTACCATGCAACGGTTCCGGGCCGCCTACGTCTCCGGCCCCTACCGCCAGGCGGTGGTGGAGGCGGGCCGGACCCAGGTGCCGCAGGGCCGCCACATCGCGCTGTTCGGCCTGCAGTCCGTGCACGTACCGGTCGCGCCGCCGACCGCCGCACCGGAGGTGGAGGAGCCGGAGTCCCAGGCGGGCAAGCAGACCACGATGCTCGACGTGATCGTGGACCGGCTGCACGGCCACGGCGTCGCCGCGCACCAGGTGTGGCTGCCCCCGCTGGATCTGGCGCCCAACCTCAGCGAGCTGCTGGGTGAGTCCATTGTGGACGGACGCGGCCTGATCGCGGCGTCCTGGCCCGGCAACGGCAAGCTGACCGTACCCGTCGGCATCGTCGACCGCCCGTTCGAGCAACGGCGTGACCCGCTCGTCGTGGAGCTCGACGGCGCGAGCGGCAACCTGGTCATCGTGGGCGGGCCGCGCGCCGGCAAGAGCACCGTCGTGCGCGCCCTGCTGTGCTCGCTGGCGCTGACCCACACCCCGCGCGAGGTCCAGTTCTTCTGCGTGGACCTCGGCGGCGGGACGCTGCGCTCGCTCAGCGGCCTGCCGCACATGTCCGGGGTGGCGCTGCGGCGCGACGCCGAGACCGTGCGGCGCACCGTCGCCGAGGTGAAGGCGTTGCTCGACGACCGGGAGGCGCGCTTCACCAACCTCGGTGTCGACTCGATCGAGAGTTACCGGCGGATGAAGGCGGCCGGCGACATCGAGGACGACCCGTTCGGCGACGTGTTCCTGGTGGTCGACGGCTGGGGATTGCTGACCCAGGAGTACGACGAGCTGGAGCCGATCATCACCAACTTGGCCGCGCAAGGGCTCGGCTTCGGTATCCACGTCGTGCTCACGGGGAATCGATGGTCCGAGATCCGGTACAGCCTAAGGGATCTGTTCGGGTCGAGATTGGAGCTTCGGCTTGGCGACCCGGGCGATTCCGAGATCGATCGCCGGGCCGCGGCCAACGTGCCCGAGCGCGCGCCCGGACGCGGCTTGACCAGGGACAAGCTGCATTTCCTTTCGGCCACACCGCGTTTGGAGGGTGCCGGCGACGACGAGGATCTGGCCACGGGCACGCTAGCGCTCGTGGAGCGGTCGCGTTCGGCCTGGCCCGGCGACCCGGCGCCGCCCGTGCGGCTGCTTCCCCGGATGCTTCCCGTGCAGGAGTTGGCGAAGATCGCCAACGGCGCGGAGCCCGGCGTGGCGATCGGGCTCAACGAGGCTCAGCTCGCCCCGGTCCGCCTTGCCTTCGACGGCGAGCCGCACCTGATGATCCTCGGCGACGGGCAGTGCGGAAAGACCAACCTGCTTCGCGTCATCGCACGCTCCATTGTGGAGAACAACGATCCGGGCAGGGCGCGCTTGATGATCGTCGACTACCGGCGAACCCTGCTCGGTGTCGTCGGCCCGGAGCACCTCCTCGAGTACGCGCCCCAGCAGAAAGTCGTGGAGCAGATGGTGATCGGGGTCATGTCGTCGATGAACAAACGCCTGCCCGGGCCGGACGTCACGCCCGAGCAACTGCGCAACCGGTCGTGGTGGAAGGGGCCGGAGTTGTTCATCCTCGTTGACGACTACGACCTCGTGGCGGTGCCGGGCCGCAGCCCGCTGGAGGGATTGGCCGAGCTGCTGCCGCAGGCGCGCGACATCGGGCTGCACCTGATTGTGGCCAGGCGCTGCGGCGGCGCGAGCCGGGCCATGTACGACCCTGTGCTGCAACGCCTTCGCGAGCTGGAGATGCCGGGCCTGGTGATGTCGGGCAGCCGCGACGAAGGGGTCCTGTTCGGCAACGTGCGGGCGAGCGCGCAGCCTCCCGGGCGCGGTGTCCTCGTGCGCCGCAGCGACGGCACCAACCTTGTCCAGACTGCTTGGCTCGACCCCGATTGACCGCTACCTTTATTTCAAACTCTTCGATAGGGGAGGTGGGATCGTGGGGGACCAGTTCCACAGCGATCACGCATCAATAAACACCGGCGCGGACAAGGTCAAGGGAGTCCGGAGCGAGGTGACGGCCGACCTCGCCCGGTTGCGCACCATCGTGACGGACCTGACTAATGAGGGCTGGAAGGGCGAAGCGGCCGCCGGCTTCACCGTCGTCATGAACTCGTGGGACGGCAGCGTGAACAAACTGCTGGTCGCCATGGACGAGATCGAAAAGCTGATGCGCAAGAGCGGGTCGCGCTTCACCGAGACCGACGCCGGCGCAAAGGCCGGCATCATGCAGGCCGTGCAGGGCTACCCGGCCCTCGACGGGCACTAGCGACGGGAGGCGGCGACAATGCCGGAAGGTCCAATCACTGCCAAGTACGGCATGATCGACACCGCGATCCTCCAGATGAGGACGCTCTCGCACGGGATCGACGACAAGCTGGACGGGCTTCGCAAAGACCTGCAGCAGGTGCAGTGGGTCGGCTTCGCGCAGACCTCCTGGGCGTTCCACCAACAGCAATGGGACGAGGCCGTCACCGAGCTGAACAGCCTGCTTCAGCTGATCGTCCAGAAGGTCGGCCGGGCCAAGGAAAACTACATCACTACGGAGAACGAGGTGTCCCGGGAGTGGCGCAACGCCGAGCTCCCCTGATCCACCTCGCTCCCACCGTCGACTTAGGACAGAACGGCGCCCGGCGCCGCGTCGTCACCGGGATCGAACGGGTCCCGGTCCTCTTGTAGCCAGGTCTCGGACGAGTGCCGGTCTTGGGACGCGGTGCCGGCGGCGCCCATCGGGGTCATGGGCATCATGCCCGCACCCGTTCCGGCCCGTCCCGCCGCTCCTCCCGCGGCCGCTCCTCCCGCGCCGGCCGCGCCCGGTCCCATCATTCCCGCGGCTCCCGCGCCGATGACGCCCGCGCCACCGGCGAGCCGGCCACCGGGCCCGATGCCGCCGGGACCAACGCCTCCAAGGCCTCCCACGCCACCGAGGCCTCCAACGCCTCCAACGCCTCCAAGGCCTCCCAACCCACCCGGGCCGAGCCCGGCGGGCCCCAGGCTCCCGATGCCGCCCGGGCCCAGCGGGCCGAACCCGCCAAGGTCACCCACACCGGCGAGCTGCGTGCCGTCGCCGGGCGGCCGATCCTCAAAGGGCGACGACGGCGGCAGGGTGCTTCCTCCCGGCGTTACCGTGCCGGGCAGACCGGAGTCGCTCAAGCCGGGCGGCAGGGTCACGCCGGCCGAGTTCTTGTCCTTCTTGGAGAGCAGGTCGGAGAAGAACTGCACAGCGATCGCCGCGATGGTCGCGGCCACCCGGGCGTCGGTCATTGTCGTCGCGGCCACGGTGCCGTTGATCTGTCCGGAGTAGAGGTTGGCGATCGACCAGAACAGCTTCATCAGCGCCGGGCCGTGCGGGCCGGTGGCCGCGGCGTAGTGCGGCGGTCCGGGCACGACCTGGCCGGTGGGGAACACGGAGAACTGGCCGGCCATGGCCGAGGCGGTGATCGCGTCGTTCTGCGTCTTGAGCGCGGTCAGCTGCGCCCCGCCGGTGGCCGTGATGGTCCGGGCCGTCGTGATCGCCTGGATGACGCGGGTCGCCGCGTCGACGAGCTTGGTCAGCCGGTCGTTGTGGGCCTGGGACGCCGAACCGGTCCACGTCTGGCTCAGGTCGGCCGTTTTCCGGTACTGCTGCAGGGCCTGCGCGAGAGCCGTCGCCGCGGCGGCGAGCGCGGCGCCCGCCGAGGCGTTGAACTGCGTCGGGCTCGACATCCGCATCGACATGAAGTCAGGCATTGGTGCTCCCGGGCCGCTTGTACGAGAAAGTGGTGTCGACGTTGAAATCCTTGGTGGCGCGCTTGGCATCGTCCATCTTCACCGCCTGCGCCGAGGTCTCAATCAGCTTGGAGTGCTCGTTGGCCTCCTCGGTCAGCGTCTTGATGGCCGAGGCCATCTGCGCGAACGCGGCGACCAGAGCCAGCCCCGTCATGTAGTTCATGTTGGCGCCCGCGGCCGCCTGCGCCGCGGCGGGGGCGGCGGCGAAGCTCTGGGTCACCATGCCGGACACGCGGTTTTTCAGCTCCGCGGCGGCTTCCTCCATCTTCGTGTAATCCATGCTGAAGTTGTCGTTCATGGACGCCCTCCCCCAAAACTCGATGGTTACAAATATAGAGGTTGCTGGACGCTCTATGTAGGGTCTGCTCATGGGGCTCACTCCTGACGCCGCCGGAGCTCTGATCAGCGAGCTGAACCGGCGGATCGACGCGCTGAGAGCGGGCCGCTACGAGGGGCGCGACAAGGCGGGTCTAGCGGCGGTCAAGGTGGACGGCGACGGCATCGTCTGCGACGTGACCCTTTCAAAAACCATTTCGAGGTACCGCTCGGATGCCGTGGCCGAGGCGGTTCGCGAGGCGGTGCAGGCCGCCCAGCTGTCCCTGGCGCAGGCCTACGGAACGCTTGCGGCAGAAGCGGAGAAGCTCGCGGCGGAGGACAGCGATGGATAACGACTGGGAGCGGATCGCCCGCGAGACGGCGCAGGCCATGGAGCAGGTGGCGCAGGCCGCGATGCACCTTGCCCAGCAGGAGGTGACCTGGAGGTCCGAGGACCGCCGGATCACGGTGCACGCCACCGCCGGCGGCACGATAACGGGCCTTGACCTGGCGCCGGCGATGCCGCAGCGCTACGACAGCGCCGGCCTGGCCAAGCGGCTGGCCGAGGCGCTTCGGGCCGCTCAGCTCAAGGCGCGCAGGGAGTTCGACGAGGCGTTCGAGCAGAGCATCCCGGAGCAGGTGGCGGAGACGAACCGGCTCATTCGGGAGTCGGTGCGGGAGTAACCGGGTCCACGCGGCGGCGCGAGGGACGCCAGCCCCGCCTGCGGCCACGCCGCCAAGCGGCCGCGCCGAACAGGATGACCAGGACCGTGGCCGTGCCCGAGATCGCCACGATGGTGGCGACCGAGGTCACCTCGGCCAGCGGATCGCCGGGCGGCGCGACGGGCCGCACCCGCGCCAGCGCCGTCGTCCCGGCCTGGTTCAACTGCAGGGCACCGACGGCACGCTGAGGATTCACCACGCCGTAACCCACCGCCGGATTCCAGATCCCCGCCGGGTGGTCGGCGGTGTCCATCAAGCGCCGGCCCACCTCCTTGGGCGTCAGCGACGGCTCGTAGGCGCGCAGCAGCGCGGCCACACCCGAGACGTAGGCGGAGGCGAAGCTGGTCCCGCCCGGCTCGCTGTAAAGGTAGCCGCCGCCCGCGGGTGACGGACCGGCGATCTGCTTGCCCGGCGCGGCGAGGTCGACATACGGCCCGGTGGTCGAGGTGTCGGAGTGCTTGTCCTGCCGGTCGACGGCCGCGACCCCGAGCACACCGTCGTAGGCGGCCGGGTAGGCCGGGCCCTGGGTCGCGCTTTCGTTGCCCGCCGCGGCGACCAGCACCACCCCTTTGTCGAGGGCGTACTTCACGGTGGAGGCCAGCTGCGGATCGTCGGTTGTGGACAGTGACAGGTTGACCACCTGGGCGCCGCCCTGATCCACCGCCCAGCGCAGCGCCGCCGCGATGCGCGCCGGCATGTCCCGGTCGAACGAGCGACTCTGATCCCGCAGGACCCTAACCGGTACCACGGAAGCATTGGGAGCGATGCCGTGGAAGACAAACCCATTGCTGGAGTGCTCCCGGCCCGCGATGATCCCCGCGATCAGTGTGCCGTGGCCGTTCTCGTCGCAGCCTCCCGGCCCGGGCGTGACGAAATCGTTGCCTGGCAACACCTTTCCGCTCAACGTAGGATGATCGCTGGAGACGCCGGAGTCGATGACGGCGACCGTCACCCCGGCGCCGGTGCTCAGCGGCCAGGCCAGATCGGGGCGCAGGCGCGCCAGCGGCCAGGGCGCCTCGGCCAGCCCTTGAGTGACCACCGGACCGCACGCCGCCATCCTGGTGGCCGGGGCGAGGGCGGCCGGCGGCGCCGCCAGCAGCAGGACCGCCAACGCATTCACCCACATGACAGCGAGCCTAACGCGTCGGTGCGGCTTTCGAGCTTGATCTCCCCGCGCCGCCGCATTCGCATTTTGTGGGAAAGTGCTGTCTCCGCCCGCGTTGAGGCCGCATTTTCCCGGAAAATGCTCTTCCCCGAAAATGCAAGGGATCTACTGGAGGGCGTCAAGGATGCGTTGGGCCTCGGCCCGGTGGCGCGCGGCCGCCGCGTCGTCGTGGTCGAGGGACGCCGCGTCGCCAAGTCGTTGATGTACAAGGGCTGTGTAGATTGTCTCCGGCTGGCCCTTGCGGAGCTGGATGCTCTCGTTGAGGATGCGCCGGCCCGCCGCCGCCTGATCGGGGCGGTCGCGCAGCAGGTCGGCGCCAATGTTGAGCAGCACGCTCGCCTCGCCGACCTCGTCACCGGCGTCGGCGTAGTGCCGCCGGGCGAGGTCCCAGTGTTCCCGGATGCCCGTCCGGTCCCCTTGCCCCGCAAGGACAAGCCCGAGCGCGTTGAGCGCCGCCGCCTGGCCGGCGCGGTCGCCGAGGCGCTCGAACTCGTTGGCGGCGTGGCTCAGATGCCGGCGCGCCGTGTCGTGCATCTCGGCGTGCAGGCAGGCGATGCCCAGACCCAGCCCACTAATCGCCCGGCCGCGCACGTCGGACCGGCCGCGCAACTTCAGCCCCTGCTCGAGGTGGCGGATCGCCTGGTCGAGCTGTCCTTTGTCGACAAGCACCAGTCCGAGGTTGGTCTCGACCTGGGCGCGACTTCGCAACCGCCACTGCGAGGCGATCCCGAGCGCGATCTCCAGCTCCTGGAAGGCGTTGTCGGTCCGGCCACGCCGCCGGTAGACCACGCCAAGCTCGTTGTGCGCCCAGTAGGCCACCTCCGTGGCCCACATGCGCGTGGTCCCGCCCAGCCGCGTCCGCCAGCCCATCGGCGCGGGCATCGCCAGGATCGCGTGGCACACCGTCTGCCACGCGTCAAGCCGCTCCTCCACGGCATACCAGGTGCACAGCCCCATCGCGAGCCGCCAGAGCCAGGGTTTCACGCGGGTCAGCTCGTCGTCCGGCGCCGGGCTGGTGATCAGCCTCATCAGCGTGGCATGTTCGCGCCGGAACCACCTGTACCCCTCGGTCTCGAGCAGCGACACCGACGGCGGGTCGTCGCTCTTCTTGTGGGCGAACAACAACGGCTCGGCATACCGCTCGGCCAGCAGGGCGTAGTAGCGGGCCAGCCGGTGCCGGGCCCTCTGCCGCTGCCGCTGCGAGTCCTCGTTTATCAAGTGGTACCCCGCGGAGCCGGCCAGCAGCTGGCGAACCCGGTAGTACCCGGGCCGGGCCGACTCGATGAGACCCCGCCGCGCCAGCTCGTCAAGCGCCCGCGTAGTCCGCTCCGGCGGCAGGCCCGCCACGGCGCTCGCCGCGTTGCGTCCAATCTCGATGGTGGGCATCAGCGCCAGCAGCCGGAAGACGCGCCGCTGCTCGAACGTCAGGTCCCGATAGGTCACGTCGGCGGCGTCCCAGACCCGGCCCAGCGAGTCGGGCTGCTCGCCCGGCGGGAAATGCCTTGAGGCCCTCGCGGAGCGGCGCATCTCGTCGACGAACTGGCGCAGCGGCCAGTGCCGGTCGCGCAGCAGCTGCCCCAGCAGCCGCACGGCCAGCGGCTGGCGCCCGCACTCGGTCACCAGATCCCTTGCCGCACCGGGATCCTGCGCCACCCGCGCGGCGCCACCGACCGCCGACAGCAGCTCGATGGCGGCGCTCTCGGAAAGCTCGTCCAGCTTGTGGGTCCGCACCCGCGGCAACGCCTCCAGGTCGAGCGATCCCGCCAGTACCACCACGCAACCGCCGGTCATCGGCAGCAGCCGGGCCACCTGCCGGGGATCGTCCACATTGTTCAGCATCAGCACGGTCCTGTGCTCGGCATACCAGGCCTGCAGCCGCCGGGCGGCGTCGTCGAGGTCGCGCTTGGCCAGGGATCGGGGCTCGGCCAGCCCGATGCGGCTCATCAAGTGGTGCAGCGCCGATTCGGGCGTGTGCGGCGGGCGGTTGACCAGCCCCCGGAGGTCCATGTAGACCGGCGTCTCGGCGAACCCTTCGGCCACCCGGGCCGCCGCGTGCACCGCCACCGCCGACGTGCCCACGCCGCGCCGCCCCACCACCGCGACCTTGCCGGTCTTCTTCAACGCGTCCACCACGGCGGCGAGATCCCCGTCGCGACCCACCAAAGGGGACGGTGGAGGGGGCAGGCCGCCCAGAAAGGTTTGCACCGCATCGGGTTTGGGCCGCTGCCGGCTCAGCCGCAGGGCCGCGACGCCGGACACGGCCAGCACCAGCACGATGAGGATCTGCGCCCACAGCGGCAGCGCGCGGATCCAGTCCGCCACCGCGCCCACCGCCGTGTCCAGCAACAGCTCCCGTGCCAGCAGCGAAAGCGCCACCGTCGCGACGATCACCAGCGTGCGGCGAAGGTAGGCGCGGTTGAGGAAGACCGTCACCACGGCCTGTTTCAGGCTTGCCCACCAAGCCTTCAACGTTTCACCACCCCGGAGATGAGCCCGGCGACGATCGCCTTGCGCGCCAGGATCGCCACGGCGACCGGCACGATCGACGCCACCACGCTGCCCGCCGTGAGAACGCCTACGCTGGTGGTGAATTGGCGGCTCTGGCCGAAAAGCGCCACCGCGATCGGGGTGAAATCCGAGCCGCCGAACAGGAATCCCACCACCAGGTCGTTCCAGACGAGGATGAACTCCAGCGCCGCCACGGCGATCAGCGCGGGCCGGGCGGCGGGGACCACCCGCCGCAGCATCACCACGAACTCGCTGCGGCTGTTGAGTCGCTCGAACGCCATCTGGTCCGGCGGTACCGCGCCGAAAGCGTTGCGCAGCACCAGAATGGCCAGGGGCAGGCCGCGTCCGATGTGGACGATCGCGGCGGTCAGCATGGTGCCTTGCTGCTCGAGCGGCACCAGCGCGTCGTGCAGCGTGCCCGCCGTGACCTGGATCGGGACCACCGCGGTCACCAGCAGCACGCCGGTCGCCAGGGCCGAACCGTAGGGCTGCAACCACGCCAGCGAGTACGCGGCCACCGAGGCCATCACCACCACGCACAGCGCGACGAGAATCGCCAGAAGCAGCGTCGGCACAAGGGTTTCCAGCACGCCCGACTTGACGAGGGAATCATAGGCGGCCCGCGACCATTGGCCCAGCCAGCCTCCCGTGGCGACCGAGATCGGGTCCGAAAAGGACACGAGGACCAGCAGAACCGCCGGGAACGCCCAGACAGCGATCACGGCGAAAAGCGCCACACGCCTGGCCAATCGCCCGGGAGTGTTCCTTGTTTTTCCCGGTTTTTCCTTTGGTACCGCCGGAGCCGGCCAGTCATAGCGAACCCCCCGAGCCCCGAGCAGGACGCCCACCCCCACCACCGCGAACCACACCACACCGACCACGTTCGCCTCGCCCGGCGCTGCCACGTTGGGCTGGCGCAACACATACAGCCCAAGGACTTCCGCCACGTGTTGCACCGAGCCGGGCGCCATGATGAGCACCAGATCGAAGGTCCGGCTGGCCATCACCGCCAGCAGGATCACCAGGATGGCGAAGGTGCGCCGCAGGAACGGCAGCTGCACGTCGCGCAGCACATGCCAGTAGCCGCCGCCCTCGCTGCGCACCACGCCTTCGAGGTCCGGCGGGATCTGGTCAAGCGCGGCCCGGAACATCACGGCCGCCAGCCACATCCACGCCCAGAAGAACGCGGAGATGAGCGCGGGTGTCACCAGCCGCTCGCCCAGCAGCGGCGTGACCCGCTCCGGCGGCACCCCGAACAAGCCCGCCACCGCCTGCTCGATCGCGGTCGCCGGGCCGAGGGAGGGCGAAGGCGCGTAGAGGGTGCGGAAGGCGACGCCGATGACGACCATCGGCAGGGCCATCGGCGCGAACGCCATCGGCAGCAGGAATCGCAGGTGGATGTCGCGGGTCAGCAGCGCGAACCCATAGCCCGCAACGGTTACCAGCAGCGGCACGGCCATCGCCCAGATAGCGGTGGTGCGCACGTCCCGCAGCAGTTGGGCGTCGGTGAAGGCGGTGGCGTACTGCCGCCAGTAGTCGCCCGTCGAGGCGCTATCCCAGATGAGCGTCGCGGTGGGCAGCACGACGACGATGCCCACAATGACGGCCGCGGGCACCAGCCACAGCGTGCCCGCGCCCGCACCGGGCCGCAGCCGGTTGCGCCGCGGCTGGCCGTGGTCGTCGAGCGGGCGCACCTCTCCGTTGAGCCGGTCCAGCGCCTGCCGGATCGTGGACAACCGCGGGTCCCGCACATCGGTCATGCCCGACCCTCCCACCAAAGATCCCGCAATTTGCCAAGCAAAAGCCCCGTTCGACAGAAGTCGAACGGCGTATTGCCTGGCAAATTGCGGGATCTTGGACGTGCGGTCATTCAGCCACCCCGCGAGCGGCGTCAAGCATTCTCGACTGCGCGGTGCCGATGGCGGTGGCCGGATGCGCCCCCGGCTCGGTGACGTCCCGGAAGAACTCGGTGAGGATGCGCGGCAGCCCGCGCCCCTGCCCCGCGCTCAACCTCCCGCCCAGCTGGTCGGACAGGTCGAACAGCGGCGTCGTGGCCTCGTAGAACTGTTGCGCCAGAATCCGATCGCGGCCCAGATAGGTGCTGATCGGCACGTTGCGGTTGGGGGACAGGAAGCCCGCCTGCGCCGCCCAGCCCGACATGGACTCCGGTCTGGACAGCCACTCCATCAGCTCGTCGCTCCCGGCCGAGTCGCTCAGCCGCGCCGCCACGTCGCCGCCCACCACCAGCGGCGGCTCCCCGGTGATCGCCGGGAAGGGGAACAGGTCCGCGTTCTCGCACAGGCGCCCGACGCTGTCGAGCCGGGTGAGGATCGCGCCCACGAAATCGCCCTCGAACACCATGGCGGACCGGCACTCCGCGAACACCTCGAAGACCGACTCCTCGTATTGGGTCAGCAATGCCCGTTGCGGCCCATAGGGAAACACGCCCGGGATCGCCCAAACCTCGGCCAGCCGCTCGAGCGCACCGGACACCACATCGGAGCCCCACGCTTCGGGCTCATCCCGGGCCAGCCGGCGGTAAGTGGCGCCACCGTCCATGCCCGCCAGAACATTTTCGAACCAATCCGTCAGCACCCATCCGTCCGCGGCACCGATGGAAAGCATCGGGCGGCCCACCTTCGCTTGCGCCGCAAGCATTTCCACCAGGTGCGGCCAGGTCCGCGGCGGAGCGTTCTCACCGGCGGCGCGCAGCGCCTTGTACCGGTACCAGAAAAGGGATTTATGCGCGGCCTTCACCCACAGCCCGTACTGGCGCCCCTCGACCGTGACCGTCTCATTGAGACTGTCGTGCATCGCGGTGGTCAGGGATCGGTCCAGCCACCTCACCTTGCCGTCGCGGGCGTACTCGCGGACCAGGCCGGGCATGGGCACGATCGCGATGTCGGGCGGATTGTTGGCGTTGAACCTGGCCCGCAGCAACTCGCGCACCTGCTCCCCGACGGTGACGATGCGAACCCGCCGCCCCGACTCCCGGGTGAAGTCATCGACGGTATGGCGGAACGCGTCCAGTTCGCCGCCGCTCCACAGCACGAACACCTCGATGGTGTCGTCATTGGACGCGCAGGCCGCCGCGGGAGCCGCCATCACGGCCACCGCCGCCTTGAGCAGGTGGCGCCGCCTCACCCCGGAAGCCCTAACGGGGTCAGTGTTTCCGCGTCGAAGGCGAAGACCCGGTCGCGGTGCAGCCGCAGCGCCACCCGATCGTTGGGGCGGGCGTGCCGGGCCAGCAACGAGAAGGCCGGCCACCGGTTTCCGGGCGAGGCCAGCGGCTCGACCAGCATCTGCACCGTCCCCTCGCGCCAGCTGGCCGTGAGCACGCGCGCGATCGGCTGCTCGTCCGGGTGCGGTACCGCCTGGAGGCTCCCGGTCCGCAGCAACACCTTGACCTTCCGACCGTCCGGACCGGACAGTGGCAGGCTCAGCCCACCCAGATCCGCCCGCCCGTCACGGATCTCGGTGTCCACCACGGCCACCGGGCCGGCGACCGCCAGCTCCGCCAGGGCCAGGTTCGGTGGCGCCAGGCGAAGGTCGGCGAGCGGAGCATCGACGGCACACCGGCCGTCCTCGAGCCATACGATCCGGTCGGCCTGGTCGGCCACCTCGCCGTCACGGGTCATCAGCAGCACGGCCAGGCAAGCGGGTTCGCCCCACACGCGGCCGATCAGGCGCCGCACGCCCGTCAGTCCGCGCGAGCCCGCGGTCGCGTCGATGACGAGCACCCTTGGCGGGACGCGGCGCAGAGCCACCCGGCCGAGCGCCGCCCGGATCCGCTGCCCGGCCGACACCTCGTGCGGCCGCAAAGCCAACGACGGCAACAACTCCAGCCGCTTTACCAGGCGCTCCAGGCGGTTGCGCAGGATCTCGTGGGGGTCGTTGGCCAGCCGCGCCCCATAGGTGATGTTGTCGGCGAGCGTCATCTGGGGCAGCAGGCCGCCCTCGATCGGCACGAAACCGACCGGGCGGGCCGCGGGCGTCGTGGCGGTGATGTCCCGGCCGTCCACCTTTACCTGGCCCGACTCGGGCGCGAGGTGTCCCGCGATCACCCTGGCCAAGGTTGTCCCGCCGAAGCCCGCCGGACCCGACAGCGCCACGATCTCACCGGCCTCGATGCTGACTGTCAGCCCGCCGACCAGCCCGCCACGTCCGGGTTGAACGATGACATCGAAAAGCTCGAGCGTCGTGAACACCTCCTTGGGGGGCCGATAGGATCGTAACGTGTCTATCATCTATGTTCCGTACCATCTCGAGGAACGCCTGCCCGACCCGTTTGCCCCGCTGCCCAAGGGATTCGACGTGGCCAAGGTGGAGGTGGAGCTGCCCGAGCAGGATGTCTGGGCACGTCTGTGCGGCCTCTACGAGGCCGTCGCCCAAGCCGTCGAGCCGCGGGCGCGGACGGGATCGATGATCCCGATCGTCTCCGGAGACTGCACGGTGACTATTGGCATCGCCGCCGGCCTGCAGCGGGCCGGTGTCGATCCGGCGATCGTCTGGTTCGACGCCCACGGCGACCTGCAGACCATGGAGACCACCAGCTCCGGATACCTGGGTGGCATGGCGCTTCGGTTCCTGCTCGGCTACCGCGCCGACCTGATCGCCGATCCCTTGGGACTGCGCCCGCCGGCCGAGGAGCGGGTGGTGCTCGTCGACGCCCGCGACCTAGATCCGCCCGAGGTCGACTACCTCGCCTCGGCCCAGGTCAAACGCCTGCCGGTCGCCGAGTTGACGGCCGAGGATCTGCCCGAGGGGCCGCTGCTGGTCAACCTCGACCTCGACGTCATCGACCCTGATGAGCTGCCCGGACTGCGATACCCCGCGCCCGCCGGCCCCGGCCTCGAATCCGTGGTGCGCGCCACGCGGATGGTCGTGGACACCGGCCGGGTCGCCGCCCTCAACATCGCCTGCACTTGGCATTTCGGCCATCCGGACAGCGATGGAGTGCGCGAGCGGCTGCTTTCGACGCTCCTGCACCGCTAGTATCATTCAAGTTCATGATTCTATCGCAGGGGTGAGCACGGGCATGAGCCACGAGGGGTTCGCGGATCTGGAGTTCACCGGGTGGCCCGATGTCGCCTCCGCCCGCCTCTCGAAGCTGCTGGCCGAGGATCCCACCCTGGACAAGGCGGTCCAAGACCTCGTCGCGCAGCTGTTGGAGCCGCCGGAGGTGACGTCGAGATGGAAGGAACTCACCACCGGCTCCTGCGATCCGAATTCGACCTGCTAGCCAGCGCCCGTGCCGCGCCCGGCCCGGTCCGGGCGCTCAAACGATCCCGCGTCAGCCGCACATTGTTGCTGTTGAGATACATTCTCGACGGTTCGCCCGAGCTGCGGCCGGCGGCGCGGCTGCTGGCCGAGGCGCATGACACCAACCCGACCGCCGTCAACGAATTGCTGATCAGCCCCTGGGTCTCATTGTGGGCGGCGGTGTGCGCGCGTGACCTGACGCAGCGGCGGCACCTCTTGACGGCCAACGCCGTCGCGCTCGCGGCGGCGGCCCGATGCGGGTTGCGCGGGCGGGCGATGGTGCTGGAGCCGTACGACGGCCGCGTCATGATCCCGACGGTGGGCATGCTCGCCCGCGGTGGCCCCGGCCGCGTGACCGCCGAGGACCTCGATGGACCCTGGTGGTGGCCGGTACGCTCGCTCACCTCCGTGCACTCGGGACGGCGTATCTCGGTACCCCTTGATGACGTTGATCCTTATCGGGGGTTTCACGGCGCCCCTGTCCAATCACGACTCACCCCGGCCCAGTTCGACACCGTCGCCGCGAATTTCCGTGACGCGTGGCGGCTTCTGGTCGAGCGGTGCCCGCGGCGCGCCGCCGAGCTGGCCGGTGGCCTGATGTCGATCACGCCGCTGATGGCCGGCGACGCCGGTGAGGTCCGCAGCGCCACGTCACCGGAGGCGTTCGGCGGGCTGGCCACGACGATGCCGCGCGACGGTGTGGACTTCGCGATCGTGATGGTGCGGGAATTCCAGCACAGCAAGCTTTCCGCGCTTTCCGCGCTGGCGCCGCTGTGGCGCAGCCGGCCGGTCTGCGCGCTCGTGCACGGGATCTACGCATTGACCGCCGTCGCCGCCTTGTGGCGCGACCTCAAAGCGCCCGGCCCGCCCGGGGCCTTCCAGCCGCTCGGGGGAAAACAACCCCCCGAAGGCGCCGAAGCGGGCCTGCGCGAGCGGGCGACGCGCGAGTTCGCTTTCGTACGCGTGCAGCTGTGCCGCGCGTTGGAAGGGCTGGCACCGGGCGATCCCGCGCTGACGGCGGCGGGGCGGCGCCTGCTGGCCCGGATCGACCAGACGGTGAAAAGCCTTGCGCGCGTGAGTGTCCCGGCGTCGGCCGAGGCCCAGGCCCGGGAACGGCTGGCCACCGCGAGCTGAGGTTCGTCCGCCGCGACTGTGGGTAAGTCTGCGGGGTGGAACTCAACAAAGACGCTGACATCGATACCAGTCAGGTGACGGATGCCCGCGGGTCCGGCCGCTTCGGCGGCGGTGGCCTGGGCGGGATTCCGATCCCGGTCGGCGGCGGCATCGTCGGGACGCTGATCGTGATAGGCCTGGTGATCCTTGGCTCAGTGCTGGGACCGAAGCTGTATGGCGACAATGACCAGGGCAACCTGGCCGAGCAGTGTTCAAGCGCCAACCCCGACCGGTTCGAAGTGACCGAGTGCCGCAACACCCTCTATGTGAATTCGATCCAGGTCTACTGGCAGCAGGCCATGCCGCAGACTTTCGGCCGCCAGTACGAGATGACCGACACCGTCTTCTTCTCGCAGGCGGTGTCGACGGGCTGCGGCACGGCCGACAGCGGCGTGGGGCCGTTCTACTGCCCCAACGACAAGCACGTTTACATCGATCTGAGCTTCTACGACGAGCTGGCCGCCCGCTTCGGTGCCAAGGGCGAGTTCGCCCAGCCTTACGTGCTGGCCCACGAGTACGGCCACCACCTGCAGAACCTGCTGGGTACCTCCTCCGACGTGGCCCGGCGGCAGCAGCGCGACCCGGACGCGGCCAATGACCTGTCGGTCCGGCTCGAACTGCAGGCCGACTGCTTGGCCGGGGTGTGGGCCAACCACGCCTCGAGCACCACCGACGCCCAGGGCGACCCCATCTTTACCAAGCTCACCCAGGCCGACATCGACGAGGCGCTCAACGCGGCGGCCGCCATCGGTGACGACCGGATTCAGGAGAAGTCGGGCATGGAGGTGGACGAGTCCAAGTTCACTCACGGCACCGCCGAGCAGCGGCAACGCTGGTTCTCCAACGGCTACGGTTCAGGCGACGGGAGGCAGTGCAACACCTTCAGCGGCGCGGTCTAGTTGTTCGATGAACCGGACCTGAGCCGTAATGAGCCTGCGGATCTCGTCCGGGTCGACGCTCTCCTGGGGCGCGTGGATGCGCGCTTTCGCGGTGTCCTCGGCGCCCCACATGATCAGTGAGGCGTGGGGGGCGACCGACTGCAGCGCGTCGCACAGCGGAATGCTTCCACCGCAACCGATCTCGGCGGCCGGTTGGCCGAACGCCTCGCTCATCGCGGCCCGCGCCGCCGCGATGGTGGCGTCGCTCGGGTCGACGCTGAACGGCGGGCTTGTCGCGGTGCGGATGATCTCGAGCTGGGCGTTGCCCGGCGTGTGCTTGCGAAGGTGCGCCAGCAGCAGGTCGAGGTGGTGTTGCGGGTCGCCGCCGGGCGGCACGCGCATCGAAATCTTCGCGGTGGCCTTGGGGACCAGGGCGGCGACCGAGGCGGCGGTGGCGGGCGCGTCGAGACCGAGCACGGTCAGCGAGGGCCGCGACCACAGCCGGCTGGCGATGCTGCCGGTGCCGGTGAGGTCGACGCCGTCGAGCACGCCGGCGGCGGCGCGGAAGTCGTCCTCGGGGAAGCCGGCGCCGGGCCAGTCGAAGCCGTGCAGGCCCTCGATCGCGACATCGCCGTCGGGAGTGTGCAATGTGGACAGAAGGCGGATCATCGCCAGCAGGGCGTCGGGCGCGGCGCCGCCGAAGAGCCCGGAGTGCACCGGTGAGGTCAGCGTGCTCAAGCTGAACTGGCAGATACAACCACCGCGCAGCGTGGTGGTGATGACCGGCTCCCCGCACCGCACATTGCCGCCGTCGCAGATCAGGTAGGCGTCGGCCACGAACAACTCCGGATGCGCCTGGATGAAGGAGTTCAGCGGGCTGGCCGTCTCCTCCTCGCCCTCGATGAGAATCCTCACCCCCACCGGTGGCCGGCCTTCGAAGGCCCGCAGCGTGCCAAGATGCGTCACCACACCGCTCTTGTCGTCGGCCGCGCCGCGACCGTAGATCCGCCCGTCCTCGCCGACGGTCGCCGTCCACGGGTCGGTGGTCCAGCCCTGCTCCGGCGGGGCGGGCTGGACATCGTAGTGCGCGTAGAGCATGATGGTCGGCTTGCCCGGCGGTGCCGGGATCTCACCGTAGACGGCCGGATAGGTGCCGCCGATGTCGAGGGCCCGGGCGTCGGCCACCCCGGCGGCCCGGAACAGTTGCAGCACATCATCTTTCATCGCATGCACCGGCTCGGGTGGGAAACCGGGGAACGCCACCGAGGCGTGGCCGACGAGGCGCTTGAGGTCTTCGAGCACCCCGGGCATCAAGGAGGGGATATCCATGAGAGCAGACTAACCTTAGGTCGTGCCGGTGACTTTTCGCGTGCTTGGGCCGGTGGAGGTGGTGGGGCCCAAGGGGTGCGTGCTGGGCATCGGCGGCCGCGGGCGGGCCCTGGTCGGCCTGCTGGCGCTCAACCCGGGCCGGCTGGTGGCGGTCAACCGTCTGGTCGCCGCGCTGTGGGGCGACGACCCGCCGCGCACCGCCGAGCGCTCGATCCAGAGCCATATCGCCCGGGTGCGCCGGGCGCTGGAGGCGTGCGGCCTGCCCGGTGTCCTGCAGACCCAGCCACCCGGATACCGGCTGAGCGTCGATCCGTCCGAAGTGGACGCCGCCGCGTTCGAGCAGCGCGTCGCCGAGGCGGCGCGGCTGGCCGCCGCCGGTGACCTGCCGGCCGCGGTGGCGCGGTTGCGCGCCGGGCTCGAACTGTTCCAGGGCGAGCCTTTCGCCGATGCGCCCGTGCTGAGCTGGGGCGCGGCCGAGGTGGCCCGGCTGGCCGAGGCGCGCCTGACCGCGGTGGAGGACCTGTGGGAGGCGGAGCTGCGCCTGGGTGGGCACACGCGCGCCGTGGACGAGCTTGAGCGTTACGCGGCTTCGCATCCGGCGCGGGAGCGTCTGGCCGGGCTGCTGATGCTGGCGCTGTACCGCTGTGGCCGCGCCCAGCACGCCCTCGACGTCTATCGGGCGTTGCGCGAGCGCATGGCCGACGAGCTTGGCGTGGATCCCGGGCCGCAACTTCAGGAGACTTACGTCGCCATCCTGCGCCACGACGCCTCACTTCAGGTCGGCGAGACCGGTGTCCAAACCGGACGGCTGGCCCAGGTGCCGCCCGGCGTGGGCCACTTCACCGGGCGGGCGACCCAGCTCGCGGCGCTGGATTCCCTGATGGAGACGGCCGGCGAGCCGGTGGCCGCGTTGGTGTGCGGCCCGGCCGGGGTGGGCAAGACCGCATTGGTGTCGCAGTGGGCATTGGGCGCCGCCAAGCATTTCCCGGCCGGTCAGCTCTTCGTCGACCTGCGCGGCGACGACCCGCACGCCGCCGTGGCGGCCGCCGACGCGCTCGGCCAGCTGCTACGCGGCCTCGGCGTGCCCAGCGACCGCATGCCCACGGGCGAGGCAGAGCGCAGTGCCCTGTTCCGCTCGCTGATGCACGACCGGCGGGCGCTGCTGGTGCTCGACAACGCCGCCCACACCGAGCAGGTGCTCCCGCTGATGCCCAGCTCGCCGTCGAACGTGGTCGTAGTGACCAGCCGGCATCGCTTGCCCGCCTTGGCAACCCATCATCATCTCGAGCCGGTGCTGCTCGACCACCTCGAGCCCGGCGAGTCGATGACGTTGCTGGCCAAGGTGCTCGGGCCCGACCGCGTGGCGGCCGAGCCGGACGCCGCCAACGGGCTGGCCGAGCAGTGCGGCGGCATGCCGCTCGCGCTGCGTATCGTCGCCGCCAAACTCGCCACCCGCCCGCCGGCGCGGGGGGCGATCGCCGACCTGGTGGCGGAGCTGGCGAAGGCGGGCGCCGGCCGCCTCGACGCGCTCTCGCTGGAGGGCGAGTCGCGTAGCGTGCGCCGGGTCCTGGCGGGCGCCTACCGGTGGCTGCCGCCGGAGACGGCCCGGCTGTTTCGCTTGCTGGGGCTGCATCCCGGGCTGTCGTTCGGCGTCCACCAGGCGGCGGCGCTGGGCAGGGTCAGCACGGCCGCGGCCCGGGTGGCGGTGGACAGCATGGTGGAAGCCCATCTGCTGCAGGAGATCCGGGCCGGCCGGTTCCGGTTCCACGATCTGATCCGGTTTTACGCCGCCGAACGGGCGGTGTCCGATGAGGACGATGATTCGCGTTTTCAAGCGCTTCAAAGACTTTTCACTTGGTACCTCGTACTCGCGCACCAAGCCAACAAGCTCATCGATCCCGGCCGCGACCGGGTCGTTGTGAAGGCCGCCACTGTTGGGGCCGTGCGCATCCCGACCCTGTCCGACCAGGCCGAGGCGCTGTCCGTCCTCGACGACGAGCACGACAGCCTCGTGGCGATCGTGGCCCACGCCGCCCGGCACGGCGCCCCGCTGCTCGCCTTCCAGCTGTCCTACCTGCTCGCCGGGTTCTTCGAGTCGCGCGGGCACGGCAGCGATCGCGAGGAGGCGTGCCGCTGGGGCCTGAGCGCCGCGCGTAGCCTGGGCGACCCGGTGAGCGAGGGTGTGGCGCACAGCGGGCTGGGCCTGGCCTACATCATGACCCGCCGCTTCGACGAGGCCCTGGTCCACCTCGACGCCTCGCTGGAGCGGATGCGAGTCGCGGGCGACCGGCGCGGCCAGGGCCACGCCTACAACAACATCGCCATCGTGCACACGAAGCTTCGCCGCTTCCCCGACGCCGCCGACGCCTTCGAGCACGCGCTGCGGCTGCAGCTCGAGGACGGTCACCGGTACGGGATCGGCTTGGCGCTCAACAACCTTGGCTACGTCCGGTCGGTGCTGGGGGAGCATGACCGCGCCCTGGAGCACCTGACCGGCGCGCTGGCCATCTTCCGCGAGTTGGGCAACGGGCGGCTCGAGTCGGCGGTGCTGCGCAGCATGGGCGAGGCCCTCCATGTCAAGGGCGAGCACGAGGAGGCGTTGCGGCACCTGTCCCGGGCGGTGGAGATCAAGCGGCGGCTGGGCGACGACATTTTCCTGGCCGAGACCCTCAACGAGATAGCCGTCGTGCGCCTGGCGATCGCCGACCATCGGGGCGCGCTGGCCGCCACCGACCAGGCGCTGGAGCTGTCGCGGGCGCTGGCCGACCGGCACCTCGAGGCGGTCACCGAAGTGCTTGCGGCGCGGGCACTTTCCGGCTGCGGCGACCTCGACGCGGCCGAGGCCCGGCTGCGGCACGCGCTCGCCTTGCGGCGGCACGTGCCCGACGCGCACGAGGAGGAGGCGGCGCACCGCGAGCTGACCGCGATCAAGCAGGCCCGCCGCGCTATGTCTCGTTCCCCTCGATCGTGATCACGGCGGTCTCGTCGCTCACGCCGGCGCCCGAGACGGTCCGCAGCCGCAGCGTGAAGTGCTCCTCGGGCTCGGCGAGCCCGTCGGTTTGCATCCGGACCTCGATGGTCCCCTCCGTCTGGCCGGGGCGGATCACCCCCCGCCCACCGGTGATCGGTGCGAAGTCGCCGGGGCTGGTCGCGGTACCGTCGAAAAGATCATAAACGAAATTGACGTCCGCGGCGGGCGGGATGCTGAGATTGACCCGCACCTGGGCGATGGTCTCGCCGCCGCGCACGTTGCTCAGGCTCAGGATGGGACCGAGGAATGACTCGCCGGCGATGGTCACCTTCGCCGAGTCGTCCGGCTGGGCCTGGCCGAGTCGCCAGACCGCGACCTCCAGCTCGTCCTCGGTCTCGGGCAGCAGATCCATCACCGCGTAGACGTTTACCTCCTTCTTACTCGGGGAAACCGTGACGTCGAAGTCGGGCGGTGAGACGGTGTCGGTCAGGATTTCGTACTGCCCGGGGGCGCAGTCGCCGCTGTCGATGTGAAGCAAGCCGCTCGTGCCTTCGCTGAGGGTGAGACCACTCTCTACAATGGACACTGCGCCGCACTCGGACGCCGACGCCGGGATCGGGACCATCAGGAGCGCGAGCACCAGACTCGACGTGGACACGGAACGGATCATCCAAGCCTGCATAGCCGTATGTGTACCAAGAACATGTTGTGGGGTTGTTGTGGCTTGAATCCCTGCTCAACGTTGTAGTGTCAGGGGGTGGACCACATCGAGTGCACCCATCTCGATCAGATAAGGGTGGAGCAGGTGCCGGCCAAGGACGAGGTGCCCGGCTGCGAGGCGTGCCTCCAGATGGGCAGCACCTGGGTTCACTTGCGGATATGCCGCATGTGCGGCCGGGTGGGCTGCTGCGACAGCTCGCCGCAGCGCCACGCCAGCCGCCACGCGCGCGAGGACGGTCATCCCATCATCACCACCATCGAGCCGGGTGAGGACTGGTCATGGTGCTTTATCGACGAGGTCGGCTTCGTCGTCTAGCGGCCGGTCCTCGTGTCGCCGCCACCGAGGGTGTATAGTGACGACAATCCCCGGCCGCGATTTCTGATCTGTTCTGATGATCATCGCCGCCCGGATGGCTATTTAATTCAGACGCCCGTCGTTCTCCGGCCCGCGTCCACTATCCACTTTGGAGCACACATGTCCGAATCCGTTGCCATAGAAGGCATCTTGGATATCAAGGGCGATCACGGTTTCGTGCGCGTCCGCGACTACGCCCCCAGCAACGCCGACATCTTCGTGCCGCCGGGCCTGATCCGCCGCCACCGCCTGCGTCGCGGCGACACCCTCGCCGGCACCGCGGCGGCCATCGCCGGCGCCAAGCAGAAATACCGCCCACTGCTGGAGGTCGAGACCGTCAACGGCGCGGCCCCCGGCACCGAGCGTCCCGACTTCTACCAGCTGACCCCGTTGCACCCCAACGAGCGGCTGCGCCTGGAGACCGAACCGCACCTGCTCACCACCCGGGTCGTCGACCTGCTCACACCGATCGGCAAAGGGCAACGCGCCCTTGTGGTTTCACCGCCCAAGGCGGGCAAGACCATGGTGCTGCACGCGATCGCACACGCCATGGCCAAGAATCACCCGGACTGCCACCTCATCGCGCTGCTCGTCGACGAGCGGCCCGAGGAGGTCACCGAGATGCGCCGCACGGTCCGCGGCGAGGTCATCGCCTCGCCCTTCGACCGGCCGCCCGCCGACCACATCGCCATCGCCGAGCTGGCCGTGGAGAGGGCCAAGCGTCTGGTTGAGATGGGCCACGACGCGGTCCTGTTGCTCGACTCGATCACGCGGCTGGGCCGCGCCTATAACCTCGCCGCGCCGGCCAACGGCCGCGTGATGTCCGGTGGCATCGAGGCCGGGGCGCTGCACGCCCCCAAGCGATTCCTGGGCGCGGCAAGGAATCTCGAGGGCGGCGGGTCGCTGACCATCATCGCCACGGCGCTGGTCGAGACCGGATCGCTGGGCGACACCGTCATCTTCGAGGAGTTCAAGAGCACCGGCAACGCCGAGCTGAGGCTGATCCGGGCCGCCGCCGACCGCCGAGTATTTCCCGCTGTCGATATTGAATCATCGGGTACCCGGCGGGAGGAGCTGCTGCTCAACCCCGACGAGCTCCACCTCACCCGCCGCCTGCGCAAGGCCCTGCACTCGCTCGAACCACACGCCGCCACCGAGCAGCTGCTCGACCGGCTGGCCAAGACCGGCAGCAATGCCGAGTTCCTCCTGCGCGTGGGCCAAACTTCGCCCGGCCGGTAACCTTCTGGGAATGCATCTGGGAGTGGTGTGGCCGCAGACCACCATCTCGACCGACCCCGGCACCGTGCGCGCCTTCGCCCAAGGCGTGGAATCGCTCGGCTTCGACCACATCCTCATCTATGACCATGTGCTCGGCGCGGACCCGGCCGGACACCCCGGCTGGAGCGGTTTCTTCGATGTGGACAGCGAGTTTCACGAGCCCTTTGTCTTTTACGGGTACCTCGCGGCGTTGACCCGGCTCGAGCTGGTGACCGGCGTCATCATCCTGCCGCAGCGCCAGACCGCCTTGGTGGCCAAGCAATCCGCCGAACTCGACATCCTCACCGGCGGCCGGTTCCGCCTGGGCGTCGGGATCGGCTGGAACTCGGTGGAGTACGAGGCGCTCAGGCAGCCGTTCACCAAGCGCGGCAACCGAATCGACGAGCAGATAGACTTGTTGCGTCGCTTGTGGACAGAGCGCGCGGTCACCTTCCACGGCGACTTCGAAACCGTGACCGCCGCCGGCATCTGCCCGCTGCCCGTCCAGCGCCCCATCCCCATCTGGCTCGGCGGCAACTCCACGCCCGCCTTCCGCCGCATCGGCCGCCTGGCCGACGGCTGGATCCCCGAGCGCCCACCCGGCCCGGATCTCGACGATGCCGTCGCCCAGGTCCACGCCGCCGCGGTCGCGCATGGCCGGGATCCCGCCGGCATCGGTTTGCAGGGCCGGGTCCGCCTTTCCGCGGGCGTCGACTTTGCTCTGGAGCAGCTGCGTGCGTGGCATGCGGCCGGTGCGACCCATGTCGCCCTCAACACCATCGGCCTAGGCCCCGACGTCGACCACCACCTCGCCGCCCTCGCCCAGTTCCGGGCGGAGATCAACAGTTAGCCCTATTTCGGGGAACCAGGACCATCAGCTCGCCGAGAAGCCCCTACTTCCCCGAAGCAGGGCTCGCCATTTGTGCTTCGCGTTGGGGCTCAAGGGAGACGAGAGGGTAGTCGATCAGGCGATGTTGAGGTGTATGTTGCTGATGCGGGCAATAATGTCCAAATTTCCGCCGAGTCCGGCGACATAGGCGCGGAGGGTGTCCAGGCTGGTAGCGTTGCCGTTTTCAATCTGGCTGATCCGGGCCTGGGTCAGGCCGGCGGATTCGGCTAGCTCCACCTGTGCCAGCCCTAGCTGTTTGCGGATTTCAGCCAGCTGAGCGCCACTGACCGAAGCAAGCATCTCCTCACGCATGCGGGCACGCCGGGTGGCGCGCTCCTCGGTGTCCCAGGTGGGGTCGGCGGCACGGGCCTTGGCCTTGACATCGCGCCAGTTCGATGCCGCGCTCATTGCTCCTCCTTCAAATTCTGAATGTGTTCCTCGAATCGCTGGTCGGCGATCGGGATTGCGGTCTCGTACCACTTCCTCCATTGCCCGGACTTGTCGCCGGTGATCAGGAAGATTGCCTCCCGGAGCGGGTCAAATGCGAACAACATTCGAATCTCGGTTGTGCCGGTTGATATGTTCTCCGCCATCGGGACGTTCCAATTGCCGTGCGGTGTAGAGAACCGATCGCTCTTAAGCTTGTCCAATGTCTGTGCCATCACCTTCGCGCCGCGGCCGGTACGGGTTGGACGCACCGCCTGCGCTGTTCGGCATCCTGATGGGTGCGCTGCCGCCGCTCGTCATAGGCAGCATCTTCGCCGGGCAGTGGTGGGGCAAGCTGCTGCTGGCGATCGGCGTCGTCAACACGATCAGCGCGGCGCTGTTCGTCCAGGCGACCAGGTGGGGCAAGTTCAAGGTCTGGGCGCGGGAGCTGGAGGCGTTGGGGCTCAAGGGAGACGAGAAAGTGGTCGACCTGGGCTGCGGCCGGGGGGCGGTGCTGACGATGGCGGCGGAGCTGGTGCCCGCCGGCAAGGTCGTCGGCGTGGACCTGTGGCGTTCGGTGGACCAGTCGGGTAATCAGGAGTCGGTGACCCGGGCCAACGCTGAGGCCGAGGGCGTGTCGGACCGGGTTGAGCTGGTCACCGCCGACCTGCGAGAGCTGCCCTTCCCTGATGGCGAATTCGACGTCGTCCTGTCGAGCCTGGCCATTCACAACATCAAGAAGGACCGCGAGAAGGCGGTCCGGGAGGCGGACCGTGTCTGCAAACCCAAGGGACGCATCCTGATCGTCGATATCTCCAAAGGCGCCGAGTACGCCGGGCTGCTGCGCGAGCAGGGCTATGCGGTGGTGCACCGGCCGGTCGGCTGGCACATGTGGTTTGGTGGGCCCTGGGTTTCGGCGTCGGTCGTCGACGCCACCAAGCCCTAGCGGCTATCAGGCGTTTAAGCTATCGGACATGGGTTTCCAAGACGGCGTTCCTTACCAGCTGGCCCGCACCCTGCGATTCACCGCGGGTGCGCCCGGCAACCTGACCATCAGCCCCGACGGCCGGCGTGTCCTGTTCACCCGTTCGGCGAGCGGCTCGGATCCGCGGCGCATGCTCTGGCTGGCTGATGCTAGGACCGGCGAGGAAACCCTGGTCGCCGACGCCTCCCGGCTTTCCTCCAATGAGGATGGTGTACCCCTGGAGGAGCTGGCCCGGCGGGAAAGAGCCCGCGAGCGCAGCACCGGCATCACCGCCTACTCCACCGACAAAGCCTTCCGCGCCGCCGTTTTCGCCGCCGCCGGTCGTTTGTGGACGGCCGACCTCGGCACGCTGTCGCTCAGCGAGATCCCGACCCCCGGCCCCGTCATCGACCCCCGCCTCGACCCGACCGGCGCCCGCACCGCCTATGTCACCCGCGGCGCCTTGCATGTCACCGGGGTCGGCGCGCTGGCCACACCCGAGTCCGAGGATGTCACCTATGGCCTGGCCGAGTTCGTGGCGGCCGAGGAGATGCGGCGCGACCGTGGCTTCTGGTGGTCGCCCGACGGGCAAAGACTTGTGGTGGAACGCGTCGACAACTCGCCCACCGACGTCTGGTACATCAGCGATCCCATCCATCCCACCAAGCCGCCCTATGCCCTGCGTTACCCCTTGGCCGGCAAGGCGAACGCGGACGTGACGCTGTTCATCCTCGGCCTCGACGGCTCCCGCACGGAGATCGAGTGGGACCGCAAGGCCTACGAGTACGTCGTCGCCGTCCACTGGGGCAAGCACGCGCTCGTCATCGCGGTACAAAATCGCCCCCAGACCTCCATGCTGCTGCTGAAGGTCGATCCGGAAACCGGTGCCACGCAACGGATCCGTGAGGACAGCGACGCCGCCTGGGTGGACCTGACCCACGGCACGCCCGATTTCACGAGCGAGGGCGAGCTGGTCTGGACGGTCGAGGACGTCGACGGCACCAACACGCGCCACCTCATCATCGGTGACGAAAGGGTGACCCCGCCCGGTCTTCAGGTGCGCCATGTGCTCGACGTCGACGGTGACACCGTCCTGTTCCAGGGGAGCACCGACCCGGCCGAGGTGCACCTGTGGACCTTCTCCCGCGCCGATGGCCTCAAACAGCTGACCCACGAGCCGGGGCTGCATCACGGCCGGATGCGCGCCGGCACCCTCGCCGTGCGCGCCGCCACCCTGACCGCCACCCCCAGCCTGAGAGTCAATGGCACGACGATCCGGACCAACGCCGAAACCCCGCTCATCACGCCGAAAGTCGAGTTCCTGCAAGCGGGCGAGCACGCCATCCGCACCGCCGTCGTCCTGCCCTCCTGGCACGAGCCGGGGTCGGGCAGCCTGCCCGTGCTCATGGATCCCTACGGCGGCCCGGCCTCGCAGCGCGCCGTCGCCGACATCTTGGCCTACCTGCTGCCGCAGTGGTTCGCCGACCAGGGTTTCGCTGTCGTGATCGCCGACGGCCGGGGCACACCTGGCCGCGGCCCGCGCTCCGATCGCTCGATCCACCTCGACAAGGCGACGCTCTCGCTTGACGACCAGATCACCGCGCTGCACGCCGCGGCCGCGGCCTACCCGGACCTCGATCTGTCGCGCGTCGGCATCCGCGGCTGGTCCTACGGCGGTTTCCTTGCGGCGCTTGCGGTTTTGCGGCGACCCGATGTCTTCCACGCCGCCGTCGCGGGCGCGCCCGTCACCGACCAGCGCCTCTACGACACTTATTACAGCGAGCGCTACCTCGGCCACCCGGACGAGCACCCGGAGGCCTACCTCGCCGCCTCGCTGCTCGACGACGCTCCCAAGCTGAGCCGCCCGTTGATGCTCATCCACGGGCTCGCCGACGACAACGTGGTCGCCGCGCACACTTTGAAGCTGTCGGCCGCGCTGCTGGAGGCGGGGCGCCCGCACACCGTCCTGCCGCTGAGCGGGGCGACGCACATGGGCGGCGAACCTGGCACCTTCGCCAACATGGTGATGCTTCAGGCCGAGTTCTTGCGCGACGCCTTGAGCGCGGCCCAGCGCTCCAGCATCTCGGGCATCGAATCCTGAACGAAGGTATAGAAGTCGCGCATGTTGGCCAGCCGGGCACCCGCGATGGTGTCCGGCCCGCCGGCAAGCACGACTCCCTCCTCGGCGGAGGCGGCGAGCATCTTGATCAGATTCATCTTCTCGACGGTCACCTCGTACCAGGAATCGTCCACGAGGCGGTAGCGGTCGCGCCGCGACCCGGGCACGGGCTCCCGCGCCACGATGTTGATCTGCATGGCGTAGCGGACGGCGCCGGAGATCGCGGCGGGACTCACCCCGAGCCGGTCGGCCAGCTCGGCGGCGGTCATGGCCCGCTCCTCGGCGCACATCAACGCCCAGATCACCCGGGAGGCCATGCGGGGAAGGCCCCAGTCGGCGAGGACCCGGGCCATGTGCTCAACGTATTGCCGCATAGCGGCTTCGTCTCTCGTCGGAGGCGGTGAATGGGTATGAGTCATCGTCTAAGCTCCCGCGTCAAGAACTTGTCAAAATTGTGGGTTCTGTAGTTTCACAAGTTTGTGAAACAAGCGTAGCGTCGAAACCATGGAAAATGCTATTGAAGTCGAGGGACTGATCAAAACCTTCGGCTCGACCCGTGCCCTCGACGGCCTTGACCTGACCGTCGCCCAGGGCGAGGTGCACGGTTTTCTCGGCCCGAACGGGTCGGGCAAGACCACCACGATCCGCATCCTGCTGGGCCTGCTGCGCGCCGACGCGGGCAAGGCCAGGCTGCTCGGCGGGGACCCCTGGAACGATGCCGTCGCCCTGCACCGGCGCTTGGCCTACGTGCCCGGCGACGTCACCCTCTGGCCCAACCTGTCCGGCGGTGAGGTGATCGACCTCCTCGGCCGGCTCCGGGGCGGGCTGGACCCCAAGCGCCGCAAGGAGTTGCTGGAGCGCTTCGACCTCGACCCGCGCAAGAAGGGTCGGGCCTACTCCAAGGGCAACCGGCAGAAGGTCGGGCTCATCGCCGCGCTCGCCTCCAACGTCGAACTGCTCCTGCTGGACGAGCCCACCTCCGGCCTCGACCCGCTGATGGAGGAGGTCTTCCGCCAGTTCATCACCGAGGAGACGGCGAACAACGGCCGGACGGTCCTGCTGTCCAGCCACATCCTCTCCGAGGTCGAGGCGCTGTGCGATCGCGTGAGCATCATCCGGCTCGGCCGCAACGTTGAGACCGGCACGCTCACCGAGCTGCGCCACCTGACCCGCACCTCCATCTCGGCCGAGCTGGCCTCGGCGCCCAACGGCCTGGCCAACCTGCCCGGCGTGCACGACCTGACGGTCGACGACCATCGGGTCAAGCTCCAGGTCGACACGGCCGAGCTCGACAGCGTCATGCGCCAGCTGAGCACCCTCGGCGTGCGCAGCCTGGTCAGCCAGCCGCCCACCCTCGAAGAGCTTTTCCTGCGCCACTACGAAACCGAAAACTCAGGAGCCGAAAGAGCATCACGATGAACGCATTCGCCGGCACCGGCGCGCTCGTGCGGCTCATCCTTCGCCGCGACCGCGTGTTGATGCCGATCTGGATACTTTTCCTGAGCATCCTGCCGCTGTCGATGACCTCGGGCACGGCCGAGCTCTACCCGACCGACGAGGGGCGCCAGGGGTACATCAATGATCTCGGCAGCAACGCCCTTCTCATCATGTTCTACGGGGCCAAGCCTTCCGAGCCGAGCCTCGGCGCGCTTATGTTCTGGCGCGCCGCAACCGCCATGGTCATCCTCGGGCTCATCGGTCTGCTGGTTGTCATCCGCCACACCCGGGTCGAGGAGGAGGCCGGGCGGCGCGAGCTGGTCGGCTCGACCGTCGTCGGCCGCCACGCCAACCTGGCCGCCGCGCTCCTCACCGTGACCGGGGCGATGCTTCTCACCGGAGTGCTTGTGGCGCTTGGCATGGCGAGCCAGGACACGCCGGTCGACGGTGCCTTCGCGATGGGCATGGCGTGGGCCTTCACCGGCATCCTGTTCGCCGCGGTCGGTGCGGTCGCCGCCCAGCTCACCCAGGGTGCGGGCGCGGCGCGGGGCATCGCCATCCTCACCCTGGCCATCGCCTGGGGCATCCGCGGCATCGCCGACACCGGCCCGGACACCGCCTGGCTCGCCTGGGTCTCCCCGCTGGGGTGGATCTACCGGGTCAACGCCTACACCGACAACCGTTGGTGGATCTTCGGACTCGTCGCCGTGCTCGTGGTCGCCCTCGCGGCGGTGGCGGTGAGACTGTCGGCCAACCGCGATGTCGGCGCCGGCATCCTCAAGCCGAGCCTCGGCCCGGCCGCGGCCAAGCAAAGCCTGCGCTCGCCCCTCGCGCTGGCGTGGCGGCTGCACCGCGGCACGATGATCTCGTGGACCATCGGGATCGCCGTGTTCGGCGTGCTGATCGGGGCGGCGGCCAAGGTGGGCCAGGATCTGATGGAGGACAACGAAGAGCTGGCCGAGGTGATGAAGCGCATCGGCGCGGCCAACTCGCTCGGCGACGTCATGCTCGCCGGCGGCCTGAGCTTCATGGCGATAGCCGTTGCGGGGTATGCCATTTCGGCGGCGCTCAAGATGCGCGCCGAGGAGGCGTCGCTGCGCAGCGAGCCCGTGCTCGCCACCGGCGTGAGCCGGTTGGGTTGGGCCACAAGCCATCTGTTCTTCGCCGTGGTCGGTCCGGCGATCGTGATGATCGCGGCCGGTATCGGCGCGGGCCTGATGCGCGGCGCCGACCTCGGCGACATGGGCAAGGGCCTGTCGGGGGCGATCGGCGGCAGCCTGGTGCAACTGCCCGCGATCTGGGTGCTGGTCGGGCTGACCGTGGCCGTCTTCGGTTTGCTGCCAAGGCTTTCCCAGGCGATCGGCTGGGCGGGTCTGGCGATCTGCCTGCTGCTCGGGCAGGTGGGAGCGCTGCTCCAGCTTGACCAGAAGGTGCTTGATATCTCGCCGTTTACCCATATTCCCGTGGTACCCGGGGGAGACTTCAAAGCGCTCCCACTGGTGACCTTGACGGGGATAGCCGCCGTGCTCATGGCGATCGGATTCGCCGGATTCCGCCGGCGTGATATCCCGGTCACCTGACCGGATCCGGTACAAAATCCAGCAATTTGCCTGGCAATAGCCCGCCTCGAGTTCTCCGCGGACGGCTGTTACCAGGCAAATTGCGTGATCACGACGCGTGATTGTGGCCTGGGTGGGTATGCCCATAATCATGTTGGACTCGGTACAAGAGGTGATCGACAGCGCCCAGGCCGGCAAGGTCTTCGGCGCGCCGATCGAGCGTGATGGCATGACAGTAGTGCCCGTGGCGAAGGTCCGGGGTGGCGGAGGCGCCGGAGGCGCGGCACCCACGGCCGGAGAGCGCGCCGGCGAAGCCGGCGGCGGCGCCGGCGTGGGCGTGATGACCAAGCCGCTGGGCGTCTTCGTGATTCGGGACGGCAAGGTCAGCTGGCAGCCCGCTCTGGACGTGAACAGGGTGATCCTGGGCGGGCAGGTGGTGCTGGCGCTGGCGCTGCTGACCCTGCGGGCCTATCTCAAGAAGCGGCGGCGTTAAAGAATCATCGGCGCGCCGGTGAGCGCGTCGATGATCAACCTAGAACCGACCGGGGAAGCGGTGGTCACCTTCACCGGTCGGAGCAACAGTTGTGCGGTGCACGCCTGGTTGGGCGGGGCGGAGCGATCGACCCTCCAATCACGACAACCTCGGCGTCCTCCCACACCAGACCCTTGACGTCGTTGTCGCACGCGCCGACGCCCAGCCTGAACTCGATCTCGGAGTCGTTGACCGCGATCAGATCCTCGGCGCTGCGCAACTGCTCGCCGCCGGTCCAGGCCGGCACCGAGGGCGTGGGCAACGGCGTGATCCACTTGGGCGGTACGGCCACCCGGCCGACCGGCGCGGACAAACCGGCGATGGTGAACAGCCATACCGGCACGGTGGCCACGCCACGAGTGGTGCGCAGCGGCGCCTTGCCGCGCTCGACGCCGGTCACTTCGAGGGTGACGCAAGCCGGGCAGGCGGCGTCGCCCTGATCCATTGCCACGTACGCCTCGGCGGCGGTGAGCAGATCGATCTCGGTCTTCGAGCCGTCCGCAAACTCGAGCGTCCCCTTTTCCGTTTCCGGTAAAGCGGCCAAAAGGGGTACCCGTATGGAGTACCACCCCGCGCCGAAGGCTTGCTTGGTCCGGTCGTCGGGGAAGCCGTCCTTGGGTGGGATCGTCAGGTCCTGCAATGGGGTGAAGCCACCGGCCTTGCCGTGCCACAGCGGGGCGACCAACGCGGCGCGCCGATCAAAGGCGTCGGAACCGGAACCGAGCGGGGCGCCCTAGGTCTGGGCGCGCCCACAACCGGCCGCGGCCGCCACGGCGACGATGACGATGGCGACGACGGCTCGGAAGGTGAGTCTCATGCGGACTCAGACGCACGCGAGGCGGCTCAGGTTTCCCCGCCGAGGTCCACGGCGTAGGCCTCGAAGAGCACGTCGGCCGCGCGCTGCCGGTATTCGTTCAGTCTTGCCATCAGATGTTCGGTAGCCGCCCGGTCGGCCCGGCGGGCAGCGATCAAGTCGAACGCCGCGAGGATCTCGCGTCGATCGGATTCGAGGTCTCTCACCGTGTTTGCCAGCCGCGGCGCGTCCGCGATGACATCTCGGATCTTCGGGGCCGGATCCAGCACGGCCGAGCGCAGTTCGTCCAAGGCGGGATGGTTCATCGATCACCTCCAGCAAACTGACGTCCTTAACCGATGGTGGCCCCTGGACCACTGACTGTCCAGGGGGAACCCCATGATCATTTGATCCCCGCACTTTCTGGGGAAATGCGGCCTCATGGGGCGCGGAGGCAGCAATATCCGAGAAAATGCGGATCAAATGATCATCGACCTGTTCATCGGCGGCTTGGACGCCTGACCACCGTCCCGGCCAGCCCGTCGATCATCAGGTCGAGGCCGAAGAGGAAACGCTCCTCCTCGCCGCCGGTGAACATCTCCTTCAGATGCTTGTGCAGGGAAGGGAAGCGGCCGGCCGGCAGGCTCGCGTAGTACTCGCGCATCTGCCCGAAGTACTCGTCGAAGAACTCCTCCGCCTCCTTGCCGCTTCGCTTCTGCCGCAACAGGTACAGCGAGCGCTCGTAGGCGTTGGCGACGGTGTACAGGCCGATGGCGTCCATGCCCCAGGCCGCCGTCTGCGGCGGCACCCCGCCGGCCAGCATGATCGCCATATACGCCTCGCCGACGCGCAGGGCGTGGGGTCCGGTCGGCAGGTTGGCCAGCCCCACCAGGGCGATGTCAGCGTGGCGGCCCAGCACCTCCAGGGTGGAGATGTAGATCTCGCGTAGCTGCTCCCGCCACCGCTTCGGATCCGGTTCGGGGACCTCGATCTCGCCGACGACCCGGTCGTAGACCAGGTCGAGCAGCTCGTCCTTGTTGGAGACATAGGCGTAGAGCGATGCGGGCCCGGTGTTCAGTTCGTCGGCGACGCGGCGCATCGTCACCGCCGCCAGCCCCTCGGCGTCGAGCACCCGCAGCGCGGTGTCGACGATCACGTCGAGGCTCAGCTGCTGCCGCACCGCGCTTGCCTTGCGCTGCTTGCGCCACGGCGGCACCGGGATCGCTTCCTCTCTCACCACGACGAACATCGTACTTGACACGAACAGCGTTCGTGTGTAGAACAATGTTCGTGACTACGAACACTGTTCTTGAGAGATCCACGGAAGCTGTTGTTTACCGCCGGCGCTGGGCCGCGCTGTTCGTCATCCTCGCGGCCGAGGTGATGGACCTGCTCGACGCGCTGGTCACCACCATCGCTGGGCCGTCGATCCTGGCCGACCTGGGCGGCTCCGACACGCTCATCCAATGGCTCGGTGCGGGTTACGTGCTGGCGATGGCGGTTGGGCTGCTGACCGGCGGGCGCCTGGGCGACATCTACGGTCGCAAGCGCATGTTCATGCTGGGCGCGCTTGGCTTTGTGGCCGCCTCGTTGCTGTGCGCGCTGGCGGGCGGGCCCGAGGTGCTGATCGCGGCCCGTGTGCTGCAAGGTCTTTTCGGTGCGGTGATGCTGCCGCAGGGGCTGGGCATCATCAAGGAGATGTTCCCGCCCAAGGAGATGGGCGCGGCCTTCGGCGCGTTCGGCCCGGTGATGGGGCTTTCAGCGGTGGGCGGCCCGATCCTGGCCGGCTTTCTCGTCGATTCAGATTTCCTTGGTACCGGGTGGAGAATGATTTTTTTGATAAACGTGCCGCTGGGTCTGGGTGCCGTCGTGGCCGCCGCCAAACTCCTGCCCTCGGGGCGGGCCGGTTTTGCCTCGCGGCTCGACCTTCCCGGCGTGGCATTGTTCTCGATCGCCTCCGGCCTGCTGGTCTATCCGCTGGTGCAGGGGCGGGAAAAGGATTGGCCCGCCTGGATTTTCGGCATGATGGCGTTGTCGGTGGTGTTCTTCGCGTTGTTCGTCGGCTACGAGATGGCGCGGCAGCGCGGCGGGCGCGATCCGCTCATCGTGCCGTCGCTGTTCCGCAAGCGCGCCTTCACCGGCGGTCTGGTGGCCGGGCTGGCGTTCTTCTCCGGGATGATCGGCTTCAACCTGGTGTTCAACCTCTACATCCAGCTGGGCCTGGGATACTCGCCGCTCAAGGCGGGCCTTTCCGGCGTGCCGCAAGCGGTCGGGATGGTCATCGGGTTCATCGCCGCCAACGCCGGGTTGATGGAGCGCCTGGGCCGCAAGCTGATGCACGCGGGTCTGGTCACTTCGACGCTCGGGGTCCTCGCTTTCATGTTCGTCCTCGACGCGGAAGGCGTGGGCGTCACGCCCTGGCAGCTGTCGCCCGCGCTGGCCGTCGTGGGTCTGGGCATGGGTCTGATGATGGCGCCGTTCTTCAACACCGTGCTGGCCGGGGTCTCGCCCGAGGAGACCGGGTCGGCCTCCGGCGCGCTGACGTCGATCCAGCAACTCGGTGGGGCACTGGGCATCGCCCTGCTCGGCACGGTTTTCTTCAATCACCTCAGCGATTTCGCCCGCGCCATGGATATGGTGCTGTGGCTCGAGGGCGGCCTGCTCGCCCTGACCTTCGTCACCATCTTCCTGCTGCCGCGGCGCCCGCTCAGCGACGCGCACTCGCACTGACCGACTGGCGGGCAAGCAGTTCCAGCTCATCTTCGGTGCAGCCCAACAGGTTGCGGGCGATATCGTACTGGTCGTCGAGGCTGCCGCCGAAGATGAGCGGGTCGTCGGTGCCGAGCGCGATCGGGACCCCGGCGGCCATGAAGGTGCGCAGGGGCACCTCGCGCATCGACTCGACCACGCCGAGCGGTGGGTAGGAGGTCGGGCAAAGCTCGATGGTCACGTCGCGGGCGGCCAGCAGCTCGAGCGTGGCCGGGTCGGCCGCGGCGGTGATGCCGTGCCCGATCCGGTCGGCGCCCAGCAGCTCGACGCACTCGCGCACATGCCACGCGGGTTCGTAGAATCCCGCATGCGGCACCACCAACAGCCCGGCGTCCTTGGCGATCCGGGCGGCGGCGACGAAGTCCGCGACCCGGCCCAGCCGCTCGTCGTGCGAGAGCCCAAACCCGGTGACGCCCTTGGCTTTCGCCGCGACCCGGGCGATCCGCTCCGCGTGCTCGGGCGGGCGTCCCCAGCTCGACGCCACGATGACGCTCGCGTCGTGGCCCTCGGCCCCGCCGACGACCGCCTCGACGACGGCCTCAAGCCCGCCCAGAATCGGCGCCAGCGAGGTGGGATCGACCTGTATCTCCGTCCACCCGGCGCCGCAGCACGCGTCGTCCTCGATCGCCTCGGCCACGACCCGCGCCACGTCCTCCTGCGTGCGTAGCGCCGCCCGCGCGATGTCGTAACGCTCCTGGAAGGCCTCCCACGGATGGACGACGTCGACCTCCAGCGGCCGGGGCAGCGGCAGGCCGTAGGCGTCGGCCAGCCCGGCCAGGGTGGCCGGTCGCATCGATCCGGTCAAATGCAGATGTAGATTGGCTCGCATCATCGTCATCCATCATAACGGAGATTTATGACTTTCGATGAAGCGTACCGTGCCGTTCTGGTCAAATGGCCGGTTCCGGTGGAGCCGGTCGATGTCGCCACGCCCTTCGGCACGACCCACGTCAACGTCTGCGGCCCGGATTACGCGTCGCCGCTCGTGCTACTGCACAGCGGCGGGGCCACCTCCACGGTCTGGTTCGGCAACGTGGCCGACTTGGCCCAGACCCACCGGGTCTTCGCGGTGGATCAGATCAACGACGCCGGCCGCGGCGTGCCCTCCGCGACGCGTCCCGTCCGCTCCCGCGACGACCTCATGGCCTGGCTCGACGCCGTGTTCAACGGGCTCGCCCTCGACACCGTGCGGATCGGCGGCCACTCCTACGGCGGCTGGCTCTCGTTGAACTACGCGCTCGACTTCCCGGGCCGGGTAAGCCGTCTCGCGCTGCTCGACCCGAGCATGTGCTTCGACGGGATGCGCCTGTCCTACCGCCTGCGCGCGGTGCCGATCTTCCTACCCGGACCCCGGGCGTCACGGATGCGTGCCTTCCTGCGCTGGGAGACCGGCGGTGCCGCGCTCGATCCCGACTGGCTGGAGCTGACCTGCCTCGCGGCCGACCTGCCCCGGTCGCGGATCGTCATGCCCGCTCTACCCGCGCCCCAACGACTCCGAGCCTTGGACGTCCCCACCCTGGTGCTCGTGGCCGAGAAGTCCCGCTCGCACGACCCGGCCCGCGTCGCCGCCAACGCACGGGCGCTGCTGCCCAACGTGACCGTCGAGATGCTGCCGGGCGCCACCCACCACACCATCCCGATCGGAAACGCCGCCGACATCAACGCCCGTCTGCTCCGTTTCCTGGCATAGGGCAGGTGCGCCATTAGCCCGTGATCCTGTCCGGGCGGGTGTAGATGTTCATCGACTCGCCGCGCAGGAAGCCGACGAGCGTCATGCCGGCCTCGGCGGCCAGGTCGACCGCGAGGGTGCTGGGGGCGGACACGGCGGCGATGACCGGTGCCCCGGCGACCCAGGCCTTCTGGGTCAGCTCGAAGCTGGCCCGGCCCGAGACCATCACGACGTGCCCGGCGAGCGGCAACCGTCCATTTTGGAACATCGTGCCGATCGCCTTGTCCATGGCGTTGTGCCGGCCGACGTCCTCACGCGCCACCACCAGATCGCCGGTGGCGGTGAAGACGCCGACGGCGTGGCTGCCGCCGGTGCGCGAGAACCCGCGCTGCGCCTGGCGAAGCTTGTTGCCGAGGGTGGCCAGGACCGCTCGGGAGACCATCATGGCATCGGCCTGCACGTCGTGGTGCGAGTGGACCCGTACCGCATCGATGCTTGCCTTGCCGCACACGCCGCAGGAGCTGGTGGTGTAGAAGTTGCGGGCCTCTAGGTCGACGGCGCGGCGCAGCGCCACCTCCACCACGTTGGGATTGTCCACGCACAGCCGCGCGGTGTCCACATGGGACGGTCCGGCGATGATGCCCTCGGTGTAGAGGAATCCCAGCGCCAGCTCCAGCTCGTGCCCGGGGGTGCGCATCGTCACCGCCAGCGGCTTGTCGTTGACCCGGATCTCCAGCGGCTCCTCGACCGCGAGCAGGTCGGGCGGGCGGCCGAACACCTGACGACGAGCGTATGCGTGGCTCATGGCTCCAGCCTCACGACCACCTGCTTTGAGGTCGGAGTGTTGGACTCATCGGCGGTAGAGTCAAGCGGCACAAGCACATTCGCCTCCGGGAAGTAGGCGGCGGCGCAGCCCTTGGCGGTGGGGTACTCGATGATGCGGAAGCCCTTGGCCCGCCGCTCGCCATCGACCCACTCCGAGACGATGTCGACGTCCTGGCCGTCGGCCAGCCCCAGCGCGGCCAGATCGGACGGGTTGACGAAGACCACCTTGCGTCCGTGCTTTACGCCGCGATAACGGTCGTCGAGGCCGTAGATGGTGGTGTTGTACTGGTCGTGGCTGCGCACGGTCTGGAGGATGAGCCTGCCCTCGGGCACCGCCATCACCTCCAGCGGCGTGGAGGTGAAGTGCGCCTTGCCATCCGGGGTGGGGAAGGTGCGGCTGTCGCGCGGTCCCTGCGCGAGGGTGAACCCATCGCGTACCCGATGCTCAAAATCCTCGAAACCCGGGATGGTCTCCGCGATGCGGGCCCGGATGGTGCGATAGTCGTCCACATAGTCGCTCCAGTCCACGCCCAGGGTCGCCCGCGCCAGCCCGCATACGATCGCCACCTCGGAGCGCAGCAGCGGCGAGGCGGGTTTGAGGCTGCCATGGGAGGCGTGCACCGTGGACATGGAGTCCTCCACGGTGACGAACTGCTCGCCCGCGCGCTGGACATCACGCTCGGTGCGGCCCAGGCAGGGCAGGATCAGCGCGGTCCGGCCGGTGACGACGTGGCCGCGGTTGAGCTTGGTGGCGATGCCCACGGTCAGGTCGCAGCCGGCGAGCGCCGCCTCGGTCACGGGCGTGTCCGGAGTCGCCGAGGCGAAGTTTCCTCCAAGGGAGACAAAGACTTTGGCCTTCCCGTCGCGCATCGCCCGGATCGCCTCGACGGTGTCGTAACCGGTTTTGGCGGGCGCGTCCTTGGCCCACTTGGGCGGCACGTGCCAGATGCCCATTGTGCGGTCGCCCTGCACGTTGGAATGGCCGCGCACCGGGCACAGCCCGGCGCCCGGCCTGCCCACCATGCCGCGCAGCAGCTGCACGTTGACGATCTCGCGGATGGTGGCGACCGCCTCCTTGCCCTGGGTCAAACCCATTGCCCAGCAAACGATCGTCGCCTCGCTCTCGGCGAACATCAGCGCGGCGCTCTCGATGAGATCGACGCTCAGACCGGTGGCCTGCTCCACCTTTTCGAAGTCAAGCACGGCCGCGGCATACGCGTCGAACCCGGTCGTGTAAGCCTCGATGAACTCGTGGTCGAGCCTGCCCCACTTGCGCAGCAGGAAACCGATCGCTTGAAACAGGGCCAGGTCGCCGCCGACCCGGATCGGCAGGTGAAGGTCGGACAGCGCGGTGCCCTTGCCGATGATGCCGGTGGCGCGCTGCGGGTTCTTGAAGCGCATCAACCCGGCTTCCGGCAATGGGTTCACCGAGATGATCCTCGCCCCCCGATGCTTCGCCTTTTCAAGGGCACTGAGCATCCGGGGATGATTGGTCCCTGGGTTCTGTCCGACCACGACGATAAGCTTCGCCGCGTGAATGTCGTCGAGCGTCACCGTGCCTTTGCCGACGCCGATCGTCGCCGACAGCGCCACCCCCGACGACTCGTGACACATGTTGCTGCAGTCCGGCAGGTTGTTGGTCCCATAGGAGCGGGCGAAAAGCTGGTAGAGAAAGGCGGCTTCGTTGGAGGTCCGCCCGGAGGTGTAAAAAATCGCCTCGTCGGGCTGGATCGCCTTGAGGTGGGTGGCGACGATGTCAAACGCCTCATCCCAGCCGATCTCCGAGTAGCGGTCGTCGCCGGGTCTTTTGACCATCGGGTGGGTGAGCCGGCCCTGCCGGCCGAGCCAGTGCTCATCCCTGGAGGCCAGATCGGCCAGGTCATGGCCGGCAAAGAAGTCCGGCGTGACCCGGCGCTCGGTCGCCTCCGCCGCGACCGCTTTCGCGCCGTTCTCGCAAAACTCGAAATGCGACCGGTGCTTCGGCTCGGGCCAGGCGCAGCCGGGGCAGTCAAAGCCGCCCGCCTGGTTCACCTTCAAAAGCGGGAGGGCGGTGCGGGGACCGGTCAAATGCTTTAGACCATGAAAAACACCCGACAATCCGGCCGCAACGGACCGGGGTGGGGTGACCTTCGGCTTCGTTGGCTTCTTCGCCATAGCGCGATTATCCTCTGCGAGTCTTTCTCGTGAACGACTTCGTGAAAGGGGCGTCATGCGGGATTGGATATCTGCCCTGCTCGCCGTGCTCGGCAGCCTAATGGTGCTGGCCGGGGGAACCATAACCGTCGTCAAGACGGTATCGCCGGTGCACGTCGACGACACCGCCTCGGGCAACGCGCTCATCAAGCGGTTGCGCCGGCTCAACGGGGGCGACCGCCTTGTCCTATGGGGCGTGATCCTGCTTTTCCTCGCAGCGATCGCCGCGGGCGCCATCTCGTTCAACTTCGGCGCCCAGGCCGGCACCCGCTGAGCGTTGGACCCCCTGCCCCGGTGCGGGAGGCAGGGGGTTATTCTGCGGAGTCGAGGGAGTGATCAGCCACAGGAGGCAAGTCGTGACCACCGTCGCACCGCAACCCATAGCGACACGGGCTTATCCGGTAAACAAGCCGGTCAAGGGCTCGGCCCTGGCTCGCCTTCTGCGCACCACGGATGCGAAGCAGATCGGGATCATGTATGGTGCCACCAGCTTCGCCTTCTTCTTGATCGGCGGGTTCATGGCGCTGCTGATGCGCGCCGAGCTGGCCAAGCCGGGGCTTCAGTTCCTGACGCCCGAGCAGTTCAACCAGCTGTTCACCATGCACGGCACGATCATGCTGCTGTTCTTCGCCACCCCGATCGTGTTCGCCTTCGCCAACTTCGTGGTGCCGCTTCAGATCGGCGCGCCCGACGTGTCGTTCCCCCGGCTCAATGCGTTGGCATACTGGCTGTTCGCGCTCGGCGGGTCGATGACGATCCTCGGCTTCTTCAGCCCGGGCGGCGCGGCCGACTTCGGCTGGTTCGCCTACGCACCGCTCAACGACGCGATCAACTCGCCCGGCATCGGCGCCGACCTGTGGATCACCGGTCTGGTCATCTCCGGTCTGGGCACCATCCTCGGCGGCGTCAACATGATCACCACGATCCTGACCCTGCGGGCCCCGGGCATGACGATGTTCCGGATGTCCATCTTCACCTGGAACATCCTGGTCACCTCGCTGCTCGTGCTGATGGTCTTCCCGTTGCTGGCCGCGGCCCTGCTGGCGCTGATGGCCGACCGCCGTCTCGGCGCGCACGTCTTCGACCCGGCCACCGGCGGCCCGATGCTTTGGCAGCACCTGTTCTGGTTCTTCGGCCACCCCGAGGTATATATCGTCGCGCTGCCGTTCTTCGGCATCATCTCCGAAGTCATCCCGGTCTTCAGCCGCAAGCCCATCTTCGGCTACACCGGCCTGGTCGCCGCCACCATCGGCATCGCCGCCCTGTCCATGAGCGTGTGGGCGCACCACATGTTCGCCACCGGACAGGTGCTTTTGCCGTTCTTCTCGTTCCTGAGCTTCATGATCGCCGTACCCACCGGCATGAAGTTCTTCAACTGGATCGGCACGATGTGGCGCGGGCAGCTGACCTTCGAGACACCGATGCTTTTCGCCATCGGGTTCCTCGTGACCTTCCTCTTCGGAGGGTTGTCGGGTGTGCTGCTGGCCAGCCCGCCGGTCGACTTCCACGTCTCCGACTCCTACTTCGTGGTGGCCCACTTCCACTACGTGCTCTTCGGCACCATCGTCTTCGCGGTCTACGCCGGGATCTACTTCTGGTTCCCCAAGATGTTCGGCCGCATGCTCGACGAGCGCCTGGGCAAGGTGCACTTCTGGCTCACCATCATCGGTTTCAACGTCACCTTCCTGGTGCAGCACTGGCTCGGCACCGAGGGCATGCCTCGCCGCTACGCCGACTACCTGCCCACCGACGGCTGCGTCGATTCTGGCGGGATCGGGCCCTGCTTCACCGTGCTCAACGGCGTCTCGACCGTCGGTTCCTTCATCCTCGGCGCCTCCACGCTCATCTTCGTCTACAACCTGTGGAAGTCCTACCGCACCGGCCCGGTGGTCATGGTTGACGACCCTTGGGGGTACGGCAACTCGCTGGAGTGGGCGACCTCCTGCCCGCCGCCGCTGCGCAACTTCGACCGCATGCCGCGCATCCGCTCCGAGCGCCCGGCCTTCGACGCCAAGTTCCCGGACCTGGCCGTCAGCACCGGCAAACTCGCCCCCGCCGTCACCGCCGGCGAACCCACCGGCCGCCGCCAAACCGAGCGAGCCTGACACACCTTCCCTCAACACCAGCGCCGCGCGGCGTTGCGCCGGTGGCTTTCCAAGATTGATGCGGCGCTCACAGTGCTTCGGGGTGGCAAAAGCACTGTGAGCGCCGCATCAATCATGGGATTGCTAGCTCGTGGTTTGGGCGGTGGCGGAGCCGCCGAGGTTGCTCTTGACCACGATCACGTTGGGGTTGAACACCCAGCCGCGTTGGTCGAAGTAGCGCCCGCCGCCCAGGTTGGTCAGCGTGAACATGAAACTGCCCGACTGGGAGAAGACGGACAGGATCGCGTTCGGGTTGGTGCTGGTCGCCTCGATTGTGAGCAGGCCTCGCCGCCACCGGGCCCTGGTGATCCGCACGACGTCGGCGGGGGCGGGAGCGCCCGGCGTGAGCGTGATCGTCGTCGACCGGCTGACCCCGAACCAGTTGGCGGTAATGGTCACGTTCGTGTTGGCTGTCACCGGAGCAGTGGTCACGGGGAACGCGCCGGAGGAGTCGCCACCTCGGACGGTGGTCTCGAAAGGTACCTGTACCAAGGCGGTGTTGCCGCTGACCAACTGCACCAAGGCGCCATCGGTCGCGGCGGTGAACGTTACGGTACCGGTGGCCGGGCTGCCGCCGGTGAGCGTCGAAGGCACGACCGAAACCGCGGTCAGGGACGGGCCGGGTGGGGTTGCCGCGTTGACCGATAGGTTCGCCGAGCGCGGGGTGTTGCCGATCCAGGCGGTGATTTGAACGATGGTTGGCGGGGCGGCCGCATTGGTGGTGATGTTGAAGTCGACCGTGGAGGCGCCGGCCGGCGCTATCACTGATGGCGGCACCTGTGCGACGTTCGGATCGCTGCTGAACACCAGGACGGTGGTGGGGTTCGAGTCGAGGGGGATGAGGGTCACCGTCCCCGTCGCGGAAGCGCCGTCGCGCACCTGGACGGGGAAGACGGAAAGCGAGGAGATGATGCCGTCGGCGTGCGCCGGGGACGCGATGAGTTCCGCGGCAAGAAGAGAGAGCGTGGCTAGAACGGCTAAGCGTCGCATGTGACAGTCCACGTTCGAGACACATGAAAAGTTCGATGCGCGTTTTCGATGCGAGTGTGGCCGCCTATCGGGAGGCTGATACCGGGACAGGCAGCTCCTGAGCGCTGATCTCCTCGGCCGGCGCGGTCGAGCGGGGCCAGAACGGAACGGCCAGGGCGACGAGCAAGGCGCCGCAAGCACCGGCGGTGGCGAAGCCCCAGCCGGGGCCGAAGGCGTCGATGACGGCGCCGGCGACGGGCGCGCCGGCCGCGATGCCGATGGTGAGGGCGGCCCCGTGCAAGCCCATCGCCTCGCCGCGCGCCGCGGCGGGGACCCACTTGCTGACAGTGTCCACAGTGGACGCCAAGGAGGGCGCGCACAGCAGGCCGGTGGGGATCAGGGCGAACAGGAGCCACCACCAAGGGGCGCCGGCGAGCAACCCGATGGGGACGGTGAGCAGACCCAGGCCGCTGATGAGGGTGAGCGAGGAGACAGTGCGGTGCAGAGCGCCGTAGACGAAGCCGCCGACCAGGGAGTACACACACCACAGGCCGATCACGAGACCGGTGAACCGGGTCACGCCACCGTTGTTGAGCACTGCCACCACGGAAAGCTCGGTGGCGGACAGGATGAACGTGGTAGCGGCGGTGACGCCGAGCAGGGCGACCATGCCGGGGGTGATCCACTGGCGGCGCAGCACCGGGGCACCCGTGTCCTCGGCGGCCTCCGCCTCGGAGCGGATGGGCGGGTTGAGCAAAACGAGGCCGAAGCCGGCGGCGACCAGGCCGGCGCCAACAAAATACATGGCGATCCGGCTGTTGATGCTGGTGACGGCGGCCACGGCGAGGGCGGGCCCGAGCATGTAGGCCAGCTCAACTGCCATGGAGTCCAGCGCGAAGGCGGTGCGCCGCTGGTCGACCGGCGTGAGAGCGGCCACGAACTGGCGCATGGTGCTGAAGATCGGGATGCTGAGCAGGCCGCTGACGAAGGCGCAGGCGACAAGCAACGGGTAGCTCAGCTCGGGGGCGACGAGCCAGTAGACGCCCTGGGCGGCGCTCGTCACGATCATGACCGGGCGCGCGCCGATCCGGTCGACGAGCCGTCCGAACAGCGGGGAACCTATGCCCACACCGGCCATGCCGAGTGCGCCGGCGACACCGGCCGCCGCATAGTCAAGGTGCAGGGCAGTGATCACATGGAGGGTGGTCACCATTCCGGCCGCGGTGGCGGGGATGCGCGCCAGGAACCCGATCAGCATGAGGAGCTTGAGTCCGGGCTGGCGCAGCACGAGTCGGTAAGGTGCGATGTTCATAACGGTCGGTACCTCCAGGCATGAGTCTGCCTGGGAGGTATGACATTTTGCCAACGGGTTAGTCGAGCGCGATTCCGGATGCGCGCATCTCGTCGAGGGCGCGGGCGGTGGTCTCCGGGGCGACGCCGGCGGTCAGGTCGACCAGGACCTTGGTGTGGAAGCCTTCCCGCGCCGCGTCGAGCGCGGTCGCGCGGACGCAGTGGTCAGTCGCGATCCCGACAACGTCGACCGAGTCTACGTCGTGCATCCGCAGCCAGGCGGCCAGGCCGATGCTGCCGGCGTGGCCCTCGAAGCCCGAGTAGGCGGCCGCGTCCTCACCTTTGAGGAAGATGGCCTCGATGCGGTCGGTGTCGAGGTTGGGGTGGAAGTCGGAACCGGGTGTGCTGGCGACGCAGTGCACCGGCCAGCTGTCCACAAAGTCGGGTGGGTCGCCGAAGTGCGGGCCCGGGTTAACGTGGTAGTCCTTGGTCGCCACGACATGGTCCCACGTTCCCTCGGCCAGCGCCCCGGAGATCGCGGCCGCCACGGAGGCGCCGCCGGAGACCGGCAGGGAGCCGCCCTCGCAGAAGTCATTCTGGACGTCGACGATGATGAGAGCTCGAGACATGGCTGGTCACTCCTGGATCACGGGTATGGCCGGATCACCTTGGGAAAGCTTAAGCCCTTCCCAGGGGATCGAGATCAGGCATTCGCGGAGGTGCTCGCGGCTTTGCTCCAGCGTCGGCACGTCGTCGAGAATCCGGCCGCCGACTATGAAGTCCCGCTGGAGCCGCCGATCGTTCGGCATCGGCGATGGAGTCCCTTGGGAGACAACGATTTCCTCGATCGCCGTGCCGGTGGGCTTGTGGCGGCGTACGGCGGTCTTGCGCCCGCCCACGGTCCGCTTGTTCTCCGAGCGCTTGACGACCGAGCGGCCGTCGACCTCGACGAGCTTGTAGACCAGGCTCGCGGTGGGGGCGCCCGAGCCGGTGACCACGGCCGTGCCCGCGCCGTAGGCGTCGACCGGTTCGGCGCGCAGGGCGGCGATCGCGTACTCATCGAGGTCACCGCTAACGATGATCTTCACGTCCGGGGCGCCGAGCTCGTCGAGCAGGGCGCGGGATTGGGCGGCCAGCACCGACAGATCACCGGAGTCGATGCGGATGGCGCGTAACCTCGGCCCGGCCACCTCGATCGCGTTACGAATGCCTTGTGTGATGTCGTAGGTGTCGACCAGCAGGGTGGTCTCGTGGCCGAGGGCCACCAGCTGGGAGGCGAACGCGGTCTGCTCGTCGTCGTGCAGCAGCGTGAAGGCGTGGGCGGCGGTGCCGGCGGTCGGGATGCCGTAGCGCAACCCGGCGGCGAGATTGGAGGTCGAGGCGAAGCCGGCCAGGTAGGCGGCGCGGGCTGCGGCCACGGCCGCATCCTCGTGGGTGCGGCGCCCGCCCATCTCTATCAAAGGGCGGCCCTTGGCGGCGGTGACCATCCGCGCGGCGGCCGCGGCGATGGCACAGTCGTGGTTGAGCACCGACAGGACAATGGTTTCCAGGATCACGCATTCGGCGAAACCGCCGCTGACCCCCACGATGGGGCTATTAGGAAAAAATAACTCTCCTTCGTGGTACCCCCAAAGATCGCCTTTGAATTTGAAATGCTCAAGCCATTGGGCCGTCTCGTCGCCGATCACCCGCCCCTTTACCAGAAAATCGATCTCTTCGCGATCGAATCGGAAGTCGCGGAGTAGATCGAGCAAGCGGCCGGTGCCGGCCACAACCCCGTAGCGGCGCCCGGTGGGAAGCCGCCGCGCGAACACCTCGAAGACGCAGTTTCGCGAGGCTGTGCCGTCTTTGAGCGCAGCCCCAACCATGGTCAGCTCGTAGTGGTCGGTCAGCAGTCCCGGTGATCCACGCACAGGCCATAGCGTAGGGGTTGTGGGTTGTCGCTGTACGCCTCATCCGATCGTAGGATGGGGGGCGTGACCGCCGCCCCGCAGACGACGCCAGCCAGAACAGCGCGTCCCGATCTTGCCGAGGAGTCGGAGTTCGCCCGGCCCTGGGTCACCATCGTGCACAACGATCCGGTGAACCTCATGAGTTATGTGACGTGGGTGTTTCAACAGCTCTTTGGCTACAGCAAGGACAAAGCGGAGTTGTTGATGCTTGACGTGCACCACAAGGGCAAGGCCGTGGTGAGCGCCGGCGCCCGCGAGCGCATGGAATATGACGCCTCGCGGCTGCACTCCTATGGACTGTGGGCGACGGTGGACAAGCAGTGACCCTGTTCAAGCGCCGGGGCGCGGTGTGCATAGCCACGCTGCAGGAGGACGAGGTCAAGGTCCTGCGCAAGGTGGCCGAAGAGGTTGTCGGGTTGCTGACCGAGGGCTTCGATCACTCCGATCCCGTCGTGGGCAGGCTCTTCCCCGACGTCTATCCGAGCGCGCCACGCGAGTCCGCGGAGTTCCGCCGGTTCACCGAGGGGGACCTCAAAACCGGCAAGATCGATCAGGCGGGAGCGATTCTGGCGGCCCTGCCCGAGGAGGGCTCCGGCGAAGTTCGACTCGACGCCGAGGCGGCGCAGGCGTGGTTGCGAGCGTTGAACGACGCGCGCCTGGCGCTGGGTATCAGGCTGGAGGTCACCGACGACACGGTGCTCGAGATCGAGCTCGACCGGGCGCTGGCCGAGGATCCGCACTCGGCTCGCGTCTTCCAGCTGAGCGTGTACTCGTACCTGGGCTACCTGCAGGACTCGTTGCTGACCGCCTTTACGGCGTGAGCATCGTCACCGCTTTGCGGCGCACCGATTCTCGGTAGGCTGGCTGCGTGCTGACCATCGAGCAGTCGATCCTGGACGCGATCGTGGCGCATGCCCGCCGGGACCACCCGGATGAGGCGTGCGGCATCGTCGCCGGCCCGACCGGCTCGGACACCCCGACCCGGCACATCCCCATGGACAACGCGGCCCGATCGACGACCTTCTACGAGTTCGACTCGACCGAGCAGTTCCGGGTGTGGCGGGAGATGGATGATCGTGACGAGGAGCCGATCGTCGTCTATCACTCCCACACCGCGACGGAGGCTTATCCCTCGCGCACCGATGTGAGCCTGGCCGGGATCCCCGAGGCGCATTACCTTCTCATCTCAACCCGTGAGCCGGATTCCACGGAGATACGGTCGTTCCGTATCCTTGACGGCGTGGTTAAGGAAGAGCCGGTCAACGCCGTGCAGTCGTACATGTTTGGGCAGACCCCAAACAGCGTGGATTACGAGTGTCGTGGCTAGTTAATAGCCCCCTTCGTTGATCCCGTTCGACAATCTTCTTCCTTAGGAGCAAAGTAATCATGGCTATTGATGTTCGCATCCCTACGATCTTGCGTACTTATACCGGCGGGTCCAAGACGGTCTCCGGATCGGGTGACACCCTCGCCGAGCTTCTGTCAGATCTTGATGACAAGCACCCCGGCTTGAAGGGCCGGCTGATCACGCCCGAGGGTGGGCTGCACCGGTTCGTCAATATCTACGTCAATGACGAGGACGTGCGGTTCCTCGGGGCGCTCGATGCCAAGCTCGACGACGGGGACACGGTGACGATCCTGCCCGCGGTGGCCGGTGGCGCCCTGGGTGTGGCGGCCGCTCTTGCCCTCTCCCGCCCGCCATCCCCCCAGCCCACAGCTCCAGCCCTCCGGGGGTAAGGCCATGGCTCGGTACGAGTCGCTTTTGGACCTTTGCGGGGACACACCTCTGGTCGGGCTTCCGCGGTTGTCGCCCTCGGCCGATGTGCGGATCTGGGCCAAGCTGGAGGACCGCAACCCGACCGGCAGCGTGAAGGATCGCGCCGCCACATACATGGTGCGCGCGGCCGAGTCCGAGGGGCGGCTGCGGCCGGGCGCCACCATCCTGGAGCCGACCAGTGGGAACACCGGCATCGCGCTCGCGATGGTCGCCAAGCTGCAGGGGTACCGGCTGGTGTGCGTGATGCCGGAGAACGTGTCAACGGAGCGCGTTCAGCTGCTGCGCATGTACGGTGCGGAGATCATCTTTTCGCCGGCGGCGGGCGGGTCCAACCAGGCGGTCGCGACGGCGAAACAGATCGCGGTGGAGCATCCCGACTGGGTCATGCTTTACCAGTACGGCAACGAGGCCAACGCGCGGGCGCACTACGAGACCACCGGACCGGAGCTCCTGCGGGACCTGCCGACCATCACGCACTTCGTGGCCGGGCTGGGCACGACCGGGACGCTGATGGGGACCGGAAGGTACTTGCGGGAGAAGAACCCCGACGTTCAGGTGATCGCGGCGGAGCCCAGATACGGCGAACTGGTCTACGGGTTGCGCAACATCGACGAGGGGTACGTCCCGGAACTGTATGACGCCAGCGTTTTGAGCCGTCGATTCTCAGTCGGGACCCGTGATGCCGTGCTGCGGACCAGACAGCTGGTCGAGGTCGAGGGGCTGTTCGTCGGCTTCTCGACCGGAGCCGTGTTCCACGCGGCGCTGGCCGCGGCGCACGAGGCGGTCAAGGCCGGGCGCAAGGCCGATGTCGCCTTCCTCGTCGCCGACGCCGGGTGGAAGTACCTGTCCACGGGCGGTTATACCGGCACCCTGGCCGACGCGGAGTCCTCTTTGGAGGGCCAGCTCTGGGCCTAGCTACGCGAGCATGACATAGACCATCGCGACGTTCACCGCCAGGAGGAACGTCGCGATCGTCATCAGGACCCACGGCAGGCCGGCACGGCGGATTGACGCGAAGGCCGACGTGATCAGGATCAGGCCCAGGATTCCCATGGATGCGGCGCTCACGGGGTACCAAGAAAAATTGAAGGATCGAAACGCGACACTGACCGCGAGGCGCCCGGCCGGGATGAGACCGAGGAATATGCAGATAGCCGCCCAGAGCGTAAGGGCCAGGACGCGGCGGCTCGGCGGCGGCTCATGCTCGGCCGTGGGCACGCGGAAGGGCGAGGTCCGTTGAATCGGCACCGGCGGAGCGTTGACGTCGGTTCTTTGCTGTGTGTGCACAGGACTCACACACTGTGCAACGGAGGGCTGTGATGAGCGTTACGCCAATCGGACATCGATAACGCCAGGTGGCGTGGGTTAGATGTCGCGTTCGTGACATGTCCGAGTTGACTCTTCGCCGGATGGGGGGTTGGCCAAGTAGGCTGCGCAGCGTGATGGCCGATGGCGACGCATCCCTTGAACGACCCGCGGGAGGCGCGGCTGTGCTCTCGGCGCCCATCGGCATCTTCGATTCCGGCGTGGGCGGGCTGACCGTTGCCCGGGCCATCCTCGATCAGCTCCCCAACGAGCAGGTCGTCTATCTGGCGGACACCGCGCACATGCCCTATGGCCCCAAACCCATCGCCGACGTGCGAGCCTACGCGCTGCGCTGCCTCGACGAGCTGGTCGATCGCGGCGTAAAACTCCTGGTCATCGCGTGCAACAGCGCTTCCGCCGCGTGCCTGCACGACGCCCGGGAGCGCTATAGCATCCCAGTTGTGGAGGTGATCCGGCCGGCCGTCCGCCGCGCCGTCGCCGCGACCCGCAACCACAAGGTGGGAGTGATTGGCACCATCGCCACCATCGCCTCCGGCGCATACCAGGACTCGTTCGCCGCCGCGCCGCAGACCACCGTGACGGCGGTGGCGTGCCCGCAGTTTGCCGAGTTCGTCGAGCGGGGGATTACCTCGGGGCGGGCGCTGCTGGGCCTGGCCAGCGCCTACCTGGAACCCTTGCAACGGGCAGAGGTGGACACCCTGGTGCTGGGCTGCACGCACTATCCCTTGCTGACAGGCGTCATCAGCCTGGTGATGGGAGAGCAGGTGACATTGGTGTCGAGCGCTGACGAGACCGCTCGCGACGTGTATCGGACCCTGGTCGAGAAGGATCTGCTCCGCACGTCGGACCACCCGCCCCGGCACGAGTTGCTGACCACGGGCGATCAGGAGATCTTCAACCGGTTGGCGAATCGCTTCCTGGGCGACCTTCGCCTGGTCCATGGGGCGGCGGTATGAAACTGACCGTTTTAGGCTGCGCCGGCAGCTTTCCCGGCCCGGAGTCGGCATGCTCCTCGTACCTCGTCGAAGCTGACGGGTTCCGGCTGCTACTGGATTTCGGAGCCGGCGCGATGTCGGCGCTTCAGCGATACGCAGGATTGAAGTCGGTCGACGCGATCGTACTGAGCCATCTTCACTGTGATCACATGATGGACGCCACCTCCTATGTGGTGGTCCGGCGCTACGCGCCCGACGGTCCCTACCCGCCGATCCCCGTCTATGCCCCAGCAGGCGCGCCCGAGCGGATCGCCGCCGCCTACAGCCTGGAGGAGGGGCCGCTCGACGATGTGTACAACTTCTATGCGCTGCAGCCCGGCAGCTTCCCGATCGGCCCGTTCCACGTTGTGGTGGACCGGGTGCACCATCCGGTGGAGACCTATGGGGTGCGCCTTGAGCACCAGGGCAAGGTGCTGACGTACTCGGGTGACACCGCGGTGTGCGATGCGTTGGTGCGGCTGGCGTTGAACGCCGATCTGTTCCTGTGCGAGGCGAGTTACCTGGATGGGGCGGACAACCCACCCGGGCTTCATCTGACCGGCCGGGAGGCCGGCGAGATGGCGACCAAGGCCGGTGCGAACCGGCTTCTGTTGACCCATCTTGTGGCCGCGTGGGGTTCGGAGTCGGAGACCCTGGGGCATGCGGCGGAGGCGTTCGAGGGCCCCGTCGAGGTGGTCCGTCCCGGCTGCCGTTACGAGGTCTGACCTCTCATCCGGTTTGTAGCCTCAGGAACGCGGATTCACCAGGCCGGTTTCGTAGGCGTAGACCACCGCTTGGGTGCGGTCACGCAGATCCAATTTGATCAGAACGCGGCTGACGTGGGTCTTGACCGTTTCCTCGCTGATCGACAGGCGGGCGGCGATCTCGGCGTTGGAGATGCCCTCGGCGATCAGGAGCAGGGTGTCCACTTCTCTTCGCGTGAGCGCCGCTTGCTCGAGTTGTTTGTGGACCGCCTTGCGCGGGCGCAGCCGCATCACTTCGGCTATGAGCCGCTTGGTGATCCCGGGGGCGAGCAACGCTTCGCCGGCCGCGACGACGCGGACCGCGGCGGCCAGGTCCTCGGCCGTGATGTCCTTGAGCAGGAAGCCGCTCGCGCCCGCGCCGAGCGCGTCGTAGACATACTCGTCGAGATCGAACGTGGTGAGCATGATGACCCGTGGCCGGTCGCCCGCGGCGGTGATCTGGCGTGTGGCCTCGATGCCGTCGAGCCCCGGCATACGGATGTCCATGAGGAGGACGTCGATCTGCTCGCGCTGGCAGAGCCGCACCGCGTCGTCGCCGTTGACCGCGTCACCGACCACGGTGATGCCGGGCTGGCTGAGCAGCATCGTGGTGAACCCCGCTCGCACGAACTCGTGATCGTCGGCGACCGCCACGCGAATCGTCATTTCTGTTGCTGATCCTCCATGAGAGCCGTGCCATAGCTGGGAAGCTCGGCCTCGACGAGGAAGCCGCCAGTGGCCAAGGGACCGGCCCGGAGCCGGCCGCCCACCATCGCCGCTCGCTCTCGCATGCCGACCAGCCCATGTCCTTGTCGCGCAACGGGATCCGCCCCCGGCCCGTTGTCGGTGACCCGGATGTGCAACGCGCGGTCGGTGACCCGGACGACGACCTCGACGGAGGCGCCCGGGGCATGGCGCCGCACGTTGGTAAGTGCTTCTTGAATTATGCGGTACCCACAAAGCTCCACCATGGCCGGGAGAGCGGGCGGCCGCACATCTCGCTGCAGCATCACGGGTGTGCCGGCGGCGCGGGCCGCTGCCACCAGGTCGTCGATCCGATCGAGACCCGGCTGGGGCGAGCGGTCGGCCGGGACGATCGGCTCATCCGGGCTTGGATCGCGGCGGAGCACGCCCACCACCCGCCGCATCTCGGTCAGCGCCTGGCGGCCGGTGTCGCGGATGACCTCGAGGCTCTTGCTGCCCTCAGCGCCAAGGCCCGGGGTGCCGACGCGGGCCGTCTCGGCTTGCACCACCATCATGGACACGTGGTGGGCCACCACGTCGTGCAACTCGCGGGCGATGCGCGAGCGCTCCGCCAGCACCGCGCGGTCGTGGCGCGCCTGCGCGGTCTCCTCCCTGGCCGCGTTGCGCTCGGCGATGGCCCGCTTGGCCTGGCGCTGGAAGTCGCCCATCGCCGCCACCGCCACAGCGCCGATGAGGATCAGCACGGCGGAGAGAACGGCGTCGGTGCCCGAGTAGGGGTAGATGGCGTTGCCTATCAAGGGGAGCAGAGCCACGCCGGTCCACGCCCGCGTCGTGCGCGCGGCCACCAGGTGGACGATCCAATACTGTCCAATGAGGACGGAGATGGCGGGCCGACCGCTGATGCTCAGGAAGGCCACGGTGGCGCCGCTAACGACGATGGCGCTCATGACAAGGTGGCGGCGGCTCACCAGGATCGGGAGGGTGGCGCACAGGCTCAATGCCTTGAAGGTGTCGGAGTCGATGCCGGACGGAGCCCAGAATCGCCCCTCCAGCAGACCGCCGAGGATGAGGGCGATCGCGGCGGCGGTGAACAGGTCGGGCCAGGCGGCGATGCGCCTGATCCATTCACCCATGCCCTGCATGCCGGTAGTTTGGCAGGCCGCGTTGCCCGACGCATCCCCACTGAGAGGTAGCACTCAAGTGTGATTCAAGATGGTTATCTGGTGCGATGCGCGGTCGGTGCGTTGCCGCCTAGCGTCTCGGGCCATGAGCCTGACCCGTCGAACATTGATGACAGCCGGCGCCGCGTTGGCGCTTCCCTTCTCGGTCCTGCCGCGTGCGGCGCAGGCGTCGACTCCAACTTTGGCGGTGCCGGCGCCGACCGGCCGGCACCGAGTGGGCACAAGGTTGCTGCACCTGATCGATCGCGGGCGCCCCGATCCGCTCGCGCCCGATTCCCGTGCCCGAGAACTGATCGTGCGCTTGTTCTATCCCACCGCCGCGGGCGGCCGGCCCGACGCGACCTACCTGTCGCCGACCCTGTCCAGCGTTCTCACCGAGCAGATCAACGCACTCGCCGGGATCGATCTGCCGCTCGACATCCTCACGTTCCGCACCCACGGCCGGGTCGATGCCCCGATCGCCGCCGCGGCGTGCCACCGCGCGGTGCTGTTCTCACCCGGCCTCGGGACCAACGCGGCGATCTACACGGCGCTGATGGAGGATCTGGCCAGCCGCGGCTTCGTCGTCGCCGGCCTCGACCACACCTTCGACGCGGTGGTGGAGTTCCCCGGCGGGCGCGTCCAACCACCGGCCGAGAACGTGCCGTTCGAACAGATGCTCGCGGTCCGCACGGCCGACATGAGATTCGTGCTCGACCACCTCAGCGGCTCGATGGAGCTGGGCGGCGTCGCCGCGGTGGGGCACTCCATGGGCAGCATGACCGCGATCCAGGCGATCCTGGCCGACCGGCGCATCGGTGCCGGGGTGGTCCTCGACGGAAACCCGATGGGGCAAGGCAGCGTCGACCGGCCGCTCATGATGCTGGGCAACCCCTCCCACCGGCGCGCCGCCGACCCGGACTGGGCCGGCTTCTATGACCGCTTGCGTGGGCCACGCCTGCACCTCGTCGTGGACGGGATGGAGCACCTCGACCTCAGCGACATCGCCGCGTTCAAGATGGTGGTGGACCTCGGCTCGGTCTTCGAAGTCGGCCCGATCGATGGGTTGCGAGCCATAGCGGTCACCCGGGCCTATGTGGCCGCGTGGCTCGAGTTCGGCCTTGGCGGCCGCAGCCATCCCATCCTGCGCCGCGAGCCGAAACGCTTCCCGGAGGTGGACTTCCAACCCTAGAAGGGACACGGGGGCGAGGGCAATGGCCAAGCCCGCAAGTAGAGTGGCGGCATGACCCGACCAGACCAACGCAAACCCGATGAGCTCCGCAAGGTGACCCTGGCCCGCGGCTGGAGCAAGCATCCTGAGGGATCGGTGCTCGTGGAGTTCGGTGACACGCGCGTGCTTTGTACCGCGAGTGTGATCGAGGGCGTGCCCAGATGGCGTAAGGGCAGCGGTCAAGGGTGGGTCACGGCGGAGTATTCGATGCTGCCACGGGCGACGACCGATCGTTCGGAACGCGAAAGTGTGAAAGGCAAGATCGGTGGCCGCACCCACGAGATCTCCCGGCTGGTCGGGCGCGCGCTGCGGGCCTGCATCGAGCTGAAGGCGCTAGGCGAGAACTCGATCCTGGTCGACTGCGATGTGCTGCAGGCCGACGGCGGCACGCGCACGGCGGCGATCACCGGAGCCTACGTCGCCCTCTATGACGCGGTGACCTGGATGGCCGGGAAGAACATGCTGACCCGCAAGCAAACCGTGGAGACGGCGCTGCACCGGTCGGTGGCGGCGGTGAGCGTCGGCGTGATCGACGGGGAGCCGCGGCTCGACCTCTGCTACGAGGAGGATGCGCGGGCTCAGGTGGACATGAACATCGTCTGTACCGGCATCGGTGACTTCGTGGAGGTGCAGGGGACGGGGGAGGACGGGGTGTTCGACCGCGATGAGCTCAACGCGCTGCTCGATCTGGGCCTGCTCGGGTGCGAACGCCTCACCACAATGCAGCGGGAGGCGCTCGGACTGCCCACATTGGACGTCGCCGGTCTGATGGCCGTATTCAAGAAGTGAGGGTGGTGGTCGGGAAGTGAGAGTCCTGTTGGCGACGCGCAACGCCAAGAAGCTCGACGAGCTGCGCCGCATCCTCATCAGCTCGCCCGGAATCGAGTTGATCGGCCTCAACGACGTGCCCGCGTATCTCGAGGCGCCCGAGATCGGTTTGACCTTCGCCGAGAACGCATTGCTGAAGGCGCGCGAGGGCGTCAAATACACCGGCCTGCCCACCGTCGCCGACGACTCCGGGCTGGCGGTCGACGCGCTCAACGGGATGCCGGGAGTCTTCAGCGCCCGCTGGTCGGGCAAGCACGGAGATGACCGGGCCAACCTCGAGCTCGTCCTGGCCCAGGTGTCCGATGTGGACGATGCGCATCGGGGGGCCCAGTTCGTCTGCGCGGCCGCGTTCGTGCTGCCCGGCGGCAAGGAGCATCTGGTGAACGGGACCATGCCGGGGCGTCTGATCAGGGCGCCGCGCGGCGACGGTGGCTTCGGCTACGACCCCATCTTCATCGCCGACGGTCAGACAGTAACCAACGCCGAACTGGGATCGGCCGACAAGGATGCGATAAGCCACCGGGGGAAGGCTTTCCGGTCCCTGGCTTCAGTGATCGCCAAGTCGCTCTGACACGGGTGGTGGCTGGGAGGGGGCCGGGATAACGGCGGCAGGCGCCGGGACCGGTGCGTCGGTCAGCCAGGTTTCGAGGGCCGGGTCCTCGCGGCCGGGGGTCTTCAGATTGAAGCGCACGATCATGAACCGGAACAGGAAGTAGTAGATCAGCGCGAAGATTGGGCCGACCACGAAGACCAGCCAAGGCTTTTCGTGATTGGTACCGAGGAAGTTCAAGCCCCAGTCGGTAAACCCCGCCGAGAAGGTGAAGCCGTCACGGGCACCGAGAGCATTCATCACCATCATCGAGATGCCGGTCAGGATCGCGTGTACCAAGAAAAGCAAAGGCGCCACAAAGGCGAAAGCGAACTCGATGGGCTCGGTGATACCGGTAAGAAATGACGTCAGCGCGGCCGAGCCCATGATGCCGGCGATGGCCTTGCGGCGCTCGGGACGGGCCGTGTGAATGATCGCCAGGCAGGCCGCCGGCAGTGCGAACATCATGATGGGGAAGAAGCCGGTCATGAAGCCGCCGGCATTCGGGTCGCCGGCGAAGAACCGGTGAAGATCTCCCGTGGTGCCGTTGTACTCCCCGAAAGTGAACCACACCAACGAGTTGGGGATGTGGTGCAGCCCGGTCGGGACCAGCAGGCGGTTGATGGTGCCGTAAACGCCGGCCCCGATCACATCGTGGGCGACGATCCAGCTGCCGAGGGCGTTGAACCCGCGGCCGACCACCGGCCAGACGAGACCGAACACGACCCCGTTCGCCACACCCGCCACGCCGGCCAAGATCGGCACCAGCCGCCGGCCACCGAAGAACGCGAGATAGGACGGGAACTTGGTGCGGTGAAAGCGCTCGTAGAGCAGGGCGGTGGTGACCCCCATCAGGACGCCGCCGAGCACGCCCATGTTGACGGTGTCGCCATTGGACAGTCGATAGCTGGACTCCGTGGCCAGAACCGTGTAGACCGCCTTGAAGCCCAGATAGCCGACGACTGCCGCCAAACCGGTGGTACCATCGGCCTTCCGGGCGAACCCGATCGCGACACCGACGGCGAACAGCAGCGGCAGGTTGTCGAAGACGGCGTTGCCCGCCTGGAGCAGCACCTGAGAGACCGCGTTTTCCGGTGAGACGCCGAGGAAGCCGGCCACATCCGGCTTGCCGAACCGCTGGAACAGGCCCGCGATCGGCAGGACGGCGATCGGCATCATCAGGCTGCGCCCGATGCGTTGCAGGACACCCAGACCTGGCATCTGCGGCCTCCGGCTGCTGAAGGAAGCTACTTGCGGGGGTTGTGGATCGGGGGCAACGGTCGTGCTAGGGGAACCCAGAGCTTATAGCGATCCGCGCGGTAGAACGAGACCGAGTAGGAGACCAGAGTCTGGTCGGCGTATGAGTGTCTTTCGATGTGCAGGAGCGGTGAGCCGGAACGTACGCCCAGATAGTTGGCGTTCTCGTTGTCGGCGGCCGCGGCCTCGATAGTGTCTTCACCCCAGTTGGGCACAAGTCCATAACGCTCGGCCAGCTCGGTGTAGAGGGAGGCGGGCGCGGGGCGGTCGGTCAGGCCCGGGACCAGTTGGTACGGCAGCCAGGTGCGCTCGACGGCCATGGGAACGTCGTCGGCGAACCGCAGACGCTTGAGGTGGACCAGGTCGGCGTGGGTCTCGCAGCCGAGTTCCCGGGACAGGTGGGCGGTGGCGCGCATGCGGGTGAAGCCGAGGACCGTGGAGCTGGCCTGCATGCCTCGCCGCCGCATCTCCTCCCCGAAGGAGGTGAGCCGGGCCTGGAGATCCATCTTGGGGGCGGCGACGAAGGTGCCCTTGCCGGTGACCTTGACGAGCCTGCCCTCGGCCACCAGTGACTCCACCGCCTGCCGTACGGTCATCCGGGCTACGCCGTAGCGCATCGCCAGCTCGCGCTCGCTCGGTATGAGCTGTTCGACCTCTAAGCTCGATATCAGGTCCAACAGGATGTCTCTGAGCTGCAGATGCTTGGGGGCGGCTCCGGAAAGCATCTGGTTGGTGGGGTCGGTGCTCATGTCGCTCACTCTAGGGTCCGGGACGTCTAGTCCGGACTAGACCAGATGAGGTTTACTGTTGTCAACGTTTACAGCAAGCCCGCGCGCAAATCGGAGGGACAGTGCCAATCACGGCAGAGCAGATCATTGCCGGCTTGGGGGGTGCCGATAACGTCGTGGAACTCGAGCCATGCATCACCCGACTGCGGGCCGAGGTCGCCGACGGCAACCTGATCAACGAGCCGCTGCTGCGCGCCGCGGGCGCGCACGGTGTCATGCGCTCGGGCAACATCGTGCAGGTGATCGTGGGCCCGGACGCCGACACGCTCGCCAGCGACATCGAAGATCTTATGTGAAATCATGGTCGTTACCGCACCGCTGAGCGGGATCGCAGTGCCGCTGCACAAGGTCCCGGACCCGGTCTTCGCCAAGGCGATCGTCGGCCCGGGCGTCGCCATCACCCCGAACGCCGAGGAGCAGCTGGTCCTCGCGCCCATCTCGGGACGCCTCATCAAACTCAAGGCGCATGCCTTCGTCATCACCGGGCCGGACGGGCATTCGATCCTCGTCCACCTCGGGATCGACACGGTACAGCTCAACGGCAGCGACTCGGAGCTGATCGCGACCGAGGGGCAGCTGATCGCCGCGGGGGAGCCGGTCGCGCGCTGGCATCCGGAGCGGGTGATCGCCGCCGGGCTCAGCCCGGTGTGCCCGGTCATCGCGCTCGAGGCGTCGCCGGAGGTGATCTCCACCATCGCCGAGGGGCCGGTCGTGGCCGGAGCGGACCTGTTCACGTGGGAATAAGGGCCGCGATAAGCAAGGCGGGTCTGCACGCCCGCCCGGCCGCCGTCTTCGTCAAGGCCGTGCTCGACTCGGGAGCCACCGTTCACGTCGGCCGCCGGGACGGGGCGCCGGTCGACGCGCGGAGCATTGTCTCGGTGCTGGCGCTCGACATCCAGCCCGGCGAAAGGCTCGTCCTCACCGGCGGCGACGAGGAGCTTCTCGACCGGCTGGCGGCGCTGCTGGAGGCGGACCAATGATCATCTCTGGGCGGGTGGTGTGGAAGCGGGCGCCGGCGCCTCGGGAAGCGGTGCTCGACGCGCGGGAGGCGATGCGCCGGGCGGCGAACTACTACGAGGAGCGGGCCGAGACGGCGCCGGCGGAGGCCGCCGCGATGCTTCTCGCCCAGGCGATGATGGCCCGCGATCCGCTGCTGCTGCAACGCATCGACGAGCTGACCGGCGCCGGCCTGCCACCTGACCGCGCCATCGCCGAAGCCGCCGCTTCGCTCGTCGCCGCCGCTTCGCCCGGTGTGGGGAGCCAGGGTGCCGCTTCGGCCGTCGCCGCGGGCGAGGGCGCGGTGAATCTTGATGTGCGGGACGTGGTGGATCGGGCGATCGCGTTCGCCGGCGGGCTGGCGCCGCCGGCCCCACCGAATCCGGGGTACCCGCATGTCCTTGTGGCCCAGTCGCTTTCCGCCGCCGACATGCTGGACATCGACCGCACCACCGTCGTGGGGATCGTGACCGTCGAGGGCGGGCCGACCAGTCATGCGGCGATTCTGGCTCGCTCTTTCGCTATTCCAGCCATTATCGGGTACCCCGAAAGCCACGCACTGAAAGAGGGAGAGCTGGTCCACATCGAGGTGCCACCCGCCCCGACCCGGGACACGGCAACGGTTTCACGCCGCGTGCCGTTGCTGGCCAACATCTCCTCGGCGGCCGATGCCGCGCTGGCGGCGACCGTCGCCGACGGCGTCGGGCTGCTCCGGACCGAGTTTCTCCACCCATCGCTCGACTACGCGCCTTTGATAGCGGCGTTTGACGGCAAGCCCGTCATCATCCGCGCCCTGGACCTGAGCGAAGGCGACCGCGACGGCGATCCCTTGGGCGTCAGGGGTTTGCGCTACCTTCGCGCTCATCCCGATCTGCTCGACGCCCAGCTGGCCGCGATCGCTCGGCTCGGCCGGCCCGTCTCGGTCATGGCGCCCATGGTGTCCACAGTGGACGATGCCCGATGGTTCGCCGCCCGGGCCCGCGCCCACGGCCTGGCCGACGTCGGTGTGATGATCGAGGTGCCGGCGGCGGCCCTGTGCGCCGACGAAATCCTTGCGGTGGTGGACTTCGCGAGCATCGGCACCAACGATCTGGTGCAGTTCACGCTCGCCGCCTCGCGTGAGGCGGCCGCACTGGCGTCCTATCAGGACGCTTCGCACCCGGCCGTGCTCAGGCTCATCGAGATGACCATCGCGGCGGGGAAGCGTTGCGGCAAGCCGGTTTCGGTGTGTGGTGAGGCGGCGGCCGACCCGGCCTTCGCCGCCACGCTGATCGGGCTCGGCGCCTCGAGCCTGTCGCTGGCGCCGGCCGCGATTCCCTTGGTACGCAATATTATTTCATAGCCCCCGCGGTGAGGCCGGCCTGGATCTGGCGTTGCATCAACGCATAGATGATGATCATCGGCAGGATGGCGATGGTGATCGCCGCGAACAAGGCCTCCCAGTCGGATCTGAACCCGGCGGAGGTGGAGATGGAGGCGATGCCCTGGGTGAGCAGCCACCTGGACTCGGTGTCTTCACCGCCGGGGATGAGGTAGAGCGGCAGGAGGTATTGGGCCCACTGGCCGATGAGGTTGAAGATGCCCACGGAGATGAGGCCGGGTTTGGCCATGGGCAGCATGACCCGGAAGAACAGTTTGTAGTGTCCGGCGCCGTCGATGAGGGCCGCCTCGGCTATGGAGGTGGGCAATGTCTTGAAGAAGGCGGATAGGAAGAAGATGGTGAACGGCAGCGACCAGGCGATGTAGGTGAGGATCAGCCCGGTGTGGGTGCCCAACAGTCCTTGGTTGTCGTTGCCGATCAGGTTGCCCCACAGCTGGAAGAGGGGGAAGTCGCGTAGCACGAAGAACAGCGGCACGAGGGCGAGGAAGATGGGGAAGGCGAGCCCGGAGACGAACAGGAAGTAGATCGCCCGGTTGCCCGCAAACCTGTATCTGGCAAGGACATAGGCGGCCATGGAGCCCAGCAGCATGGTGCCGAAGGTGGAGATCGCCACGACCTTGACGCTGTTGAGCATGTAGCGGCCGATGTGGGCGGTGTTCCAGGCGCGAACCCAGTTGTCCCAACGCAGTTCCGCCGGGATGGTCCAGGGCGAGGAGAAGATCTCCTCCGGGGACTTGAAGCTGGACAGGAAGACCCAGACGATCGGCCCGATGATGATGAGCGCCCAGAAGGCCAGCGCCAGGTGGGACAGGCCGGACAGGACGCGGATGTCTCTGCGGGTTTGCATCAGTACTCCACGGACTCGCGGCGGGTCACCCGCAGGGTGAGGGCGGCAAAGGTGAGGGTGAGGAAGAACAGGACCACGCCGATGGCCGAGGCGTAGCCCAGCTTCGACTTGGAGAAGGAATAGTAGAGCTCCACGCCGAGGTTGGTGGTGGCGCCATCGGGACCGCCGTAGCCACCATCCTGGGCCAAGACGTTGACGAGGGCGAAGAAGTCGAAGGCGGCGATGCCGAGGTAGACCCACGCCACCTGAAGCGTGTCCCAGAGAAGGGGAAGGGTGACCCGGAAGAACATACTCACCCTTGTGGCCCCATCAAGCTCTGCGGCCTCGTAGATCTCGGCGGGGATGTTGGCCATGGCGGCGGAGAACAGCACGACGTAGAAGCCGACGGCCTGCCACACGGCCACGAACATGATGGCCCACAAGGCGGTGTTCTTGTTGAC
>Ga0075428_100000043_pt1 | contig 102004 bp, 92 predicted proteins | sample RhiMetdeltSRZDD2_FD_75291 | JGI IMG/M metagenome (GOLD analysis project Ga0075428, IMG submission 75291) | Populus rhizosphere microbial communities from Tennessee, USA - Rhizosphere MetaG P. deltoides SRZDD2 | ecosystem: Host-associated > Plants > Roots > Rhizosphere > Soil | place: USA... | reverse complement strand
GGACGCCCCGACCGCGCCCCCCAGCGCCTGGGCGAGATCGCGCACGAGCGAGAAGTGCTCCGGCGCGCGGAGGCCACGCCCCCCGCTCACCACGATCGACGCCTCGGCGACGTCGAGCTCCTGCGCGGGGGACGTCTCGAGGCGCACGACCTTGCATCGGGGCGTAACGCCGGCGGGTGCCGTGGGGATCACCTCGGCCGGCGCCGCTCCGGAGGCGACCGCCGGGAAGACGTTCGGGCGGAGCGTCGCCATCGCCGGGCGCGCCTCGGGGACCTTCGCCCACGCGTAGGCCTTTCCCGAATAGACCGGCCGCTTCCCGCGGAGCGCCCCTCCGGCGCCGCGCTCGATCTCGACGAGATCGGAGAGCAGGCCGGTGGAGAGGCGCGCGGCCGCGCGCGCGAGCACGTCGCGTCCCAGGCTCGTCCCCGGCCCGAGGATCGTGTCGGCCCCCGTGGTCCGCGCCGCCTCCGCGAGCGTCGCCGCGAACACCTCCGGGACGTACAGGTCGAGCGCGGGGTCCTCCACCGCGAGGAGCTTCGTCGCGCCGTGAGCCCCGGCGACCGCGGCGCTCGCCGAGGCTCCCGCGCCGAACGCGATCGCCGTGACCGCGTCCCCCGTCCCTTCGGCGAGCTTGCGCGCGGTGGAGAGCACCTGGAGGCTCGACCCCTTCGGGTCACCGCCGCGGCGCTCGAGGAGGACGAGGATCCCCCCCATCAGCAGATCCCCCCCATCAGATGACCTTCGCCTCCTCGCGCAGGAGCCGGGCCAGCTCGCGGGCCGACTCCGCCGCGTCCCCCGGAAGGATCCTCCCCGCCGGACGCGGCGGGGGGAGCTCGAGCGACTCGCGCACGACCGCGGGAGCCGCGGCGGCGGACGACGCGCGGACGTCGAGCGGCTTCTTCTTCGCCGCCATGATCCCCTTCAGCGAGGCGTAGCGGGGCGGATGGTCCCCCTTGTCCCAGGCGATCACCGCCGGGAGGTTCCCCTCGACCACCTCGACCGCGCCTTCGATCCCGCGATGGGCGACGAAGCGCCGGCCCTCGACCGACAGCGCGAACGCGGCCCCTACGTGCGGGAGGTCGAGCAGCTCGCCGAGCATCGGCCCGACCTGCCCCTCGTCGTCCCCCACCCCCGTCTTACCGGTGAAGATCAGGTCGGCGCCCACCTCGCGCAGCGCTTCCGCCAGGGCCCGGGCGCGCGCGAGCGCATCCGCGCCGGCGAGCGACGGCGCGTCCACGCGGATCGCCCGGTCCGCCCCCACCGCGAGCGCCTGACGGAGCGAAGCGGCGACCCCCTCGTCGCCTCCGCTCAGGACTACGACCTCGGTCCCCGCGTCCTTGTCCTTCAGGAGGAGCGCCTCCTCCAGCGCGTACTCGTCGTAGGGGGAGATGATCATCTTGACGCCGGCGAGGTCCGGGCTCTTGCCGTCGGGCCCGATCTTGATCTTCGCTTCGGTGTCGGGGACGTGCTTGAGGCAGACGACGATCTTCATGCCGACCCGTCGTGGCGGGTGAACAGCAGCGAGGCGTTGGTGCCTCCGAAGCCGAAGGAGTTGTTGAGCGCGGCTCGGATCGGAATCTTCCGGGCGACGTTCGGCACGCAATCGAGGTCGCACTCCGGATCCGGCGTCTCGTAGTTGATCGTCGGCGGGACGGCGCCGCGCGCGACGGCGAGCGCGGTGATCGCGCTCTCGAGGCCTCCGGCGGCTCCGAGCAGATGCCCGGTCATGGACTTCGACGACGCGAAGGCGATCTCCCGCGCGTGCGGGCCGAAGACCGTCTTGACCGCCTGGGTCTCGACGCGGTCTCCGACCGGGGTCGAGGTGCCGTGCGCGTTGATGTAGTCGACCTGGCTCGGCGGTATCCCCGCGTCGCGCAGCGCTCCCGCCATCGCCCGCGCGGCCCCCTCGCCGTTCTCCGACGGCGCCGAGATGTGGTAGGCGTCTCCCGAGAGGCCATAGCCGGCCAGCTCGGCGTAGATCGTCGCGCCCCGCGCGAGCGCGCTCTCCCGCTCCTCCAGGACCAGGATCCCCGCTCCGTCCCCCATCACGAATCCGTCGCGCCCCGCGTCGAAGGGACGGCTCGCGCGCTCGGGAGCGTCGTTGCTGGTGGACAGCGCCTTCATCGCGCAGAAGCCGCCGAGGGACAGCGGCGTGATCCCCGCGTCGGTCCCCCCCGCGATCATGGCGTCGGCGAACCCCTCGCGGATCAGCCGCATCGCCTCGCCGATCGCATGGTTCCCGGTCGCGCAGGCGGTCGCGACGGCGAGGTTCGGGCCCTTCGCCCCGAGCAAGATCGACACCTGCCCTGCGGCGAGGTTGATGATCATCCCGGGGATGAAGAACGGGGAGATGCGCCGGGGCCCGCGCTCGAGGTATTCCTTGTGCGTCGCCTCGAACAGGCGGAGCCCGCCGATCCCCGATCCGATGTAGACGCCGACCCGGTCGGCGTTCTTCGCATCGATGACGAGCCCCGAGTCGGCCATCGCCTCCTTCGAGGCCGCGATCGCGAAGTGGATGAACGTATCCATCTTCTTGACTTCCTTCCGGTCCATGTAGTTCTCCGGAACGAAGCCGCGGACCTCACCCCCGATCCTGCAGGTGAAGTCGGACGCGTCGAAGTGGGTGACCGGACCGATCCCGCTGCGGCCCGCCAGGAGCGCCTCCCAGGTGGTCGGCGCGTCGAGGCCGAGCGGGGAGACGACCCCCACCCCGGTGATGACGACCCGGCGTCGCAAGATCAGGCCTTGGCGTGAGTCCCGATGTAGTCGACGGCGTGCTTGACCGTGGTCAGCTTCTCCGCTTCCTCATCCGAGATCTCGAGGCTGAACTCCTCCTCGAGCGCCATGACGAGCTCGACGACGTCGAGAGAGTCCGCGCCGAGATCGTCCACGAAGCGCGCCTCGGGCTTGACCTCGTCCTCGTCCACGCCGAGCTGCTCCACGATGATGTGCTTGACCTTCTCTTCGACTGAAGCCATCGGTCCTTCTCCTCCAGGGCGGAGCCCTTCTACATGGACATCCCGCCGTTGACGTCCAAGGTGATTCCGGTCACATACGATGCCGCATCGCTCATCAGGAACGCCACGGCGCGGGCGATGTCCTCGGGAGCGCCCAGCCGCCCCAGGGGCACCTGCGCGAGCAGGGCCTCCCGCTGGGCATCGCCGAGCGCGCGGGTCATGTCGGTATCGATGAAGCCCGGCGCGACGCAGTTGACGGTGACGTTCCGGGAGGCGAGCTCCCGCGCGAGCGAGCGCGTGAACCCCTCGATCCCGGCCTTCGCCGCCGCGTAGTTCGCCTGCCCCGGGTTCCCGATGCGAGCGACGACCGAGGTGACGTTCACGATCCTCCCGTACCGCGCCTTGACCATGGAGGGGACCAACGCACGGCAGAGCCGGTAGATCCCCGACAGATTCGTCTCGATCACCTGGTCCCAATCATCCTTCTTCATGCGCATCAGGAGATTGTCCCGGGTGATCCCCGCGTTGTTCACGAGGAGCGGGATTGTAGCATGCTCCTTCAGGATCTCAGGGATCGCGGCGGTGACCGACGCGTCGGAGGCGACGTCCAGCGCGAGGGCGCGCGCGCGTCCTCCCGCCGCCTCGATCGCGGCGACCGTGCCGGCCGCGGCGTCCTCGGTCCGCGCGGCGGCGATCACGGTCACCCCCTCGGCGGCGAGCGTCAGCGCGATCCCCCGTCCGATCCCGCGGGAGGCCCCGGTCACGAGCGCGGTCTTCCCCGAGAGCCCGAGCTCCATCGGTCAGCTCCCCGTCGCTTGCACGGCGCCGGCGACGTCGGTTCCGTCGGGGACGGAGAGAACCTCGGCGTCCTTCCGGATCCGGCGCACGAGCCCCGCGAGAACCTTCCCCGGCCCGAACTCGACGAACCGGTCGATCCCCGCGTCGCACATCCGCGCGACCTCCTCGTCCCATCGCACCGGCGCTTCGACCTGGCGCGCGAGCGCGGATCGCGCCGCGGCCGCGCTCTGCACCCGCTCCGCGTCGGCGTTCGTGTACACGGGGATCGCCGGATCCGCGAAGGGGATCGCCTCGAGGACCGGCGCGAGCCGCTCGGCGGCCGGCTTCATCAGGGCGCAGTGGAACGGCGCGCTCACCGAAAGCGGCACGGCGCGCTTCGCTCCCGCGCGGAGCGCCCCCTCGCAGGCGCGCGCCACCGCCCCCGCGTGCCCCGCGATGACGATCTGCCCCGGCCCGTTGAAGTTCGCGCAGCTCACCACTTCGCCGTCGGCCGCCTCCCGGCACACCGCCTCGAGCTCCTCGCGCGGCAGTCCGAGGATCGCCGCCATGGCCCCGCGTCCCTCCGGCACCGCTTCCTGCATGAACCGCCCGCGCTCCCGCACCGCGCGGACGGCGGCATCGAAGGGAATCGTCTCCGCGGCGACGTGCGCGGCGTACTCTCCGAGGCTGTGCCCCGCCGCGGCGACGGGTCGCGCGCCGCCGCGCGCGACGAACGCGCGAAAGGCCGCGACGGCGACCGTCAGGATCGCGGGCTGGGTGATCTCCGTCCGGGCGAGGTCCGCCTCCGTGCCGGCGAAGCAGATCTCGCGGAGGCCGAAGCCGAGCGCCCGGTCGGCTTCGCGGAAGACCTCCGCGGCGGCGGGCTCGGTGGCGGCGAGGTCCTTGCCCATGCCCGGGTACTGCGCGCCTTGGCCGGGGAAGAGGGCGGCGAACCCCCTCACCAGCGCACCACGCTGGCTCCCCAGGTGAGGCCCGCCCCGAACGCCGCCATGAGCAGGACATCGCCGCGCTTGACGCGCCCGGCGCGGACCGCCTCGTCGAGCGCGAGCGGGATCGACGCGGCGGAGGTGTTGCCGAACCGGTCCACGTTCACGTAGCTGCGCTCGGCGGGGATCCCCAGCCGGTCGCCGACCGCGTCGATGATCCGTTGGTTCGCCTGGTGCGGGATGAACAGGTTGACGTCCTCGGGAGTGAGCTCCGCCTTCGACAGCACCTCGCGCGAGACCTCCTCGATCGAGCGCACCGCGATCTTGAACGTCTCGTTCCCGCGCATCCGGATGTAGTGGAGCCCCCGGTCGACGGTCGCCGCGCTCGCCGGGTACCGCGATCCTCCCCCCTCCATCACGATGTAGTCGCTCATGGAGCCGTCGGTGTGCATCGCGGAGGCGAGCACGCCCCGCGGCAGCTCCCCCTCGGTCATCACGACGGCCCCCGCGCCGTCGGCGAAGATCACGCAGGTCGTCCGGTCGTTCCAGTCGAGGAACTTGCTCAGGAGCTCCGCTCCGATGACCAGCACGTTCCGGTACCGCCCGCTGACGATGAACTGCTTCGCGACCGACTGCGCGTAGATGAAGCCGGAGCACCCCGCCTGCATGTCGAACGCCGCCGCTCGCCGCGAGCCGAGGCCGTGCTGGATCAGGCAAGCGGTCGCCGGGATCGGGACGTCGGGGGTGACGGTCGCGCAGATGATCAGCTCGACCTCGTGCGGCGCGACGCCGGCCATCGCGAGCGCGTTTTGCGACGCTTGGAGGGCGAACTGCGACATGTACTCGTGGGGCTCCGCGATCCGGCGCTCGCGGATCCCCGTGCGCGTGCGGATCCACTCGTCGCTCGTGTCGACGATCGATTCCAACTCGGCGTTCGTGACGACACGGGCGGGCACGCTCATCCCCGTTCCCGTGATGATCGCGCTCCGAGTGCCCATATCCGCTCCTTCGCGACCCGGGCGTATCAGGCCCGGCCCCGCGGGACGCGCGCGGCGGGCGGCCGATCATACCTCCGGGCGGTCGTCAGACCGCCGGCGGCTCGACGACCTCGCGCCCCTTGTAATGACCGCAGTGCGGGCAGACGCGGTGAGGAAGCTTCCGCTCCTGGCAGTTCGGGCAGACGGAGACCCCCGGCTGCGCGAGAGCGTCGTGCGCGCGGCGCTTGTCTCGCCGAGCCCTGGAGTGGCGTCGTTTGGGATTCGGCATCGCGAGGACCTCAGGGTTGGGGCTTTCGCCGGAACTGGAGAAGAGGGGCCAGCCGCGCGTCGACCTCGTCGGTCTCGCACCCGCAGGCCGAGAGATTTCGATTCGCCCCGCAGGCCGGGCAGAGCCCCTTGCACGACGGGGAGCAGATCGGCTTGAGAGGAAGGTTCAGATAGAGCTGCTCGGTCGCGAGATCCTCGAGGCCGATCTTCCCCTCGGGAGCCACCAGGACCGAGTCCTCCGCGGCCGGCTCGTCGTCCCGCGGGGTCGCCGGGTCGGGCGCGCGGCGGACGACCGCCCAGTCGAACCCGGTGCGGACGGTCCACGGGAACGTCTCGAGACATCGGCTGCACGTGAGCGGGACCGTCGCGTCGAGGCGCGCCGTCAGGTCCGCTCCGTCCCCCGACCGCTCGATGCGCCCCTCGAGCCGGGCCTGGACCTCGGGGAGCCGCTCGCGGCTGGGTCCCTCCAGCCCGCGGAGCGTGAGCGAGCGCTCGAAAGCGAGGCCTTCCGCGCCTATGGTGTTGATATCAATGAACATTTTCGCTTCCGAAGAAGCGGGATTCTAGCCAACGGGTCGGGGGGTGTCAAGAAAACGGCGGGAGGGCGTCAGGCGAGCGATTCCAGCTCCTTGAGGGCGGTCTCGTGGGTCGGGAGGATGAGCAAGGCCTCCTCGAACTGCTTCCGGGCGCGGAGCTTCAGCCCCCGTTTCTTGTAGAAGCGGCCCAACGACACGCGGTACTCGGCGTTCCAGAGGTCCAGCTGGGTCGCCTTGAGGTAATTCTGCTCCGCCATGCGCTGCCACCGGGCCTCGGGATTGCGCACCTGGCACTCGCCGAGGAGGAAGTAGAAGCGGGCGTCCTCGGGGCTATAGCTGATCGCGAGCTTCCCGTACTGGATGGCGTTGTAGTAGTCCGCCTCGCGCATGAACTTGCGGGCCTTGAGGTAGTAGGCCTCGGCGAGCTTGGCGTTCTCCTCGATCGCCATCTTGGTCTTGGTCTTGTCCATCTCGACGCGGACCAAGAGGTCGTCCATCCCATGCGGCTCCCGCAGCGCGTGGCCGTCCTCGGCGCGTGCAGGGCCGTCCCCGCTCCGGGCCTGCGAGAGCGTGAGGTAGGCCTCGACGAACCGGCTCTCGACCACGGCGAGCTCGGAGCGCAGCTTGTCGCGGATTCGCGGAAGGATCCGGTCGCGGCTGACCTTCTCCTTGGCCTCTTCGTACGCCCTCTCGATCGCGTCGCGCGGCGGGTTCGGAGGGAGGCCGAGGATCTCGTGCGGGTTCTTGTTCTTCAGCGAGTCGTACGTCTCGACGATCATCCGCTCCTGGAGCCGCTCGAGCGCGACGGTGTCCGCGTGGTCCCGCAGGATCGCCGCCACGCGGAACGCCCCCTCGCCGACCGGCGGGTCGTAGTTGACGACGCCCATCACGAGGAGCCCGTACAGGAACCGGCAGGCGAGCCCTTCCTCGTTCGGCGGGAGGAGCGCGAGCACGTCCTGGAGACGGCTGATGCCGTCGACGCGGGAGAGGATGTAACCGTGCGCCGGCGACAGCGCCAGACGCTCGAGCGGAACCGGAGGCGGCCGCCGGAGCTTCATCCGGTTGTCGAGCCCCTTCATCGCCTCCTGGATCGGCTCGAAGCCGACCATCGACCCGATCCCCTTGAGGATGACCTCGAAGGTCAGGACGATGTCGCTCTCGAAGATCTCCTGGAGCAGCCAACCTTCGCTGAACCGGGCCGCGCCCCCTTCCCACTGGAAGATCGACTGCACGACGCGCTCGACGATGTAGCGCACCGTGTGCGAGAGGGTCTCCTTCCCGATGAGTCCGCGATTGACGAGGGCCTGGGCCAGGTCCTTCGGCTCGCTGATGTTCCGCCGCGCCTCGGCCAAGGCCCCCGGGGAGATCTTCCCCTCGTTGACCAGGCGCCGGCCGAGGTCCTCGTCGTCGCTCCCCGATTCGGCGAAGAGGATCATCCCGCGGTCGAAGTAGATCCGCTTCTCGACGTTTCCGCGCGAGGCCTCGAGGACGCCCGACCGCTCGCCGAGATACACGTCCCGGAAGATCTCCGCGAGCGTCTGGCTGCTGAAAGTCGCCTGCATCCTCGACCCCACCCCCTGGGACCGACCGGAATCTATAATGACCGCGACGGACAATATAAGGGGCGGGGGCGGAAAGGAAAGTGCCGTGAGACGCGGTCTCGGGACGGTGGCTCTCGCTCTGCTTCTCGCCCCGACAGGCCCGGCCCACGGGCGGAGCGAGGCCGACCGGGCCGCGTATCTCGCCCTCCTCCACGACGGCCGGTTCGACGCAGCCCAGGCGGCCCTCGACGCCCGCCCCGGCGCCGTCGGCGCCGAGGAGCTGTTCTTCGACGCCTTCACGACCTACTGGCGGCTGATCTTCGACGACGAGAACCCCGAGCTGCAGGCTCTCCTGGAGAGCCAGCTCGAGTCGGCGATCGCCGCCGCGGAGTCCGGCTCGGCTCAGGGGGGAAGCGCCCACGCCGCGCTGTGGGGAGGCACCAGCCATCTGCTGCTCGCGCAGCTCCGCGCGTCGCAGCGGCATCCTCTCGGCGCCGCCTTCGAGGCCAAGAAAGCGAAGCGCATGCTCGAGGTCGCCTCCCGCGAGGGCGCCGACACGTCCGACGCTCTCTTCGGTCTCGGGACCTACAACTACATGGCCGACACGGTCCCGTCCTACGTCAAGGGGTTGCGCGCGCTCCTCTTCCTCCCGAAGGGGAACCGCGAGCTCGGCCTGTCGCAGATCCGTGAAGCGGCCGAGAAGAGCCGGACGTTCGGTCTGGAGGCGCGCATCCTCCTGGTGACCGTCTATGCGAACAAGCACGAGCGGCTCTACGACCAGGCGATCGCCGAGCGCGACCGGATGGCGCGGGAGGCGCCCCCGTCGATCGCGACGATCTACGCCGGGGCGCGCCTGGATCTCTCCCTCGGCCGGAACGACGCGTCGCTCGCGAGGCTCGCCCGCGCCGAGGAGCGGGCGGGCACCCTCGGCGACGTCGATCCCGTCGTGCTCCGCTCGATCGATCTGCTCCGCGCGCGCGCGGAGTACGCGCTCCTCCGCCCCGATCTCGCCGCCGTGACGGCTGAGCGCGCGCTCGCCGCGGGGCGTGGGCTCGGGCCCGTGATCAAGCACGACCTCGAGGAGATCCGGGCCTCATCCAAGCGGGAGTCGCAGGGGATCGAGTGGTCGCGGATCCACGAGGTCGATCAGCTCGCGCGCGCCCATCCGGACCGTCCGCTGCTCGCGCTGCTCGCCGGCGACGCCGCGCTCCGGGCCGGGCGCGCGGAGGAGGCGGTCGATTGGCTCGCGAAGGCCTCGTCCTCCCGCCTCCCGCCCGCGCTCGACGCCGCCTGCAAGCTCCGCCAGGGGCAGGCGTCCGACCTGCTCGGCCGCCGCCCGGAGGCGCTCGCCCTCTACAAGAGCGCCGCCCAGACGCCGGGCTTCTCCGCGAAGGACGCGGCGCTCTACTATCAGCGCGCACCCTACCGGGGATCGACGTGAGCCGACGCGGGATCGCGGCGATCGCGGGGCTCTTGATCCTCGCGATCGGCATCGCGTACGCCGTCTCCCGCTGGCGCAGCCCCGATCGGCCGGACGTCCCGCCCTCCACCGCCGCGACCCCCTCGGCCTCCGCGGCGGAAGCGCTCGCCCGCCTCCGGGTGGTTCCCTGGTACCGCGGCGCCCTCCGCGCGGAGGCGGTGCGCGGAGGCTCGGTGGACCCGGACGGCACCGTTCACATCGACATCGACCCGCGCGCGCTCCTCGCCCCGCGCGCCGGCGCGGAGGGCGCCGCGCTCCGGGCGCTCCTCCCTCCGCGCGCGCGCGGAACGATCGAGCTGGGAGAGGAGCTGCACGAGGTCTGGCTGCTCGAGGGGGCGTCGCCGCTCCTCGATCTCCTCGACCGGAAGAGCGCGGCGGGGGGGCTCGCTCTCGCCCGCGAGTCGATCCCCGGAACGCCCTCCGCGGTCGTCGCCGCGCGTCTCGCCCCCGCGCGCCTGGCGGACCCCCGCTTCGGCGGAGAGGCGCTCGCCTCCTGGCGCGAGCGCGTCGATCTGGTGGAGCGGATGTTCGGACGCCCGCTCCGCGCCCAGCTCGCGGAGGACCTCGCCGGGCCGGTCGCGTTCGCGGTCTACGACCATGCCGGGACCCCGGGAGCCGACGCGCTCCTCGCGGTCGCCCTCGACCGGTCGGATCGGATCCGGCAGCTCCTCGACGCCGTGTTCGCGCTCGGGACGCTGACCGATCGAGCGACGACGCGCCGCTACCGTGATGTCGCCATCGGGTCGTTCACCCCCGGCTCCGCCGGCCGCGGCCTCGCGTTCGCGGTGGACGGCCGCGTCCTCCTCGTCGCCAGCTCGGGCACGCGGCTGGAGGAGGCCATCGACGCGCGCCGCGCCGGAGCCGCCCCACGCGCGCTCGACGGAGACGAGCCCGGCGCGCGGGCCAGCTGGAGCGCCCGCACCACGTCGGCGTTCGTCGCCCACGGGTGGTCCCGCCTCGCCCGCGCGCCCGAGTCGCGCAGGAACCCGCGGCCGACGATGTGGGCGCAGATCCGCCCCGAGGGGGCGTCGAGCTGGAGGCTCGAGAGCCGTGGCCCCGACCCGGCGATCACCGCCGATCCGCTGCTTCCGTTCCTGAGGAGCGTGCTCGCGCGGCGTCAGCGGGAGGACGGCTGAGCGGTCCTCGTCATGTGATCCAGCACCTTGATCACGTAGCCGCGCGTCTCCGCGTAGGGCGGGATCCCATGATGGTGATCGACCGCCCCCTCCCCCGCGTTGTACGCGGCGAGCGCGAGGTCGACCCGACCGTCGAACCGGTCGAGGAGCCACCGGAGGTAGCGCGCGCCGCCGTCGATGTTCTCCGCGGCGTCGAAGAGGTTCCGCACGCCGAAGCGCTTCGCGGTCTTCGGCATCAGCTGCAGCACGCCGCACGCCCCGCGCGGGGAGACCGCGAACGGATCGAAGTTCGACTCGATCTTCGCGACGGCCGCGAGGAAGGCGCGGTCGAGCGCGTTCCGGTCCGCTGCGGCCGCGATGAGGTCGGCGTGCTTTCCGGCGGCTTGCCGCCATCTCTCTCCCGCCCGCAGATCGTCGGCGAGCGCGGTGGCCTCCTCGGGCCGGAGCGGCTCCGCCGCGGGGAGGAGATCTCCCGGATCGATCGCGCGCTCGACGGCGACGATCGACCCCGACGGGACGCCGAGCGTGCTTCCGTCCTCGAGCGTCAGCTGCGCGAGGCCGTCGGCGATGACGAACGCGCCGACGCGGATCCCGCGACCGTCCTCGAAGACCACGAGATCGGTCGCGTGGAGCGCCGTGACGGCGAACAGGGTCGTCCCTATGAGGGCGAGGGCACGGCGCATGACCTGGATTGTATACGAGCGACCCGCGCGCGGGTCAACGCCGGCGGAAGGCCCGCTCGATGTCCTCGAGGGTCAGACGGAACAGGATCGGCCTCCCGTGGGGGCAGGTCGTCGGGTTCGCGGTCGCGAAAAGATCGTCGAGAAGCCGCTGCATTCCCTCGCGGGCCAGGGGGTAGTTCACCTTGATCGCCGCCTGACAGGAGGCGGTCGTCACCAGCCTGCGGCGCAGCTCCGCCGCCCCCGCCGTCGTGCTCCGGGTCCGGGCCGCCTCCCCCAGCAGCTCGTGGAGGAGCCCCTCCGGAGCCAGGTTCTTCGCCAGGGCCGGAACCCCGTCCAGCTTGATCGCGCGCCCGCCGAACGGCTCGAAGAGGAACCCGAGCCGGCGGAACTCCCCGGCCTCGGCCTCGAGAAGGATCGCCTCGTCGGCGGTGAGCTCGATCGTCTTCGCAAAGAGCAGCCGCTGGACGCCGACGACGTCCTGCTCGGCATCGGCGAGATACCTCTCGAACAAGACCCGCTCGTGCGCGACGTGCTGATCCACGAGCAGCAGGCCGTCGCGGTCCTGCGCGACGATGTAGGAGTCCCTGTACTGGGCGAGCGGCGTGGCGCGGCGCCCCTCGTCCAGTGCCGGGCTTCCCTCCTGCAGGAAGCTCTCCGCCGGGGCGGCCGGCGCTCGATACGGCCGCGCCGCCTCCTCGGCGACGGCGACCGCGGGCCCGGTCGCGGGGAGCGGCCGCAGCTCCGCGTAGCGGGGGACCGCCCGCGTCGACGCGAGCGCCCCCGCGACCGCATCGCGCACCGCGTCGTGGATCTCCGAGGAGCGCGCGAACCGCACCTCGGTCTTCTGCGGATGGACGTTGACGTCCACGCGCGCCGGGTCGACCTCGAGGAAGAGGACCAGGGGCGCCACGTGGCCCCGCGGGACGGTGTCGCCGTACGCCTCGTGGATCGCGTGGGCGAGCACGCGGTCCTGGACCAGGCGGCCGTTGACGAAGAGGTGCTGCGCGTCGCGGCGGGGGGATGCGTCGACCGGCCGCCCCGCGAACCCCGAGGCGCGGATGCCGTGCGCGTCCGCCGAGAACGGGATCAGCGTCTCCGCGACCGGGCGTCCGTGGACCTGCGCAATCCGCTCCGCGCGGTCCGCGGCGGGCGGTGCGTCGAGCAGCCGTCTCCCGTCGTGGTCCAGCCGGAAGCGGATCGACGGGTGCGCGAGGGCGTAGTGCGACACCATCCGCACGATGTGAGCGAGCTCGGTCGGCGCGGCGCGCAGGAACTTCCTCCGTGCGGGGACATTGAAGAAGATCCCGCCGACCTCGATCGCGGTGCCGCGCGCGCGAGCGACCGGCCGGACGCCCGCGATCTTCCCGGCCCGCGCCTCGACCTCCGTCCCCTCGCCGCTGTCGGGGGCCGTGCGCATGAGGAACCGCGAGACGGCCGCGATGCTGGGGAGCGCTTCTCCCCGGAACCCGAGCGTGGCGATCGCATCGAGGTCCTCGAACCGGCCGAGCTTGCTTGTCGCGTGCCGCTCGAGCGCGAGCAGCGCGTCGTCGCGCCCCATGCCCTCGCCGTCGTCCGCGACCAGGATGCGCCTTCGACCGCCGTCCTCGACCACGACGTCGATCGTCGTCGCGCCGGCGTCGAGGCTGTTCTCCAGGAGCTCCTTCACGACCGAGGCGGGGCGCTCGACGACCTCCCCTGCGGCGATCCGGTTGATCAGGTGATCGTCGAGAACGCGGATCCGGCCCACTCGATCCTCCCCCGCCGCGGCGCGCCATTCTTGCATGGCGCAGGACGGCGGGCGCCAGCGCGGCACCCCGCCCCGGAACGGTTTCGAAACCGCCTCGGCGACGCGGCGCAATCGGGCCCGGAGGGGCGGTTTTTTTTCGTGCGGCATGGCTGCCGCGCCGGCTGGCCCCGGCGGGATACCTGGGCACGCCCGTTGCTGTATAGCCAAGGCGAGGGACTCGTCAGGAGAAGCCGATGATCTTTCCGCTGTTGCAGAAAGAGCTCTCGATCGACGATTACGTGGATCGCGACGAGGAATGCCGGCTCGCGACCCTCCTTGCGGATCCGAACTCCGAGAGCCAGGAGGAGAAGATCTACACCAAGGAGGTCGGCGCGATCGTCCACCGCGCCCTCAACCGTCTCGACGAGCGCGAGCTCCACATCATTCGCAACCGGTTCGGACTCCTCGGCGGCCAGGAGATGACGCTCGAGGAGATCGGAAAGAACCTCAACCTGAGCCGTGAGCGCGTCCGGCAGCTCGAGCGCGAGGCGAAGGACAAGCTGCGCGCCTCCCTCGGCCCGTACCACGCGAATCTCCGGTTCTCGTTGGCGTAGAGCGTTTCTCCCGCGACCGTCGCCGGCTCCCCCCCAACCCCCCGCTCACGCCGGCGGCGGTCGCAACCTCCTCCTCCTCAGACTCAGAACACCGCCCCGATCGCGAACACGAATTCTCCCGGCGACTCCCCTTCCTTCCGGTCCAGCTTCCACCCGTATTCGGCGCGGATCGCTCCGATCGGCGTGTCGAGCCTGAACCCCACCCCCGAGGAGTAGCGGAGATCCGTCGCGTCGAAGTCGCGGAGCCGCGGGTAGACGTTCCCCGCGTCGAAGAACAGCTCCCCTCGCAGCGAGCGCCAGAGCGGGAAGCTCCACTCCTCGTTGAGGATCAAGAGCCCCTCGCCCCCGGCGTTGAAGTCTCCGACCTTCAGTCCCCCGACCGTGTCCATCTCGAAGCCGCGCATCGTGCTCGACCCGCCGGCGAAGAACCTCTCGGAGAGAGGAACGAGCTCCGTCCCCGCGAACGGCTGCTCGGCGCCGATCCGGAGGAAGGTCGCGAACCGGCTCCCCCGCTTGAACCCGTGCGTCCAGGAGCCCCGGAGGAAGAGCTTGACGAACGACGACTCCGACGCGAGCGGCTCGGCGAAGATGCTCCCCTCGAGCGACGCGTACCCTCCGCGTGTGGTCACGAACGCGTCGTCGCGCGTGTCGCGCACGAGGCCGACGCCGAGGCTCCCCAGCCGCGTCGCGGAGAGCTTGTCCTCGAAGATCTGCTCGAGCGTCGCCTGCTGATCGAGGATGTCGGAGATCCGGACCTCCTCGATGTTGTAGCGGATGTACCGAATCCACCGCGGCCTGGGACGCTGCTCGAGGCGGAACGAGAGGGCCCGCCGCATCTGCGTGAACCCCTCCTCGACGCTCTTCTCGTACAGCAGGGTGGCGAGCGAGTCGATCGTCCGCCCGAAGACCCGGCGGCGGCGCGCGCTGATCTGGGCGCGCTCGTCGTTGGGGCTGACCAACCCCTGGAAGGCGAGGCCGATGTTCCGGCCCGCGACGTTCGAGTATGCGAGCAGCACGCTCAGACGCGGCCCGTCCTCGGAGTCGTAGCCGACGCCGACCCCGAACGTCAGCGGCGGCGCCTCCTCCACCTTGACCGTGACCTTCTGCTCGGTCGGGTCCGCGGGATCGAGCGGAGCGTAGGAGAGACGCACGCTGGAGAAGAGCCCCGACCGGTACAGCCTCTGCTGGCTGGTCAGGAGGGCGCCTCGCGAGACGAGGTCCCCGCGTCCGAAGGTCAGCGAGCGGGCGATCGTCCGGTCCCGGGTGACCCGGTTCCCCTCGAGCGCGATCTCTCCGATCGTCTTGCGCGTCCCTGGCTCGACGCGGAACGCGACGTCCGCCGTGTCCGATGACAGCTCCACCGACGATTCGACGTTGACGTCCGGATAGCCGCGCGCGTCGAACTTCTCCCGGAGCGCCTGCTCGGCCTCCGACAGCCGCCGCGGCGAGAAGACGTCGCCGCTCTTCAGCCCCGCCCACGCGGCGAGCTCCTCCGGACGCGCCGGGAGGTCCTCCGAGAACGTCACGTCCCCCACCGTGAACCGCGGCCCTTCCTGCACCTCGACGTCGACCTCCGCGGCGTCGCCCGTGGCCGCGAGCGTCACGCGCGGCTGCCCGATCCTCACGCGCGCGAACCCTTCGTCGCGGTAGAGAGCGCGCACGGCGGCGAGGTCCTCCGTGAGGATCGCGGGGCGCAGCACTCTCTTGTGCAGCGCCCGGTTCTGGAGCGAGGTCACCTGCTTGTCGATCCGATCGCGCGGAATCGAGGCGACTCCCGAGAACCGGATCGCGCGGAGCCGGACGGCCTTTCCCCGATCGACGCGAATGCGGATGGTGCGCCCCGCGGGCGTGTCGATCGCGCTCCAGGTCGCGTCCGCCGCGTAGTACCCCGCCTCCTGCATCGCCTCCAGGAGGGCCTGCGTGGTCTCGTCCCAGAGGTCGGGCGTGTAGGGCGTGTCCCTCCAGAAGGCCCTCGCGGCCTTTCTGAGCCGGCGCTCCCCCTTGCCGTCGGCGGTGACGAGCTCGAGCGTGATCCTCGGGCCGGGGATGACCTTGTACAGGAGGTCGTACGTTCCGCCGTCCTCCTCGTGGCGCGAGGCCTCGGTGCGAACGATCGCCTGCGCGTATCCGTCCTCGACGAGCCTCGCCCGGATCCGGTCGCTCTCGGCGAGCATCTTTCCGCGATCGAACGGCTCCCCGCGCCGGAGCTTCACGCGCTTGGCCAGGTCCTTCCGCTCCTCCCCTCCCTCCGTGCGCACGGCCACGGCGCCGATCGTCCCGGGGAGATCTCCCGCCGTCCCCGCCCGTGCCGCTTCCGCGGCGTCGGAGCTCCCCACGGGCGTGCCCCCGAAGCGGCGGGTGTACTGGACCTCCCCACCGAGCCCGGTGTCCGTGTCGCTCTCCGCGACGATGCGGAACTGCCGCGAGGCGTCCCAGACGACCTGGTAGGTCTGCTTCTGCGCCGTGCCGATGTCCTGCGAGAAGATGATCTTCACCTCGTCCCCGACACGCTTGCCGATCGACACCCGCGCGGTCGGATCGGTCTCACCCTTCAGCAGGAGCGGGGTGATCTCGAGCTGATCGATGCCGAGGGTGCTCTGGATCTGCTTCCCGAAGGTGGAGCTCAAGAGGCCGGCGAAGTAGTAGGCCGCCATGTCCCCGGGGAGCGCGGCGGCGGAGGCGGATCCGCTGAGCGACTCCAGCGTCTTGCCGGTCACGAGGAGGGAGATGATGTCCTGGGAGGCGAGCGGCGGCGTCGAGGTCAGCTCGTAGTCGAACTTGTCCAGCGTTCCCTCGATGTGGAGCGCGATGTCGTATTGCTCGACGCGCGTCTTCCCGCGCAGGTCGAGGTAGGGGTTGATCCGTTTCCGGTCCGTGAGGTCGAGCGTCCCGTACTCGATGGTGTAGTCCACGTTGCGGAACCGGACGTTCCCGCCGGGGAAGAGGGACAGCCGCCCCGTCACCTCCGGCCGCGCGAGCTCGCCGCCGATGTGCAGCTCCCCCGAGGCCTCGAGCTTGGCGACGTCGTTCCGCAGCCAGACGTTTCCGGGCGCGACGACGTCGACGTTGAGGAACAGGTTCCGCGGGAGCGGCGACTCGGCCTCGGCCTCGAACTCACGGCGGGCCGTCCCGAGCACGTTGAGGTCGAAGTCCTTGGAGTACAGGCCGCGCACGACGTCGATCCGTCCGGCGATCGTCGTCGCCTTCGGCGTGCCGTCCACCGTCAGGTGCCCCTGATAGGTTCCCTTGAACCCCGCGGGGAACGTCGCGGTGACGTTGACGCCGTCGATCACGGCGCGGAACGACGCGAGGGAGAACTTCTCCACGACCGCGCGGCCGGAGGCGGTGATCTCGCCGCCCCCCTGGTAGGCGTGGAACGACTCGAGCCTGATCTCGCTCTCCTCGAACACCGCTTCCGCCTCGATCGACTCGAGCGATTGCGGGTAGCCCAGCATCCGCAGCCGTCCGTCGCGGACGCCGATCCGTCCCGACAGGCTCGGGCTGTCCAGGGTCCCCGCGAGCGTGACGTCGATCGAGATCGGGCCGCTCCCCCGCACGTCCGAGGCGATCGCGGACACGATCGAGAGGTCGAGGGCGCCCTCCATCCGTCCGCGGATCGGGCCTCCCTCGATCGAGCCGTCGCCGGACAGCTCGAGGTGCGCGTCGTCCCCCTCGAACCGCGTCGGACCGAACGTGAAGCGCCCGGACTCCACACGCAGCGGGAAGGGCTCCACGGCGCGGAGCGTCCGCGGCCCGAGGCGGACCTCGACCTCGTCGAACGCCCCGTTGACCTCCATCGCGCGCAGGTCGGTCAGCTCCCCTTCCCCCTGCACCTGGCCCTTGAGCCGCAGGTCGACGCTCTCGCCGAAGGCGCCCCCCGCTCCGACGACCAGGTCGTCGAAGTAGAGGACCGCGGAGATCGGCAGCCGATCGGACCAGCCGAGGAAGGCGTCGAAGGTCCAGGCGACGTCGGGGTCGGCGCGCACCGCGATCTCGAGCCCGCGCGGGGAAAGCCCGAGCGTCCCGGACAGGTCCCCGAGCTGGAGCTCGCGCACCCCGGTCCGCCCGGTGTCGACGAAGAGGCGGCTCGCCGCGACGGTGAGCTGCCCCGAGGGGCCTTCCTTCGTCACGATGACCGCGCCGCGCGCCTCCACGGTCCCTTGCGCGGCGAGACCGGCCTCCGCGAGGCTGCGGTTGGAGGCGACGTCCACCGAGGCGCGATCGATCTCGACGTCCGCCTCCTGCGAGGCGATGTGGTAGTAGACGCGTCCCTGCGCCTCGAGCCCCGGGGCGCGGACGTCCACGCCCTGGAGGACGACCAGGTCGCCCTCGATCACGACGTCGGCCTCGATCGAGTCGAACACCTCCCGCCCGACGCGGACGTTCCGCGCGGTCGCGTGCCCCTGCGCGGCGAGCCCGTAGGCGTCCCGCTCACCGCGGAGGGTCAGGTCCAGCCGTCCCTCGACCGGAACCGCGATCCCCGCCTTCGCGAGGAGCGTCGCGATCGACACCGACTGGCCGTGGACGTCGATCGCGCCCAGCTCGCCGTCGTGCCCGTCGAAGCGCAGGCGCGCGCTCACGCTCTCGCCGCCGCGCGTCACGTCGAGCCGCCGGAGCTCGACCGTGGCGTCGTCCACGCCGAGATCGAGCACCGCCGTCTCGAACGGCTCTCCCGACCACGAGCCGTTGGCGAGATCCAGCGAGAGCTCGACGCGCGTGCGTGGACCCGTCGCGACCACGGCGCGCACGCGTCCGGTCCCCTCGATCGGATCGGTCGAGAACTTCGGCTCCCCGACCCCCAGCGCCCGCATGAACGCCAGGGCGGCGAGCTGGGTCTCCCGCGCGCCTCGGGTCGTCCCGTCCAGCGTCATCCGGACCGTGGGCGGCGTGGCGAGCAGGTTCGACTCGAGATCGAGCCGCCAGACCGCGCTCGCCATCTCGAGCCGCTCGCTGGTCACGCGGACGCGCCCGCTCGCGAAGGTCAGCTCCCCGCGACCGCGGGCCGGGAACCGCCCGGGCGCCGCGGCCCTGGGCGTCGCGTCGAACGTCCCGCCGCCGGTCCAGGTCGCGGGCCGCCCCGGATCGCCCACGATCTTGAGCGTGACGTCCGCGTCGCTCGCGACCGGCAGCTCCTTCCCCGCGAGCGCGATCAGACGCGCGAGATCGGCCCCCTGCCCCGTGAGGTCGGTCTCGAGGGTCATCGGGTTCCCGAACGCGAGCCCGACGCTTCCTGCGAACCGTCCGCCGTAGCCGCGACCGTCGAGGCGGGCGACGTCGAGCCGCCCGGGGCGGAGCGTCACGTCGCCGGTCGCGCTCTCGGTGACGATCGGCCCGATGTGGAGCGCGGTCGTCGCCGCCTGCATGGTCAGGCGCAGCGGGGTGCCTCCCGTGTAGACGATCCGGACCGGGCCGGCGAGCGACCCCGAGACCCTGAGATGGCTCGCGAGGAACGGAGCGATCGTGCCCAGGTCCGCGTCCGCCCGTCCCTCCGCCGTGAACGAGACACCCGCCCCCCAGAGCGCGTTCCCGCTCAGCTCGGCGGTCGCGCCCGGCCCCTCCGCTTCCCCGCCGAAGATCTCGAGGCGCCCCGCACCGAGGCGGAGGCCGCCCCGCACGGTGGCGGGCCACGGCCTCCCGAAGATCGGCGCCGAGACCGCGGCGGAGGCGCGAACCTCCCCGACGAGCAGGCGCCGCGAGGTCGACCAGTCGCCCCGAAAGGTCAGCCCGGTCGCGGCGACGCTCACGCGCTGCCCGGCGTCGGAGTAGACCGCCGCGCCGTCGTCGACCGTCAAGCGGTCGATCCGGATCTCGACCGCGCCCCCCTTCTTGGCCTTCGGGCGCCAGGACTCGATCCACTCGCGGCTGCACGCGAACGACGCCCCGCTCGCCGCGAGCTCCGTGATGTGGATGCTTCCGCCGCCGATCCCGGTCAGTCCGGACCAGGAGAGCCGCACCCTTCCCCGCGCGAGCTTGACGGCGAGCGGCGGTGCGCTCCCCGCGGGGATCTCGATCGAGACGTCCTCGACCGTGGCGGCGAGCGCGGTCCAGTCCACGTCCATCCGCCCGATCCGGACCGTTCCCCCCAACGCCTCGGACATCCCGGTCTCCAGCCGCCGCTGGAGCCAGGAGGCGGAGCGTCCCGGATCGTCCTGCGCCGCGCGAGCCGGCGACAGGGCGGCCGCCGCGCAGGCGAGCAGCGCGGCCCACGGGAGGGACCGCTTCACGGGGCGGCGCCGTCGGCGGCCAGCACGAAGCACTTGAGGTAACGGCTCTCGGGGAATCCCAGACGGACCGGATGGTCCTCCGCCTGACCGCGGCGCGCGACCACGGTCGCATCGCGTCTCGCATCCGCGGCGGCCTCGCGGAGGATCTCCTCGAACGTCGCCTCGTCGAGGTTGTACGAGCACGAGCAGGTCACGAGCGTGCCCCCGGGGGCGAGCAGCCGCAGGGCGCGCAGGTTGATCTCCTTGTAGCCCCGCCGTCCCGAGGCGATCTCGCCGCGGCTCTTCGCGAACGCCGGTGGATCGAGGACGATCAGGTCGAACCGCTCCCCGCGCTTCTCCCGCTCGCGCAGCTCGTCGAACGCGTTGGCCTCGACGAACGAGAGGTTCGCCAGGCCGTTCCGCCGGGCGTTGGCGCGGCCCCGCTCGAGGGCCTCTCTCGAGGCGTCGACCACCACGACCTCCGCGGCCCCGCGTGCGGCGTGCAGCGCGAACGACGCGTGGTACGCGAACGCGTCGAGCACGCGCCCCCGGCCGAGCGCGCGACAGGCCGTCCGATTATCCCGCTGATCGAGGAACGCGCCCGTCTTCTGGCCGCGCCAGGGGTCGGCCGCGTACAGCACCCCCTCCTCCTCGACCACGATCTGCTCGGGGGTCGTTCCGGTCGCCTGGACGACCTCGCGGGGGAGCCCCTCGAGCGCGCGCACCGACGCGTCGTTGCGGTGCAGGACGGATTCGATCGGCAGCCGCGCGCGGAGGAGCCCGGCGATCGTCTCCGCGATCGCCACGGCCCCCGCGGTATGCATCTGCATCACGAGATGGCGGCCGTAGAGGTCCGCGACGAGGCCGGGGATCCCGTCGCTCTCGCCGAACAGGAGCCGCCTCGCCTGCCAGGCCGCGATCCGCCCGCCGCGCCGCGCGAGAGCCGCGTCCACGCGCGCGCTCCAGAACGCGGGGTCGGGATCGAGGTCCTCGGAGGCGATCATCCGCAGCGCGATCTTGGAGCGTCCGGACCAGAACGCGACGCCGAGGGGCGCGCCCCGCGCGTCGCGGACGCGGACGATCGCACCCGGCTCGAGACCGCTCGCGGCCACGACGTCGTCGATGAAGATCCAGGGATGCCGTGCCGCGATCCGGCGCCGGGCGCGCGGCGTCACCGTCACCTCGGGGAGCCGCACGGCAGCCAGGCCTAGGCTTCGGTGTCGTCGCCGTCCACGACGAGGGGCTCGTCGTCCAGCACCTCGTCCTCGGCCTCGGGCTCCGGCTCGAACTCCTCGTCCGCGGGTGCCGCCTCCTCGGGCTCCTCGGCGAGCTCGTCCTCGTCCGACACCTGGAACGCGGCGTGCGGGAGGAGCCCCTGCTCCTCGAGCTCCTGGCAGCGCACGCAGTGGCGCGCCCAGGGCTGGACCTCGAGGCGTTTGGGGGCGATCTCCTCGCCGCACTGCTGGCAGTAGCCGTACTCGCCCCGGTCGATCCGGTTGAGCGCGTCCTCGACGAGGAGGAGCTGCTTGCGCTCCATCTCGGTCAGGGACAGGAGGAATTCCCGGGCGTACGAGTTGACCGCGTAGTCGACGTAGTCCTCGGTACCGTTGTCGAGGTCGGACTGGGAATCGCCCTTGCTGATCGAGTAGGCCCGCATCAGGTCCTGGCGCTTCCTGAGGAGGAGCTCCCGGAAGTGCGCGCGCTCTCTGCGGCGCGTGGCGACCGAGGCCGGCTTCGGGACGCGCCGCGCGGGGGCTTTCGGAGCGGGCTTCGCGGCCGCCGCCCGGGTGGCGAGCTTCCCCTTGGCCTCTCGAAGCGCCCGCGAGGGGAGCTTCACGGCCGGCTTGGCGGGCGCCTTGGCGACGGGCTTCGCGGCGCCCTTGAGAACGCTCTTTGCGGAGGTCTTGGCGGCGGGCACGGCTTTCTTCGGAGCGAGCTTCGAGGGCGCCGGCTTGACCGCGGCCGCCTTCGCCACGCTCTTCGGCGCGGGCTTCGCCGCCTTCGACGCGACGGCTTTGGCCTTGGAGGGCTTCGCCTTCATGGAGAGAACCTCGAGCGCGGTGACGCGAATCGCGTCCGCGAAAGCGCGCCACTATAGCGTCCGCCCCCGGGAGCGTCAATCAAAACGCTAGGCGGTCTGGGACCCCGCGCGGCCGCCCTCCGCGAGCACGGCGTGCGCCGCCGCCAGCCGGGCGACGGGCACGCGGTACGGCGAGCACGACACGTAGTCGAGCCCGCTCCGGTGGAAGAAGGCGACCGACGACGGATCGCCGCCGTGCTCGCCGCAGATCCCCACCTTGAGCCCGGAGCGCCCCTTCTTCCCCTCGCGCACCGCCATGGCGACGAGCTGGCCGATCCCCTCCTGGTCGATCGACTGGAACGGGTCGAACGGGAGGATCCGCCGGTCGAGGTACTCGGGGAGGAACTTGCCGATGTCGTCGCGGGAGAACCCGTAGGCCATCTGCGTCAGGTCGTTGGTGCCGAACGAGAAGAACTCGGCCTCCCGGGCGATCGCCTCGGCGACGAGGCAGGCGCGCGGGATCTCGATCATCGTGCCCACGAGGTGCGGGACCCGCCGCTTCGCCTTCGCCGCGACGTCGGCCTCCACCGCGCGGATCCTCCGGGCGAGGTCGGTGAACTCGCGGAGGGTGCCCACCAGCGGAACCATCACCTCGGGGCGCACGTCGATCTTCTTGGCCACGCACCGTGAGGCGGCCTCGAAGATCGCCCGGACCTGCATCTCGTACACCTCGGGGTACGTGATCCCCAGCCGGCAGCCGCGATGCCCGAGCATCGGGTTCGTCTCGTGGAGCTGCTCCGCGCGCTCGCGCAGCCTGCGCACCGGCACCTTCATCTCGCGCGAGAGCCGGCGGAACTGCTCGTCCGTCGTCGGCAGGAACTCGTGCAGCGGCGGATCGAGCAGGCGGATCGTGACCGGCAGCCCGCTCATCGCGCGGAAGATCCCCTCGAAGTCGCGGCGCTGCATCGGGAGCAGCTTCGCGAGCGCGCGCTTCCGCCCGGCGAGGTCGTCCGCGAGGATCATCTCGCGCACGGCCCGGATCCGGTCCTCGGCGAAGAACATGTGCTCGGTGCGGCACAGCCCGATCCCCTCGGCCCCGAAGGCTCGCGCGACCGTGGCGTCGTGCGGCGTGTCGGCGTTGGTCCGCACCGCGAGGCGGCGCTTGGCGTCCGCCCATCGCATGAGCTGGGCGTAGCGTCCGAACAGGCGCGAGCGCTCCGGCTTGAGGGTCCGCCCGACGAGGACCTGCTGGATCTCCGACGGGTGCGGATCGAGCGAGCCCGCGATCACCTCTCCGGTCGTGCCGTCGATGGACACCGGGTCCCCCTCGCGCAGCAGGCGCCCGCCGGCGCGGAGCTTGCGCCCCGCCACGTCGACCTGGAGCGCCTCCGCCCCGACGACGCAGGGCTTCCCCATGCCGCGGGCGACGACCGCTGCGTGCGAGGTCATCCCGCCGCGGCTGGTGAGGATCCCGACCGCGGCGACCATTCCCGCGAGGTCCTCGGGGCTCGTCTCCGCGCGCACGAGGAGGACCCGCTTCCCCTTCGCCGCCATCTCGACCGCGCGCGCCGCGGTGAACGCGATCACGCCGGAGGCCGCGCCGGGGCCGGCGGGGAGCCCGCGGCCGAGAACGCGCCCCTCCTTCTTCGCCCGCTCCTTCTCCTTCGCGTCGAAGATCGGCGCGAGGAGCTGGACGAGCATGTCGGCCTCGACACGCTCGAGCACCTCGTCCTCGCCGAGGATCCCCGCCTCGAACAGATCGGTCGCGATGTGCAGCGCCGCGAGGCCGGTGCGCTTCCCCGTCCGGGTCTGGAGCATGTAGAGCGTGCCGCGCTCGATCGTGAACTCGATGTCCTGCATGTCGCGGTAGTGCCCCTCGAGGATCGCGCGGATCGACAGGAGCTGCGCGTAGCACTCCGGCATCGTCGCCTCGAGCGACGTCGCGCCGTTCGCCCCCGCCTGCGCGCGCGAGATCGGCCGCGGCGTCCGGATCCCCGCCACCACGTCCTCCCCCTGCGCGTTCGGGAGGTACTCCCCGAAGAACAAGTCCTCGCCGGTCGCGGGGTTGCGCGTGAACGCCACCCCCGTCGCGCAGTCGTTCCCGAGGTTTCCGTAGACCATGCACTGCACGTTGACCGCCGTCCCCAGGTCGTCGGGGATCCCGTACTGGCGGCGGTAGAGACGCGCCCGCTCGTTGTCCCAGCTTCGGAAGACGGCGGCGATCGCCCCCCAGAGCTGGTCCTGCGGCTGCTGCGGGAACGGCTTCCCCGACGCCTTTCTCACCTCCTTCTTGAACGTCCCGACGACCGCCTCGAGATCGCGCTCGGTGAGCTGCGTGTCGTCCGACACGCGCCGCTTCTTCTTCATCGCCGCGAGGATCTCCTCGAAGCGGGCCTTGGCGACGTCGAGCACGACCCCCGCGTACATCTGGATGAAGCGCCGGTACGAGTCGAGGGCGAAGCGCCGGTCCCCGGACGTCCGCGCGAGCCCCTCGACCGCGCGATCGTTGAGCCCCAGGTTGAGGATGGTGTCCATCATCCCCGGCATCGAGAACTTCGCCCCCGAGCGCACCGAGACGAGCAGCGGATCGTCGGGGTCGCCGAACCGCTTCCCCTGGAGCGCCTCCAGGCGCGCCAGCGCGTCGGCGACCTGGCCATCGAGCGACTCCGGCATCGTCCGCCCGCGCTCGAAGTAGGCGTTGCAGGCGCGCGTCGAGATCGTGAACCCGGGCGGCACCGGAATCCCGATCGAGGTCATCTCGGCGAGGTTCGCCCCCTTCCCCCCGAGGAGGTCCTTCATCTTGGAGGAGCCTTCCGTCTGCCCTTTCGCGAAGAAGTAGACGAGCTTGTCCACGGATCGGGTCTCCTAGCGCTTGGCGTCGGCCTGGCCGGCCAGCTCGCGGATGTCGAAATCGCGCGTGATCACCCCGCGCACCTTGGCGAGGAGGTCGCACCGCCAGAGGGTCGCCGCGGGACTCTTCGGGTCGAGGACGAGCACGTCGTCGAAGAACTTCGCCACCGGCCCGACGAGCTCTCCGAGCTGATCGACGACCGCCGGGAAGTCGCCGGCCTCCGAGGCGGCGAGGATGCGAGGGCGCGCGGCCTCGTACGAGCGCTCGAGCGCGAGGGCGCTCTCGTGGGTCTCGCGGTGGCGCAGATCGCCGCCGGGGAGATCCGGTTTCTTGACGAGGATGTTGTCCACGCGCTTCGTCAGCTCGACGAGCTTGGCGAAATCGCTGCGGCCTCTGAGCGTGCGGACGATCTCGAGGCGGTCGAGGATCTCGGGGAGCGGCCATCGATCGAAGTCGGTCGGACTGACGGCCGGCCGCCGGACGGCCTCGATCTCGTTCGCGCGGAAGCCCCGATCGAGGAGCCAGTTGGTCAATCGCTCCTGGATGAATCTCCGGAAACCGGCGTCCTCTTCCGACCACGCGAAGAGGTCCGCCATCGTGATCGGCCACCGCCGCTCCGCGAGGATCCGGAAGATCCCCCCCACGGCCCGCCGCAGACCGAACGGATCGCGGGACCCCGAGAGGGTCTCCCCCGCGCGGAGGAGGCCGACGATCGTGTCGAGCCGGTCCGCGACCGCGAGCACGCACCCCGCCTCGGTTCCAGGGATCGAATCCTCGACGCCGGCCGGGCGGTAGTGGTCGGCGACCGCCGCGGCGACCGCCTCGGGCGCCCCCTCGGCCCGAAGGAGCAGGCCGCCGACGATCCCCTGCAGCTCCGGGAACTCCCCGACAAGGCCGGTGACGAGGTCAGCCTTGGCGAGCCGCGCCGCGGCGACGACGTCCGCGCCGACGACCTCCGCGCCCAGCTTCCCGGCGATCGCGGCCGCGAGCGCGATCACGCGGTCGGTCTTGTCCCGGTAGCTCCCCGCCTTCTTGTGGAACGTGACCCGCGAAAGCTCGTCCACGCGCGCCGCGAGCGGCCGCTTCCGGTCCTCGCTCCAGAAGAAGCGGGCGTCCTCGAGGCGGCCGACGACCACCCACTCGTTCCCGCGGCGGACGTGTCCCGCGGGGTCGCGGTCGGTGTTCGCCACGGACAGGAAGGCCGGGAGCAGCTTCGCCCCCGCGCGGACCGAGAACGACTTCTGGTGGTGCCTGAGCGTGGTGACGAGGATCGCCTCCGGAAGCTCGAGGAACGACGGGTCGAACCGGCCGGCGACGACGCCCGGCCACTCGACCAGCTCCTCGATCTCGTGGAGCAACGCCTCGTCGGGGACGGGCTCGCCGCCGATCGCTTCCGCGGCGCGATGGAGCTCCTCCATCAGCTTCGCCCGCCGCATCGCCCGGTCCACGAGCACGTGCGCGCCGCGCAGCGCGTCCACGTACGCGTCCGCGTGCGGCAGCGCGACCGGACCCGGTGCGAGGAACCGGTGCCCTCGCGACGTGCGGCCGGAGGCGACGCCGAGCACCTCCAGGCGAAGCGCCTCTGCGCCGTGGAGCGCGACGATCCAGTGCACCGGACGGACCCACCGGTGAGCGCCGTCCCCCCAGCGCATCGTCTTCGGGAAGCCCATCCCGGCGACCGCGTTGGGCAGCGACGCCGCGAGAACCTTCTCGAGCGGCTGTCCCGGGGAGGTCCTGCGAAAGCCGGCGTAGATCCCCTTCTCCGTCTCGATCCGCTGGAGCGCCGCGGGGTCGATCCCCTGCTTCTTCGCGAACCCCGCGCCCGCGGGCGTGGGCTTCCCCGCCGCGTCGAAGGCGGCGGAGACCGGGGGGCCGAGGACGACCTCGTCGCCTCCCGCCGTGGACGGGGCCGCCGCCTCCACGCGAACGGCGAGGCGCCGTGTGCCTCCCCAGGCGAGCGATCCCCCGTGCGCGATCCCGGCCTGATCGAGGATCCCGACGACGCGGCCGCGGAGATCCTCCGCCGCCGCGGCGATCATCCGCGCCGGGATCTCCTCGCAGCCGATCTCGAGGAGGAGCGGCTCGCTCATGCGGAGAGCAGCGGGAACCCCGCCTCCTCCCGCTGGGCCACATACGCGTCGGCGACCTGGCAGGCGAGCTTGCGGATCCGCTGGATGAACCCCGCGCGCTCGGTGACCGACAGCGCGCCGCGCGCGTCGAGCACGTTGAAGAGGTGCGAGCACTTCAGCACCGCCTCGTGGGCCGGGATCACGAGCGGGATCGCCGCGAGGCGCGCGGCCTCCTGCTCCCACCGCTCGAACTGCGTCCGGAACATCTCGACGTCGGCCTCGCGGAACGAGTAGATCGAGTGCTCGACCTCCTCGCGGCGGCGGACGTCGCCGTAGGTGACCCCCTCGTCGTTCCACGGGATGTCGAAGATGTTCTTGATGTCGTTCAGGAACATGCAGATCCGCTCGATGCCGTACGTCAGCTCGACCGGGATCGGCGCGAGCTCCCGTCCTCCCGCTTGCTGGAAGTAGGTGAACTGCGAGATCTCCATCCCGTCCATGACGACCTGCCAGCCGACCCCGGCGGCGCCGAGCGTCGGGGACTCCCAGTTGTCCTCTTCGAAGCGGATGTCGTGCTCGAGCGGGTCGATCCCGAAGGCGCGGAGCGAGCGGAGGTAGATCTCCTGGACGTCGATCGGAGACGGCTTGAGCACGACCTGGAACTGGTAGTGCTTGTAGACGCGCATCGGGTTCTCGCCGTACCGCCCGTCCCCGGGGCGCCGGGACGGCTGACAGTACGCCGCCTTCCACGGCTCCGGCCCGAGCACCCGCAGGAACGTGTCGGGGTGCATGGTCCCCGCGCCGACCTCGATGTCGTAGGGCTGCTGGAGGACGCAGCCGCGCTCCGCCCAGAACTCCTGGATCGAGAGGAGGAGCCGCTGGAAATTCACCCGCTCACCTCCCCGCGGCCGTCGCAGCACGGAGGTGGCGGTAGGTCTTGAAGATGCGCTCGACGAAGTTCTGGAGCGTGCCGCGGAGGAGCGCCTCCAGCGCGCCGCCGGGACGGACGGCGTCGAGATCGATGTCGAGCGCCCCGGGCGGGCGCTTCGCGAAGGCGGCGAGGGCCTCGCGATCCCGCGCCGCGAGCGGCACCGCGCCGGGGGGCTTCGGGCACCGGCCGCAAAAAAGCCCTCCGGCTCCAGCCGCGGCGGTCTCCCCGGACCCGATCGGCGCCCCGCACCCGGCGCAGTGCGCCGCGTCGGGGAGCACGCCGTGGAGCTGGAGGAGCCAGTACTCCGCGTAACGGACGGCGAGCCAAGGGTGGACGCCGCGCTCGAGCGCCTCCAGGACCGCGCCGATCAGGCGGAACGTGTGCGGGTCGGGCTGCTCCTCGCGCACGAGCGAGGCCGTGATCTCGCACAGCACCGCGCAGGCCGCCTGCAGCGCCGGGTCGGACTGCATCGCCGCGAAGGAGCGCACCAATTCGAGCGATTCGATCCGGTGGAGCTCCCGCCCTTCCCGCTCCACCCACGTCGCGCGCACGCGCGTCATCGGGTCGAGCGTGCCGCCGAAGCGCTTCCGGCTCTTCCTGGCGAAAGCCGCGACGCCGCGCACTCTTCCGAGGTTTTCCGCAAGGAGGGTCACGATGAGATCGGCCTCGCCGAGCTGGTTCGTGCCCAGCACGTACGCTTCGTCACGACGCTGCCTCACGAACGGCGGATCATAGCAGACCGAATCGCGTCGTTTGTTCACGCCTCGCGCGAACTTTCACGCCTGCCGCGCGGGCAGTTCTTACCGCTTCCCGGCGGCCGCGGCGCGAGACGCCGAACGACCGCGTTTTCCCCGCTGTGCACGTGCCGCAAGCCTGGCCTCGCGATTGCTGAATGCCGTCACTCGATTTTCTTTCCCAGGAGAACGATGATCCGCCGACTGCTCTACACCGCCCTGGCTCTCTGCGCGTGCAACCGGGCCTTCGCCGGCGGATGTAATGCCGAGCCCCTCTTCGACGTGACCGGTCCCGTCTGCGGGAGCACGCGCCAGGGGATCGCCTGCGGCTGCTCCGAGTGCATGATGTGGGATCCGCAGCCCACCGCCGAGTGGTACGAGATCCGGCGGTGCGACGCGTCGGGCGCCAACTGCACCGTGGTCGGCGACACCCGGTTCCGCAACAAGGCGGCCTACACCGACGTCCGCGGCGTGTTCCATCCCACGGTGAAGGCGACGATGTGGTGCGTCGCGTTCGACAACTCGGTCCCGGCCCGCGACGCGTCGTACGACTACACGGTCAAGGCCTGCATCGGATCCGGGCCCACGACGCTCTGCTCGCTCCAGCCGTCGGCGCCGGTCCGCTACGTCGGCGCCCCGTACATGTGCATCTCCGGCGGGGTGGAGGTCCCGTGCCAGGCGGCGGGACAGGGCGGAACTTCGTCGGACCTGGACGGCGACGGCCTCGCGGATTCCACCGATTCCGACGACGACAACGATGGCGTGTCCGACACGGCGGACAACTGCCCGCGCCTCGCCAACGTGGGGCAGAAGGACCGCGACGGCGACCGGATCGGCGATGCGTGCGACGCGTCCCCGATGATCTCCGACGGCGCGACGGGAGGCGCGGACTCCGACCTCGACGGGGTCGCCGACGTCGCCGACCTGTGCCCCAACGTTCCGGACTCCGCCCAGCTCGACACCGACGGCGACCGCCGCGGCGACGCCTGCGACAACTGCCCGCTCGACTGGAACGCCCTCCAGACCGACACGGACGGCAACGGCGACGGCGACCGGTGCGACACGCGTGACGGGGAGATCTTCAACGTCTGGTCCTCGAAGACGCGGATCGTCTGGGCGCCCGAGCTGACGTTCACGCGATGGAACGTCTACCGGGGAGACCTCGCGGTCATGGTGGACACCGGGACCTACACCCAGGCCCCGGGCTCCAATCCGCTGGCCGGCCGGTTCTGCGGGCTCACCTCCCCGGCCTTCGACGATCCGATCGTCCCCGCGGCCGGTCGTTGCGCGTTCTACTTGCCGACCGGTCGGGACGCGGTCTCCGAGATGGATCTGGGCGAGGACAGCTCGGGCGCGCCGCGTCCGAACGTCAACCCCTGCCAGTGACCGCCGGGGACGCCTAGCCGATCCCGAGCTGGGCGAGCACGCGAGGATCGTTCCGCCAGTCCGGGCGCACCTCGACGCGCGTCGTCAGGAACACCTTCCGCGAGAGGAGCCGCTCGATGTCGGCGCGCGCTTCCGTGCCGACGTCCTTCAGGAGCCCGCCCCCCTTGCCGATGACGATCCCCTTCTGGGAGTCCCGCTCCACGAAGACGAGGGCCTCGATCTCCACCACGCCGTCGGCGCGCTCGAGCCACCGGTCCACGACGACCGCGGCCGCGTGCGGGATCTCCTGCCGGGTGCGGTGGAGGATCTTCTCGCGGACCCACTCCGCCGCGAGCGCGCGCACGGGCTGATCGGTCAGCACGTCGTCGGCGAACGGCGGCTCCCCTTCCGGGAGATGGTGGAGGATCCGCTCCACCAGCCGGTCGCACCCGTCCCCCGACGCCGCGGAGACCGGGATCGCCTCGACGAGCGCGAGGTCCTCCACGGCCGTCTTCATCAGCGGGAGGAGCCCGGATTTCGGAACGACGCGGTCGATCTTGTTGAGGACGCACAGGCGCGCGACCTGCCCCGCGACGACCGCTTTCGCGACCGCCACGTCCCCCCGTCCGAACCCCCGCTCCGCGTCCACGACGACGAGGGCCAGGTCCACCGCGCCGATCGTTCCCCGCGCGGCCCCGACCATCGCGCGGTTCATCCGCTCGCGCGCGTCGTGGAACCCCGGGGTATCGACGAAGGCGATCTGTCCGCGCCCCGGGAGGGTGAGGACCCCGAGGATCCGGTGCCGGGTGGTCTGCGGGACGTCCGCGACCGCGGCGAGCTTCTCCCCCACGAGACGGTTGAGGAGGGTCGATTTCCCGACGTTCGTCCACCCCAGGAGCGCGACGTGCCCGGCCTTCACGCGGGAGCCTCGGCGGGGGCCCCTCCCCGCGAGGCCGGGCGCACACGCACCGTCCAGACGCGGCGCGGGTCGGCGTCCACGATTTCCACGGCGAGCCCCCCTTCCTCGAAGGTCTCCCCCTTCGCCGGGACGCGGCCCAGCGTCGCGGTGACGAATCCGCCGACCGTGTCGTAGTCCCGCTCCCCCAGATCCACGCCGAACAGCCGCTCGAGCTCCTCCGCGTGGGTCAGCCCCGAGAGCAGCCAGGCGCCGTCCGCCTCCGCGAGCACGCGGCGATCGGTCCCCTCGCGCTCGTCGCGGATCTCGCCGACGATCTCCTCGACGAGGTCGAACAGCGTCACCATCCCCGCGAAGCCTCCGTACTCGTCCACGACGAGCGCGGCCTGCGCCCCGCGCCGCATCTCCGGCAGCACCTCCGCCACCGTCCGCGTCTCGGGGATGAACGTGGCGGGGCGCACCAGCGTCGCGATCCCGCGCTCGCCCCATCCCTCGTCCCAGGCCCGGAGCAGGTCCCGCACGTGGAGGATCCCGACGATGTGGTCGATCGACTCCCCGCAGACCGGAAAGCGCGAATGGCCGGCCGCGAGCGCCGTCTCGCGCGCCACCACGATCGAGGCGGCGCTCGGGAGGGTGATCACGTCCACCCGCGGGGTCATCACCTCGCGGACCAGGGTCTCGTCGAGGTCGACGATCCCGCGGACCATCTCCCCCTCGCTCTTCTCCAGGATCCCCTCCCGCTCCCCGACCTCGATGAACGCGTCCACGTCCTCGTCGGCGTCCTCCTCGCTCTCGTCCCCCTCGGCGATCGTCCCCGCCCAACGCCGGAACGCCGCGTGGATGGGGGCGAGCAGCGGATAGGTGAACGCGTGCGCGGGACGCACGAGCCCCGCGGTGATGCGGAGCGCGGTCCGGGGGTCGCGGAGCGCGACCGCGCGCGCGAGGACCGTGTTGATCAGCAGGATCCCTCCGATCGTGCCGATCGCGATCCCTCCCCAGAACCCGCCGGGCCAGCCGGCGGCCGCGAAGGTCCAGCCCACGAGCGCGACCGCCCCGACCAGCGACAGCTCGCGGAGCGTGTGGATCGCCGCGCGGTGGCTCGAGGGGACCGTCTTGAACTCGTCGAGGAACGGGAGGCGGTTCCCGGACTCCGCGTTCATCCGGCGGAGCGCCACGCGCGAGAGCGCCGAGGCGGAGAGGGTCATCACCGAGAGGGCGAAGTCGAGGAGGAAGAGCAAGCCTGCGCCGACGAGGGCGGATCCGATCGCGGAATCGCTCATCGGGACCGCGCCGGGAGGAGCGCGCGCACGAGCCGCGCCTGGAGACGCATCATCTCTCCGTCGTCCACTTCGTGATCATAGCCGAGCAGGTGGAGGTAGCCGTGAAGCGCGAGCAGGCGCACCTCGCGCGCGAGGGAATGTCCCGCGGCGGCGGCCTGCCGCTCCGCCTGCGGGACGGAGATCGCGATCTCGCCCAGCGGCCGCGTCCCGTCCGCGAGCGCATCCTCCCCGGCGGGGAACGAGAGCACGTCCGTCGTGGCGTCGCGGGCGCGGAATCGCGCGTTGAGGCGCCGGACCTCGTCGTCCCCGGTGAGGAGGATCGTCACCGACGACGAGGCGGTCCGCGGAGCGGCCTGCGCGACCCTGCGGATGAACGCGGCGAGCGACGCCCCGGCGACGCGACGCGACGTCGGCCGGCGGATGACCTCGACCTTCATCTCACGCGTTGGGGCGGAAGGAACGGACCTCGCCGGTCGCCCGCTCCGATCGCGCGCGGCCGAAATCGAACCCGGGGTAGTCCACGCGGTGGTGGTACATCCCCACCAGCGCCCTGTGGAACGCCGCCTCGATCCGCTCGAGATCGGCGAAGGTGAGGTCGCACTCGTCGAGCTGCCCGTCGAGGACGATCCGGCCGCTCACCTGGTGCACGGCGTCCTTCAGCCGCGCGGGGGTCGGCTCCTCGATCGTCCGCGCCGCCGCCTCCACGCCGTCGGCGAGCATGAAGATCGCCGCCTCCTTGGTCTGGGGCTTCGGCCCGGGGTACCGGAAATCGTCCTCGTTGACCTCGCTCGCGGTGACCGCCGCCTGCTTCCTCGCCTTCTCGTAGAAGTAGGTCATCAGCCGGGTGCCGTGGTGCTGCGGGATGATGTCGATGATCTGCTCCGGGATCCGCGCCTCGCGGGCCATGCGGATCCCGTCCTTGACGTGCGAGGCGATGATGAGCGCGGACATCGAGGGCTGCAGGCGCTCGTGGGGGTTCACGCCGCGCTGGTTCTCGATGTAGTACTCCGGCTTCCGGATCTTCCCGACGTCGTGGTAGAAGGCGGCCACCCGGCAGAACAGCGAATTGGCGCCGATCGCCTTCGCCGCCTCCTCGGCGAGCGTCCCGACGACGAGCGAGTGGTTGTAGGAGCCCGGCGCCTTCACGGCGAGCTGCGACAGGAGCGGGTTGCTGACGTTGGACAGCTCCAGCAGCCGGATGTCCGTGAGGACGCGGAAGACGCCTTCCAGGAGCGGCAGGGCGAACGAGACGATCAGCCCGACGCCGACCGCGCCGCCGACGAGCGCGAGCCCCGCCCCGAACAGGCTGTGCGCCCACGGCTCCCGGGCGTGCGCGATCGCCTCGACCGCGAGCGCGACCGCGGTCCCCGCCGCCCCGACCACGAGCCCGGCGCGCAGGAGCGCCGCGCGCTCGCGGTAGGTTGTGATCGCGTAGATCCCCGCCCACTGCACGAGGATCGCCCAGAGGGCGACCGAGAGGTCCCACGCGTTGAGCGCTCCGAACAGCAGCGCGGCGAACGCGGCGTAGACCATCGCGATCCGTCCGTTCGCGAGCAGCGTGACCAGGATCGCCCCCGCCCCGATCGGGACCAGGTAGACGTACACCCCGGGGTCGCTGAACGGGCTGACGAAGCGCGGGCTGAGCTGCGCGGCGATCCAGACGATCGCCTTCGCGCCGACGAGCGAGACCAGGAGGATCGACACGAGCATGGCGTGGAGGTGCTGCACGCGCTTGAACGCGCGCTGGTGGTAGCTCGCATAGCGGAAGAGGAAGAAGGCGAGCAGGGAGGTCAGGACGACGAGCCCGGCGAGGCGCACCGGGCTCACGCCGGGGGACGATTGCGTCTCGACGATCGACAAGCGCGCGCGCGTGTCGGCGTCCATCTTCTGGCCGCGCGCGACCAGCACGGTTCCCTTCGAGACCCGAACCTGGACCGGCAGGACCGACCGCTCCGCCTGGTCGCGCCTCTGGCCGCGCGCCGCGGCGTCCTCGGACAGGTTCGCGTCGAGGAACGAGGAGAGGAGGTCCGCGAGCGCGGCGCGGGTCGACGGGGGGAGCGTCTGCAGGGACCCGATCCGGACGCGGACGTCGTCCCGGGCCCCCTCGAGGTCCACGACCCCCGAAGCGTCGTGGACGATCTCCTCGCGCATCGAGGGGACGTGAAGGATCGTGATCGCGCGCTCGCGCGCGAGCAGCGTCTTGTTCGCGACCACGAGCCCCTGCATGACGTCGCGCAGCCAGCCGATCAGGAGCTGGCGCTCGGCCGCCGGGAGCGGGAAGCGGGCGTCCAGCTCTTCCGTGAAGGCGCGCTCCAGCGCCGCCGCCTTCTGGGTGTCGTGGACGAACACCACCGGGACGAGAGCGCGCGCGGCCGCCCGCCGCTCCGCGGTCGCCACCTCGTCCGGGACCTCGACGTCCTCCACCGCCCGCACGTCGTACGGGACCGTCTCGCCGATCGCCCAGTGCGGGTAGGTCGAGCCGCAGTGCTGGCTCCCCAGCAGGAGGGTCGTGACCCCCGCGAAGGCGACGGACCAGACCAGGTTCGCGGCCAGCAGGCGGTCGAGCCCGCTGCGGAACCGCTCGCGGAACTTCAGCAAGAGCTTCGACGCCCGCGGCGCCGTCCGCCGCTCGGCCCCCCCCGCTTCACTCACGCCCGCTCCTCCGAGCCTCCGTTCGCGCGCCCCTCCTTCAGGCGGGCGGCGCGCTCGTCGTAGGCGACGACGATGCGCTGGACCAGCGGATGGCGCACGACGTCGGTCTTGTCGAAATGGACGATCTCGATGCCGGGGATCCCCGCCACTACTTCCTGGGCCTCCACGAGCCCCGAGATCTTCTTCTCGGGAAGGTCGATCTGCGTGACGTCGCCGGTGACGACCGCCTTCGAGTCGAGCCCGATCCGGGTCAGGAACATCTTCATCTGCTCGGGGGTCGTGTTCTGCGCTTCGTCCAGGATGATGAACGCGTCGTTGAGCGTCCGCCCGCGCATGAAGGCGAGCGGGGCGACCTCGATCGTCCCGCGCTCGAGAAGGCGCTCGATCCTGTCCGGCTCGAGCATGTCGTAGAGGGCGTCGTAGAGCGGGCGCAGGTACGGATCGACCTTCGCGGCGATGTCCCCCGGGAGGAACCCGAGCTTCTCCCCGGCCTCCACCGCCGGGCGGCACAGGAGCAGCCTCTGGATCCGCTTCTCGTTGAGGAGGGAGATCGCCATCGCGACCGCGAGGTAGGTCTTCCCGGTTCCCGCCGGGCCGATCCCGAACACCAGGTCGTTGTCGCGGATCGCCTCGATGTAGCGGCGCTGGTTGGAGGACTTCGCGACGACGGTCTTGCGGGCGGAAGGGGTCAGGCGCGAGCCGAGGAAGTGCTCGGTGAGCTTCGAGTCCTCGTCGCGCACCATGATCCCGACGGCGGTCCGGATGTCGTCGCGTCCGAGAGAGACGCCTTGAGCGTGCAGCGAGGCGAGCTGACGGAACAGATCGCCGACCCGCTCCTCACGCTGTGCCGCGTCGTCGCCGTCGCCGAGGATCGTCACCTCGCCGCCGCGGGCGGAGACGCTGACGTCGAACCGGTCCTCGATCAACCTGAGGCTCTCATCGAGCGGGCCGGCGAGGGCCTCGATCGTCTTGCTGTCCAGGCTGATCGTCTTCATCGAGCGGCCGCAAGGCCTGCCTTAAGATAGGCCGGGCCGGGCGGTCCGGGCAGGGCCGCGGTGCAAATCGTTGTCACGACAGAGGTTCGGTCGGCTCGGACGGCGGGGTCAGCCGCAGCTCCCGGAGCTGCCTCGGATCGACCTCCGCCGGCGCGTCGCACATCAGGTCGGAAGCGCTCGTCGTCTTCGGGAAGGCGATGACGTCCCGGATCGACTCCGCCCCGAGCAGCAGCGCGCAGAGCCGATCGAACCCGATCGCGATCCCGCCGTGAGGCGGCGCGCCGGACTGGAGCGCCCGCAGGAGGAAGCCGAACTTCGCCTCCGCCTCCTCGGGGGGGATCGCCATCGCGCGGAAGACGCGCTCCTGGACGTCGCGGCGATGGATTCGGATCGATCCTCCGCCGAGCTCCGTCCCGTTGAGGACGAGGTCGTACGCCTGCGCGAGAACGGACCCGGGATCCGACTCGAGCGCGTCGAGATCCTCCCAGCGCGGAGCCGTGAACGGATGGTGCATCGCGACCCAACGGTCCTCCCTCGCATCGCGCGCAAGCAGGGGGAACGCCTCGATCCAGAGGAGGTCCCAGCGATCCTTCGGGATCAGCGCAAGCTCCGACGCGACGCGGAGCCGGAGCACGCCGAGCACCCGGTCGCACACCTCCCGCGTGTCCGCGACGAGGAGCGCGGCGTCCCCCTCCGCGGCGCCGACCGCGGCGGCGACCGCGCGGCACCGTTCCTCGCCGAGCGCCTTCGACGCGGGGGAGGTGATCGCGCCGGAGGCCTCGCGCTTGATCCAGACGAGGCCGCGGGCGCCGGCGTCCTTGGCGGCGGCCGTCCAGCCGTCGAGCTGACGGCGCGTCGCGCCCCCGCCTCCGGGGACCGGGATCCCGCGAACGGCGCCTCCGGAGGCGAGCGGCGCGTCGAAGACCGCGAACCCGCTCCCCGCGGCGTGAGGACCGGCGTCGCGCAGCTCGAGCCCGAACCGGGTGTCGGGGCGGTCCACGCCGAACCGGCTCATCGCCTCGGCGTAGGGCATGCGCCGGAACGGGGCCGGAACGTCCACGCCGATCTCGCGGAACATCCCCTGCACGAGCGGCTCGATCACCGCGTACACGCTCTCGGGATCCGCGAAGGACATCTCGATGTCGATCTGCGTGAACTCCGGCTGGCGATCGGCGCGGAGATCCTCGTCGCGGAAGCAGCGCGCGATCTGGTAGTACCGCTCGAACCCCGCCACCATCAGGAGCTGCTTGAAGAGCTGCGGCGATTGCGGGAGGGCGTAGAAGCGCCCCGGATGGATGCGGCTCGGCACCAGGTAGTCCCGCGCCCCCTCGGGGGTCGAGCGCGTGAGCATCGGGGTCTCGATCTCGACGAAGCCGCGGGCGTCGAGCGCCGCGCGCGCCGCCGCGCCGAGCCGATGCCGCAGCCGCAGGGCCCGCTGCAGCCGGGGACGGCGGAGATCGACGTAGCGGTGCTGGAGCCTCAGCTCCTCGTTCGCCGTCACCTCGTCGTCCACCGGGAACGGCACGCCGCTCGCCGGGTTGTGGACCACGATCTCGGCGACACGGACCTCGACGGTGCCGGTGGGATGCTGCGGGTTCGGGGCCTCGCGCGGGACCACGGTGCCGCGAACCCCGACGACGTCCTCGGCGTGCAGCTTCTCCCCGATCCCGTGCGCCTCGGGGACCTCGGGATCGAAGACGACCTGCACGCGCCCGGTCGCATCGCGCATCTCGACGAAGATCAGCTGCCCGAGGTCGCGGCGGCGGTGGACCCAGCCGGTGAGGACGACTTCGCGGCGCCCCGCGGCGTCCGCGGGACTCACCTCGCCGCAGCCGACCGAGCGGTGAAGGAGGCGCGCGTGATCAGCGGCCATCGCGTCGCCCCTCCCGCACGAGCGCGGCGACCTCGCCGGGCCCGGCCACGACCTGCGTCTGCGATCGGAGGTCCTTCAGCGGATAGCGTCCGGCCCGCACCTCGGACTCTCCGACGTAGAGCGCGAAGCGGGCGCCGAGGCGCTCCGCGCGCTTGAACTGAGCCCCCATCGGTCTCTCCTGCATCGGCATCACCACCGACACCCCGTCGCGCCGCAGCGCGGCCGCGAGCTTGGGCGCCGCCTCGAACCCCTCGGGGCCGAGGGCGATGATCGTCACGTCGAGCCCCGCCTCGGCCGCGGGCGCCGGGAGGAGCGACACGAGCCGCTCCATCCCCATCGCGAAGCCGAACCCCGGGATCGCCGGCCCGCCGAGCTCGGCGACGAGGCCGTCGTAGCGGCCGCCGCCGACGATGGCGTTCTGCGCGCCGAGGTCCGAGGAGACGACCTCGAAGACGGTGCGCCGGTAGTAGTCGAGCCCCCGGACCAGCCTCGCGTCGAGGACCCACGAGACCTCGAGCGCATCGAGCCTCCGGCGGACTTCGGCGAAGTGGTCGGCGCACGGCGCGCACAGCGCGTCCGCGATGCTCGGGGCCGAGGCGAGCAGGCGCCTGTCCGCCTCCACCTTGCAATCGAAGACGCGCAGGGGATTCTCGTCCATGCGGCGCCGGCAGTCGGAGCACAGCTGGTCGCGTCTCTCCGCGAGCCAGGCGACCAGCGTCTCCCGGAACCGCGGGGCGCAGGTCTCGTCGCCGACGGAGTTGATCCTGAGCTCCCGTTCGCGGATCCCCAGCGTGTCGAGGAGGAGCGCGAGCATGTGGATCGTCTCGGCGTCCGCCAGCGGCTCCGGCGCTCCCAGCACCTCCGCGCCGATCTGGTGGAACTGCCGCTGCCGCCCCTTCTGCGGCCGCTCGTACCGGAACATCGGACCGATGTAGAAGAGCCGGACCGGATACCCCGCCGCCACCTCGCGGTCCATCGCGTGCTCGATGAACGCCCGCACGACCGGCGCGGTGCTCTCCGGACGGAGCGTCACGGAGTCGTCCCCCGCCTGGAGCGTGTACATCTCCTTCCGGACGATGTCCGTGGAGGCGCCGACCGAGCGCGCGAACAGCTCGGTCGCCTCGAGGAGCGGCGTCCGGATCTCGCGGAACCCGTAGCGCGCGAACACCTCCCGCGTCGTCGCCTCGAGCCGCTGCCACGCGGCCACGTCGTCCGGGAGGATGTCGTGGGTTCCCCGCAGCGCCTGGTAGCGAGTCGCCATCCGGTGATTATGCACGGGTGGTATCGTGAAACGGTGATCGTCCCGCGCCTCTCACGCTTCGGCGGGGTGTCGCTCGTCCTCGCGGTCCTCGCGTCCCCGGCGCTCGCGCAGTACGGCGCGGCGACCTCCGAAGCCCAGCCGAACAACTACCCGCCCGCCCTCCCCGATCGCCGCGGGCCGGCGCCGCGTCTGATCTTCGAGCGCCTCGGGGAGGTGCCGCTCCCCGGGCCTCTCGGGGAGGTCCCCGCATGGCTCGAGGCCGGCGTGGTGGCGGTCCCGCTGGCCGAGGGAACGGCGCGCGTCGTCCCGGGAGAGGACGCGTCCGCGACGGTCGCGCCGGCGACGACCCCGCCGCCGCCGGTCGAGTGGGTCGTGGCCCCGGACGGGCGCCGCCGCTACCGGGCGACTGCGGACGGGATCGTCGAGGCGCAGAAGCGATCGTCGCCGCGCAAGCGATGGAAGCGCGACTGGAAGATCGTCGCCCCGAACTCGATCTTCGCCCCGCCGCTCCTGATCGGTCCGAGGCTCTGCTACTCGGGGCTCGACGACCGCGTCACCTGTGTCCGCGCGAGCAACGGGCACCGGCTCTGGGCGGTCGACCTCGGCGATCGGATCTCGCGCCCGCTCTCCCGGTGGCCCGAGGACGATCCGGCCACGGGCACGAGGCCGAAGCGCGGGGACCGCGCGGTGGAGGGGGACATCCTGCTCGTGGTCCCGGACGACGGCGCCTCCGTGGTCGCCCTCGACGCCTACGACGGGCGCCGGGTCGCGAGCTACCAGCTCCCGGCGAACCACCGGTTCCTCTCGCCGGCGCTCGTCGCTCCGGGGAACCGGATCGCCCTGGCCCGGAAGGGGTACGCGGAGGACGACACCGGGCTCGTGGTGCTCCGGCTCTCCCCCCTCCCGCCGGCCGGCCCCGCCCCCCCCGTGCCCTATAATGACGCCTCCCCCGCGCAAACCAGCTCACCCGGGAGGTGATTGGTGGCCCCGAAGACCGAGACCCCGAGCCTCCGAGGGCTCGATCGCAGCGCCCTGCTCGAGATGTACCGGGTCATCCTGCTGTCGCGGAAGATCGACGATAAGGAGATCCAGCTCAAGCGCCAGAACAAGATCTTCTTCCAGATCAACGGCGTCGGGCACGAGGCCGTGGGCGCGGCGATGGGGCAGGTCTTCAAGCCGGGGCACGACTGGTTCTTCTTCTACTACAGGGACCGTGCCGCCTCGCTCGCGCTCGGGGTGACGCCGCTCGAGATGTTCCTCCAGGCGGCGGGGGCGAAGGACGAGCCGCAGAGCGGCGCACGCCAGATGCCCTCCCATTTCTCGTCCCGGCGGCTCAACATCGCCAACACCTCCTCCCCGACCGGCACCCAGTTCCTGCAGGCCTGCGGGTGCGCCGAGGCGGGGCTCTACGCGACCGAGCTCCGGGGCGCCGCCGCGATCCCGCACCGCGAGGACGAGGTCGTCGTCGTCACCACCGGGGACGGCACGACGAGCGAGGGGGAGTTCTGGGAGTCGATGAACACCGCCTGCAACCGGAAGCTCCCCGTCGTGTACGTGGTCGAGGACAACGGGTATGCGATCTCGGTCCCGGTCGAGGTCAACACCGCGGGCGGGAGCATCTCGAAGCTCGTGTCGTCCTTCCCGAACCTGCTCGTGCGGGAGGTGGACGGATGCGACCCGCTCGCGACCGTCGAGGCGTACCGCGCGGCGGCCGCCCACGCGCGCTCCCGCCGCGGCCCCGCGCTGGTCCACGCGCACGTTATCCGCCCCTACAGCCACTCCCTCTCGGACGACGAGACCAACTACAAGACGCACGAGGAGCGGGAGGCCGAGGGGAAGCGCGACCCGGTGAAGACGTTCGGGGCGACGCTGGTCCGCGAGGGGATCGTCGAGCAGGAGGTCCTCGACGCGCTGCATGCGCAGCTCGACGAGGAGGTGGCGCGCGCCGCCGACGAGGCCCTCGCCGCCGAGCGGCCGATCGCGGAGTCCGCGCTCGATTTCGTCACCTCCCCCACCGTGGACCCGTCGTCCGCCGCCTTCTCGACGTCACCGGCACCGACCGGCGCGCCGACGACGATGGTGGACCTGCTCAACGCCTGCATGAAGGACGAGATGCGGCGCGATCCGCGCGTGATCGTGTTCGGCGAGGACGTCGCGGACGCCTCCCGCGAGGAGACCCTCTCCCAGGTCAAGGGGAAGGGAGGCGTGTTCAAGGTCACCTGGGGGCTCCAGAAGGAGTTCGGGAGCTCGCGCGTGTTCAACTCGCCGCTGGCGGAGGCCAACATCGTCGGGCGCGCGATCGGGATGGCGCTCCGCGGGATCAAGCCGGTCGTCGAGATCCAGTTCTTCGACTACATCTGGCCCGCCTACATGCAGATCCGCGACGAGCTCGTCACCATGCGCTGGCGCTCGGGGAACGCCTTCTCCTGTCCGCTCGTCATCCGGACCGCGTACGGCGGCTACATCACCGGCGGCGCCATCTACCACAGCCAGTCGGGGGCCTCGATCTTCACCGCGAACCCCGGGCTTCGCGTCGTGTGCCCGTCGAACGCGCTCGACGCGAACGGGCTGCTGCGGACCGCGATCCGCTGCGACGACCCGGTCCTGTTCCTCGAGCACAAGCACCTCTACCGGCAGACGTACAACAAGAGCGCCTACCCCGGTCCGGACTACATGGTCCCGTTCGGATCGGCCTCGCGAGTCCGCGAGGGGAGCGACGTGACCGTCGTGACGTACGGCGCGACGGTCTACCGCGCCCAGCAGGCGGCGCGCGGACTCGAGGAGCGGGGGATCTCGATCGAGATCCTCGATCTGCGCTCGCTCAACCCCGTGGACTGGGACACGATCGCGGCATCGGTGCGGAAGACGAGCAAGGTCCTCGTCCTCACCGAGGACTCGAGGTCGTGGGGGTACGGAGCGGAGATCGCCGCCCGGATCGGCGAGACGCTCTACGCCGATCTCGACGGCCCGGTGCGGAGGCTCGCCGCGACCGACACGTTCGTCGGCTACGCCCCCGAGCTCGAGGACTTCATCCTTCCGCAGGTCGACGACATCGCGCGCGCGGTCGAGGATCTCGCGGCCTTCTAGCGCGCTGGCCACGGCCCTACCTGGGACCGATATTGCGCCGGGTGACGACCCGCGCCCTCCTGCTCGCCGTTCCCTTGGCGGTCGCGTCCTGCGGCGCGCCGGAGGGGCCCGCGCCGGCCTCCCCCGCCCCGTCCGCCCCCGCGCTGGTGGTGGACGACGGGGGCGGCACGCCCAAGCGCGGGCCGGGGGAGATCTACAACGCGTGCGAGCGGATCTGGTGCGTGACCCACGAGCGCAACTTCGATCTCGGCCACTTCCTCACGGGACACATCGGCTGGATCGTCCACGACGAGGCGAGCGGCGACGTGTTCGTGCCCCGCGCGCGGACGAACGGGCCGGCGTTCCCGCACGCCCGGGCCAACGTGCTGCGGCTGTGCGGCAAGCACCTTCATCCTTACTGGCTCGGCCGCGGCGGGCCGATGACGAAGAGCGGCTACAACGTCGCGCTCGGCTACGACCGCGCCCACTTCCGGGCCTACGGAACCCGCGTGCCCCCGTGCTGCCTCAACGCCCAGGGGTGGGGGTTCCTCCATGCGTCGACCCCTCGGGAGTATCGGTTCGGGGATCGGACGACGGTGGAGGAGATGGCGGGGGCGGGGTGGCAGAAGGCCTTCCGGGCCGCGCGCTGAACCGCATGAGCCGGTGGGCGAGCCGGTCGGCGAGCCCCGGGATGCGCCCCTCGATCAGGGTGGACTCGGCCGGCCCGGTCTTGGGCGCTCCCGGATCGACGACGAGCCCCTCGAGCGGGATCCGGGGCAGGAACTTCCGGATCTCGGCGATCGCGTCGGCCGGCGGCGGGACGCCGGGGGCGAGCGCGACGCGCACGACCAGCTCGTCCTCCGGAGTGACGTCGAACGACGCGACCGACGGGCCGGGGCCGAACGCCCAGCCGTCCTCCCCCTCGAGGCGTGCGACCTCGTGGAGGGCGACCACCGGCCGCGGGGGCGCGCCGCCGCCGGACGCGGGAAGGCGGAGCGCGCCGCTCAACCCCTCGAGATCGCTCGCGACGAGCACCCGATTCCCAACCGAGGCGAACGACACCTTCAGGCCGCTGTGGTCCGTGAGCGTGGTCGCGCGGACCCCATCGACGTCGGTCGTGGAGCTGTCCCGGTCGCGGGCGATCATCCACCGCATGATCTTCAGCGCCGCGCGGATCCTGAGGGTCGCGCGGCCGAACGTCGCCCGGCCGGTCCAGCCGGTCTCCGGCCTGAGCGCGAGCTCGAGGCGGAGCGGGAGGATCTCCTGCGTCGGGTCTCGCCGGCTCCCGACGATGAACATCCGGAACGGAGAGTCCCGCACGGCCTCGCGACGCGCCTCGTCGGCGGCGTCCTGGAAGGTCCGACCGAGCGTCCGCAGTCCGGGGTCGTCCGGCTTCAGGTCCAGGCACCAGTAGCGGGTCTCGTCGCCGACGAGGAACGCCTCCTCCGCACGGCCGGGCGCCTCGTCCCGCGTGAGACGCCAGCCGACGATCCCGACCAGGACGAGGACCAGCACGATGCATCCGCCGACGACGAGGGCGCACCCACCGAGGATCCGCAGGTACGGGTCCTTGCGCCGGGGCGTTCCGTCGGGCGCGTACTCGCTCACGCGCCCTCCCGCACCGCGGCCTCGAGCGCGGTCTGGGCCGGCCTCGCGCCCCCCTTGCCTTGAAACGTCCGCCCGCGGCCGCCGCCACGCGCACCGACCAGGTCGCGCACGCGCGCGCCGATCTCGGCGACGTCCTCCGGCCCTTCGGGTCCGGCTTGGACGAGGAAACACCCCTCACCCGCCAGCACCGCGACGGCCTGCGGCCGGCCCTCCACGATCGCGCGAGCGAGGGCGCGCAGCTCGTCCGGCCCGTCGCCGGGCCGCACCGCGGTGACGAAGCGCCCGTCGACGACCGGGAGAGACGACACCGCGGCCGCCGCCAGACGCTCCTCGAGCTCCTCCACGCGCCTCGCGAGACGCTTGCGCTCCCCTTCCCGCGCATCGAGGATCGACGGGAACTCCTCCGCGGCGGTTCCGATCCGGGCGCGCAGCGCGTCCTCGAGGTCCCGCCTGCGGTCGAGGTCGGCGAACATCCGCTCGCCGGCGAGGAACCGGATCCGCGTCCCGCCCCGCGCCGCCTCGGCGTCGAGGATCTCGATCCCCTGGATCTCCCCGAGCCGCGACACGTGGGTTCCTCCGCAGGTGTTGAGATCGAGCCCTTCGATCTCCACCAGCCGGACCGGCCCGACGTGCCCGGCGGGAAGCCCGCGGGACCGGACGGGGAGCGTCGCCAGCTCCTCCGGCGCGACCCAGCGCGCGGTGACCGCGCGGTCCTCGCGAAGGTGGGCGTTCACGGCACGCTCGAGGGCGCGCAGCTTGTCCTTCGAGAGGACGGGGCCTGTGATCTCGATCGCCGTGTGCGCGCTCCCGAGGTGGAACGACGTCGTGGGCCTTGCGTGTCCGTCGAGGAGGACCGCGGTCAGCAGATGCTGGGCGGTGTGCTGCTGGCAGTGGTCGAAGCGCCGCTGCTCGTCGAGGACGATCGACACGGGGCCGGCGGGGACCTCGCGATCGAGCTCGTGCCAGACCTCGGCCCCGCGCGACACGACGTCGAGCACCGTAGCACCGCCGATCGATCCGCGGTCCGCCGGCTGGCCCCCTCCCTCGGGATAGAAGATCGTCTCGTCCAAACGCACGCGGAAGCCGCCGGATCTCTCCGCCGCGACGATCGACGTGGAGTGCCGCGTCCGCTGCGGCTCGTCGTAGAAGAGTTTCCGGTCGGGCATCGCGCTACCTCACGGCGACGAGAGGCTGGCCCGCGCGGACCTCTTCCCCGTCGCCGGCGAGGATCTCGACGACTTCCGCCTCGTCGGGGAGCCCTTCGCCGCCGTACGGGATCGGGTTGAACGTCTTCATCACCTCGATCAGCCCGATCGGCTGTCCCCGGCGCACGCGGCTCCCCGGCGCGACGTAGGCCGCCGCCCCGGCTGTCGGGGCCCGGTAGAACACCCCTGCCGTCGGAGCGACCACCGCACGGCCCGCGACCGCCGCCTTCCGCGCGCGCGGCGCGGGCGCGGCTTTCGCCGAATCGACGAGGGGGACGATCCGGAACAACTCCTCGCCGTACCCGGCGGCGCGCGAGCGGTCCCCCTTCGCCACCGACGCGACGCGCCCTTCGCCTCCGCCGGGGAGGACCAGGGACCGGCGCGAGCGGATGCGCGTCAGGGTGCCGACCACCGCCCCGCTTCCGACGAGCGCGCCGTCCTCCACCGCGATCGTGACGACCCCGACGGCGGGGGCCCGAACCACGAGCGCGCCGTCCGGCGCGCGCTCGATCAGGAGCGGAAGCGGGGCATCGCTCATCCGGCGATCACCTCCTGATCGTGAAGCGACCAGATGCGCGGGTTCTTCACCCGCCGGTACCCGGTCGCCTGGTACGCCATCGCGATCAGCGGCTCGATCCAGGCCCGCAGCTCCCCGGGGCGCACGATCTCGTCCACGTCGCGGCGGGAGGCCGCGAGCACGGGGTCCATCTCGCGGGTGACCCGGTCCTCGACCGCCTGCATGCCGCGCCGGATCTCCTCCGCCTCCTCCGGCGTCTTCGCGACCGGCTTGAACGCGTCGTCGAGACGACTGTTGAACGCCCCGATCGCGAGCGTCCTCCCCTCCATCACCGCGAGGCGGGTCAGCGGGGTCGCGAGCTGGAGGACCGGCGCGTACGGCAGCCCCTCCATCGCGTAGTACCCCGCGCCCGAGGCCTTGCGCAGGAGCACCGTGAACATCGGCACGTCGTTGGTCGCGTTGGTGTAGATCAGGCTCGACCCGAATCCCAGCAGGCCCTGCTTCTCCGCCTCCGGACCGATGTCGAACCCGGAGATGTCCTGGAGCCAGACGATCGGGATCCCGTCGTCGTTGCAGCAGCGCGAGAACTGCGCGACCTTCGCGATCCCCTCCTTGTAGAGGATCCCGCCGGGGCGCTTGACGTCGCGGTGGACCGGGTGATCGGTGAGCGCGAGGTTGTTCGCGACGAAGCCGGCGTACAGCCCCCCGACCCGCGCGACCCCGCAGATCATCTCCCGCCCGACCGACGGCGCGAACTCGCCCAGCATCGAGTGGTCCGTCAGGCGCGCGAGCACCTCGCGCATGTCGTAGCCGGTCCGGTGATCGACGGGGAACACCCCTTCGAGCTCCGACGGCGCGAACCGGGGCTCGGCGGCCTCGGCGCCGTACCGGTAGTAGGCGCAGGCGGAGCCGGGGAGCTTCGCCACCTCCCGACGGACGCACGCGAGCAGGGTCTCGTCGTCGGGGACGCGATGATCCGCGCATCGCGAGAGGTGGACGTGGACGTCCGGCCCGCCGATCGACAGCGACGTGATGTGCTGCGCCTTGGCCCCCTTCACCAGCGCCGCGCCGGCCACGACCATGTAGGCCTGCTCGGTCATATAGACGACGTCGGAGATGATCGGCATGTAGCCGCCGCCGGCGATGCAATCGCCGTGGACGCCCGCGATCTGGGGGACGCCCGCCGCCGACAGGAGCGCGTTCATCCGGAAGATCGCGCCGGCTCCCGTTCGCCCCGGGAAGGTGTGCGACTGCTCGGGCAGGAACAGCCCCGAGCAGTCCACGAGGTAGACGACCGGAAGCCGGAGACGGAGCGCGATCTCCTGCGCGCGCTGGATCTTCTCCGGCGTCTGCGGCCACCAGGAGCCGGAGGCGACGGTGTTGTCGTTGGCGATGACGACCGTGTACCGTCCGGCGACGGTCGCGAACGCGGTGACGACACCGGCCCCCGGAGACGTCTTCCGCTCCTCGCCGAAGGTCCGGCCGTAGTTGACGAGCGTGCCGAAGGGGAGCACCGGCGTTCCGGGATCGCGGAGGCGATCGATCCGCTCCCAAGTCGGGAGCTTCCCCTTCTTGCGGACGCGCGCCGCGTACTCCGGCCCCCAGCCGGCGCGCACCTCGTCCCGCTTCGCCTGCAAGGACGCGCCGAGGGCCTCCGCGTGGGCACGCTGCGCGGCCCACGCCGCTTCGTCCACGGCCCGCTCGCGCGCGCTTCCGATCGGCTCGAGGAGAACCTTCGCCATCGCCCCCTCACGCCTCCGTCGAGACGCTGCCCACCAGCCCCGATCGCTCGAGCGTCCTCACGTCGTAGGTGCCGGCGGCGAACGCGGGATCGTCGAGGAGCCGCAGATGGAGCGGGACGGTCGTCTTGATCCCCTGGATTCCGAGGGCGCGCAGCGCGGATCGCGCGGCCTCGAGGACCTCCGCGCGGGTCCCCGCGTGGACGATGAGCTTCCCGATCATCGAGTCGTAGTGCGGGGGGACGCGCCAGCCCGGCGCGACGCCCGCATCCCAGCGCACGGCGACGCCGGGTGCCGCGGCCGACGGATCGGAGACGGCGGTGATCCGCCCCGGATCGGGACGGAAGCCGGCGTCGGGGTCCTCGGCGTTGATGCGGAACTCGATCGCGTGCCCCGCGAGCGCGACCTCATCCTGGCGGAAGCCGAGCGGCGCGCCGACGGCGATCGCGAGCTGCCACTGCACCAGGTCGAGGCCGGTGACCATCTCCGTGACCGGGTGCTCGACCTGGAGACGCGTGTTCATCTCCATGAAGAAGAGCTCCCCGCGCTCGGTCCGCAGGAACTCGAGCGTCCCCGCGTTGACGTAGCCGAACGAGGCCGCCGCCGACGCCGCGCGCCGGCCGATCGCGTCGCGCTCCTCCGCCGTCAGCGCGGGGGACGGCGATTCCTCGACCAGCTTCTGATGATGGCGCTGGATCGAGCACTCCCGCTCGCCGAGGTGGACCGCGTGGCCGTAGCGGTCCGCGAGGATCTGGAACTCGACGTGCCGTCCTCCGACCAGGTACTTCTCGAGGTACAGCTCGGAGGATCCGAAGGCCGACTCCGCCTCGCGCGCCGCCTCCGCGTACGCCGCGGGGAGGCCGGCGGGAGCGTCGCAGCGGCGCATCCCGCGTCCGCCCCCGCCCGCGGAGGCCTTCAGGAGAACCGGGTAGCCGATCTCGTCCGCCAAGCGCGCGGCATCCGCCGCCGAGGCGAGCGGCTCCGTGGACCCGGGGATGGTCGGAAGGCCGGCGGCGGCCATCGTGCGCTTGGCGCGCAGCTTGTCCCCCATCGCGCGGATCGCCGCGGGGCCGGGGCCGACGAACGTGATCCCGTGCTGCTCGCAGCGCGCGGCGAACAGGGCGTTCTCGCTCAGGAAACCGTACCCGGGGTGAATCGCCCGGCACTCGGTCTGCTCGGCCGCCTGGAGGATCGCGTCCGCATCGAGGTAGGAGCGGGCCGCCGGGGCCGGCCCGATGCAGAGCGTGGCGGTGGCGTCGGCGAGCCACGGAGCGCCGCGGTCGGCCTCCGAGTAGACGGCCACGGTCTCGACGCCGAGCTCCCGGCACGCGCGGATCACGCGGGCGGCGATCTCGCCGCGGTTCGCGATCAAGACTCGGTGGAACAACCGGCCCTCCGGCCCGCCAGGCGCGAAAGATCGTACACTAGCCGCTCGACGTCGAGGAGGCCGTATGGCCACGCGCACCGCACTCTCGCAACGGGCCCGCGTCATGCCCGCGAGCCCGATCCGCCGCTTGGCTCCGCTCGCGGCGGCGGCGCGCGCCTCCGGCAAGACGATCTACGCGCTCAACATCGGGCAGCCGGACATCGAGACGCCGCGGGCCATCCTCGACCGGCTCCGCTCCTACGACGCGCGCCTGATCCCCTACGGCCCGTCGCAAGGTCTCCCGGAGTTCATCGACGCTCTCCAGGCGTACTACGAGGGGGTCGGGCTCAAGCTCGCGCGCGAGAACATCTTCGTCACGACGGCGGGGAGCGAGGCGATCCTGTTCACGCTCGGCGCGATCTGCGATCCCGGGGACGAGGTGCTCGTCTTCGAGCCGTTCTACACGAACTACAACGGCTTCTGCACGATGGTCGGCGTCGTGCCGGTGCCGGTGACGACGCGTGCGGAGGACGGCTACCACCTCCCCGCCCGGGCGGCGATCGAGGCGCGGATCGGCCCGCGCACGCGCGCGATCCTGATCTGCTCGCCGAACAACCCGACCGGGACCGTCTACACCGACGCCGAGATGGGGCTGCTTGCGGCGATCTGCCGCGAGCGCGGCCTCTACCTCATCGCCGACGAGGTCTACCGCGAGTTCGTCTACGACGGCGCGACGCACCACTCCGCGCTGACCCTCTCCGGCCTCGACGATCAGGTCGTGGTGGTGGACAGCGTCTCGAAGCGGTACTCGCTCTGCGGCGTGCGGGTGGGGAACGTCGTCTCGCGAAACGCCGAGCTGATGGACGCGCTCCTCCGGTTCGGGCAGGCGCGGCTCTGCCCCCCTACCCTGGGGCAGTACGCCTGCGCCGCGCTGACGAAGGTCCCTCCGAGCTACATCGCGGGGGTGATCGCCGAGTACGAGCGGCGGCGCGACGTCGTCTTCGCCGCTCTCGACGCGGTCCCGGGGGTCGTGGTGCGGAAGCCCGAGGGGGCGTTCTACCTCTGCGCGCGGCTCCCCGTGGACGACGCGAACGGCTTCGCGGAGTTCCTGCTCCGCGACTTCGAGGACGGCGGCGAGACGGTGGTGATCGCCCCCGCCGACGGCTTCTACGCGACCCCGGGACTCGGCCGCGACGAGGTGCGGATCGCCTACGTCCTCGAGGAAGGGAAGCTCCGCCGCGCGATGGCGATCCTCGCGGCGGCGCTCGCCGCCTACCCCGGACGGACGACCCGCTAGACGAGGGCCTCGCCGAGGGCCGCGACCACCCGCGCCGAGCCGATCTCGCGCATGCAGCGATGGTGCCCCAGCGGGCACACCTGCGGGCCGTGCCGGTCGCAGGGGCGGCAGGCGAGGTCCGGATGCTCGACGATCCGGTGCGAAGGTCCCCAGGGGGTGTAGCCGAACGCCGGCACGGTCGGGCCGAACAGGCTGACGACCGGGGTACCGACGGCGGCGGCCACGTGCCCGGGACCGCTGTCGTTCGAGACGAGCGCGGACGCCCGCGCGAGCACCGCGACGAGGTCCGGAATCGAGAGATCGCCGGCGAGCACCGGGACGCCTCCCGCGAGGCGCGCCACCTCGCGGCACAGCGCCGCCTCCTCGGGGGACCCGACGAGCACGGGACGGAGCGCACGCGCTTGCGCCGCCGCCGCGACCTCGGCGAACCCCTCGGGGGTCCAGCGCTTGGTCCCCCACACGGACCCCGGCGCGAGCGCGAGCACGCGGTCGCCGTCCCCGATCCCCTCGCGCGCGAGACGGGACCGCACGCGCTCCCGCGCGGAGGCTGGCACGGGGAGCATCGGCGCGGGGTCCGCCCGCTCCGGGTCCCCCCCTGCCGGCGCGGCGAGGGCGAGATAGCGAAGCACCGCGTGCCGGTCGGCGAGCCATGGAACCGCATGCGTGTAGGCCCAGCGTCCGGCGGCGCCGGCGAAGCCGACTCGGATCGGCGCGCGACTTGCGCGCACGAGCAGGCCGGTCCGGAACGACCGCTGCGCCGCGACCGCGAGGTCGAACGCCCCGCGCGCGAGCGCCGACGCAACGCGCGCGAGCCCGCGCAGGCCCCGGTCCTCCCCCTTCTTGTCGAAGACGAGGAGCGTGTCCACGTGCGGATGCCCCTCCAGCACCGCGCGGCCCAGAGGCGTGGTCGCCACGGTCACCGCAGCTCCCGGGTGGACGCGCTTGAGCTCGCGCAACAGCGGCGTGGTGAGCACGACGTCCCCCAGGAACGCGGTCTGGACGACGACGATGCGCGCGATCAACGGCCCGATTCGCGCCGCGCCCGCTCGAGGCCCACCGCGGCGGCGAGCAAGGGAACGTTGATCTCGTGGTGGCCGGTCAGCGCGAAGCTCCGCCCGCGGCCGAGCGTGGGGCGGCGGAGGACGTTCTCGTCCGTGCGGTAGTGACGGATCATGTCGAGATTCGCGGTCGCGAAGCCCGTCACGTCGTGCCCGAGGTTCTCGGCGATCGAGAGCGCCTTGAGGAACACCTCGGGGAGCTGCACCGCCGAGCCGAGATTGATCCAGACCCCGCCGGCCAGCTCCGACACGATCGTCACGAGCTTGCGGAAGTCGGTGAACGTCGCCGCGCCGATCGCCGCGCCGTCCGCCGCCGGGTGCTGGTGGACGATGTCGGCGCCGATCGCCACGTGGACGGTCGCCGGCAGGTCGAGCTCGAAGGCGCGGGCGAGCAGGCTCGCCTCCCGGTGCGGCAGGCCGCCCTCGACGATCCGCTTGCCGAGCACCGCGCCGAACCCCGATCCGTCGCGCGCCGCCTCGCGCGCGGCGTCGTTGAGCGCGCGGCCGGTCTCCTCGGCCATCCCGAAGCGCCCGGCGTGCAGCGACCGCCCGACGTCCTCCGACGTCGCGCCGATCGCGGCGATCTCCCAGTCGTGGATCGCCGCCGCTCCGTTGAGCGCGAGCGACGAGATCGCGCCGTCCTCCATCATGCCGACGAGGACGGGGGCGAGCCCCACCTTCACCACGTGCCCCCCCGCCGCGACCACGACGGGCCGGCCCTCGGCGCGGGCCTGCACGATCGCGGCGGCCAGCTCGCGCAGGACCTTGACCGCCAGCACGTCGGGGAGGGCGTCGAGGAAGTCCCCGAGGGACGAGGAGGCGTCGACCGCCCGCGCGAACTCGTCCACGCGGACCTTGTTCGCGCGCTCGGCGAGCGGGTACGTCCTCACCCGCGCGAGGTCGGCCGGCGGGACGTCGCGGCGCACCGCGCCCCTCAGCGCCCGGAGAAGCGCGCCGCGCGCCGCTCGAGGTACGCCTCGAGCCCCTCGCGGGCGTCGTCGGACTCGAACAGCCGCTGCTGCAGCTCGCGCTCGAGGGCGAGCCCCTCGTGGAACCCCGCCTCGAGCCCCGAGACCACGGCGCGCTTGATGAGCCCGACCGCGCGCGAGGCGCGGCCGGGGGGAAGGAACCGCGCGACGTAGTCCCGCACGCTCGCGTCGAACCCGTCGGCGTCGAAGATCTCGTGCACGAGCCCGAGCTCCCGCGCCTCCTCGAACGAGAAGGTGCGTCCGGTCGCCATCAGCTCGAACGCCCGCGCGCGCCCGATCGCGCGCGCGAGGCGCTGGGTCCCTCCCGTTCCGGGGAGCACGCCGAGGTTGACCTCGGGGAGGCCGATCTTCCCGCCGTCCTTCTTGGCGACGCGCAGGTCCGCGGCGAGGGCGACCTCCAGACCCCCTCCGACGCAGTGCCCGTTGAGCGCCGCCACGACCAGCTTGGGGGTCTGCTCGAGGCGGTTGAGCGTCTCGTTCGCGTGAAGGCAGAAGGCGTACTTGAACCCCGGGTCCGCCTCGCGGAGCATCTTGATGTCGGCCCCCGCGCAGAAGAACTTCTCCCCGTCCCCGCGGAGGACGATCGCGTGCACGTCCGCGTCCATGCGGGCGTCGAGGACGGCCGCGTCGATCTCCCGCATCATCGCGTAGCTGTAGGTGTTGGCGGGCGGGTCGGCGAGCACGATCGTCGCCACCCCGCCGCGCTTCTCGTAACGGATCGTGTCGCTCATCCGCGGCTCCTCATGCCGCCGCCCGCACGCGACGGACGACGGCGTCCGCGGCGGCCCGCGTGCCGAGCGCGCCGCCGACGTCGGCGGTGCATTCCTTCGCCTCCAGGCAATCGACGACCGCGCGCTCGATCGCGGCCGCCGCCTCGGGCAGCCCCGTGTGCTCCAGCATCATCGCGGCGGTGAGCAGCGCTCCGAAGGGGTTGGCGGTGTCGGTCCCCGCATACTTCGGCGCGCTCCCGTGCACCGGCTCGAACATCGACACCCGCCCCGGATGGAGGTTCCCCGAGGCCGCCATGCCGAGCCCCCCCTGGAGCGCCGCGCCGAGGTCGGTCACGATGTCCCCGAACATGTTGCAGGTCACGATCACGTCGAACTGGCCGGGGTCCTTGATCATCTGCATCGCGAGCGCGTCCACGTAGAGATGGTTCGCGCGGATCCCGGGAAACCCCGCGGCGACCTCCGCGAAGACCCGCTGCCAGATGTCGTGCGCGTGGCGCAGCGCGTTGGACTTGTCGGACATCGTCACCCGCGTCTTCCCGTGGGCGCGGGCGTGCTCGAACGCCGCGCGGACGATTCGCTCGACTCCCTTGCGGGTGTTGACGTCCTCCTGGATCCCGATCTCGTCGGGGGTGCCCTTCTTGAAGATCCCGCCGATCCCGGCGTAGGCCCCCTCGGTGTTCTCCCGAAAGACGACGAAATCGACGTCGGCGGCGGTGCGGTGGCGCAGGGGGCAGAGCCGCTCGGCGAGGCAGCGCACCGGCCGGACGTTCGCGTAGAGGTCCATGCGGAAGCGGGTGCCGAGCAGGATGTCCGCCGCATGCTTCATGTCGGGGACGCGCGGATCGCCGAACGCTCCCATGAAGATCGCGTCGAACCCCGCCCACGTCTCGAGCGCGCCGTCGGGAAGGGTCTCCCCGGTCTTCAGGTAGCGCTCGGCGCCGTAGTCGAACGGCTCGAGCTTCAGGGTGAACCCGAAGGCGCGGGACGCCGCCTCCAGCACGCGGACCGCCTCGCGCGTGACGTCGACGCCGATCCCGTCCCCCGGCACCATCGCGTACCGTCGCTCCATCGCGCTCCCTCTCGCAAGGCGCCCGCCCGGCGCGGATTCTATCCCGCCTACGGGAGCGCTTTGAGCCGCACCGACGCCTCGCGCCAGGCGACCCACGCGGCGGTCGCGGCGACGCCGACCAGGAAGCCGATCGCGTCCGCGAGCACGTCGAGGCCGCTCGCGTCGCGCCCCGGAACGAAATGCTGGTGGATCTCGTCGGAGATCCCCCAGAGGACCACGGCGATCCCGGCGAGCGCGGTGGGGACCGGGCGGGGGCGCGCGAGCCCGCCGTGGAACGCCCGGAGCGCGAGCACGCCGAGCCCGGCGTAGCCGACCACGTGGAGCAGCTTGTCCCAGACGTGCCGCGCGGCGGGGATGTCCGAGAGGGACGACAGCCAGAAGATGACGCCCAGGGCGGCCAGGAACGGCCCCCAGAGCGCGAGGACCGAGCGCTTCACCGCGGGAAGGGAAGCATCAGGTAGGCGAGGAGGAGCACGCCGCCGGCCATGCCCAGCCAGACCAACCCTCCGAACCGGAGCTGCTCGCGGCGATCGCGCCGCGTCAGCGCGGCGAAGAAGACCGCGACGATCCCGGAGTAGAGGACGAGGTGACCGAAGTGGCTCCGCACGTCAATCCTTTCGCCTCATGGCGATGTCCCAGACGTCGAGGAGCAGGAGCAGGTTCATCAGCCCCGCGGTCCACAGGTACGCGGTGCCGTAGGCCGAGACCGCCGAGCGCTGGCGCTTGCGGAACGTCTCGATCCGCCGCACGTAGGTCGGGTCGGACTCCTGCGGGATCGCGTAGGCGACCTCGCCGTAGACGCTTCGCCGCGCGAACGCGTCGGCGGGGCCGATCCCCACGTTCGCGAGGAGCTGCAGCCCGGTGAGGAAGCGCTCCTTGTCGTTGTACAGGGCGAGGCGCCCGTCGTGCGCGAGCCCCAGCCCGAACGAGCCGAGGATGAGCACGAAGAAGAGAGCCGCCCGACGCAGCCTCCCGAGCATCGCGTGCCCCGCGCCGGGGAGCAGCCAGCCGACGGCGACCGCCAGGGCCGCTCGGGCCGGCGAGATCTCGCGCGCCGCCGCTTCCCCGGGGGGTCGGGAGTCGGCCATCGGGCTAGCCGACCTCCTCCGCGACGACGTTGACCGAGATCGGGGCGGTGACCTGGCGGTGGATCTTGACGGGCACCTCGAACGTCCCGAGCGCCCGGATCGGCTCATCGAGCTGGATCTTGCGGCGATCGACCACGACCCCCTTCGCGCGGAGCAGCTCCGCGATCTCCTGGCTCGTCACCGAGCCGTACAGGGTCTCGTTCTCTCCGACCTTCTTCGCGATCGTGATCGACATCCCGGCCATCTTCTCGGCGACCTTCCGGGCGTCGTCGGCCTCGCGGGCCTCCTTCGCCCCCCACGCCTTCTTCTGGAGATCGATCTGGCGGAGGTTCCCCGGCGTCGCCGCGAGGGCGAGCCTCTTGGGGAAGAGGTAGTTCCGGGCGTACCCGGGGGCGACGTTGACGATCTGCCCGCGGTCGCCGAGGTTGTCGACGTCCTCTCTCAGTACGATCTTCACGCGATCCTCCGCGGTCAGTCCGAGGTGAACGGAATCAACGCGAGGTTCCGCGCGCGCTTGATCGCCTGCATCAGCTGCCGCTGGTGCGTCGCGCAGGTGCCGGAGATCCTGCGCGGCAGGATCTTCGCGCGCTCGGGGATGTAGTTCTGGAGCGTGCGCAGGTCCTTGTAGTCGATCCAGCGCGCCTTGTCCTCGCAGAACTTGCAGTACTTCCTCCGGCGGAAGAGGAACCGCCGCCGCCCGCCGGTCCGCGGCGCGCCCGGCCGTCCGCCCCCGCCGCCGCCGCGCGAGCCGTAGCCGCCTCCAGGGTTGTCTCTCATCATGCCCATCGTCTCACTCCTGGTCGTCGAATTCGGCGTCGTCCTCGTCGCGCGGTCGCACGGGAGGAGCGGGCGCCTGATCGGTGAGCAAGCTCGCGCCGCGGACGGCCTCCGATTCATCCACCGGCAGCCCGGCCGCGCGCGCGGCCTCGGCCTCGGCGCGCGCCTGCGCGTCGCGAACCGCCTGCTCCTTGGAGGCCACGGCCCAGTCGGGCTCCATGCAGACGGTCATGTGCCGGATGACCTTGTCGGAGATCCGGAGCCTGCGGTCGAGCTCCTTCGGCACGCCGGACTCCGCGTCGTAGAGGAAGCGCGTGTAGACGCCGTCCTCGAGCTTCTTGATCGGATACGCCAGGCGCCGGCGCCCCATCCGGTCGTTGGCGGTGAAGGTGCCGCCGCCGTCCGACACGACCGCGGCGAACGCGTCCACGGCGGCGCGCTCCTCCTCGTCGGTCATGGTGGGGAGGGTGATGAAGACGGTCTCGTACGTACGGATCACGCGCACCTCCTCACGGCGTATCGCCTCCGGACGCGCCGGAGGCGAGGGGTGCCGGACCGCTCGCGCGGTCCGAGACTCTGAGATTGTCGGCCCGGCCGCGGAGGAACCTCCCCCGCGAGCCGCGAGAGGCTATCACCGGGGGTCACGGGGCGCCAGATCGCGGCGGGCGCTCCTCCGCGTCCGGTCCGTTCCAGGCCCGCTGGGCGGCGACGACACCGTCGCGGACCACGGACTCGACGGCGGCGGCGCCCCGCTCGACCATCCCCTCGACGACGCCGCGCTCGTCGGGGTGGAACCGCTCGAGCACGTAGTCGGCGAGATCGCTGCCGTGCCGCCCCTCGCCGAGGACGCCGAGCTTCACGCGCGGGAACGTTCCGGCTCCGAGGACCTCAACGAGGGAGCGCAGGCCGTTGTGGCCCCCCGTTCCCCCCTCGGGGCGCACCCGCACCCTGCCGAGCGCGAGGTCGGCGTCGTCGTGGACGACGATCAGGCTCTCCAGCGCGAGCGCGTACTTCCTCTGGAGCGCGGCGGCGGCGCGGCCGCTCAGGTTCATGAGCGTCCGCGGCTTCGCGAGGACCACCCGATCGTCGCCTCCGAGATCGATCTCGGCGGTCCAGGCCAGCCGGCCGAGGTCCCCCCGCGCCTGGAACTCCACCCCCGCGCGGGACGCGAGCCGATCGGCGACCATGAACCCGGCGTTGTGCCGGGTCCACCGATACTCCGGCCCCTCGTTCCCGAGCCCGAGGACGAGCCTCAAGCCTTCTTGGCCTCGGCCGTCTTCTTCGGCTCGGGCTTCTTGGCCTCGCCCTCCTCCGGCGCGGCCTCCTTGCCCTTCTTGATGACCTCGGGCTCCGCCGCTGCCGCTTCCGGCGCCTCCTCGACCACCGGCGCCGCCTCTTCCTTCGGAATCGCGACGACGCAGACGATCGCCTCGGGCTCGGCGAGAATCGTGACGCGGTCCCTGGAGGGAAGATCGCGCACGGAGAGGTGCTGGTTGAGGTTCAGCGCGGAGACGTCCAGGTCGAAGTGCTCGGGGATGTCCGACGGGAGGCACTCGACCTCTACCTGCCGGAGGATGAACTCCAGCAGCCCGCCGCCGGTCTTGACCCCTTCGGGCACGCCGAGGATCCGGATCGGGACGTTGACGCGGACGGACTTGGCGAGATCGACTCGGACGAAATCGACGTGGACCAGCCGCTCGCTGACCGGGTCGCGCTGGAGGTCCTTGATCATGACCGCGCGCGACCGGTCCTGGCCGGCGAGCGCGAGCGTGAAGATCGTGTTGCGTCCCGTCTCCAGCCCCAGGACCTCCTCGATCTTCCTCGCGCCGACGGCGACGTTGAACGGGGGACGGTCGAGCCCGTAGACGACCCCCGGTACGCCCCCCGCCTTGCGCAAGCGCCGGGCGGCGTTCTTTCCCTGCTCGGAGCGTTCCTGTACCTCGACGACGATGGCGTTGCTCATGTCCTGTTCCTCACACGAAGAGCGAGCTGACGGACGAGTTGCTGTGGATGCGGGCGATCGCCTCCCCCAGGAGGCTTGCCACGGAGAGAACGGTGATCTTCGGATGTCCCGAGGCGGCCCCGTCGAGCGGGATCGAATCGGTCACGACCACGTGCTCGAGGTCGGACGCGGCGATCCGCTCCATCGCGGGGCCGGAGAGCACGGGATGCGTGAAGCAGCCGAGCACGCGGGCCGCGCCTTCCGCCCGGAGGGCGTGGACGGTGCCCATCAGCGTGCCGGCCGTGTCCACGATATCGTCCACGATGACGCACGTCCGCCCTGCGACCTCGCCGATGACGTTCATGGTCTCGGCGACGTTGGCGTCCACGCGGCGCTTGTCGATGATGACGAGCCCCGCGGAGAGCTGCTTGGCGAACGCGCGCGCGCGCTCCACGCCGCCGGCGTCCGGGGAGACGATGGTCAGGTTCTCGAAGCGCTGCCGATCGACCCAATCGAGCATCACGGGGGCCGCGAAGAGGTGGTCCACCGGGAGGTCGAAGAACCCCTGGATCGCCGGCGCATGGAGATCCATCGTCAGGAGTCGGTCGACGCCCGCGGCGGTCAAAAGGTCGGCGACGAGCTTGGCCGAGATCGGGACGCGCGGCTTGTCCTTCCGGTCCTGGCGGGCGTAGCCGTAGTACGGGACCACGGCGGTGATCCGCGCCGCGGAGGAGCGCTTCATCGCGTCGACCGCGATCAGGAGCTCCATGATGTTCTCGTTGACCGGCCGGCAAGTGGGCTGGATGACGAAGACGTCGGTCCCGCGGACGTTCTCGAGGATCTGGCAGTAGACCTCGCCGTCGGAGAAGCGCGAGAGCTTCCACTCGCCGACCGGGATGCGGAGGTACGCGCAGATCGCGCGAGCGAGCTCCGGATTGCCGTTCCCGGCGAAGACCTTGATCTCGTGCTTCATCCGGCCACGACTCCCGACGCGATCGTTCGGCTCGTGCGCACCCGCCAGCCGGGAAACGCGCTCTGCAAACCCGCCGCGATCGATGTCAGATCGGTCCCCGCGCGAAACATCCCGAACACCGTCGACCCGCTCCCGGAGAGGAGCGCGACCTCGGCGCCCGATCGCACGAGAGCGTCCCGGAAGCCGGCGAGCGCGGGGATCATCGCGAACGCCGCGGCCTCGAGATCGTTCCTCGCGAGCGCGAAGTCGTTTCCTTCCGCCAACTTAACGAAGAGCCGCGACACCGTAACACCGTCGTCCGCGGGTGTCAACGGCGCCTGGAGCGCCTCGTAGACGCGCGGCGTCGGGAGCGGCAAAGGGGGGTGCCCGAGGACGAGCGCCCGCTCGGAGATCGGCGTGAGCGGCCGGATCCTCTCGCCTCGCCCGGTCCCCAGCGCCGTCCCGCCGCTGAGGAAGAACGGGACGTCTGAGCCCAGCTCGGCGGCGATTCCGGCGAGGACGCCCTCGTCCGTCCGGAGCCCCCACAGCCGCGACAGGAGCAAGAGCGCCCCCGCCGCGTCGGAGCTTCCGCCGCCGAGCCCGGCCCCGGCCGGAATCCGCTTGACGAGGTGCAGGCGGGCGCCTCGCGCCGCGTCCGCGCCCGCGCCCGCGCGGGCGAGCAGGGAGCGCGCCGCTCTCAGGACGAGGTTGCTCGCATCCGACGGCGCCGCCTCCCCTTCGACCGACAGGGTGAGCGCGACGTCCGGCTCGGCGCGAAGCTCGTCCCAGAGGTCGATCGCCTGGAAGAGGGTGACGATCTCGTGGAAGCCGTCGGGGCGGCGCCCGAGGACGCGCAGCCCCACGTTCACCTTGGCCGGGCAGCGGACGAGGCGCCCGGTCATTCCTCGTCCGCGTCGAGCGACAGATCCTCGAGCGGCCGCACGGCGATCCCCGCCGGAGGCGTCCCCGTTCCCAGCTCCGCTGTCGAGCCCTCGCGCCGCTCCAGCCGCAGCCGCTCCATGCGGACCGATCGCGCTCCGTCGTCGATGCGGAGCGTGGCGGGGAGGAGCCCCGGTTCCCCTTCGCGCAAGACGGTGAGGCCGGGAGGGGACGTCCCGTCCAGGAGCGCCGCCACCGCCTCGGCGATCGAGACGCGCACGCCGACCACCGGCGCGAGAGCCTCCGGTCCGGATCCCCCGGCGAACGCGGTCGCGCGCGGAACGTCCACGATGCACGCGGCGTCCCCGCCGGCGTCGAGCACGAGGCGCACACCCCCGACCGGCGCGAGCAGCTCGGCGTGGAGCCGGTCCGGCCTCATGGCCCAGAGCGAGAGCTTCGCGTGGCGCCGCTTTCCGGCGTCCTCGATCGTCGCTCGGTAAACCCCGACGAGCGTCCCCGCGTCGCCGGCTCCGCGCGCGCCGCGATGCGCGGGGGCGCAGGCGGCCGCGAGGATCACGACGGCTCCCGCGAGTGCGACCTGCGCGCGCCTCACGAGCCGGGGACGACGACCGCGGTCTGGTTCTCGGGAGGTCCGACGGCGGGACGCGCGGCGTCCAGCTTCTTCTGGAGACCGTCCTTGGCTTCGGGTGTCTCCGGGCCCGCCTCCATCGCGCGCTGCCAGAAGGTGCGCGCGCGCCCCTGGTCGCCGGAGCGGGAGAAGTAGTCCCCGAGATGCTCGAGCACGGTGGGGTCGCGTGGGAACTCGCGAACCGCCCGCTCCAGCGGCTCACGGGCCTCGTCGAGGCGGCCGAGCTTGACGTAGGCCCAGCCGAGCGAGTCGAGGTAGGCGCCGTTCCACGGGTCGATCACGAGCGCCTTGCGGATCAGCTCCACCGCTTCCTCGAGCCTCTCCCCTCGGTCGGCCAGGCTGTAGCCGAGATAGTTGAACGCCTCCGCGGAGCGGGGGTCGAGCCGCATCGCCTCGCGCAGCTCGGTCTCTCCCTCGGCGAGACGGCCGGCGCGGTCGAGCCACGCTCCGAGCGCGAGACGACCCTCGGCGTCCTCCGGGGCGGCGGTGACCCAGGCCCGGAGCTGGCGCTCGGCGTCCGCGTCCCGGCCGTTGCGCCTCAGGATCGCCGCCACGTCCCCGCGCGCCTGCGGGCCGCCCTTCGCGACCGCGGCCTCGAAGCGCTCGTTCGCGCGGCTGTTCCGGCCGAGGGTCAGCTCCGCCTCGCCGTCGATCAGGGCGCCGTCCCCGGGCTCCACCGCGCCCAGGAGCTTCGCCAGCCGCTTGGCCTCGCGGGCGTCGCGCGCGAGCAGCGCGGCCCGAGCGCGCACCGCGAGCGCGGGGGTCGCGTCCGGCTTCTCCAGCGTGCCGAGCATCGCCTTCGCGTCGTCGCTGCGCTTGGCGGCGAGGTCGATCGCGGCGATCCGGAGGCGCACCTCGTCGCGCCGGGCGACGTCGTCGGGATCGTCGCCGGCGAGCCCTCGGAGCGCGGCGGCGTACTCGTCGCGCGCCGTGGCGGTCTCGCCGCGCCGCGCGAGGGTCTCCGCGAGCAGGAGGCGGACGAAGGTGTTGTCGGGGTACTCGGACGCGAGGCTCTCGGCGATCTGGGTCGCGTCGGCCAGCCGGTTCTCGGCCTGGTACGCGGCCGCGATGTGGAGCCGCACCATCGGATCGCGCGGGGAGGCCGCCCGGGCGAGCTCGAGATCCTCGAGCGCCTCCTTCGCGCGCCCCTGACGGAGCCGCGCCTCACCGCGCAGCGCTCGGGCACGCGCGTTCTCCGGGTTCGCGGCGATCAGGCCGTCGAGCATCGACTCGATGAGCGACCACTCCCCCGTCTCGCGCGCCATCTCGACGACGAGCGGGAGGAGGTCGTCGCTGTCGTCCGGGTGGGCCTTGATCCAGGCGAGCGTCGTGGCGAGCGCCTCCTTCGTTCCTCCGGAGGCGACCAGCGCCTGATCCAGGAGGCGGAGCGCGGTCTCGTCCCCCGGGCGCCGCGCGAGGTACTTCTTCGCGTCGGCCACGGCCCCGTCGTGATCCCCCGCGGACAGCTTCAGCTTGGCGAGCGCGGCCCAGATCTCGTCGGGCGCCTTCGGGTCCTCGAGCGTCAGCCGCTCGTACAGACGGATCGCCTCGGTGCGGGCGGCCGGATCGGCCTTGGGGCCGAACGACCGCGAGGCGGCGAGGTCCGCGAGCACGCGGACCGCCTCGGTCTGGTGCGCGTCGAGGGTGAGCGCCTGGCGGGCGAGCCGCTCGGCCTCGGCCCGCCGGCCCAGCATCGCGAGCAGCGAGGCGCCCTGCGAGTGGAGCGCCGCGGAGCCCGGCTCGAGCGCGACGGCCTCGCCGATCTCGCGCGCGGCGTCGGCGCCGCGCCCGCGCGAGACCGCGAGCCCCGCGGCGACCAGGTGCGCGTAGGCGTCGCCCCTGCGGATCGTCGCGGCAGAGCCGTCGTCCGCGGGCGTCGCCGCATCCGCCAAGACCGGGGCCGCCAGCGCCGCCGTGACCAGGAGCGCGAACGCGTTCCGAAAGCTCATCAGGGGGGTCCTTTCCGGTCGATCAGGCGGCTTTCGGCGCGGCCTCCGTCACCTCTGTCTTCCCGAACTCGTCGAGCGCCTTCTTGAGCTGCTCGTCATCGCCGTCGGTCGGACGCGCGTCGGCCTTCACGACCTTGTCCGGCACGATGCCGTCCGTGTTCCAGCGCTTCCCGCCCGCGGTCTCCCAGACGAATCCCGGCACGAGCAGCCCGCCCCCTTCGGGGAGCTCGATCAGCTTCGGCTCGGTCCCCAGGCCGTAGGTCGATTCGCCGAAGATCGTCGCGCGGCTGCGGTCCTGAAGGATCATCGCGAGCCCTTCCCCGGCGCCCGCCGTCCCCCCGTTGACGAGCACGCCGACCTTCCCGCTCCAGGCCGGCTTCGGACGCTGCGCGGAGATCGTCTCCACCGCGCGTCCGGCCCGGTCCTTCAACTTGAGGAGCTCTCCTCCGGCGAACAGCTCGGCCACCGCCGCGGCGTGGCGCGTATCGGCCGAGGCCGCGTCCCGGAGATCGACGAGCACGCGGTCCACGCCGCGATCACGGACCGCGACCAGCTCCTGCGCGAGGGCCTCGTTGGGGAGACGATCGAGATCGCGCACCTTGAGCACGGCGACCGCGCCGGTCACGTCGAGCACGAACGGCGCGCCGCGGCGGGCGGCGCGCGCGATCTTCACGACCTCGCGCTTCAGGTCCTTGACGCGGAGCAGGTCGAGCTCCACCGACGATCCGGCGACGCCGCGGAGCAGCCGCTGCGCCTGGTCGAGCGACATCGAGCGCACCGAGCGGCCGTCGATCTTCCGGATCTGGTCTCCCGGCGCGATCCCGTTCCCCTCCGCCGGCGATCCCGCGGCGACCGCGACGACCTGGACGACCGGCCCGCTCTTGAGGACGCTGACGCCGGGGTCGGCGACGTCGTCGGCCGACGGCCCGCGCTTCCACGCCGCCACCTCGTCGGGGGAGAGGTAGGCCCCGTGCGCGTCGAGCCCGCTCATCAGCCCTTCGTACGCCCCGTGCATGAGCTTGTCCGCGTCGACCGGATCGACGTAGTTGTCCATCGCGAACGAGAGCACCTCGCTGAACAGGAGCATCTGCTTGAAGGTCCCCTCGCCGGCGCCCGCGGTCAGCGCGGCTCCGCTCCCGAGCAGGATCAGGACGATGGTCAGCGAGCTGACGAGCAGGAGGGCGCGGCTTCGACGCATGGGCACCTCGGGAGTCGAGCGACGAGAGAAAGCTACACGGACCGCACACCCCCGGCAACTCGAACCGCGAGCGGACGCGGCGCGGTCACCGACTTCGGAGCCACCCGATCGGATCGACGGGCTTTCCGGCGTCGCGGAGCTCGAAATACAAATAGGGACCTCGGAGCGATCCGGATTCCCCCACGCGCCCGAGCTCCTGGCCCCGGACCACGTCCTCGCCGGAGGAGACCGTGAGCGCCTGGGCGTGGGCGTAGACCGAGATCACCCCGTTTCCGTGGTCGATCACCGCCGTCAATCCGTAGCCGTGGAGCGCCGCGGCGTACGCGACGCGCCCGTCGAAGACCGCGCGGATCGCGGACCCGGCGGCCGCGTCGATGTCCAGCCCCGGGTGCGGGATTTCGGTTTTGAATCTCGGGTGGACCGCCCGCCCGAAACCGGCGCCCACCGCGCCGTCGGCCGGCCACTCGAGCAGCCCGTGGAACTTCCGCACGTCCAGCGCCGGCGTCGCGCCCTCGCCTTCGAAGGTGCCGACCAGGCGCGACAGGTCCCGCGCCGCCGACTCCAGCTCGCCCAGAGCCTGGTCGTGCTGGACCCGGTCGTCCCGGATCCGCTCGAGGATCGAGGCCCGGGCCGCGCGGCTCGCCGCGAGCGCGGTTCCCTCGCGCGCGGCCTCGTCCCGCAGCGTGGTCAGGCGGGTGCGCTCCCCCGCGAGCGCGGAGCGCCCCTCGTCGAGGCGCCGCGCGTCGCGGCGCCAAGCGTCGATCTGCCGCGCGTCGCGGCGCGCGAGGTACGCCGCATAGCGCAGCCCCTCGATCCCGCGCGCGGAGCGGAGCGGGTCGAGGAGCCAGGCGAGCTGCCCGGCGGCCTTCCGCTTGTACATCTCCCGCAGCCGCGCCGCGAGGAGCGGCGCGCGGCGCGCCTGCGCGGCGTCGAGATCGCCGAGGGCGCGCGTGCTCGCGTCGAGGCGCTCCTCCGTGTCGTGGAGCCGCTCGCTCGTCGCCGCAAGGCGCGCTCCGTGGAGCGCGATCTCGGCGTCCATCCGCGCGACGTCGCCGAGGAGCCCGCGCTCGCGGCTCGCGAGCCCGTCGCGTTCGGCTTGGAGGCGGAGGATCTCGTCCTGCAGCCGCGTGAGACGGCTCGCGCGCGAGCCGTCCGCCGCCGTGAGCGCGGCGACCAGCAGGGCCGCGATCAAAAGAGCGACGTCCCGTCCATCTCGGTCGGGGGGGTCAACCCGAGCGCCTTGAGCACGGTCGGGGCGATGTCCACCATCGACGGATCGTCCCGGTTGATCTTGCGGTTGGAGAAGAAGATCCCGCGCACGAGCGACGGGTCGTTCGAGCAATGATCGCCGGACCAGGCCTTCTTGTTGTCCTCGAGGATGTCGGGCGGGACCCCGCCGAGGCTGGTCTGCCAGGACACGCGGTAGTTCAGGCTGTTCCCGGCGCGCAGGTCGGGGATCAGCGTCGCGTCGAAGCCCGTGTACATCTCCTCGCGCGTCCACACGCGCGCGACGGGATGGTCCCCCGTCGCCGGATCGACCAGCGCCTCGAGCCCGTCCTTGATCGCCTTGCGCACCTCGTCGTACTCCGCCCCCGGCGCGACGATCCCTTCGCGCTCGCGTCCCATGAGGTTGACGTAGATGCTCCCGAGGCCGAGCGCGTAGGCTTTCGTGCGCGACCAGTCGACGTTCTGGAACAGGTCGCGCGTGTCGAAGAGCTTCTCGAGCGTCGCGGGATCGCTCGTCTGCCCCTTGAGCGTCATCAATCCGTTCCGGACGAGCCAGGTGTTGATGTTCACGCCGCGCCGGAACGACGAGAACCCATGGTCCGAGCAGACCAGGAAGAGCGCGTCGGGACCGACGAGCGCGCGCGCGCGGCCGACCATCTCGTCCATCGTCTGGTAGGCGCGCAGGACCTCCGGCGCGAACCGCTGGGCGAGCGCCGGATCGTAGGCGGGGTGCGCCGGGTCGAGGAACCGCCAGAACAGGTGGCCGACGCGGTCGGTGAAATAGAAGATCTGGATGTAGAGGTCGTCGGCGCGATCGCCGAGGAGCCCGGTCATGATCTCCTCGTCCTTCGCCCGGGTGAAGTCCATGTCCTCGAGGAACAGGTTCTCGTCCCCGACGCCCGACGGGAGCGACCAGGTGTCCTCGGGCCAGCCGATCGTCTTGTAGAGCCCGAATCGCTCCCGGAGCGTCTTGGAGTAATCCGGGGGCCACGAGAAGGCGACCGGGTGGCAGTCGGGATGGAAGTTGACCGGCGACAGGTACAGCTCGAGGTAGGGAGAGAGCTTGAGCAGCTTGAAGCGGGCGATCCCCTTCAGCGGGGCCGCCCGGTCCACGAGCCAGTTCACCGGGAAGTTGAGCGTGTACCAGTCGCTCCACTGCCCCACCTTGATCGTCTGGGTCTGCCCCGACACCGTGATCGTGCAGGAGTCGTCGGTGGCGCGGAGCGAGAGGGGAAGGTCGATCCGGCGCGGCACGTCGGCGTCGTCGAGCTCCTGCCGGATCCGCCGCCGCGCGTCCGCGATCTCTCGCCGGTCCTTGAGCGCCGCGGTCTTCCGGTCCACCACGTAGTCGTAGAACGGCTTGTTGTACGGGCCGATCACCCGCGTCTCGATCGCTCCCCGGTGGTCCGAGAGGCGGACGAGCTCGAGGCTGAACTCGTTGGAGGAGCCCCCGCCGGGCTGGAACGTCGGGTCGGAGGTGTAGAAGGTCGGTGTGCCGACCCGCCCGCGCATGTCGGGAACGCCCAGCCCCGAGAGCATGTGCCCCTCGCCGACATCCTCGCCGGGGAAGGTCGCGGGGACGCGGATCACCTGGGCGCGCAGCCCGGCCTTCGCGGCGAGCTCCCACATCGTCTCCCCCCGGCGGTGGTTGATCGCGTCGGGGACCTCGATCGGGAGATAGTGGCGGCTGACGAACGCGGACGGGAGCCCGCCGGCGAGGCCGACGACGGCGGCGATCGCGACGCGCGCGCCCCATCCGACGGGAACGAGGAGAAGGAGTCCCGTCGCGAGCACGAAGAGGGCGACGCCGACCGCGAGCCCCACGACGAGCCCGTTCCGGGCGCCGAACAGGAAGGTCCGGCGCGACTCCGAGTTCATCGCGAAGTCCGGGAGGTAATCGGAGGGATTGCGCATCAGGAAATCGAAGATGCGCGTCTTCCCCGGATTCGTCCCCGTGGCGAACGACGACCAGGAGACCGGCGTCTGCGGCGGGTTCGTGGGCGTCAGCGGAGCGAAGGACCCCTCGTCGCGGAGCTTCGCGAGGTTCGGGAGCTTCCCCTCGTCCATCCATTGAGTGACGAGGCGCGCGTCGGCGCCGTCGAACCCGAGGATGACGACCTTCGGCTTCGCGGCGGCGCGGGCGCCGGCCGTCGCGATCCCGGCGGCGAGGAACGACGAGGCTGCGATCCGGATGGCGCGTCGCGACATGGCGTGATCCCCTTCGACGGCGACGCGAAAGCTTACCATCGCATGTTATTCTGCGCCGCGCCGCGCAGCGTGCGCGACCACGGGCGGACATGCTGCAGGACCTGCTTCCCGATACGCTCCCGCACTCGGACGACGCGGAGCGCTCCGTCCTCGGCGCCGTCCTCCTCGACAACCGGCAGATCCACAAAGCGCAGGAGGTCCTGACGCACGAGGCGTTCTACTCCGAGCGCCACCGGCGGATCTTCCGCGCGATCGAGGAGCTGTCCGGCACGGGGAGCGCGCTCGACCTCGTCACCGTGAAGGACGTCCTGGAGCGCCGCGGGGAGATCGAGGCCTGCGGCGGCCTCGCCTACCTCGCGAGCCTGGTGGACGGCACGGCGCGCTCGGCGAACGTCGAGCACTACGCGAGGATCGTCAAGGAGAAGTCGGTCCTGCGGGAGCTGATCCGCTCCGCGCAGCAGATCCTCTCCTCCGCCATGCGCGCGGAGGGCTCCTCGGACGAGATCGTCGATCAGGCGGAGCGGGCGATCTTCCACGTCTCCGAGGAGCGGCTGCGCGCCGGCTTCCTCTCCATGAAGACCGTCGGCGAGCGCAGCATCAAGATGATCGAGGATCTCACGCATCGCCGCGAGCCGATCACGGGGATCCCCTCCGGGTTCCTCCAGCTCGACGAGTGGACCGCGGGGCTCCAGCCTTCCGACCTGATCATCCTCGCCGCGCGCCCGTCGATGGGGAAGACGGCCCTCGCCCTCAACGTCGCCGCGCACGCCGCTCTCCGGAACGGGCGGACGGTCGGCGTGTTCTCCCTCGAGATGTCGCACCAGCAGCTGTTCTCCCGCATGCTCTGCGCGGAGGCCCGCGTGGACGCGCACCGCCTGCGCACCGGCCGGATCGGGAAGGACGAGTGGCAGCGGATCATCAAGTGCTTCGCGGAGCTGTCCGAGGCCCCCATGTACATCGACGACACCCCCGGGCTCTCGATCGGCGAGATGCGGGCCAAGGCCCGGCGGCTCAAGCTCGAGCGGGGTCTCGATCTGCTGATCGTCGACTACCTCCAGCTCATGTCGGGGCGCGGGCGCTACGATAGCCGCCAGCAGGAGATCTCCGACATCTCGCGCTCGCTGAAGGAGACGGCGAAGGAGCTCGGCATCCCGATCCTCGCGCTCTCGCAGCTCTCGCGCGCCCCGGAGCAGCGAGGGACCGGGGACAAGCGCCCGCAGCTCTCCGACCTTCGCGAGTCGGGGGCGATCGAGCAGGACGCCGACGTGGTCCTGTTCCTGTTCCGGGAGGAGATCTACAAGAAGGACGACCCCGATCTCAAGGGGCGGGCGGAGCTGATCATCGGCAAGCAGCGGAACGGCCCCACCGGCGTCGTCGACCTGCACTTCATCCGCGAGTTCACGAGCTTCGTCAACCCCGAATGGCGGGACGCGTAGGCCCGATCCTCGTCCGCCTCCTCGCGCCGGCGATCGCGCTCGCGGTCCTGCTGGCGTTCCTCGGCGTGCTCCCGCTCTCCACGACCGTGGCCCTCGCGCTCGGGACCGCGATCGCGCTGTCCGCCGAGGCCTATCTCGCGTCGCGCGCCGCCTCGGGATCCGGCGCTCCCGAGAGCGGCCGCCCCCGCGAGGCCCTGGTCGATACCTCCGCCCTGATCGACGGCCGCCTCGCCGATCTGGCGGAGACCGGCTTCCTGTCGATCGACCTCGTCGTTCCGGAGTTCGTCCTCCGCGAGCTGCAGCACGTGGCCGACGCGGCGGACTCGATGCGCCGCGCGCGGGGGCGGCGCGGGCTGGACGTGCTCCAGACCCTCCGCGGCTCGAAGGGGGTTCGCGTGCGCGTCGTCGTGGACGACCTTCCGAACGAGCCGGAGGTCGACCTCAAGCTCGTCGGGATCGCCAAGCGGCGCGGCGCCGCTCTGGTGACGACCGACTTCAACCTCAACAAGGTCGCCGGCATCCGCGGCGTGCGTGTCCTCAACGTCAACGACCTCGCGCACGCGCTGCGCCCGGTGGTCCTTCCGGGGGAGACGCTCCGCGTGACCGTGGTCAAGGAGGGGAAGGAGGCGGGCCAGGGGGTCGCCTACCTCGCGGACGGCACCATGGTGGTCGTCGAGCAGGGACGCGATCTCGTCGGGCGCTCCGTGGGCGTGCTCGTCACGAGCGCCATCCAGACCGCGGCGGGGAAGATGTACTTCGCGAAGCGCGTCGAGTAGGGCTAGATCGTGTAGCCGTCGTCGCGCCGGTCGAGCATGCGGATCTGGCGCTCCCACTGGTGCTTGAGGATGAGGAGGACGCGGAAGGTCAGGTCGGCCTCCTTCCGCGCCGGGCTGCGCCAGTCCTTCTCGATCCGGAGGAGCGCCGTCCAGCGGCTGCTCTCGTTCAGCAGCTTGCTCGCGAGGTTCCAGCGCCCTTCCTTCCCCTGCTGCGCGTGCCACCACTCGAGGTGAGCCATGAACTGCGGATAGCGGTTGAGGAGCCCCATCCGCGCGAACAGCTCCATGTTGACCAGCAGCTCGTCGAGCGCGGCATGCTTCTGGTAGTAGTCGAGCGGGCGGATCCGCAGTCCTCCCCCCTTGACGAAGGAGCCCTTCGCGGTCCGGACCAGGCCGAGGTCGGGGGCGAGCCGCTGGTAGTTCTCCGACATCACGTAGTCGGAGATCTTCTTGAGGCGCATCTTGGCCAGCTCCCCGTCGAGCAGCCAGGGGGAGAACGCGAAGACCCGCATGACGTGGAGGTCCGGCAGGAAGAGGTAGTCGCGCTTCCAGGCGGCCTGCCGGATGAGGGGGTGGCTGGCGCCGATCTCCTCCACCGGGTTGCGCGACACCGGATCGTCCACGAAGCCCGAGACGAGGTCGAGGAGCTCGAGGACCGCGATCCGGCTACGGTCGTCGGCGTACCCGCCGCGAACGAGAAGCCCCAGCGCCAGGACGCGGAGGTACCAGCGGTAGTACCGCTCCCGCTTCTCGTCCGCCTTGACCAGCTTCGCGAACTCGAAGAACTTCAGGTCCTTCTTCGACGTCAGGAATGAGCGGAGCGCGGCCGCCCCTTGCTTGACGGGCTTCGTGTCCCGCGACCAGGCCATCTCGTAGAGCAGCGAGAGGCCGTTCTCGAGCGACGGCTCGAGCCGGCGCGGATCCCCCGCGTGGACGTGCCCTCCCCACGTGCCGTCCTTGCGCTGCAGCCGCTGCAGCTTCAGGGCGGGGGGATAGAGCCCGACCTCGAGCCTCGCCTTCTGGACGTCGGGGTCCTCCTTCGGCCGGTCGAGGAGCTCGGTCAGGACCCGGTACCGGATCGGCGCGCAGGCGTTTTCGAGGAGCCAGGGAGTCGGGTCGGACCGGAGCGTGGACTTCCAGTCGGTCATCAAGCCCCCTTGCCCGCGGCGGCACCGGAGCGGGACCGGTCCACCAGGGCGCGGAACTCCCCGAAGAGCCCGAGCGCGTCGTGCGGCCCGGGGGAGGACTCGGGGTGGTACTGGACCGCGAGGATCTGGCGGTCCTCGTCGAAGAAGCCTTCGCAGGTGCCGTCGTTGAGGTTGACGTGCGTGACCTTCGCCTGGGGCGGAAGCGTGCCGGTCTCCACCGCGTAGCCGTGGTTCTGCGAGGTGATCGCGACGCGGCCGGTCCGGAGGTCCTGAACCGGATGGTTCCCCCCGCGGTGGCCGAACTTCAGCTTGAAGGTCCGCGCGCCGAGCGCGAGCGCCGCGATCTGATGGCCGAGGCAGATGCCGAAGATCGGAACGCGCCCCGCGAGCCCCCGGACCGCTTCGATCGCGTAACCGGCGCTCGCCGGGTCTCCGGGTCCGTTCGACAGGAACACCGCGTCCGGGCGTCGCGCGAGGGCGTCCTCGGCGGCGTACGTCGCGGGGACCACGAGGACGTCGAATCCGGCCTCGTGGAGGAGGCGATAGCTGTTGTGCTTCGCGCCGAAGTCGTAGGCGATGCAGCGCATCCGCGACGCCGCCACCTCGGTCGCGAAGGCCGGGGACCAGCGCGGGTCGCGGGGTGCGCTCCAGACGTGCGGCTCCCGGCAGGTCACGCGCCCCACCAGATCGATCGCGCCGAGGTCCGGCGAGCGGCGCGCGTCGCGGACGAGCGCCTCCCGGTCGCGGCGGACGCTCGAGAGGATCCCCTTCATCACGCCGGCGCTGCGCAGGTGGCGGGTGAGCGCGCGCGTGTCCACCTCGGTGATGCCGGGAACCTTGTGCTCACGGAGGTACTCGTGCAGGACCTGCGTGGAGCGCCAGCTCGACGCCAGCTCCGAGACCTCGCGGACAACCCATCCCTCGACCTCGGGCGCGGTCGACTCCACGTCGATCGCGTTCGTCCCGACGTTCCCCATCTCCGGAGCGGTCATGACCACGATCTGGCCGCGGTAGGAGGGGTCGGTCAGGATCTCCTGGTAACCCGTCATGGAGGTGTTGAACACCACCTCCCCCGCCCGCTCGCCGATCGCGCCGAACGCGCGGCCGGTGAAGACCCGCCCGTCCTCGAGCGCGAGCAGCGCCTCCACTAGGCCTCCACCGCGCACGGGACGGCCCGGAGCTTCCCGTCCTCCTCCGCGAGCGTCGCGAGGGGGAGCTGGTCGTCGTGCTCGAACACCAGACGCCACCCCTCGCGCGCGGCCTCGGTCAGGATCCGCTTCTTCGACGCGAGGGTGCGCAGCGGCTCGACGTCGTACCCCATGATGTACGGGAACGGAACGTGGCTCGCGGTCGGGACCAGGTCGTTGACGAACGCGACCGTGTGCTCCCCCGTGCGGATCACGGGCACGTGCAGGAACGGCGTGTGCCCCGGAGCGAGCCGGACCTCGATGCGGCGGTCGATCCGAGCGTCGCCGTCGACGAGGTCGAACAGCTTCGCCTCCGCGATCGGCTCGAAGCTGTCCGCGACGTAGGAGGCGCGGATCCTCTCGTTGTCCGAGCGCGCGAACTCGAGCTCGCCGCGCTGGACCACGTAGCGGGCGTTCGGGTAGGAGGGAACCGGCCGCCCATCGTCACCGATCGTCGTGTTCCCCCCCGCGTGATCGAAGTGGAGGTGCGTGTCGAGCACGACGTCGATCTGCCCGGGGAGGAGGCCGGCCGGTGCGAGGATCTCCTCGGGGCTCTTCACCGTGAAGCCGTAGATCTCCCGCTGCTTCGCGTCCCACCGGGTCCCGGCGCCGTTGTCGATGAGCGTCCGCTTCGCGCCGTCCTCCACCAGGAGCACGTTCATGCCGAGGCGGATGCGATTCCGCTCGTCGGGAGGGCGGAGCTTGGCCCAGAGGACCTTCGGGACCACGCCGAACATCGCGCCGCCGTCGAGCCACAGGGTCCCCGCCGGAAGGATCGTCAGGCGGAGCTCCCCGCTCTCGAAACGGATCAACGGACCGCCTCCGTCCTCGGACGGGCGATCGCGGCGATCTCGCGCAGCTGCGCGATCAGCTCCGCCGCCTGCGACAGCGGCACCGCCTGCTGCGCATCCGACAGCGCCTGGTCGGGGGCCGGATGGACCTCGATCATCACGCCGTCGGCCCCCGCGGCGACGGCCGCGCGCGCCATCGCAGGGACGCGCTCGCGCCGGCCGGTGGCGTGGCTCGGGTCGACGACCACCGGGAGGTGCGAGAGCTCGCGAACGGCGGGAACGATCGAGAGATCGAGCGTGAACCGGCTGTGCTGCGAGAACGTGCGGATCCCCCTCTCGCAGAGGACGACGTCCGGGTTCCCCGCGGCGAGGACGTACTCCGCCGCGAGCAGCAGCTCGTCGAGCGTCGCGGCCATCCCCCGCTTGAGCAGCACGGGCTTCTTGAGCCGTCCGGCGAGCTTGAGGAGCTCGTAATTGTGCATGTTGCGCGAGCCGATCTGGATCATGTCCGCGACAGGAGCGAGCAGGTCGAGGGTCGCCTCGTCCACCGCCTCGGAGACGATCGGGAGGCCGCTCTCCCTCTTGGCCGCGACCAGCAGCTCGAGCCCGGGGCGCCCCATTCCTTGAAAGCTGTAGGGGCTGGTGCGCGCCTTGAACGCTCCGCCGCGGAGCGCGTCCGCGCCGGCGGCGCGGAGAAGCCGCGCCGTCTCGACGAGATGGTCCCCTTCGACCGCGCACGGGCCGGCGATGACGAAGACACCGCCGTCGCCGATCGCGCGCGAGCCGACGCGGACCGACGTCCCTTCCGGCGAAGCGTTCCGCGCGGCGAGCTTCAGAGGCTCGGTGATCGGAATCGCGCGCGCGACGCCGGGGTGGCTCTCGAAGAGCGCCGGGTTGAGGGGACCCGGGTTTCCGCTGATCCCGACCGTGATCTTTCCCGCGGCTTCCACGACGTGCGGGACGAAGCCGAGGGATTCGACGGTCCGGACGACCCGGGCGAGGTCCTCCCGGCGGCTCCCCTTCTTCATGACGATGAGCATCGAGGCGGCGTCTCCGGGGCGCGGCGGTCGGCGGCGTACGGACGCAAAAGGGTAACGAAACGCCGCGGACAATTCAACAGAAACGCCGGAACTCCTTTCCTTCACGGCCTTTGCCGCTGTGTTACCATCTCGCGGTCCCGACGGTTTTCGGGGCGAAAACGGGGTTTGAGACGCTAGGCGAAGGCGCGTAGCTCAGTGGAAGAGCGCTACCTTGACACGGTAGAAGTCCGCGGTTCGATCCCGCGCGCGCCTACCAATGGAACAGGGTCATGCCAGAGACGGTCGCCATGGTCCGCGTCACCCTTCCCGACGGATCGATCCGGGAAGTCGCCGCGGGAACGACCGCGCTCGACATCGCGGCGGCGATCGGCCCGCGTCTTGCGAAGGACGCGGTCGCCGCGAAGGTCGACGGCGTCCCGGTCGATCTGACGCGGGCGATCGTTCGCGACGGCGCGCTCGAGATCCTCACTCCGAAGTCCCCCGGCGCGCTGGAGATCCTCCGCCACTCGACCGCGCACGCGACCGCTCAGGCGGTGCAGGAGCTGTTCCCCGGCACCAAGATCGGGCAGGGGCCCGTGATCGAGAACGGGTTCTACTACGACTTCGACCGCGATCAGCCGTTCACCGAGGCGGACCTCGCCACGATCGAGGAGCGGGTGCGCGAGATCATCACGCGCGACCTTCCGATCGAGCGGATCGAGCTCCCCAAGCGCGAGGCGATCGCGTTCTTCGAGAACGAGCACGAGCCGTACAAGGTGTATTTCGCGACGACCAAGGGGGACGACGTCGTCACGATCTACCGCCAGGGGGCCTGGACCGATTTCTGCCGCGGGCCTCACGTGCGCTCGACCGGCCGGCTCTCGGCCTTCAAGCTCCTGTCCGTCGCCGGCGCCTACTGGCTCGGGTCCGAGAAGAACAAGATGCTCCAGCGGATCTACGGGACCGCGTTCTGGTCCCAGGCCGATCTGGATGCGCACCTCCATCTCCTGGAGGAGGCGCGGCGGCGGGACCACCGGAAGGTCGGCCGCGAGCTGGACCTGTTCATGTTCCACCCGTACGCCCCCGGGGCGGCGTTCTGGACCGAGCGGGGGACGACGCTCTTCAACGTCCTCAACGCCACCATGCGCGAGCTCCAGATCGCCGACTACCGTGAGATCAAGACCCCCCTTCTCTACAACCGCCAGCTCTGGGAGCTGTCGGGGCACTGGGGGAAGTACCGGGACAACATGTTCCTCGTCCTCGACCGCGAGACCGGCGAGCACGAGTTCTCGCTCAAGCCGATGAACTGTCCCTCGCACCACGTCTACTTCGGCTCGAAGACGCACTCCTACCGCGAGCTGCCGATCCGGTTCACGACCTACGACGTGCTGCACCGTAACGAGGTCTCGGGGGCGCTCTCCGGGCTGACGCGGGTCCGTCAGTTCCAGCAGGACGACTGCCACGTCTACCTGCGCGAGGACCAGATCGCCTCGGAGGTCAAGCGGCTCGTCGAGTTCATCCTCGGGTACTACGCGATCTTCGACCTCAGGGCGGATCTCAAGTTCGCCACGCGCCCTCCGGAGCGGATCGGCGACGACGCCATGTGGGACCGCTCGGAGACCGCGCTGCGCGCCGCGCTCGACGCCACCGGGCTCCCGTACGTCGTCAATCCCGGCGACGGCGCGTTCTACGGCCCCAAGATCGACTTCGACGTCGCGGATTCGCTCGGCCGCACCTGGCAGCTCGGGACGATCCAGCTCGACTACGCCGCGCCGGAGCGGTTCGACCTGTCCTACGTCGGCGAGGACAACGCGCCGCACCGCCCCGTGGTGATCCACCGGGCGGTCAACGGCTCGTTCGAGCGGTTCATCGCGATCCTCATCGAGCACTACGCCGGGGCGTTCCCGCTCTGGCTCGCCCCCGAGCAGGTCCGCGTGCTCCCGATCACCGACCGGATCAACGCGTACGGCGAGCGGGTCCGCGCGCGCTGCGCCGCCGCGGGGCTCCGCGTCGCGCTCGACGACCGGAGCGAGAAGATCGGTGCGAAGATCCGGGACGCCCAGCTCCAGAAGGTGCCGTTCATGCTCGTGCTCGGGGACCGCGAGGCCGAGGCCGGCACGGTCGCCGTCCGCTCGCGAGGTGCCGGCGACGAGGGCGCGGCGCCCCTGGACGCGTTCGTCGATCGTGCGCGCGAGCTCGTCGCCGCGCGGAGCAACGAGGTTCGGTTCAAGGAAGGATCGGAGAAGCCATGCCCAAGCTGAAGACGCATCGAGGCGCCGCCAAGCGGTTCAAGAAGACCGCGAGCGGCAAGATCAAGCGGGAGAAGGCCTACAAGAGCCACATCCTCACCAAGAAGACCACCAAGCGGAAGCGCGGTCTGGACATGCCGTCCCTCGTCTCGAAGGCGGACCAGAAGCGCGTCGAGAGGATGATCCCCTACAAGTGACCGACGACCCGTCCGCTCCCGCCGCGCGCGCGCATCGTGCGCCGGCCGCTCATCGGGCCCGCGGGCCCGTCAAGAGGAGACTCCGATGCCGCGCGTCAAGAGAGGCAACAAGCGCCGCCTGAAGCGGAAGAAGATCCTTCGCAGGGCGAAGGGCTACTATCTCGCGAAATCGAAGCTCTACCGGATCGCCAAGCAGCAGGTCGAGCGGTCGCTCGCGTTCGCGACGCGGGACCGCCGCACCCGGAAGGGAGACTTCCGCCGGCTGTGGATCGTGCGGATCAACGCCGCGGCGCGTCTCCACGACATGTCGTACTCGGCGCTCGTCCACGGGCTGAAGGTCGCCGGGGTGACGCTCGACCGGAAGATCCTCGCGGATCTCGCCGTGCACGACCCCGCCGCGTTCGGACAGGTCGTCCGGGCCGCGCGCGAAGCCGTCGCCTCCGCCTAGCCGCGGGACGGACCCGCACGTGGACGACCGGCTCGCCGCTCTCGAGCGCGAGTTTCGGCAGGCGCTCGCGGCCGCGGCGGGGAACCCCGCTGCGGTCGAGGAGCTGCGTGTGCGCTTCCTGGGGAAGAAGGGGGGACTCAATGTCCTCCTCCGGGAGCTCGGCCGCATGGATGCGTCTCAACGGGCCAGGGTTGGATCAGCGCTCAACGAGGCGAAGGGTCGGATCGAAGCCGCGCTCGCCGAGGCGAAGGAAGCCGCGGCGGGAGAGGCGCGGGAAGCCGCGCTGGCCCGCGAGCGGATCGACGTCACGCTGCCGTCGCGCCGGCCCCCTCGCGGCTCGCTGCACCCGGTGACGCAGACCCGCCGCGAGCTCGAGCGGATCTTCACGTCGATGGGGTTCACGGTCGAGACCGGCCCCGAGGTCGAGGACGACTTCCACAACTTCGAGGCGCTCAACCTGCCGCCGGGGCACCCGGCGCGCGATGCCAGCGACACTTTCTATCTGGAGGGCGGCCTGCTCCTCAGGACCCACACCTCCCCCGTGCAGATCCGGACGATGCTCGCGAGGAAGCCGCCGATCCGGATGATCTGCCCCGGCCGCGTCTACCGGAAGGACCTCGACGCCACCCACCTGCCGATGTTCCACCAGCTCGAGGCGCTGGTCGTCGACGAGGGGACCTCGCTCGCCGACCTGAAGGGCACCTGCGCCGCGGTCTGGAGCCGCTTCTTCGGCGACGACGTCGCGATCCGCCTGCGCCCCGGCTATTTCCCGTTCGTCGAGCCGGGGTGCGAGTTCGACATCTCCTGCCGGATGTGCGACGGCCGCGGCTGCCGCATCTGCAAGGAGACGGGATGGATCGAGCTCGGCGGGGCCGGGATGGTCCATCCGGCGGTCTTCGAGGCGGTCGGGATCGACCCCGAGCGCTGGACGGGATTCGCCTTCGGTCTGGGGATCGACCGCATCGCGATGATGCGCTACGGGATCGACGACCTGCGGCTGATGATCGACAACGACGTCCGGTTCCTCCGGCAGTTCCCGTCGTGAGCGCGGCGTGCTGATCTCGCTCGCCTGGCTCCGCGAGCTGCTCGTCGGCGCCGACCGCCTGGCCGCCGAGGACGTGGCGCGCGCGCTGTCCGCCCGTGGCCTGACCGTGGATGCCGTGGGGAGCAGCGGCGCGGACACGGTCCTCGACATCGACGTTCCGGCGAACCGCCCCGACGCCCTCGGCCATCGAGGGGTCGCGCGCGAGGTGGCGGCGGCGCTCGGGCTCGCGCTCGCGCCCCCGCCGGACGCCCGGGCGACGTCCGGCGCTCCCGCCGACGGCGCGGTCCGGGTGGTGATCGACGCGCCGGAGCTGTGCGGCCGGTACACCGCCGGGATCGTCCGCGGCGTCCGCGTCGGACCCTCCCCCGCCTGGGTGGTCGAGCGACTCGCCGCCTGCGGCCTGCGCTCGATCGACAACGTCGTGGACGCGTCGAACCTCGTCATGCTGGAGCTGGGCCAGCCGGTCCACTTCTTCGACCTCGCGCGGCTCGCGGGTCCGGAGATCCACGTGCGCGGGGCCCGCGACGGCGAGCGCCTGACCACCCTCGACGGCGTCGAGCGCACGCTCGCCCCCGGAATGGTGGTGATCGCCGACGCCCGGCGCGCGGTCGCGCTCGGCGGGGTGATGGGAGGTGCTGCGACCGAGATCGGACACGAGACGCGGGACGTCCTCGTCGAGGCCGCATGGTTCGCCCCCGCCGCCGTGCGCGGCGCCGCGCGCGCGCTCGGCCTCTCCACCGACGCGAGCCAGCGGTTCGAGCGCGGCGGGGACATCGAGGCCCCCTCCGCGGCGCAGGTCTCCGCCGCGCGCCGGCTCGCGGAGCTCGCGGGAGGCACGCCCGCCCCCGGCCTCGTGGACGTCCGCGTCGCGGGAGCGGCCCGGCGGAGCGTCGGCGTCAGGCTGTCGCGCGCGCGAACGCTCCTCGGATACGAGCCCTCGCGGGAGGAGGCGATCGGAGCGCTCGAGGCTCTCGGGCTCTCCCCCCGCTCCGAGGGCGAGCGGATCGAGATCCAGGTGCCGAGCTGGCGCGTGGACCTCGAGCGGGAGGCGGACGTCGTCGAGGAGATCGGGCGTCACCTCGGGTACGACCGGATCCCGTCCCGCATGCTCTCCGGCGTGTCGGCGGCGTCCGCAGCCACGAGCGCGCCGCGCGTCGAGGAGCGCGTGCGCGACCGGCTCGCGGGGCTCGGCTTCCACGAGGCGTTCAACTACGCGATGATCGCTCCGGCGGAGGACGACCCGTTCGTTCCCGCGGGCGCGCCGGCTCCCCTCGTCCTGACGAATCCGATCGCGGAGACCTTGGCCGTCCTCAGACGCGCGGTCCTTCCCGGGCTCCTCCGCGCCGCCGACCAGAACCTCCGTCGCGGCGCGACGGAGGTGCGCCTGTTCGAGGTCGGTCACGTCTTCGAGGGAAGCGCCCCGGGCGCGCTCCCCGAGGAGCCGTCCCACGCCGCGTTCGCCTGGTGCGGGAGCGCCGAGCCCCCGCACTGGAGCGGGCCGGCGCGCCCCGCCGACGCTTACGATGCCGCCGCGATGATCGACGAGATCCTCGCGGTCGCCGCGGGCGATCGCCCCTTCCGTCGCGAGCGGGCGGACGTCGCGGCGCTGCACCCGGGACGATCGACCCTCTGGCGCGACGGCGACGGGAGGCGGATCGCCTGGAGCGGGCCGCTTCACCCGGCCCTCGCGGACCGGATCGGCGTGACTCCCGGAATCCTCGTGGGAGAGGTCGATCTCCATGCGGCCGCCCGTGCCGGGGCCCCGCGTCCCTCCCACATCCCCGTCCCGCGGCTGCCGGGGACCTCACGCGACCTCTCGATCGTGCTCTCCCCCGGCGCCGAGGCCGGCGCGGTCGTGGAGGCGCTCCGGCGCGTCCCGTCCCCCGCCCCGGCGTCGTTCGTCTGGATCGACCGTTACGAAGGGAAGCCCCTCGCCCCGGGCGAGGTGGCGATGACGCTGCGTGTTATCCTCCAGCCGCTCGACCGCACGCTCACCGACGCGGACGCGGAGGCGTACCGCGCCGAGCTCCTCGGGGCGCTCGAATCGGTTCGGGGCGCGCGGCTCCGGCGGATTGACACATGAGCGAGATGACCTCTAAGCTGCTCGAGGATCGCATCGTCGCGATCGTGGATCGCGTGCGAGCCCTCGCGGCGGAGCGCGACGTGCTCCGCGGTGAGATCGAGGCCATGAAGACGCGGCTCGACAAGCACGAGCGCGAAAACGACAGGCTCCGGGCCGCGCTCGAGGAGGCGGTCCGGGAGCTCAGACAGGAGTGACCGTGAGCGCCACCGATCCCGCGACGCCGGTCACGATCTTCGGCAAGACCTACCCGCTTCGCGGCGACGGCGACCCCGCCTACCTGCACGAGCTCGCGCGCGAGGTCGACCGGAGGATGAAGGAAGTCGCCGAGATGACGGGGACCGCCGACACGCTCAAGGTGGCGATCCTCGCCGCGCTCAACATCGCCGATGAATGCCTGCAGGCCCGTCGCGGCGTCGTGTCCCCCGACACGGCGCGGCAATGGGGCCGTTGGGTGGCCCTGATCGACGAGACGCTCGACGATCCGGGCTGCAGTCCGCATCGCGCCGGCTACGGCCCGGCGGACGCCTCCGCGTGATCGAACGAAGTCCGATGAAGAAGTCGCCGCCTTCTGGTTGTCCGCCCCTGCGGAGCTCGTGATGGGTTGCATCGCTTGAGCCAACGTCGTCGTTCCGGGAGCCAGACGTCGGGACGCCCGTGTGCACGCCCCGCCCGACGGGGAAGCCTTAGGCGCCTGCGTGGCTCCCCCCTGGTTGACCTGGTTCAAACGAACCGGCCCACACGGCTCTCGCGGGGGATCTGAGCGCTTCTCACCGACCTCGCGGATGCGTCCTCCGGCCATCCCGGCGCAGGGGTGGGTAAGGGACGATCATGTCCGGCTCCATGGCGCTCGCGCTCTCGATCCTCGCCGGGATCGCGCTGGTCGCCGCCGCGGGGGTCGCGGCGCGGCGGATCGTCGCGCGCGCCCGCGTGCGGGGCGAGGCGGTGCTGGCCGACGCGCGCGGCGCCGCCGACGAGCGCGTCCATGCCCTGCTCGCGGCCGCCCAGGAGAAGGCCCTCGCCGTCGAAGAGGATGCCGACCGGCGCGAGCACGAGCTCGATGCGCGGGACGCCCAGGTCGAGGCGCGCTCACGCCAGCTCGAGAGCGACCTCAGCGCGGTGGACCGGCAGCGGAAGGACCTGGAGCGGCGCCAGGGGGCGCTCGTCCACGCCGAGGAGACCGCGCGCTCGGCGCAAGCCGCGGCGGAATCCGATCGCGCGGACGCCCGGCGTGCGCTCGAGCGGATCGCCGGCCTGACCGCCGAGGAGGCCCGGGCGGAGCTCCTGGCCACGATCGAGACGGACGCCCGCCGCGACGCGGCGAAGCTCGCGCGCCGGATCGAGGAGGAGGCCCGCGAGGGAGCCGAGCGCGAGGCGCGGCGGCTCGTCGTCGCGGCGACCCAGCGCGTCAGCCTCCGCGATCCGGTGGAATCGACCGTCACCTTCGTCGCCCTCCCCTCCGATGAGATGAAGGGACGGATCATCGGGCGGGAGGGACGGAACATCCGCGCGCTCGAGATGGCGACGGGGATCGACGTCGTGATCGACGATACGCCGGGGGCGATCCTGGTCTCCTCCTTCGACCCGCTGCGTCGCGAGGTCGCGCGGGTGGCGATCCAGCGTCTCGTCGAGGACGGCCGCATCCACCCCGCCCGGATCGAGGAGGTCGTCGCCAAGGTCCGCGAGGAGATCGAGGCCCTCACCGAGGAGACCGGCGCGCAGGCCGCGTTCGGCCTCGGCGTCCCCGAGCTCCATCCCCGTCTCGCGCGGCTGGTGGGGCGGCTGAAGTTCCGGAGCCATCACGGCCACAACCTGCTGCAGCATGCGACCGAGGTCGCGCTCCTCGCGGCGCACATCGCCTCCGAGACCGGAGCACGGGTCGAGGTGGTCCGCCGCGCCGCCCTCCTCCACGAGATCGGACGGGTCGAAGAGGGCGCAATCGGTCATCCGGTCACCATCTCCGCCGACCTGGCCGGGAAGTTCGGGGAGCGGGAGGAGGTCGTGAAGGCGATCCAGGCGCTCCATCCGGACACGGACCCCAAGTCGGTCGAGGCCCTGATCCTGCGCGTCGCGAACCGGATCTCGGACAACCGGCCGGGGGCGCGGAAGGACAACCTCGACGTGTTCATCGAGCGGCTGCGGCGGCTCGAAGCGCTGGCCCGCGGCTTCCCCGGCGTCACGCAGGCGTTCGCCCTCAAGGCCGGGAAGGAGCTGCGCGTGCTCGTGGACACGGCGAGCGTCGGCGACGATCAGGCCTACGCGCTCGCGCGGGAGATCGCACGCGCGATCGAGCGCGACCTCGACTACCCGGGACCGATCCGCGTGAGCGTCGTGCGCGAGACCCGTTCGGTCCAGTACGCCGTCTGACGATGCGCCTCCTCCTGGTGGGTGACGTGGTCGGGTCGCCGGGAAGGCGCATCCTCCGCGCGCGCCTCCGGCGGCTCGCGCGCGACACCGGAGCCGACCTGACGATCGTCAACGGGGAGAACGCCGCGGGAGGAGCGGGCCTGACCTCCGCGACCGCAGCCGAGATCTTCGACGCCGGCGCGGAGGTCGTCACGACCGGGAACCACGTCTGGGACAAGAAGGAGGTCCACGCCCTCCTCGCGCGGGACCCCCGCATCCTCCGCCCCGCCAACTACCCCGATCCCGCCCCCGGTGCGGGGGTGTACGTCGCCCGCCCGAAGGCGGGCGCGGTCGCCGTCGTCAACCTCATGGGGCGGGTGTTCATGCCGGCGGTGGACGATCCGTTCCGCGCGGCCGACCGGATCCTCGCGTCCCTCGACGGGGTCGCCCGGGTCGTGCTGATCGATTTCCACGCCGAGGCGACGAGCGAGAAGGCGGCCTTCGCCTGGTACCTCGACGGCCGCGTCTCGGCGGTGATCGGCACGCACACGCACGTGCCGACCGCCGACGCGCGGGTCCTCCCCGGCGGGACCGCGTTCATGGCGGACGTGGGGATGACGGGACCGTACGACTCGGTGATCGGGGTGAGAAAGGAGCAGGCGATCGAGCGGTTCCGGACGCAGCGGCCGATCGCCTACGAGACCGCCGAGGACGACGTCCGGCTCGCCGCGGTCCGCGTGGACGTGGACGACGCGTCCGGGCGGGCGACCGCGATCGAGCGGATCGAGCTCCGTGAAGGGGACGAGGGAGCGCCGTGAGCGGGCTCGACGCGACGCTCGCGGGATGGCGCGCGGCGATCGAAGGGGCGCTCGACCGCCGCCTTCCCGCCGCGACCGGCCCGGCCGCCCGCCTGGTCGAGGCGATGCGCTACGCGGTGTTCGGCGGGGGGAAGCGGCTCCGGCCGCTCCTTTCGATCGCCTCGTGCAACGCGTTCGGCGGCGCGATCGAGGACGTCCTCGACCCCGCGGCCGCCCTGGAGTTCATCCATACCTACTCCCTCGTGCACGACGATCTCCCCGCGATGGACGACGACGACCTCCGCCGCGGCCGCGCCACGCTTCATCGGGCGTTCGGCGAGGCCGAGGCGATCCTCGCCGGCGATGCGCTGCTCACGCTCGCCTTCGAGATCCTCGCCGCCCGCCCCGAGGGGGAGGACCGCGGAGCGCGACGCGCCGAAGCGGTTCTCCTGGTGGCCCGAGCCGCGGGGCTCTCGGGGATGGTCGGGGGGCAGGTCGCCGATCTCGCGGCGGAGCGGAGCCGCCCCGCCCCCGCCGAGCTCGAGTGGATCCACCGTCACAAGACCGGCGCGCTCGTCGCGGCCGCGGTCGAGCTCGGCGCGCTGCACGCCGGCGCCGATCCGGCGGAGCGCGAGGCGATGGCCCGCTTCGGCGACGCGCTCGGGCTCGCCTTCCAGATCACCGACGACGTGCTGGACCGGACGGCCAGCGCCGAGACGCTCGGGAAGACTCCGGGGAAGGACGAGCGCGCGGGGAAGGCGACCTATCCGGCCCTCCTCGGCCTCGAGGCGTCGCGGCGCGAGGCGGCGCGGCTCGCCGACCTCGCCCGGGCCTGCATCCCGTCGGGGGTGCGCGACCGCACCGTGCTCGACGCGCTCGCGACGCTCGCGGTGGACCGCAGTCATTGACCGCGACCGGACGGGCGGCGCGATCGCGCCTCGACGTGCTGCTCGTCGCCCGTGGGCTCGCGGCCACCCGCGCCCGTGCGCAAGCGCTCGTCCTCGCCGGTCTCGTCTCGAGCGAGGGACGGCGTCTCGACAAGCCCGGGTCGCTCGTCGCGTCCGATCTTCCGCTGGCGGTTGCCGAGGGGCGCCGCTTCGTCGGCCGGGGCGCCGGTAAGCTCGGGCCGGCGCTCGAGGCGCTCGCCGTGCCGGTCGCGGGACGCGACGCGCTGGACGTCGGTGCCTCGACGGGAGGGTTCACGCAGATTCTCCTCGAGGCCGGAGCCGCCCGCGTCGTCGCGCTCGACGTCGGGCGGGGGCAGCTCGACTGGTCGCTCCGCAACGATCCGCGCGTGGTGGTGATCGAGGGGGTCAACGCCCGCACGCTCGTCCCGGGCATGCTTCCGTTCGCGCCGTCGGTCGCGACGATCGATGTATCCTTCATCTCCCTTCGGCAGGTGCTCGGGCCGACGTGCGCCTGCCTCGCTCCGGGAGCCGACGTCGTGGCGCTGGTCAAGCCTCAGTTCGAAGCCGGGCGCGGCCGGGTGGGCAAGGGAGGCGTCGTCCGCGATCCGCGCGTCTGGGACGAGGTGACGGCCGGCCTGATCGCGTTCGCCGGCGCCGAGGGGCTCGGCCCCGCGGCGATCGTCCGCTCCTCCCTCCCCGGGGCCGAGGGGAACGTCGAGTTCTTCCTGCACCTGCGTCCCGGCGCGCCCCCTGCCGCCGCCGAGGCGCTCGAAGCCGCGCGCCGGCGGGCCGTCGATGCCGCGACGCCCTAGCGCGCGGCGGGCGGCGCCCGGCGGCGCCGCGTTCCGCCGCGTGGCCGTCATGGCGAAGCCGGGGACCCGCGAGGGGCGGCGCCTGGCGGCCGATCTGGGCACGTGGCTCCGCGCGCGCGGCGTCGCCGTTCGCTTCGACCGGGAGACCTCGCGAGCGCTCGGAAGGAAGGACGGCTTCCCCGCGGGAACCCTCCCCCGCGGGACGGACCTCGTCATCGTCGCCGGAGGCGACGGCACGCTCCTGTCGGTCGCGCGGACCGCGGGGCCGCTGGGCGTGCCGATCCTCGGAGTGAACTTCGGCGGGCTCGGCTTCATGACCGAGCTGCAGCCGGAGGAGATCTACGCCGCGCTCGAGCGGATCCTCTCCGGCGACTTCGCGATCGAGGAGCGGGAGGCGCTCCGGGTGCGGTTCCGCCGCAGGCGCAAGCCCGCCGAGGAGCACTCCCTGCTCAACGACGCCGTCATCGCGAAGACGGCGCTCGCGCGGATGCTCGTGATCGGCCTCAGGATCGACGGGGAGCGCGTCGCCACCTACACCAGCGACGGGCTGATCATCGCGACGCCGACCGGCTCCACCGCCTACAACCTCTCCGCGGGCGGGCCGATCCTCGATCCGCGGATGAGCGCCTTCGTGATCGCTCCGATCTGCCCGCACACGATGAGCTACCGGCCGCTCGTCGTCCCCGGCGCGGTGACCCTCGAGGCGACGCTCGAGAACGAGACCGAAGAGGCCTTCCTCACGCTCGACGGCCAGGTCGGGTTCCCGATCACCCACGGGGACACGATCGTCGTGGACCGCCACCCCCGCTCCGTCCGGCTCCTGCGCGTCGCCGGGCGCGGCTTCTTCGAGGTGCTCCAGCGGAAGCTGCACTGGGGCGGCCGGTGAGGCGGTCGGCCCCGGTCGTCGCCTGGTGCCTCTTCGACTTCGCGAACTCGGCCTACACGACCCTGATCGTGACCGTCGCGTACTCGGTCTACTTCCGCGACGCGGTCGTCGGAGGGACCGGGAACCGCGGGGACCGCCTCTGGGGAACGGCGAACTTCCTCGCGATGGCGATCGTCGCGCTCACCTCCCCCGTGGTCGGCGCGATCGCCGATTTCTCCGGGCGGAAGAAGTTCTTCCTCGTCGCGGCGACCCTGCAGACCGTGGTCGCCACCGCGCTCCTCTACACGGTCCGGCCCGGGGACGTCACCGCGGGGATCGTCCTGTTCGTGATCGCCACGATCGGCTTCGAGGCCGGGTACGTCTTCTACAACGCGTTCCTCCCGGACGTCTCGACCCCCCGGACGATCGGGAGGGTGTCGGGCTGGGCGTGGGCGATCGGCTACCTCGGCGGCCTGACCTCGCTCGCGCTCTGCTTCCCGCTGATCCGCCGGCCCCTCAAGGACGCGGCGGGGGCCTTCGACCCGGTCGCGATCGCGCATACGCGCCTGTCGTTCGTCCTGGTCGCGGCGTTCTTCCTCGTGTTCGCGCTCCCCGCTTTCCTTTGGCTCCGCGAGGCCTCCCCCCTCGGGCGTCTGGCCGGCGCCCTGGACTACGTCCGCGTCGGGTTCCGGAGGGTCGGGGAGACCCTCACCCACCTGCGGCGCTATCGCGACGCGGGCCTCTTCATCCTGGCGTCGCTCTTCTTCACCGACGGGATCACCACGGTGATCAGCTTCAGCGCGATCTACGCGACCACGACCTTCGGCTTCGGCCGCGGCGACCTGGTCGTCCTCTTCCTCGTGCTCAACGTCGTCGCGTTTCCGGGATCGCTGATCGCCGGGATCCTCGCGGACCGCATCGGCCCCAAGCGGACCCTCGTCGCGAGCCTCGTCCTCTGGGTCGCGACGATCCTCGTCGGCGGTCTCGCGCAGACCCGCGCGGGGTTCTATCTGATGGCCGCCCTCGCCGCGCTCGGCATGGGCTCGACCCAGGCGGTCGGCCGGTCGTTCATGGCCCAGGTGACCCCGCCCGCGCGCGAGTCGGAGTTCTTCGGCTTCTACGTCCTCTCGGGGAAGTTCGCGTCGATGTTCGGACCGCTGATCTTCGGCTTCGTCTCGGAACGGACCGGGAGCCAGCGGATCGCCGTCCTCTCCCTGCTCCCGCTCTTCCTGATCGGGCTCGGGCTGATGGCCGCGGTGAACGAGCGGCGCGCGCTCGCGCGCGCGGCGGAGGGCTAGGCGGCCGCCGCCTCGGCGAACCGCTCGGCGCAGAAGAGCGGGCCGAGCCCGGCGATGAACATTCCCGCGCGGGGGCCGCGCGGCTTCCCGAGCAGCGCGACGTAGACGGCGGAGAACAGCTCCGCCGGCCTCGTCTCGGGGAACGCCTTCGCGAGGTCGTACACGAGCAGGTGGACCGCCTGCCCGTCCATCCCGTCCTCGAGGCGCTCGGCCAAGCGCGCGAGGAACGTCTTCTGCGCCGGCGACAGAGCGGCGGTCTCCGGCGGAAGCGCCTTCGCCACCTCGAACTTGAGGTCTTCCGGCGCGTGGCGCGCGAGCCACCGCCTCGCGTAGGCGAGACGGTCGGCGACGGCGTCGGCATCGAGCCCGACGTAGCCGGTGCGGGCGAGGACCTCCATCGTGCGGCGCGGATCGAAGCCCGCCACCTGGGCCGCGACGACCAGGTGCTTGAACGGGACGCCGACCGGCGTGAAGCCGGCGGCGAGAGAGAGGGCGAGCGCCCGCGAGTCCACCCCCGCCGCGGCGGCGTCGTCCACCTCGTCGACCAGCTGGAGGAGCGGGAGACCCGGATCGAAGGCGATCGTCCGCTGCGGCCGCTCGCGCATCACCAGATAGCGCAGGGCCTCCGGCGGGACCAGCTCGAGGGCGTCGGCGATCGAGAGGACGTTCCCCTTGCTCGAGGACATGTCCCCCCGCCCCTTGAGGCTGATCCACTCGTAGGGGACCGGGAGGGGAGGCTCGTGGCCGAACACCTCCCGCGAGATGCGGGCGCCGGTGTCGTACGAGCCCCCGCGGGTCGCGTGGTCCTTCCCGAAGGGCTCCACGCTGACTCCGAGCATCGCCCAGCGGGCCGGCCAGTCCACCCGCCAGGTCAGCTTCCCGCCGCCGGCGATCGGGATCGTCCCCGCCGAGCCGCACGCGCACGCGTAGTCCACGGTCTCGGCCTCCCGCGCGTACCCGGTCACCGACGTCTCCGTCAACCGGCCGCAGGCCGGGCAGATCGGATTGAACGGGGACCAGCTCTCCTCGATCGCCTTTCCCGTCAGCTCGCTCAGGATCGCCGCGATCCGATCGCGTCCGTCGAGCGCCTGCACGACGACCCGGTTCATCCGCCCGGAGGCGTACATCAGGTCGGCCCGCTCCAGCTCGACCTCGACGCGCAGCCGCCGCAGCGACCGCAGGAACGGCTCGAGGAAGTGGTCGGCGTACGACGCGTGCGCGCCGCAGGGGCACGGGATGGCGGCGAGCGGGCGGCCGATCAGCGGCGTGTAGACCGACGCGTCGAGGAACGGGTAGACGCGCCGCAGCGGATCGAGGTTGTCGCAGACGTAGTTGAACCGCGCGGGGACGCCGCGCTCGCTCACCGCGCGGAAGACGGCGTCCGCCGTGAGGACCTCCCGCATGTTGCCGATGTGGATCTCGCCGGAGGGGGAGATGCCGCTCGAGACGATGACGGGACGTCCGGAGCCGATCGCCGCCGAGGCAACCTCGTCGGCCCAGTGTCGCGGATCCGGCATCGCGCCAAGGTACATCGCGCTCCGCGGGTCGATCAACCGACGCGTTTGCGTCTTGAGACACGGAGGAGCGCTGTGGTAGAAACGCGCCGGAGGGGGACGCATGGAACGCATGAGCCTGCGCGAAGCCGCTCGCCGAAGCGCGCGATCGGTGACCACGCTCCGCCGGTACATCCGCAGCCGGCGTCTTACGGCGGACAAGCTTCCCGGACGGTTCGGGCCCGAGTACTTCGTCACGCCCGACCAGCTCGCCGCGGCGGGGCTGGAGGTCCCCGCTCCGGGGGACGAGCCGCCCCCCGCGCCGCGCGGCCGCGCGTCGACCGCGCTCGCGACGCGGGCGGCCTCCCTCCCGGGCGTCGCGACCGCGCCGCTCGATCGGGTCCTTCGCGAGACCGTCCCCGTGACCCTCTTCCAAGAGCTCCAGATGAAGCACGAGCAGCTGCTCGTGCAGTACGGCATGGTCCGCGCCGGAGGGCTGCGCGTCCTCGAGATGCAGGCGGAGCTGGAGACGCGCCGGAAGCAGATCGACGACGCCCACGCCGAGAACGGCCGGATCAAGGAGCGGCTCGCCCGCGAGGCCGGCGATCTCCGCAAGCGCCTGCGCGAGGCCGAGCTCGAGCTGGAGGGGCGGCGGATCGAGGCCGCCGCGCTCCGGGAGAAGGTGCGCGGGCTCGAGATGCTGACCCGGAACACGGTGACCAACGAGGCGATCGACCGCCAGTTCTCGGACGTCATCGAGCAGATGCGCCGGGTGGACCGGCTGACCGCCGAGCGGGACGACCCGGAGCACTAGACCCGGCGCAGCTCCAGCAGGTGCCACAGCCCGAGGAAGTTCACCGCCTCCTTCCCGACGAGCCTCAGTCCCGCGGTGCGCGTGACGGTCTCGACCGGAAGGTCCATCCGGAACCCGACCCAGGTCGAAAGAGGGGTCAGCCGCCGCTCCGCCGCGGCGAGCGGGGCGAAGCGGCTCTGGAAATGATTGACCACGATCACGGTGCCGCCGGGCCGGCAGACGCGCGCCATCTCCGCGAGAACCTTGTCGGGGTCCGGGACGACCGAGATGACGTAGGGGGCGAGGACCTTGTCGAACTGTCCATCCCCGTAGGCCATCGAGCGGGCGTCCATCCGCACGACGCGGATGTCGGTCCGGCCGAGGTCCTCGATGCGGGCGCGCGCGCGCTCGAGCATCGGCTCGCTGATGTCGATCCCCGTGACCTGGCAGCCGGGGGGGTAGAGCGGAAGGGAGAGGCCGGTGCCCACGCCGACCTCGAGCACGCGCTCCCCGGGCCGGGGCTTCAGCTTGGAGACCGCGTACCGGCGCCCCGGGCCGAGCGACCAGTCGAAGAATCCGTCGTAGACCCGGGCGAGCACGCCGTAGACGCGCTCGACCCGGCGGGAGGCATCGGCGAGGTGCTCGCCGCTCGTGATTCTCGACATTCCGGCCCCAAAAGGATCGGAGTGTAACAGGTTCGCGCCTCACCCCCCAAACGTGATGCCCGCCCGTCGCTTGCGGCGCATTCTCAGCAGCGGGGCGCGCCGCGGGCGGGCTCGCCTTGACTCCACCGTCGTCGTCCGGTAGCTTTCGGGTCCATTTGTCTCAATTGAAGGAGGCACTCGGACTTGCGAAGAGCTTCCCTTGTCTTGACGCTCATCGCGGCCGCCGCGGCCGCGTCGTCCTGCGATTCTACCCAGCCGGACCGGATCGAACAGAAGACGGCATCGGTCTTCATCTCGGCGTTGGCTCTGGCCATCGACGTGGATTGCTTCGACGTCTGGGAGGACACGAACAACGATTTCGCGCCGGACCTCAACACCGGCCGGGTCCAGTGCTTCCAGAGCCCCCAGGGCCAGGCCAACCAAGTCCCCGTGCCCTGGCGCTACTCCCTCGTCATCTCCGTCATCCGCGAAGGGAACACGACGGAGGAATTGATCGCCACCTCGCTCGACCCGAGCGATTCCATCCCCGACTTCGGCAGCCTCACGCCCTACGACACGGCCGTCAACACAGGGGGATCGCACGATCACCAGGGGACGACGTACTACCTCAACGGGCGGCAGGCGTCCACGGGGAGCCAGCTGTTCGTCGAATCCCTGGGGATCATCCTCGGCCCCCCCAGCGTCCTCGGGGTGTCTCCGACCTACGATTTCACCGTGAACCGCGGGGACACGATCATCGTCCGCGCCCGGAAGGAATCGGTCGCCACCATGCCGGGCTATCTTTCCGTGTTTCCGGCCGAGACTCCGCCGCCGAGGGTTCAGCTCGAGGGTCGCCTGCTGATCGGCGGACAGGAGGTCCAGCCCAGCGGAACGGTCCACGGTTCGGGGGATGACGGGGCGTCGGTCTACTACTCGTTCACGGTGAAGTAGCCGCGGGGGTTCCGGAACGACAGCAGCGATGCGGGCCACGTGGGGGTCCCGTAGAAAGGCGAGCATGAGTCTCAAGCATTGGTGGTTGGCCCTTGTGTGCGGCGTCGCGCTGGCGCTGCCGGCCGCGGCGCAGGTCGAGCCCGAGCCGGAACAGCCGCCTCCCGCGCCCGCCCCCCCCGAGGCGCCGGCCGCGGAGCCGGAGAAGGCCCCCGCCAAGAAGGCGACCTCGCTCGAGGATCCTCCCCTGCACCGGTGGGGCGGGTGGACGATCTCCGGGGCGGCTTGGTCGCCCGAGCTGCTCGGCGCCGACGAGGAGGTCGCGGTCGTCAACGACCCCGAGATCCCGCACCCGCTCATGCTCGGGACCGGCTCCCACATCCGCGAGTCCTGGCGTGTCGCCTACCACCTCCCCAAGGGAATCGGCTCGGTCGTGTTCGGCTACGACTCCATGGAGGACGAGGAGCGGGCGGAGAACGCCCTCCCGGGCGTGTTCGTCTTCGTCGAGTCCCGCGCGTTCCCCGCCTTCCGGGGGGCGTTCGACGACGACCTCGCCGACGGCGTGTCGTCGGGCGCGCGCCGCAAGACGCGTGAGATGCGGATCGAGTTCGCCGGACGTGCGTTCGAGACGAAGCTCGCGCGCGGGACCTGGTCCGCCGGCTACCGCAGCGTCGACCACAACCGAGCGGTCGAGATCCACTACTTGGGGATCGTCCCCAATCTTCCCCCCGTGATCCCCCCTCAGGTCCCCAACCCGATCGATCCGGCGGTGTTCGCCCCCCAGCCGGACATCGTCCGGGAGAAATCGGACTTCTCGGGGAGCGGCATCGGCGGCGGTCTCGACGTCGAGTTCATCCTCCATCCGCGCGTGTCCGTGATCTCCGGCCTGTCCGTCGGCGTGCTCAGGGGGAAGGTGGACACGCAATACACCTCGCGCGCCTCGTTCTACGCCTCGACGCCCGGGGTCCCGCTCACCCGCGAGGAGCTGTTCGACATCCTCGAGAACGGCACGGGCGACGAGGTCGCCCTGGTCCATCAGGAGTCGGTCCTGCACGCGATCCGGACGACGAGCGAGTCGCTTCCGGCCCAGACCTTCGACGCCTACGCCGGTGTCCAGGTGTCGATCTTCCGCGGATTCAAGGCGTTCGCCACGCTCCGCGAGGCCTACTACCAGAACGTCGCGCTGTACGTGGTGCCGAACGCGTCGAAGGGGAACGACCGCACGAAGCATTCGGCCGGCTACGAGGGGTACCAGCTCGGCGTGAGCTGGCGCTTCTAGGTGCCTGTCAGCGAGCGCGACGTCCTCGAGGCGCTCTCCGGCGTCCGCTACCCCGGCTTCACGCGGGACATCGTCGCGTTCGGCGTCATCCGCGATCTCGCGATCGCGGAAGGAGCGGTCTCCTTCCGGCTCGAGCTCGGCCCGGGGAACCCTGCCGTCCGCGGCACGATCGAGCGCGAGGCCCGCGCGGCGCTCGAGCGCCTCCCCGGCGTCACGTCGGTGATGATCCACGGCGCGCCTGCCGCGGCCCCGGCTCACGCTCCGGGGGCGGGTGCGCTCGACGCGGCTCTCCTTCCCGGAGTGAGGCACACGATCGCCGTCGCGTCGGGGAAGGGTGGCGTCGGGAAGTCCACCGTCGCGGTCAACCTCGCCGCCGGGCTCGCCCGCCGCGGCCGGCGCGTGGGGCTTCTCGATGCCGACATCTACGGACCCTCGATTCCCCTGATGATGGGGGTGGACGAGCGCCCGCGCATCGATCCGACCGGCCGCTCGATCCTCCCGTTCGATCGATGGGGGGTGCGGTTCATGTCGCTGGGCTTCCTCGTGGACAAGGACACCGCCGTCATCTGGCGGGGGCCGATGGTCATGAAGGCGATCGAGCAGCTCCTCCGCGACGTCCAGTGGGGGGAGCTCGACGTCCTCGTCGTGGACATGCCCCCCGGGACCGGGGACGCTCAGCTGACCCTGTCGCAGAAGATCCGCCTGGCGGGGGCGGTGATCGTGACGACCCCGCAGGACGTCGCGCTCGCGGACGCGATCAAGGGGGTCGCCATGTTCCGGAAGGTCGGCGTGCCGGTCCTCGGGATCGTCGAGAACATGAGCGTCTTCCGGTGCCCGCACTGCGGCGGCCTGAGCGACGTGTTCGGGTCCGGAGGGGGGCGGCGCGAGGCGAAGCGCCTCGGCGTCCCTCTGCTCGGGGAGATCCCTCTCGACGGCGCGATCCGCGAGGGCGGAGATGCCGGCCGCCCCGTGACGGCGCCGGGCGGGGACTCGCCTCTCGCCGCCGGATTCCTCGAGGTGACCGATCGTGTGTGGGACGCGCTCTCCCGCCGCGACGACGAAGGCGCGAGCTGAGGCCTGACGGTATACTCAGCGGTCGTCTCCGGAGGTTGCCGTGAGGATCCCCGTCGTCATCGCCGTGCTCGCGGCCGCGTCGATCGCATCCGCCGCGCCGCCGGCCCCCGCCGCTCCGAAGACCGACCCGCGCGAGGCGCTCGTCCGCGCGCTCACGGCCGGGCGCACGCCCCAGGAGCAGGCGCAGAACCTCGCCGCGCTCGCCTGGCCCGCCAGCGGTCCCCGCGACTCGGCGATCGCCGAGGCCGCCCGGGAAGAGCTCGAGAACTTCGGCAGCCACGCGATGGTCGCGCTCCGCGAGGCGATCAACTACGTCCGCCCGGAATACGCGGAGGAGGTCGTCCGCACCACGATCGGGGCGCAGCGCTTCTCCGAGGTCGGCCGCGGGCGCGAATACCTGCCGATCCTGCTCGATGCGTTGTGGGTCAGCCCGCGCGCGGCGAAGGAGCTGGCGATCCGCGGCCTGCTCGGCGAGAGGCCGAGCCTCGCGGTCCAGCCGATGATCGACAGCGCCCTCGAGGACCCCGCGCTCGTCCCTCTGGTCGTCGAGTCGCTCGGGACCCTCCGCTACGAGCAGGCCCGCTTCTACCTCGAGCGAATTCTGATGGAAGGACCGCCCCCGCTGCGGCCGGTCGCAGCCTCGTCGCTCGCCCAGATCGGAGGCGCCGCGCTGAAGCCCCTGAAGAGCGCGCTCAAGGCTCCGTCGAAGGAGACGCGGCTTCTCGCCGTCCACGCGCTGCTCCCCGCGGCCACGGAGTACGAGCTCGGCTCCCTCTACGAGTACATGGAGCAGCACGGGGACGACGACCCGGTCCTGACCCAGGCGATCAAGGCGAGCGCGGTGACGATCGAGAAGGCGATCGCGGCCCGCGACGCGAGCGAAGCCGCCGCGAGCCCCAAGGACTTCTAGAGCTCCGCCGAAAGCCCCGCGACGCCGCGACGGATGTCGTCCTCCGACGCCGCGTACGAGATCCGCAGGAACCCCGCCCCCGCCTCGCCGAACGCCTCGCCGGGAATCAGGATCACCTTCCGCCGCGCCAGCACCCGCTCGGCGATGTCGAGCGAGCGTCCGAAGCCGCGCACGTCCACGAAGAAGTAGAAGGCGCCGTCGGGGACCCGGACCGGAAGCCCGGGGATCCGTCGCAGCTCCTCCGCCATGAGAGCGCGGCGCGCCCGGAAGATCTCGAGATACGCGGCGCGGTCGGCGTCGGCGTCCGGAGCGAGCGCCACCAGCGCGGCCGCCTGCGAGATCGACGGCGCGCAGGTCACCAGCGACTGATGCGCCGCCGCGATCCGCGCGACGATCGCCGCCGGCCCGACGACCCACCCGATCCTCCAGCCGGTCATGCTCAGGTCCTTCGACAGCCCCGAGACGACGAGCCCGCCCTCCGGGGCGTAGCGCGAGAGCGACGGCGCGGGGCGGTCATAGGCGAAGCCGGCGTAGACCTCGTCGGACAGCCACGGCACGCCGCGCGCGGACAAGGTCCCCGCGAGCACGCGCAGGTCCTCCTCCTCGTCCATCGCGCCGGTCGGGTTGGACGGCGAGCAGACGATCACGAGCCGGGTCCGGTCGGACAGCCGCTCGACCAGATCGCGGGGATCGAGCCGGAAGCCGCGCTCGGGGCGGAGCCGGTAGGCGACCGGGCGCGCGCCGAGCATCCGCGCCACCGTCGCATACGAGGGGTAGCCCGGCTCGGGCACCAGGACGTCGTCTCCGGGATCGACGAGCGTGAGCATCGACGCGAAGACGCCCTCCTGCGAGCCGACCGTGATGAGGACGCTCTCCCCGCCCGCTGCCGCGTGCGGATACCGGGCCGCCACGGCGGCGCGGAGAGCGGGATCGCCGGCGGTCGACGTGTAGGCGGTGCGTCCCGCGGCGATCCCCGCGATCCCGCCGAGCGCGACGCGCGGGGGGGTGGCGAGATCGGGCTGACCGAGCCCGAGATTGATCGAGCCCGGAGGGGCCGCGTCGAAGATCCGTCGGATCAGGGTCCGCTCGATACCTTCCATCCTCCGCGCCGCCCGGAGCGTCATCGGAGCGCGCTCTCCAGCGCCGAGGCGGCGTCGGTCGCCGCGTCGCGGTACTTGACGATGACCGGCGCGTAGAGCGCGAGCCCGCGCGAGGCGGCCCAGGCCCCGCCGGCCGGACGCGAGCCGGGGACCACGACCGCGCGCTCGGGGACCGCGAGGATTCCAGAGGGATCCGCGACGATCGTTCGCTCGTTCACGACGTCGAGCAGGGGCACGGCGCGGGTGAGCACCACCCCCGGCGCGAGGACCGCCCCGCGCCCGACGCGGGCCCCCTCGAAGAGCCCGCTCCCGGCGCCGAGGAAGGCGTCGTCCTCGACGACCACGGGCATCGCGCCCGGAGGCTCGAGGACGCCGCCGATCTGCACCGCCGCCGAGACGTGAACGCGCGCGCCGATCTGCGCGCACGAGCCGACCAGCGCGTGCGAGTCGATCATCGTCGAGGGGCCGACGAACGCCCCGACGTTGACGAACGCCGGAGGCATGACGACGACCCCGGCGGCGAGGTGCGCCCCGCGGCGGATCGTCGTTCCCCCCGGGACGACCCGCACCCCTGCGGACGCGGAGACGGGATCGCGGGCGGGGAGCGTGTCCCGGTCGCGGAAGTGGAAGGGAGGGAGGTGGGAGGGGACGTCCGCGCCGTGCCGGAAGGCGAGGAGGAGGCCGCGCTTCACCCAGGGGTGGACGACCCAGCCCTCCGCCGACGGCGTCGCGGCGCGGACCGCTCCCGACTCCAGCGCGTCGAGCAGCGCCGCCACCACGCGCCGGGCCTCGTCGCGGTCGGGGGCGCCGTCGGCCGCGATCCGCTCCACCGCGTCCCGCAGCGCGTCGTGCGTCACGCGGGCGTCTCCAGCAGCCCCGCGCCCCGCAGCGCCTCCTCCAGCGCGCGGCGCGTCGCGCCTTCCGGAGGGCCGAGGGGCGGGCGGAGGGTCTCCCCCACACGCCCCATGATCGCGAGCGCGGTCTTCACCGGGACCGGATTGGTCTCGACGAAGTTCGCCCGCATCAGCGGGAGCAAGCGGAAGTGGATCGACCGGGCGCGCGCGAAGTTCCCGTCCAGCGCCGCCTGGATCATCTCCGCGGTCAGCGCCGGCGCCTCGTTCGAGACGACCGAGATCACGCCGTCCGCCCCGAGCGCGACTTGGGCGACGGCGAGCGGGTCGTCCCCGGAGAGGACGGCGAAGCCGCGCGGCCGGGCCTCGAGAATCGCGGCGATCTGCTCGACGCTCCCGGCGGCCTCCTTCACTCCGGCGATCCCCGGAATCTCCGCGAGCCGCAGGATCAGCTCCGCCCCCAGGTTCTGGCCGGTCCGGCCCGGGACGTTGTAGGGGACCACCGGAAGGCCGACCGCGTCCGCGACGGCGGAGAAGTGCGCGATCATCCCGGACCGATTCGGCTTGTTGTAGTAGGGCGTGACGACGAGCAGCGCGTCGGCCCCCGCCTCGGCCGCGCGCTTCGCCCCCTCGATCGTCGTCCGCGTGTCGTTCGTGCCGCACCCGGCGACGATCGGGACCCGGCCGCGGGCGACGCGGACGGCGGTGGCGATCACGAGCGCGTGCTCGTCCGGGCGGAGCGTCGCCCCCTCTCCCGTCGTGCCGCAGGGCACGAGGCCGTGGATCCCGCTCTCGATCTGCCACGAGACCAGGCGCTCGAGCGCGGGAACGTCCACCCCGCCGTCCTGCCGGAACGGCGTCACGATCGCGGTCATCGCCCCGCGCAGCGCGATCGGTCGCGCTCCTCCGCTCATCGTCGTCCCCCTTTCCGGCGCGGCCGCCGCACCAGATCCTCGATCACCTCGTCGAACGCGTGGAGTCCCCGCCGTCCCCGGAGCCACTCGGCGGCCACGACGGCCCCCGTCGCGAATCCCGATCGTCCCCGCGCCGCATGCGAGAGCGTCACAAGGTCGTCGGGGCCGTCGAACCCCACGACGTGCCGCCCGGGCTCGTGTCCGGCGCGGACCGCGGCGACCGGGACGCCGGGCCCGAGGATCGCCGCGAGACGCCGCGCCGTCCCGCTCGGCGCGTCGCGCTTCGCCCGGTGGTGCCACTCGGCGATCCACGGGTCGAACGCGTCGAGCGCGCCGAACCGTCGCGCCGCCTGCTCGACGAGGGCGTAGAAGAGGTTCATGGCGATCGAGAAGTTCGGGGCGAGGACCGCTCCCGCGCGCGATGCGCGGGCGGCGCGGCCGAGCCTGGGATCGCTCGCGTCCCAGCCGGTGCTCCCGCACACGACCGGGATCCCGCGCGCGAGGAGCGCGAGCACGTTGTCGAGCGCGGCGTCGGCGTGGGTGAACTCGAACGCGACGCCGACCCCCCGCCATGCCGCGGCCTCGATCGAGCGGGCGACGCCGCGTCCGCGCCCCGAGCGCGACACGACGAGCGCGCGCACGTGCCCCCGCGCCGCCGCCGCGGCGTCCACGGCGCGGCCCATGCGGCCGTGGCCGACGAGCGCGTACTTCAACGCGCCTCCCCGTCCAGGAACTCCGCGTGGAGGGCGCGCACGCAGGCGTCGAGACGCTCCTCGGGCACCAGCGCCGCGAGGCTCGACGCGGACGACCCCATCGCGACGAGCTCGGGCTCGAGGCGCGCGACCGCCTCGAGGACGCGGGCGCGGACCACGCCTTGCGCCGCGAGGCCGGCGCCGACGACGCACACGACGCCGCGCCCCTCCCGCACCTCGACGCGCGCGTGGTCCGCCAGGCGGCGCGCGATGCTCTCGGCCTCCGGCCTGCCGGGGAGCACCAGAGTCACCGCGACTTCCGAGGCGACGACGAGATCGGGGGCGAGCCGCTCCTCCTCGAGCGCCCGCAGCACGCGCGGGAGGAAGGCGGGATCGGCGCGCAGGGAGCGGGAGGCGACGCGAAGCGCGGCCACCCCCGCGCGGCTCGCGACCGACGCGACCGGCGGCGCGCCCGGAGCCACCTCGTCCACGATGACGGTGCCGCGCCCCTCCGGGCGCAGCGCGTTGAGCACGCGCACCGGGATGCTGCGGCGGACCGCGGGGGCGATCGACGCGGGATGGAGCACCTTGGCTCCGTAGTAGGCCAGCTCCGCCGCCTCGGCGAACGAGACCGTCTCGCGGGTCCGCGCGCCGGGGACCCGCCGCGGATCCGCGGTCATCACCCCGTCGACGTCGGTCCAGATCTCGATCTCCTCCGCCCCGAGCGCCGCGCCGAGGACGGCGGCGGAGGCGTCCGAGCCCCCGCGCCCGAGCGTGGTCGTCCGTCCGTCCCGGGTCGCGCCCACGAACCCCGCCACGACCGGGACCTCCCCCGCCGCGACGAGCGGCGCGAGGGTCTTCAGCCCGCGGTCCGCGACCTCGTCGATCGACGGCTCCGCGGCGCCGTGCCTCTCGTCGGTGAGCACGACCTCGCGGGCGTCCACCAGGCGCGCCGGGAGCCCGCGGTCGGCGAAGATCGCCGTCGCGATCCGGGAGGAGAGGATCTCTCCGTAGGCGAGGAGCGCATCGGAGGACCGCGGCGTCCCCTCCCCCAGGATCCGCATCGAGCGCAGGAGCTGCCGCAGCTCCTCGAAGAGCGCGTCCACCGCGAGCCCGAGGTCGTGGCGGCGCTTGGGATCGTCCACGCCGCCGACCGCCCACCGGTGGCGCCGGACGAGGTCGGAGAGGATCGGCTCCAGGGCCTCGCGCTCGCCGGCGCGGGCGTGCGCCACGGCCCGCACCAGGAGATCGGTCACGCCCGCGAGGGCGGAGACGACGACGATCGGCTCGCGCGCGAGGCGCCCGCGAACGATCTCTGCGGCGGCGCGGATCCGGTCGGCGTCGGCGAGCGAGGTGCCGCCGAACTTCATGACGATCACGCGCCGGATCTCCGGGGGAGCATGCCGCGCGCGGCGAGGAGCTCGGCGTTGAGCAGAGCGCCCCCCGCGGCGCCGCGCTCCATGTTGTGCGAGAGGAGCACGAAGCGCAGGGAGAGCACGGGACAGGGGCGCACGCGCCCCACGACGACGGTCATGCCGTTCCCCTCGTCGCGGTCGAGGCGCGTCTGCGGCCGGTCGGGCTCCCGCCGGACCGCGATCGGCCTCGCGGGCGCGGTCGGCAGCCCGAGCGCCTCGACGTCCCCGCGGAAGGCCTCCATCGCGGCGATCGCGTCGGCCGGTCCCGCGGGCCGGGCGAGCTCGACGGACACCGCCTCGAGGTGCCCCTCCGTCGTCCCCACGCGGTGGCAATGGGCCGCGACCGCGATCGAGGCATCGAGGATCTTCCCGAGCTCGGCCTCGATCTTCTCCTCCTCGCCGGCGATGTACGGCACGACGTTGTCCAGCATCTCGATCGCCCGCGGACCGGAGAGTCCCGCCCCCGACACCGACTGAAGGGTGGCGACGATCGCGCGCCGCACGCCGAAGCTCCTGTGGAGCGGCGCGAGCGCGAGCGCGAGGCCGGTCACCGAGCAGTTCGGGTTGGTCACAAGGCGCGGGCCGGTCCCGGATTCGGCTCCGAGCCGCGCGCCGTTGACCTCGGGGATGATCAGCGGGACGCCGGGCTCCATGCGGTGGGCCGCGCTGTTGCTGACGACGGCGATCCCCGCGCCGGCGAGCTCGGGCTCGATCTCGCGCGCGGGGCCCGAGTCGAGAGCGGACAGCACGAGATCGCATCCCGCGAAGTCGGACGGCGTGCAGCCGCCGACGGTCATCCGCGCGATCGCCTCCGGCATCGCGGTCGGGAGCATCCACCGCGCGGCCTCGGCGAACGTCCGGCCGGAGGAGCGTTCGGACGCGCCGAGCGCGCCGATGCGGAACCACGGGTGGGCCGAAAGGCGCGCGAGCAACCGCTGCCCGACGAGGCCGGTGGCCCCGGCGATTCCGACGCGATACGGTCGCACGTTGGCGTCTCCGGACGCGTAGTATACTCACCGACTTCGAGGTGATCGGAATGTCCGACTCGTGCCACGACGCTGACGACGGCGTGCGGGGCCCGATACCCCCGGGCCCTCGGGACACCGCCGACGATTTCTTCTGCCTCCGCTTCCGCGTCTGGTATCCGTCGTTCGACTGCGCGATCCGCACGCGGTACCGGACGTCGGCGGGCTGCCTCGCGTGCGACCAGGGACGATTCAACCTGAAGCGGCACGAAGCGGCCGTGCGCACGGTGCGGTGGCGGCTCGCGGCGGGCGACTGACCGGGTGTCGCGGCGCAAGCGGGGGATCGTCTTCGATCTCGACGGAACGCTGATCGACGGCTACGAGGGGATCGCGACCGCGGTCAACGCCGCACGCGCCGCGTTCCGCCTCCCGGCGCTCCCGGTCGATGACGTCCGCGGACGCGTCGGCGCCGGGCTGAGCCACCTGATGGCCGAGACTGTCGGCGCGGACCGGGTCGCGGAGGGAACGGCGATCTTCCGCGAGGCCTACGACCGGGCCTGCCTCGCCGGCTCGCGCCCCGCGCCCGGTCTCCTCGAGACGCTCGACGCGCTCCACGACCGCGGCTACGCGATGAGCGTCGCGAGCAACAAGCCGGCCGCGTATTCGGAGCGGATCCTCGAGGGGCTGGATGCGCGGCGGTACTTCCGGGCGATCGAAGGACCGGAGACCGCCGGCGCGCTGAAGCCCGACCCCGCGATGATCCTCGCCTGCCTTCGCGCGATGGCGGTGGCGCGCTCCGAGGCGGTCTACGTCGGCGACATGGCGCTGGACGCCGAGGCGGGGGTACGCGCCGGCCTGGACGTCGTCCTGATCGCCGGCGGCTCGAGCTCGCCGTCGGAGCTCTCCGCGACCGGCCGTCCCGTCGTGGCGAGCCTCGCCGGGCTCCTCCGGGTGCTGCCGTGACCCGCGCGTCCCGCGCGCGCGACTTCCTGATGATCGGCGGCGGCACGGTCTGCCTCGTTCTTGCGGCGGTTTTCTTCGCCGGCCGCGTCTGGTTCCGCGGGCTGTTCGTCGCCGCCCTCGAGCACGACCCGCTCCCCTTCGCCCTGGTGTTCCTCGCCGCCGGGGCGCTGCTGGGAATTCTCCACATCGTCTTGCCGAGACGCTTGCCCCCGGCGAGCGGGGCGACGTATAAGGGACCATCCGGCTCGTAGACCAAAAGGAGGCTCAGGCATGCGGCTGAAAACACCGATTGCAGTCGTGCTCGGCTTGACGCTCGCGGGCGCCGCGTTCGCGTACATCGAACCGCCGAAGTCGACGGACCTGGAGTACACACACGGTCCCGTCGCAAAGCGCCTCGTCATCAAGCACGAGGTACCGATGGGGCGGCCCCCGATGCCGACACCCGTTCCCCTTCCCCCGGGCTTCAAACCAATCAATCCTTCGGACACCATCCAGGCCTCGGCGGCCAGCGCCAACGGCCCGGTGCGCGGGGTCGGGGGTCCGGTCGCGATCGCGAGCGCCACGCCTCAGCAGAGCCTCGAGATGAGGCTGAAGTCGCTCGCCAGAGAGCTGCGGTAAGCCTTCCGCTCAGGAGCGGCCCGGCGCGGACTCGCGTCGGGCCGCGCGAACGAACGCCGCGCTCTCCCGCATCCGCCGCCACGCCTCGCGCCGATCGGGCGCATCCCCTTCCGGAAGGAGCACGAACCCCGAGCCGTCCTTGGCGACGAGGACCGCGGCCCCGTCGTCTCGGACCCAGACCGCCGACGCGCGCTGGGCGGACGGTCGCGGCAACGCCGTCCAGCCCTGCGAGGCGTCCGGGGTGAGCTCGGGCGCGCCGGCCGGCCGCCGCTCGAGCCGGCCGAGGAGCTTCCCCGCCGCGTCGACGAACGTCACCGGAAGACCGTCGGTCGCGCCGAGGTTGGCGACCGGCCAGAAGCCGCGCGGCACGTCCAGCCTCAATCCACCGACGGTCAGGTAACCCTCGACGAGGCCGAGCCGCTTCTGCTCGCTGGGGCCGAGGCGGTCGAACTTGATCCCGAGCGAGGCCGCGAGGTCGATCGGGGGAGGCGCCGGCGCGAGCCCCGCCTCGCGCCAGGTGACCGGGATCCAGAAGAGCGCGAGCGACCGCCACCCCGCGACGACCGGAAGACCGATCTCCACGCCTCGCCCCTTCGTCGCAAGCCGGAAGACGAGCCAGTCCCCTGGGAACCCGTCCTCCTTCCAATGGCTGACGGTGGCGCGCGAGGCTCCGGTCCACTCGGTGACCAGGTCGTCGAGCCGGGCCTCGTCGAGCCGCTCCGCGCGCGGCGCCCCGAGCGGAGGGCCGACGCCGGCGCGCCACGCCTCGTCGGGTGTGCCGAGGAGCGCGACGTAGCCCGCGCGCGTTCCGTCGCCCACCGCGACGCTCGCGCCGTCGCGGTCGACGAACCGGCCGCGGATCCACGCCGTCGCGGAGGGGACCGGGCGGGGAGGATCGATCCCGGCGTCGAGGCGAATCGCGCGGAGACCCGGCGGCAACCCGAGCGTGAACTCGGCCCCTTGGAACGATTCCCAGCTGTCGCGGCGCTCGTCCGCCGCACGCGGCGGGGCGTACAGGTCGGGGAGGATCGGCGGCGCGAGCTCCGCGGCAGGGAGCTCTCCGACGCTCGCGCGCCGCACGACCGCGAGGACCGCATCGCGCAGGTCGGGGAGCGCCGACGGGCCGAAGCCGGCGTCCCCCGGGACGCCGAGGGCCCCGAGCCGCCCACGCTCCGAACGGTGCTCGCACCAGACCACGGCGTGCTCTCCGCCGGCGGTCTCGAGATCGGCGTCGCGGCATCCCCAGTCCCCGACCTCGGCCGGCCGCCCCATCGGGCGGAGCCCGGGGAGCGGCGCCGCGGCTCCGGTCCCCTCCCCCGCGAGCCGGTAGAACGCGACGACCGTATCGCCGGGCCACCGGCGGACCTCCAGCACCGGCGCTCCCGGCCCCTCGACGGACGCGACCTCGAACCACCGGCGATCGGTGAGCACGCGGAGTCCGGGGGTGGTGAAGCCGTAGGGACGGGCGGCGGCGAAGACCGCATCGAGGACCGCCGCGGACGACGCCCCTTCGGGGGCCGCTCGCCTCGCGGCGGCGAGGACATCGTCGGGGAGATCGGCGAGGAGCGCGGGACGTGGCGAGGGAGCCGCGACCGCCGCCCCGGCTGCGAAGAGCGC